>SAMEA3663010__coassemble_661_pt1 | contig 11861 bp, 7 predicted proteins | sample SAMEA3663010__metabat2_high_PE_013 | metagenome-assembled genome bin SAMEA3663010 (sample SAMEA3663010) | pig gut metagenome | biome: pig gut; feature: pig-associated habitat; material: faeces | place: France | collected 2012 | reverse complement strand
TGATTCTTACACTGTTTGTCATCGTGTACATTGTGATTTTTGTCGTTCTGCGTTTTTTCTATACCTGGAAACAGTCTTTCAAGATTATTTCCGTGCCGCTTCTTATAGTGCTGTTTATAGTTGCAATTTTCTCCCTTGCGAACATTCATCTGGAATTCTTCTCTATTGTCGGAATGATTTTGGTGTTCGGTCTGGGACTTGATTACGTCATCTATATGATGGAAAACGAAAAGCGAAAGGACGAGTCTGAAAACGCAAAACTTGAACCTTTTGCCATTGCACTTTCTTTTGTTACGACGGCTGTTTCGTTCGGTTCACTTGCGCTCAGTAAGTTCATCCCTGTTCATATGATAGGACTTTCGATTTTCATCGGACTTGCGGTGGCGTACGTAAGTACGTTCTTCTATACGCGAGCGGAATTCTAGCCGGCAGAAAATCGCAGTGTTTTCTGGCGTTTGACAAGGTTTCATATAAAATTTACAATATCTTCATATTATGAAAAATTGTCATTCGCCGTTTTTTGCTGTAATAACAGTGCCGCTTTTCGTTCTGTGTATGCAGTTTTTTTTAAGCTGCGCCTCTACCAAAAACGAAATCGGTGCTGATATATCGCCGGTGTACATTACTAACACCAAAAAATTCTATCTCCTTTCGCCGGACAACATTGAAAAGCCGGTAGACAGCCTTCAGCTTTTAACAGGCTCGTTCGGGGACAGTTCGTTCGTGCTTCAGGCATTTTTGCAGGCAGACGAAAACGGCTTTTTTCTTTCCCTCCTTAACGATTTTGGAACGGGAATGGGAAATCTGGTGTATGACGGCACAAAAATCACCTTTGATTCCGCTGTTTTTCCTAAAAGCCTGAAGCCGGAATATATTGCCTCTGACCTTCAGTTTGCCTATTACAAGCCGTCTGCGATTAAAAAAAGACTTTCCGAACTTAATCTTGATTTTACCCTTACGAATGAGAATGGTAAGGAAATCCGCCGCATTATGAACGGAACAAAATGCATTGAGCAGATTTCAAAGTCTGACGGCGTTGTTGACATAGAAAATTTTTTGCGTGGCTACCGCTACAATCTGCAGGAGGCGGCTGAATAATGGGCGCTTCTGTGTATCTTTCAAAACCGGGCGTTTTATGCGCCGCCGGCAGTAATGCAGACGAACTTTGGAATTCCGTAACGGACGGAAAACAGGACGGAATACGGAAAGTTACTGCGCTGAACGGAAAAACGTTTTTTGCAGGGAGAATAGCTGATGACGTTCTCTGCAAGCCGTCTTCTGCGCGTTACGATATGCGGATTATGCGCATTGAAGAATTGTGCCTGCGCCAGATTGAAGCTGATATTGAGCGCGTAAAAACTCTGTACGGAGCAGAAAAAATCGGCGTATGCGTCGGTTCGTGCGATAACGGTACGGAATTTTCCCTTGCCGGACACCGCACTTATTTTGAAAGCGGCTCTTTCCCTTCTGATTATTCTCTTGAAATTCAGGGTGCAGACTATGTTGCTGCGTTTATCCGCGAAAAATATTTGCTTTCAGGTCCGTGCCTTACGTTCAGTACGGCGTGTTCTTCAAGTGCCGGTGCGATTGTAAAGGCGGCGGAACTTTTGAAAAGCGGCATTTGCGATGCAGTTATTGCAGGCGGCGTTGATATTGCAAGCGACACAGTTCTTATGGGATTTGATTCGCTTGAAGCCGTTTCTGATGAAATAACAAATCCGTTCAGCAAAAACCGACACGGAATTACGCTGGGTGAAGCCGCTGCATTTTTTGTGATGACGCGTGATATACCGGAAGGAAACGCGCCTTTTGCAAGGCTTTTGGGCTGGGGTGAAAGCGCAGATGCGTATCATATGACGTCGCCTGAACCGGGCGGCGACGGTGCGTTTCGTGCAATGAAAAGTGCGCTTGCAAGTGCCGGTCTGAATGCAGCTGATGTTGACTATATAAATCTTCACGGTACCGGCACAAAATTCAACGATTCTATGGAAGCAAAGGCGGTAGATGCGCTGTTCGGCGGAAGGGAAACGCCCGTTTTGTGCAGTACGACAAAGCCGCTTACGGGACATACGCTTGGTGCGGCAGGTGCGCTTGAAGCGGCGGTGTGCTTTCTTTCCATTGTAAATAACATCGGAAAAGAGGCAGGGGAGATTAAGCTTCCGGTGCAGGTGTGGGACGGCGTTCAGGACGAGGAACTTCCTTTTCTGAATATCGTAAGCAAAGGCAAAAACTGTGCCGCCGGAAAAGTGCGCGTCTGTATGTCGAACTCGTTTGCGTTCGGCGGTGCGAATTCCAGCCTGATTTTAGGGCTTTAGCAAAAAAACGGCAGAAACAGTAAATATAAAGAAAGAAACTAAGAAACGAGGTGTTTTTATGGCTGTAGAACCAAAAGCTGTCGGGCAGTTTATTGACCATGACGAGCTGATTGATTATCTTCCGCACAAGGGAAAAATGTTCCTTTTGAGCAGGGTGACCCAGCACGACGTAAATCTGCATACGATTACAAGCGAGTACGATATTACCAAAAACTGCATTTTTTACGAGGAAGAATTCGGCGGAGTTCCTACCTGGGCAGGATTTGAGCTTATGGCGCAGGGAATTTCTGCGCTTACCGGAATTACAAACAAAATCAAGGGACGAGAGCCTCTTCCAGGAATGATTTTGAGCGTCGTTGACTTCAAGGCATCCGTAGGATTTTTAAAGGACGGAACGACCGTTCAGATGAAAATTGCAGAAGACTTTCGCGACGAAGAAACGTACACTTACCGCTACCTTTGCGAACTGTATGCCGCACCAGGAGATACAGAACCGGCTGCAACTGCAAAAATTACGGTAATGGAAACGGAAGATATGAAAGGAATGTTCAGCAAATAGACGGGAAAAATCCCTGTTTTTCCTGTCATTCTGCGTGATTTTCTTCTGACATTGACATTCACCTTTATAGCGTTTAAAATGAATTAACAGTTTTTATAAAAATGTCAAAATGGGGAATCTTTATATGAATGAAGACAAAAAGGTTTTGGTTACAGGTGCTTCCGGCGGAATCGGACGTGCGTGCGCTGTAGAAGCTGCAAAAGCGGGCTACTATGTAATCTGCCATTATAACGGAAGCAAAGGCAAGGCTGAAGAAACTCTTGCTCAAATTGAAGCTGCCGGCGGAAAAGGCGAGCTCATTCAGTTTAATATTTCAGACAGAGAAGACTGCAAGGCAAAACTTGACGAAATGACTGCAAAGCACGGTGTCTTGTGGGGAATAATAAACAACGCCGGAATTACGCGCGATAATACATTCGTAGGACTTACCGGTGACGACTGGGATGCTGTCATTCACACGAACCTTGACAGTTTCTACAATGTTCTTAGTCCTCTTGTAATGGGAATGGCAAGCCGCAAGAACAAGCGCGGCGGACGTATCATTACAATGGCTTCCGTAAGCGGACTGTACGGTAACCGCGGTCAGACAAACTATTCTGCTTCAAAAGCCGGCATTATCGGTGCTACAAAGGCTCTTGAAGTAGAACTTGCCGGACGGAACATTACCGTAAACTGCATTGCGCCTGGCGTTATCGAAACTGATATGACAAAGGCGATTGAGCCGCAGATTTATGATATGATTATGGGAACAATTCCTATGAAACGCGCAGGAAAGCCTGAGGAAATCGGAGCACTGGCTGTGTTCCTTCTGAGCGAGGCTGCCGGATATATTACGCGGCAGGTCATTACAGTTAATGGCGGTATGCAATAATGAATTTTACAAAACCAAACGGAAAGCGCCGCGTCGTTATTACGGGCGCAGGAATGATGAGCGGTCTGGGACAGAGCTGGGACGAAGCATATACTCAGCTTAAGTCATATAAAAATTGTATAAAAGATATGGAAGAATGGCACGACATTCAGGGAATGAATACGCATCTTGCCTGTCCTGCAAAGGGGGATATTCCAAAATATCCGCGCAAGCTTATCCGCGGAATGGGACGCGTTGCACTTCTTTCTTATCATACGTCGCAGATGGCACTTGAAATGGCAGGACTTTTAAATCCTGAAACAAATGACATTGTTGATGAATGCAAGAACGGACGTACTGGAGTTGCATACGGTTCTTCAATGGGTTCGTTTGATTCCATTCAGGAACTGACCAGCGTTATGGAAGACCGCTGTACTGCAAAAGTCAATTCTTCTACCTACATAAAATGTATGCCGCATACGTGCGCTGCAAATATCGAAGTTACATATCAGCTGAAAGGACGTATGATAGTAACGTCTGAGGCGTGTACGTCCGGCAGTCAGTCAATCGGCTATGCGTATGAAACGATAGAAAACGGGCTTCAGGATATGATGATTGCAGGCGGAGCGGAGGAGCTTTGTCCTCCTGATGCAGCAATTTTTGACCAGCTTGGTTCTACTTCGATCCGCAATGACCACCCGGAAAATGCGCCTAGTCCGTTTGACAAAGACCGCGACGGTCTTGTTATTGGTGAAGGCGCTGGAACGCTCATTCTTGAGGATTTGGAACACGCTGTAAAACGCGGCGCAAAAATATACGCAGAAATCGTCGGATTTGGAACGAACACTGACGGTACTCACATTACTTCGCCGAACAGCGAAACGATGGGAATTTGTATGCAGCTTGCACTTGACAGCGCCGGTCTGAACGGAAGTGAAATTGCGTATGTAAATGCACACGGAACGTCTACCCATCACGGCGATATTGCTGAAACAACAGCAACTGCGCGTGTTTTTGGAAGACGCGTTCCGATTTCTTCTACAAAATCGTATATCGGTCATACGCTTGGTGCTTGCGGTGCCGTTGAGGCATGGCTTACAATCAATATGATGAACGAGGGCTGGTTCCACCCGACGCTTAATCTGAACAATATTGACCCGGAATGCGGTGATTTGGACTACATCAAGGGTGAAGGACGCAAAATTGATGCGGAATACGTTATGTCCAATAATTTTGCGTTTGCCGGAATAAATACGTCATTGATTTTCAAAAAATGGCACAATGAATAGAAATGTCTGCCGTTTTTGAAACGGCATTCAGCAGTAAAGACCGCTCCGCAAAAAATGCGCGGGCGGTTTTTTTGTCTGCATCTTAAAATTGATACGCTTTTGTGAATATGGTATACTTTTAATATGAAATTTACGAGCACACGAAACAAATCTTTGTCCGTGGGATTTTCACAGGCTGTTTTGAATTGTATGCCTGATGATGGAGGGCTTTACGTTCCTTTTGAAACGGAAGATTTACGTCGCTGGATTTTGTATACGGATGAGAATACGTCATTTTCTTCGCTGGCAGGCTCTTTGACTTCGGCATTTATAAAAGATGAATTCAGTCCGATTATCTGCGAAACGATTGCAACGCGGGCATTTCCTTTTTCTCCGGAAATAAAGCAGCTTGACGAAAATCTTTTTCTGCTTGAACTGTTCCACGGACCTACGGGAATTCACCGGGATTTCGGTATTTCGTTTTTAGTTTCCTGTCTGGAAACAATCCTTCAGCTGAAAGGCGAAAAGGCTTTGTTTCTTGACGTTTCTACAGGGGAGCTTGGTGCAAGCCTGGCGTATGCCCTGCGCGGAAAAAAGAATATCCGTGCGGTTCTGGTGTATCCTAAGGGAACGGTGACGGGACTTTCTGACGAGGATTTTTACTGGAACGGCGGAAATATATATCCGGTGGAAGTGGATGGCACGGAGAAGGAGTGCTACGATATTGTAAGGGCTGTTTTTGCGGAAAAGCAGTTTGTTCTGAAAAATGCGCTGACAGTTGCGAATACGGCGAACATCGGGCGGCTTTTGCCGCAGGCTTTTTTCTATCCGTTTGCGTTCTCCAGGATTAAGAATAAGGTAAATTCTTCGATTTTCTATGCACTTGCACCTGGAAATTACAGTAATGTTGTGGCCGGATTGTACGCATGGCAGTTTGCGCTTCCTTTAAACGGATTTATTCTTCCTGCAACGGATTCTCTTACCATTGACCCTGTTGGAAATCCAATCCTACTTGATTCTGTTGTTCCGCTTGCAAAACGTATTGCAGCTGATCCGTCAGAGCCCTCGAATATAGAGCGTCTTGAAGATATTTTCAGCGCAAACAGCCTGATGATGAAGCATTTTCTTTATCCTTACGCAATCAGTGATGATGATGTAAATGATGCGGCGAAAGAGCTGTTTTTGAAATACAAAGTATATGCGGACAGGCATACGGCCCGTGCTTATGCGGCGTCTGTTCTTCACGAAAAGGTAAACAGCGGTGAACCGTATGCAACAGTTCTTGTTGCCCGGGATTCTCCGTCGCTTTCGGAGGAGTTTGTGCGCCACACCGTAGGAGAAGTTCCTGAAATGCGGGAAAGCGTCCGCAATTCGCTTAAAGCCGTTGATTTGAACCGTGAATGCGTTTCTTCGCCGGAAGAATTGAAACGCATAATAGAAACGCTTTAAAAAAATCCCCCTGAAAAGCAATTTGTTTTTCAGGGGAATTTTTTTTCGTAAGTTTTTATTTGTGCGGAGTTTTTTACTTCTCCGCCCTGCAAATAACCCCGATGCCGGCGCCGGGGCTGTTTGTCCTGCTATTTTTTACTTTTTGCTTTTTTGCCCTTTTCAGCCGCTTTTTCTTTTTCCGGAGTTTTTACTGTTTTTGCAGTTTTTGTTCCGGAAGTTTTTGCCGCTGATTTTGCAGAGGATTTTGCCTTTGCCTTCGGTTTTTCAGCTTTAGGTGCAAACGGCTTTATGAATTCCTGGCATTTATATTCAGCCTTTTCTTTTGCAGAAAGAAGCGCGGCGTATTGCGCAAGAACAGCCTCTTCTTCCTTGTCTTCGATAAGCGCAACCAGCGTTGCGTTTATAAGGCTTGCATCAGAAAGTTCCTTATTGAACCAGGCAATTCCGTTGAATACGTTTGCTCCTGACAATGATGCTGCATATTCACCCTGCGTCATAAGGCTTACAAGCAGATATGCCGCTTTTTTTGCGTCTTTTGCAATGTCTTTAGGCGAAGATACGCGGGAAAGCGCAAACAGCTTGTGCAGTTCCTGCTTTATATCAAAGGTGCAGGCACCTGCGCTCTGGAAATATTCATACAGTTTTCGTGCAAGCGCCCATCGTTCCGCAAGTCCGTTCTGCGCATATTCTTTTACCATTGCGTATGCGCAAAGCAGTTCTGCAAGATTTTCGCTGTTTGCGAATGCAGTTTCAAGGAACGAACCGGCTGATTTTGCCTTTTTAAGGGCTGCCGTGAGGTTTTCTGATTTCTTCCCTTTCTTAGCAGCTGAAATCAGTGCAATGTGCTCTGCTGTTTTTACAAACGAAGCGAACTGTTTTTCTGGTGCGGAAAGCTTGTATTCGTTTCCTGCAAACCTGTTTGCCGTTTCATAGAATGCAGTTCCTGCAGCCTTTGCTGATTCAAACAGCGCCTTAATCTGTTTCTTGAGTTTTGCTTCCGTCTGTTTTTCTGCCGTTGCCGGATTGAAAATCAGGTGAAGTTCAGGAATGACTGCATTTGCAAACGCTGCAAATGATTTGTACAAGTCGTGGTAGCAGATTTCCTGCCATTCCGTTTCAAGGTCGTAGCAGCCGCGTCCCTGCAAAGAATCGCACAAAATCTGGTAACGGTGGTCAGGAAGGTCAGCAACTTCGTGAATGTCCATATAAACCTGGTATTCAAAACCGTTCAGTCCGATGAACATACCGCGTTCGCAGATTTCCCTGCTGCGGCGTACATACCACAAGCCGGTTCTGTGTTCGCGGAAAAGACAGTATTTGTCATTTCCTGCCGTAAGTCCGAGTCCTTCGGAAATTGATTTTGAGCGCATTTCAACGTGCTGGTTTTCGCCTTCGCCTGTTTTTACGGCATATTCACAGGACTGCTTTATCCAGCCCTGCGCGCGGTCGTATTTGTTGTTGTAGAATACGACGGAATATTCGTTGCCGCAGGAATTTGAGTAGGCAAAGATGTTTTCGTTCACGCTGCCGTTATCCCACACGTCGTAGAAAAGGAAATTTTCTACGTTTGCAAAGATATAGCGCTTTTTCATCAGCGGGAATATGTCGTGCCAGTGCCTGTTTATGAGGTTCTGGTCAGGAGTTTCGTTTTTATACGCCTTGGTGAATTCCATACCGTATTTTTCGGTAAAGCCTTCAATCTGTCCGTGACCGAACATCGGAAGTCCAGGCATTGTAACCATAAGCGTACAGACGCCGAAGTATTTGTCGTCCTTGCCGAACTGCGCAACGGCAGTGTCTTCGTCAGGATTGTTCATAAAGTTTACGTAGCGTTTGAGAATCTGCGGATCAAATTTAATCGTGTTCTTTACGGAATCACGGTATTTCTGGTTTTCCTCTTTTTTGAGCATATTCATAAACGCAGAGTTGTAAACGCGGTGCATTCCTAACGTGCGGACGAAGTAGCCTTCCATCATCCAGAATGCTTCTGCCAGAAGCAGAGTGTCCGGAACTTCTTTTGCTACCCGGTCAACGACTTCGCGCCAGAATTCGTTTGGAATTTTCGCTTCGAATTCCTGGTCAGAAAGTGCATACTCAGAACGGGAATAAATGTCTCCTCCGTGACCCGGCTGCGGATACCACAGGCGGCGGATTGATTTTTTTGCAAGAACCATTGCCGCATCAAAGCGAATAATTGGGAAGTTCCGCGCAACGTGCAGAATGTCCTGCATAACAGCTTCGCGCGCTTCCGGGTTCAGGAAGTCTATCTGCGCAGTATCGTTCCACGGCATTCCTGTTCCGTCGTTTCCGTGGTAGATGTAGCGCGTATCGCCAGTCTGGTTGTCAACGCGCTTGAAAACAACTGAACAGTCGCTTTTTGAGTAATAGTGGTCTTCCAGATAGACGCCTACGCGCGGGTCAGGACTTAGGTTTTCTCCGTTAAACGTGTATGACGGAGAAGGACAGTCCCGACGCTGGACGAATAAATCCGGTCTGTTTACTACCCAGCTTGAGTCCATTCCTGTGTGATTAGGAACCATATCTGAGGCAAGGCGTATTCCGCGCTGCCAGAGACGTGTCCTCAGGTTTGCAAGCGCATCCCAGCCGCCAATGTTTCCGGCGATATTGTAATCATACAGACTGTACGCGCTGGCGGCAGCTTCTGGATTTCCGCAGATTTGCTTAATCCGTCTGGATGCAGTTGAACGTTCCCACAAACCGATAAGCCAGAGACCGGTAAATCCTTCGTCACGGAGCGCATCAAGTTCTTCGTCAGGAATCTGGTCAAGGCGCGTAATCGGGCGGTTGTATTTTTTTGTAAGCTGGTCAAGCCAGACAAGTACGGTTTTTGCCATAAGAATGACGCACGGCATCCATTCGCGGTCAGGACTGAACCGTTCGTATTCTTTCATAAGTCCGTCGTAGTTGTACGGCTCCATATTCACGTCACCGCCGTTTGTCGGATGCCAGAACATTTTTTCTTCTTCAGAAAGCGTGTCCATTCCGGAAAGCAGGCGGCGCAGGAAGTCACCGAGCAGATCCATCCAGTACTGGCGGATATAGTCAAGCTGACCTTTAAGGCTTGTCGGACTGAATACAACTGGTTCGCGCAGCATCGTAATCAAATCGTGGTTGAACGGACCGAATACCGGCATTTTCTGGAATGATTTTTGAATTGCTGCCCACATTTTGCTGTAATCAGGGTTTTCGGAAAGTTCCGTATCGTCAAACAGAATGGCAAACGGCTTGAATGCAGGGTTTTCGTTTGCAAGACGGAGCAAAATCAGTTCTTCTAGCGTCTGCTCCCTGTTCGAGCGCATTTTTCCTGTTCCGGCATCAAGCGCAGTTTTTGCAAGATACTGTTCCGCCGTTATTTTTCCCTGATAGACTTCTACCGGCGGAAATGCCTCTGAAAATTCCAGAAGCAGCTTGTCTACGTTCTTTGCGCCCAGATGTTCGTCAAGTTCTGAAAGAACGTTCTTGAAAGCGTCCGCAAGTTTGTCGCGGCGGTAAAGCATACATACATAATGGAAAATTTCATCAATAAGTCCCATTGCGTTCAAAGAACCGGCGGAAATACGATTGTCCTTCTGATTGCGCTGGTCGAACAGTTTGTTCAGTTTTTCTGCAAATTTTCTTACGCTCTGGATATTTGCAAGAACAACATTGCCGCTGGAAGCGTACAGCTGCTGGTCAAAGTTACATAAATCCCTTATTTTTCTTCCGACGTGAAATTCGTTGTACGAAACGTTCATTTTGTGCCTCCATTATGCACTGCGACTATTGATTTTATTTTTTCTATTAACGCGTCATCTTTTGAAAGGACTTCAAGCGTTACCGGCAGACGGTACGTCCAGTTGAAATCCGTTACCGTTCCCGGAATGTTGATTCGTTCTTCGTCCGGATTTTCAAGCCAGTATTTTGTTTCAAGAGAAAGGAAATCCTGCAGCGGATGAATGCACCACAGGCTGTTTGCCGTAGCAAGCGCTTTCATATAGCCGTTTCCGGCTTCCGGCGAGTACGGTGCATTTGCAATGCTTTCTGCACGGTTATTGTCCCAGCTTTCAACGCCGAAGAACTGCGGATATGTATGTACGAAAAGGCGAACTGCACCTTTGTCTTCGTTCCACCACTGGCGGAGCGTCGTAGAGTCGTGGACGGACGTTGTTGCAACGGAAAGTTCCGGCAGGTTCTGGAACGGAATGAACGGCTGAACAGGCTGGTTGTCCCAGTTTCTGCACCAGCGGTATACGCGCAGGGAAAGAATGCCGTTTTTCGACATTACGCCAGGAAGGCACGGAAGGTTTGCACCGAGATCTTCACCGCACGGAATCATATTTACGGAATTTGTAAGTGCAGAAAGAATTTCGTCTGACTGCGTTTCCCAAAGCCTGTTCTGCTCGTTTTCTGCATTGTTGAACAGCCCTCGAAGGGTATTCTGTTCGCTGCCGTTCAGGGATTTCCAGCTTGTTGTTCCGCTGTACGTCCAGATTAGAACGAACTGGTCAGGCTCAATTTCAATAAGGCAGCGGTCATTCCACCATTTGCTGAGTACGTTTTTTACGCGCGGCTGTGCTTCCTGTCCGCACAATGCGCTTAAATCTGCTTCGTAGAAATCCTTGTCACCCTGAACCGTATTCTTGAAAAGCCAGAGTTCTTCGTTTCCAAGACGGTTTGCAAACTGTTCAAGTATTTTTACGGCAGACTCGTGATTCCAGGTAATGTCTTCAATTGCGCCTGTCGGAACGTGCGGCTGGCTCAGCCATCGTATGCGCGCATCGTCAAAACCGGCATTGTTCAGCGTACTGCGTGAAATTGATACGTACGGGTCTGTGTGTCCAAGAATTGCCGTCGTATCGCGTGTAGGAATTGCCCAGATGCGGAAAAATCCGAGTATATGGTCAAGGCGGTATGCACCGTAGTACTGTTCTGCATTTTTAAGACGGTCTTTCCACCAGTTGTAGTCGTGTTCCTTAAGGTATTTCCAGTTGTATGTAGGGAAGCCCCAGTTCTGTCCGCTAGGATTTTCGTTGTCTACCGGAGAGCCGGCGCGCAGGTTCTGGTTGAAAATTCCCGGAAGCGCCCACGCGTCGCAGGAATCTTCGTTCATCAGGATAGGCATATCGCCCTTTATGATAATGCCGGCTTTTTTTACGGCATCACAGGCAGTCTTGAACTGCTGGTTTGCGCGCATCTGAGTCCAGGCATAGAAAAGATTTTCCTTCTGGTTTTTGCTGTCTGTCCAGCGTTTTTCAATGTCTTTTTCGCCGGGGTTCTGGTCTTCTTTTTTCCATTCTTTCCAGGAAGCCTGCATATATTTGAATTTAAGGTTTTTATAAACTGCGTAATTTACAATCCAGGGATTATTTTTTATCCATTTTGCAAGTTCGTCAGACGGTTTTTCTGTTTTTGCAATGTCA
>SAMEA3663010__coassemble_601_pt1 | contig 12806 bp, 11 predicted proteins | sample SAMEA3663010__metabat2_high_PE_013 | metagenome-assembled genome bin SAMEA3663010 (sample SAMEA3663010) | pig gut metagenome | biome: pig gut; feature: pig-associated habitat; material: faeces | place: France | collected 2012 | reverse complement strand
CCTAATGAGCCTGTTGTTATAGACATTATGAAACTGATGGATCTTGAGCCGGGCGATGATTTGTTCAGCAGAAGTGAGCCTACAGACCTTGATGATATGGAAAAATATATTGATGCCATTGACAGCGCAGGAATACGCTATTCAGTTAAGAATAATGTTCTGCAATCAGATAAAGTTCCGTATATCGAGCTTGATACTCAGGATGACAGTTTGCAGAATGAAAAGTATAACATTAGTTTTTCGACCGGAACGCTTAATATAGAAATTGATGATATGAAAGATATCCTGCGCTCTTATCCGTTCAGTCCGACGGTAGAACTTGAAATTCCGGTAGGAATATATAGGATTCCGCGTGAGGCTGAAGCCGGTGTAGGACTTTCCGTTTATATAAAGACGGACGGTACTGTAAATCTGTTTGGAGGAGATGAGTGATGAAAAATTTTCTTGTTATATTTTTTGTTTTATTCTTCTGCGCTGTTTCTGCATTTGCCCAGGGAATGGATGGTACTCCTGTTGTGTTTTCTGATGAACAGCCGGATGTCATACAATCAGATGAAATTCCCGGTGAAGAACAGGAATATGATGATGAATTTTCTGACGAAGATTTCATTCAGGATTTTGAAGAATTTAATACTGTTTTGGAAGAGGATACTGTCCGCATTGTTCGCAGTCACGTCAGTTCTTTACCGCACCGCATTTTTGAGATGGGCTTTTCTTTTGACGTGGATTTTTCCAATAATTATTTTAATGCCAATGATTTTCTTGTAAAAGATTTAGTCATCGACCTTCGGAAAATGGCAAAAGATATGCCTAAAGAGGGGTTTAAGCTTAATATGAATATGACTCCGGATTTCTTTCTGAATTTGAACCTTAAGAACGGCGTTCACGTAGGACTGAATTTTGGTGTAGAGTCATACGGAAATTTTACGATTTCAAAAGATTTGTTTGATTTTCTTGGCTACGGAAATGATCTTAACGAAAAAATTACGCTTGACGGAAAAATGAACGGCGATGCGTTTATGTTCGTTGACTGTGCCGTAGGTTTTGATTTGTTTGGTTTTCATCTTGAGCTAATTCCTGCGGTGTATCTTCCTTTCATTCACGCAACTGCGGAAAATTTGCACGGTTCGTTTGTTAATGATGAAAACGGCGGACTCAGGGCAAATGCGTCGGCGGATATTGTAATGTACACGTTTACTGATATGCAGCCGTTTTTTGACGGTGATGTTGACGTAAATCAGGTTGTTGAGGCGATGAAAGACGGCTGGGGTTTTGACATAGCATCATCTCTGGAACATAAAATCTTTAATACGCTTGACGGCGCCGTTTACAGCCGCATACCGATTGTTCCTGGTCAGCTGAATTATTCTACAAAGATGACGATGACTGCTTCTATGGAAGTTGACGAACTGAAAAATATGTTTGAGGACGGAGATGACGGTCTTCAGAAAGATTTTGATGTTTCTGACAAGGAATACAGTACTGCAAGCTATAATCTGCATCGTCCGATGCGTATGGGTGCACAGGTTGCCTGGCGTCCGTTCGGAAAATGGTGTACTTTCGGCGGACTTTTAGGTTTTGGCGTAAAGCAGCCGTTTACATCTGATGCTTACGGGTATCCGGAATACACGCTTTCCATCGATATTGATTTGTTCATCAAAAACTGGAATATGCTCGGCCTGCGCCTTTCTTCCGCATACCTTGACGAAGTTTTCAAACATAATGCCGGGTTTATCTTTAATTTAAGGGCGTTTGAACTTAATCTTGGCGTTTGTGCTTCCGGCGGTTCTTTTACAAGCAGCTTTAAGGGTGCCGGTGCGGGCGCTTACTTTATGGTTGCATTCGGCTGGTAACTTTTTACGATGACAGATTTTATGGTTTTGTCAAATAATTGACGGTTTCACCATATTGCAGTAGAATAAATCTTAATACCGATTTTAGAGGATTAAGTATGTTTAAAATTCTTGAGAAACGCAAGTTATCTGATATGTCCGAAACGTGGTATATGAAGGTAACTGCTCCTGAAATTGCCCGCAACAGAAAAGCCGGACAGTTCATTATTTTACAGGTTGATACAGAATTTGGTGAAAGAATTCCGCTTACAATTGCGGATGCAAATGCGGAAGAAGGCTGGATTGCACTTGCTTTTCAGGCTGTAGGAGCGACTACTTATAAACTTTCGCAGAAAAATGTCGGTGACGAACTTCCGGCATTGCTCGGTCCGCTCGGTAATCCGTCCGTTATAGAAAAGAAAGACGGTCCTGTCGTTGTTGTAGGCGGCGGATTCGGCGTTGCGCCTTGCTATCCGATTGTGCAGGCTCATAAAGCTGTCGGAAATAAAGTTATCGTCGTCATTGCGGCGCGTACAAAAGACCTTCTTATTTATGTTGATGAAATGAAGGCAATTGCTGACGAAGTTATAATTATGACTGACGACGGTTCTGCCGGCCGTCAGGGTGTTTCTACCGTTCCGCTTAAGGAAATGTGCGAATCGCAGTGTCCTCCGTCAGAAGTCATTGCAATCGGTCCGCCGATAATGATGAAATTCTGCGCGCTTACTACAAAGCCGTATAATGTACCTACAACAGTTTCCCTGAATACGATTATGATTGACGGAACTGGTATGTGCGGCGGTTGCCGTGTAAGTATCGGCGGAGAAACAAAATTCGTATGTGTTGACGGTCCTGAATTTGATGCCCACCTTGTAGACTGGGACAATATGATGATGCGTATGAAATCTTTTAAACCGCGCGAGCAGGAAGATTTCCATAAATGCAAGCTTCAGGCACAGGCAGACGCACTGTCAAAATAATTCTGATTTAGGAACAGAGAATGAATACAATAGAAGAATTGAATGCAATAGCCAGAGAGGAACTGGCAAAAATCAAGGGAAAAGAACTTGGTAATAAAGAACGGATGGCAATTCCGCAACAGGAAATGCCTAGCCGTAATCCAAAGGAGCGCGCGCGCCAGATGGCGGAAGTTGCACTTGGATATACGGAAGAGCAGGCTGTTGTTGAGGCGAACCGCTGTCTTCAGTGCAAGAACAAGCCGTGTATTTCCGGCTGTCCTGTAAATGTTCAGATTCCTGAATTTATTGCGGAAATTGCAAAAGGCGAATTTAAGAAAGCCGTTGATATAATCAAGCAGACAAGCCTTCTTCCTGCAATCTGCGGACGCGTATGCCCTCAGGAAAAGCAGTGCCAGGGACAGTGTACTGTAGGAAAAGTCTATAAATCTGCCGAGAAGGCTGTTTCAATCGGACGGCTTGAACGGTTTGTTGCAGACTGGGAGCGTGAAAACAAGAAAGTCACGATGCCGGAGATTGCTGCAAAGACAGGAAAAAAAGTTGCCGTTATCGGTGCAGGTCCTGCCGGTCTTACAGTTGCGGCAGACTGTGCGCGTGCCGGTCATTCCGTTACTGTGTTTGAGGCATTCCATAAAGCCGGCGGCGTCATGATGTACGGTATTCCTGAATTTCGTCTTCCAAAGGCGATTGTTCAGGAAGAAATTGATAACCTTAAGAAAATGGGCGTTGATTTTGAGTGTAACTTCCTTGTAGGACGGACTGATACGCTTGACCAGTTGCTTACGGAAAAGGGCTTTGACGCCGCCTTTGTAGGTACGGGCGCAGGTCTTCCTAAATTTATGAATATTCCGGGTGAAAACCTTATCGGCGTGTTCAGTGCGAACGAATATCTTACCCGCGCAAACCTTATGAAAGGTTACGATACTGCTCACGCGGCAACGCCTATTTACGAGGCAAAAAAAGTATGTGTCGTTGGCGGCGGAAACGTTGCTATGGATGCTGCCCGTATGGCATTGCGTCTTGGTGCGGAAGAAGTAAACGTAATTTACCGCCGTACACGCAATGAAATGCCGGCGCGTATTGAAGAAATCGCACACGCGGAGGAAGAAGGCGTTGTATTCCGCTTCCTTGAAAATCCTGTTGAAATCCTTGGAAACGAGGAAGGAAAAGTCTGCGGCGTAAAAGTTTTGAGCTATGAACTTGGCGAGCCTGACGCTTCTGGAAGGCGCAGTCCTGTTGCAATTAAGGGAAGCGAGCACATCGTTGAAACTGATGCAATGATTATTGCGCTTGGAAACGGCTCAAATCCGCTGCTTGTAAAGACAACGCCGGGTCTGAATGCGGATGCAAAAGGTCATATTTCGGTAGACGAAACGCAGGCAACTAGCCACGCAAAAGTCTGGGCAGGCGGCGACATCGTTCTTGGTGCGGCTACTGTCATTCTTGCAATGGGCGAAGGACGTAAAGCTGCTGCAGGAATAAATGCGTATCTTGCAAAATAAAAATCCAGCGGATTTTTCCGCTTTCTGATTTACAGAAGCTGCTTCACCGGTAAGTGCTGGGCGGAGCAGCTTTTTTATTGCTAAAAAAACAAAAAAAAATGCCGATATATTGAATATGAGCAGTGATAAGAAGAAAAATACAGGACTTTTTGTGGCAGTGTGGTTTTTACTCCTCCTGCTGTTATTGATAGTTTTTTTTGTAAAGAAAGATACGATTACCGATAATCTTCAGAAAACCGATTTTTTTGGAAAAGTATTCGGAATGACTCCGGAATTTGTAAAAAATCATAAAGATACAAAGCTGTCTGCACAGGAAAAGGAAGAAACGTTCAGTTTTGACTTGCTTGAGTCCGGCAAAACGGCGGAACAGACTCATAAAAATACGTATGAAGAGGCGACCGGTTCTGAAAGCATAAAAGCAGTAAAGGAGAATGCAGACGTTATTTTACCGGAAGATGATGCTGCTGCGGAAGAAAATGCTTTTTATGCGGAGAATGCGCTTGCAGAAGCACTGAAACCGGCGGAAAAAGAAGCGGAAAGCGGTAAAAAAGATGCTGTGGCGGCGGAAAAGCCTAAGGAGAGCATAAAAACGCCGGCTGCCGTTCAGACGCGGGAGGTGTCGCTTTATTTTGTAGTGATAAATTCTGACGGAACGGTTAGCAGAAAGGCGGTGAAGCGCACTCTTCCAAAATCAGATTCTCCGCTTACGGATGCCGTTAATGCGCTTTTGTCCGGGCCGCTTCCGGATGAGAGAAGCAAAAATTGTATGAGCCTTATTCCTGAGGGAACGCGTCTTTTGGGCGCATCCGTAAAAAACGGTGTTGCAACGCTTAATTTCAGCGAGGAGTTTGAATTCAATCCTGTTGGAGTGGAAGGCTACATTGCACAGCTGACACAGCTTGTCTTTACAGCAACGGAATTTTCTACCGTAAAAAGCGTTCAGTTCCTGATAGAGGGCGAGAAAAAAGATTATCTTGGAAGCGAAGGACAGTGGATTGGTTCGCCGCTTGCGAGAAGTTCGTTCTAGTTTCTATTGAAGCAGCATCTGGTCGTTTACAATAGACTGCTTTTTAATCTGACGGAATTTCTCTACAATGTCGTCCATAGTAAGGCGTTCTTTTTCTTCCCTGCCTATGTCAAGGATGATTTCGCCGCCGTCCATCATAAGAAGGCGCGTTCCGTAGTCAAGCGCGTGCTGCATATTGTGCGTTATCATCATTACAGTCAGATTATAGTCCTGTGCGAATTTACGCGTAAGTTCCATAATGATTGCGGCATTAGTAGTGTCAAGGGCGGCAGTATGCTCGTCAAGAAGCAGAAGCGACGGTTTTGACATTACCGCCATCAGCAGGGTGAGTGCCTGCCGCTGTCCGCCGGAAAACTGTTCTACATTATCCGTAAGCCTGTTTTCAAGCCCCATATTCAGGACGGAAAGCTGTTCGCGGAAATAGGTGCGCATTTTATTGTTCAGAGTTATTTTAAGTCCCTTGAAGCCTTTTTTGTGGGCGATTACCATATTGTCTTCAAGAGTCATTTTTCCAGCAGTTCCTAAAAGCGGATTTTGGTAAATTCTTCCGATGTAGTTTGCGCGGCGGTATTCCTTGTCGTGTGTTATGTCGCGCCGTCCGGTTTCGGTATCAAGAAGGATTGTTCCGGCGGTGGGCGTATAGCTTCCGGCGATGACGTTGTACAGGGTGGATTTTCCGGCACCGTTACTTCCGATAACGGTTATGAAATCACCTTTATTGATTGTAAGATTGATGTTTTTAAGGGCGCGGTTTTCGTCCGGCGTGTTCTGGTTGAACGTCATACAGATGTTGTTAAGCGTAATCATTTTGTTCCTCCGTCAGCAGGATTTTGCGCATTGTTCTTGTTCCGTTCGCTTTTCCATTTTTTGAACCGTTCTACACAGTCCGTTCTGGTGATGATGAGGCACAGAATGATAAGAAGTCCTGTGGCAAGCTTAAGGTCGTTTGGCGTCATACGGATTTTGTAGCCGTAGCTCCGGGCAAGCATCATAAGCGCGCGGTAAATGATTGAGCCGATAAGTACGCGTGTTGTCTGCACTGTAATTTTGTTGGAACGCAGTATGAATTCACCAAGCATAAGCGAGGCAAGTCCGCTTACTACGACTCCTGTTCCCATTCCTACGTCTGCAAAACCGTTGTACATTGCGGCAAACGCGCCTGCAAGAGCGGCAAGTCCGTTGCTTACGCAAATTCCGATTCCGCGTACGACGTTTGGATTTACGCCCTGCGAGATAATCAGCTGCGGATTTGCACCGAGCGCGCCCATCGTAAGTCCCAAATCCGTATGGTAGAACAAATCAATCAGTCCTTTAAGGATAAAGACAAAAACTACAAGAAAAATAAGTATTCCCCACTGCGAATCCAGATTTGGAAAACGGTCGTAGAAAAATGCGTCAAGTCTGGAAAAAAGCGTAGGGATTTTAAGGAAGGATACGTTTGCCTTGTTTGACATAATGCGCAGGTTTACGGAGTACAGCATTGTCATCGTAAGAATTCCGGCAAGAAGATCCGGGATTTTAAACCGGGTGTAGATGACTGTCGTTATAAGACCTGCAAAAAGTCCTGCACAGAATGCAAGAAGCAGGGCGATAAACGGCGGAAGTCCGCTTGAAAGGCATGCTGCAAGGACGCAGGCACCCATCGGAAACGAACCGTCTACGGTCATATCACAGAAATTCAGAACTCGGAACGTGGAAAAAACTCCAAGAACCATTATTCCGTAGATAAACCCTTCAATAAGAATTGATGAAATCATACCGCCCTGCCTGTGCTGTTATTTTTCCGTAAGTTTTCCGTTCTGGAAAATCATATTTGCAGAATCAATGTATTTTTTATCAACTGTAATTCCGCATTTTTTTGCTGCATCAAGGTCAATGAGAAAATCGCTGTCAGACGGATCTGTCATAAAGCGTACAGGAATTTCGCTGCATTTTGTTCCCTTAAGAACCTGAACTACTATTTCTCCTGTTGCGCGGCCAGCCTTGTAATAGTTAAAGCCGCTTGCCATAAATATTCCGCCTTCTTTTGCCGCCGTTACATCACCGGAAAAAATCGGTTTGTTTGCTTTTCCGAATACGTTTACCAGCGAGGCGATTGCGCTGAACACTGTATTGTCTGTGGTGAGGTAAATGCCGTCTACGCGGTTTACGATTGCTTCTGCCGCCTGTTTTACTTCATCAGACTTTGTAATGCTCTGCGTTACAAGTTCTATTCCTGCTTCGCGGCATCCTTTTTTTACCAGCTCAAGTGCGCTTGCAGAATTGTCCTCGTTGCTTGTATAAATATACCCCAGTGTTTTTATTCCTGCAACTTCTTTAAATAGCTGAATGTGCTGTTCCGTCGGAATTGCATCGCTCATACCGGTGATGTTGCGTTCTCCGTGTTCAAGCGTTGAAACAAGACCTGCGCCTACCGGATCAGTTACTGTTCCGAAAATGACAGGCGTAGTTTTAAGGGTAGTTGCAAGTGCAACTGCAATTGGCGTTGCAATACCTACGGCCGCGTCAACTTTTTTTGACTTGAACTGGTTTGCAATCTGCGCGGCAGTTCCTACGTCGCCGTTTGCGTTCTGAAGGTCATATTCCGCTTCAATTCCTGCGTCCTTTATGGCATCCATTACGCCACGTTCTACGTCGTCAAGTGCCTGATGCTGTACGATTTTAGCAATTCCAATTTTTACCGGTTTCTGCTTTTTTGGTGCTGCGAATGAGCCTGCTGCGGCGAGCAATAAAATTGATGCTGAAACAACTGTTATTTTTTTCATACGTTTTTTTGCAGGGCAGATTGTCCGTTCCCCGCGTTCCTCCTGAAATAATTTTTCGTTTCTGTATATAGAAACGTTACTGTGATTGACCGGTAATGTCAAGGGGGAAATGCGCAATCTGTTTTAAATTTGGCAGATTATCGTTTATAATAGAAAAGACTTTTGTCACTAAAATGGAGAAAAGATTATGGAATATTGTAAGTTACAGGCTGGCTGTCTTGCCGTTCTTCTTTACATTTTGTTTTCTTATCTGCGTGAATACAGGACATACAAGCGGAGTTTACGCGAAAGTTTTTTTGACGAACTTCTTGTTCTTGGAATTCTGTGCGTTTCTTTTGACTGTGCGACTGCGTATACAGTAAATCACCTTGATACGGTAAATCCTGTCTTGAACGACGTGCTGCATCTTCTTTTTCTTACAGGCATTGATTCTGTTGTATTCAGCGTGTTTGTCTATATGCTTCATATAACCGGGCTGTATCCGCGCAGACTTGTCATAAAGGTTGCAGGGCTTCTTCCGTTTGCGGTGAATATATTTGTACTTGTTCTGAATTTTAATTCGCTGGAGTACGTTCAGGGAGTTTATACGAATTATTCTATGGGCGTTTCCGTGTATACGTGCTTTTCGATGGTCATTTTATATACGCTCCTTACCGTTACGCTTTTCTGCACGCGGTGGAAATATATTGAACGGCACAAAAGAAGCTGTATTATTGTGTACGTGCTTGTCTTTCTTACCGTAATGCTTCTTCAGATGCGTTATCCGGAAATTCTTATTACAAGCATAGGAATTACGATTGTAATTCTTGGAATTTATCTCAGCTACGAAGACCCGGCGCTGAAGGAACTTTCTGAATATTATTCGGAAACTGTTATGAGTTTTGCAAATCTTGTAGAAAACAGGGACAGCAGTACCGGCGGTCATATCAAGCGGACTACGCAGTATGTGCGGCTGATTGCGCAGAACCTTCAGAAACGCGGATATTATAAAGACATTCTTACAAAGGACTTCATTTCCGATATGGAAAAAGCGGCGCCTCTCCATGACATCGGTAAAATTTCTGTGCCGGATGCCGTTCTTCAAAAACCGGGAAGACTGACGGACGAAGAATTTGCCGTTATGAAAAAGCATGCAGAAAACGGCGGAACTATAATCCGGGAGTCATTCGAAAAACTTGGGAACGATGAATATACGGAGATGGCGTATGAAGTAGCGCGTTATCATCACGAAAAGTGGAACGGCAGGGGCTATCCGGAAGGGCTTTCCGGGGAAAAAATTCCGCTTTGTGCGCGGATTATGGCCGTTGCCGATGTATTTGACGCTGTTTCTGAAAAAAGGTGCTACCGTGATGCAATGCCGCTTGAACAGTGCTTTGACATTATCCGCAAAGGTACAGGAGAAGACTTTGATCCGATTATTGCAAATGTGTTCCTTGAAATAAAAGATGCGGTGGAAGAAGTCCACCGCAGTTTTGCACAGAATAAATGAGGTAATTTGTTGTGAGAGAGAGTGTGTAGGGGCAGTATAATTCGTTTATCCTGTTTCTTATATCCGTCCGCCGGTAAGCAGGGAAAATAATTTAGGGCAGATTTTGCGGATGAATGCGCCAATGCAGACAAGAAGCACGATGCATAAAAGCGATGTTCCGAAAAACTGAATGAGTATCAGCGCGCCGTGCATCGGAAAAAAACGTATGCTCAGTTTGTTTACTACGGCACTGATAAACGGAGCGTGTGCGGCATAAATCCAGAAGGAATATGCAGATAGTCCTGACAGGATAGAATACGCTTTTTCATTTTTGCATGCATTTCCAGCAGCTTTTACCGCAAGAAGAATTGTAAGGATTGTGTTTAGAAAACCTATTATTACGGCAGCAGGATTTTCTGTGAAGGATAAATACATACAGACGGCGGTAAAAACTGCATATCCCGAAAGGGCATCGCGCCACCGCAAAGAGTCAAGGGCATTCAGAACTCCTTGAATGTGCCGGACGGCGTAAAACCCCAGCGAAAAGTAAAACAGCGCAGGGAAAATCCAGAACGGGTCGGGAAAAATTCCTGCAAGCCGCAAAATCGTTGCGCCAAGAATTAATGCAAGATAAGAAAAAGGAATTTTCTGCACGGCGATTTTTATAAGCGGTGAGATGCAGAAAAATACAAGCAGATTTCTAAGATACCAGAACTGATATACAAGAGGATGATAGTAATCAGCATCTGGCTGGATTCTTCCAAAAAATGCTTTTATTACGTCAACTGCTTTCCAGGAACGGATAATGTTCTGTTCCTGCGTAAAATATGGACGTGTAAACGCAAATGACTGAGCTGCAAAAAATAATGCTGCTGTAATCAGCGTCCATAAAATGTACGGAACGACAATTCCTTGAAATTTAGATTTTACTGTTACTTTGGCAGGCTTTGGCTTTGCGGCAAAAAGGTAGCCGGATATAATGAAAAACAGCGGAACTGCTATTCCACCCCATACATTTGCAATAAGATGTCTGATAATTTCGACATATAAAGGTGCTTCTACAGCCATCGTTTCTCCGACAAAATTGACTTCCGTTACATTGAAATGAATGAAAATCACAAAACAGGCAAGCGGAAATCTGATGGCGGTAATTCTTTGTGAGAAATCTTGATTGATTTTGTTCGGCTGAAAATTCTCCATGTATTAAATCTGCTACAAAAAGATTTTAAAAGTGATTATATATAATCACTTTTTTGTAATTTAACGTCTTATAAGATTAAAGTCAAGTGAATTTCAGTCTGATTAGATTACATTTAACGAATGAGTTTTAAGGAAAATCTGCGTGATGAAATGGAATTTCAGGATGTAAAGCCGAAGGAACTTTCGGAGAAAACAGGTCTCAGCGTGAACACAATCCGAAATTACATAAACGGGCACAATGCGCTTCCGAATGTGGAGGCGGCAGTAAAAATTGCGCAGGCGCTGGATGTTTCAGTGGAATATCTTGTGGAACGTCAGAATGTGCGGTCAAAAAATAAATCTCCGAAGATTTTTACAATAGAAAAAATGCTTGCAGATTTTTCTGAGGAAGATATTTCCGCTGTGCTTGGAATAATAAAAGCAATCAGCGGGAAATATAATGAATTGACCTGAAAACTTTGTGTTTTATGCAAGCCGCCGCTGTTACCGTTCTTCCCGGAAATAGCTTTTTCCTAGTGCGGCTGGTCCTTGATTTTCTTTTTTGAAGCGAAGTCCCATTACTACAAGCACAATGATTGTTGCAAGGTACGGAATCATATCAAGAAGCTGCGGCGGAAGGGCGATTGTGTGTGCTCCTATGGAAAGATTCTGGCATTTGAACATAAGTCCTTTGAGTGCGCCGAATGCCCAGGCGGCAAGAATTGCTTTCAGCGGATTCCATGTGCAGAAAATGACGAGCGCAACGGAAATCCATCCGGCGCCGGCGGTGATATTTTCCTGCCAGCGCGGAACGAATACCAGTGAAAGATACGCGCCGCCAAGTCCGCAGACAAAGCCGCCGCTAAGGACGTGAACGTATTTATACAGCGATACGTTTATTCCTGAGGCATCTGCCGCCGCCGGATTTTCTCCGATGGCGCGGACATTCAGCCCAAGGCGGGTAAATCTGTAGTAGCAGAACAGAAGGACTGCCAGAAGCACGGAAAAATAAATGTACGGACTCTGGTCAAAAAGCATCGGGCCGAGAACCGGTATTTTTGAAAGAAGCGGAACTGCGCAGTGCGTAAACGGCTGGGTAACGGCTTGCGGAAGCGGTGTTGCGGTGAGCGTTTTTCCAAGATAGCTTGAAATTCCCGTGCCGAATGTCGTAAGCACGAGACCTGTAACAACCTGATTTCCGCGCAGTGTAACCGTTATGAATGCGTAGATAAATGCTCCTGCCGCGCCTGCAAGTCCTGCTGCAATGACTGCCGCCGCCGGATTTCCGGTAGTTATTCCTGTAAAATATCCGATGGATGCGCCCATAAGCATCATTCCCTCTGTTCCGAGGTTCGTGTTTCCGGCTTTTTCAAACAGAATTCCGCCTAGAATTCCAAAAAGAATATGCGTTCCTGTCTGAACGGCAACCTGTAAAAATAATCCTGCTGCAATACAAAATGTCATTTCTGAATACCTCCGTCGGAAAGCGGCTTGTCGGTGTTTTTTTCCGGAACAGTTCTTTTTGAAAACGAAATTTTGAACCTTACGAAAAATTCGCTTCCAAGAACAAAGAAAATTATGATTCCCTGAAGGATCTGTGCCATTGACGCAGGAATTTGCATTGAACTTTGAAGAAAGCTTCCACCCTGCAAAAGCATGCTAAACAGGAACGATACGGCTATCATCACAAGCGGATTGAGCTGTGAAAGCCAGGTTGTGATGACGGCAGTAAATCCAAGTCCGTTAGACATATTGTCCGTAAGTGAATTTTCTATGGCGGATGCCTGCATCATTCCTGCAAGACCGCACAGTCCGCCTGAAATAATGACTGCAAAAATCATCGTGCGGCGAACGTTTATTCCTGCGTATTTTGCAGTTTCAAGGCTTTCTCCGATGACGGACACTTCATAGCCGAATTTCGTTTTTGAAAGCAGAAAGAAAAGAAGGACTGCAAGAACGATGGTGATTATCCAGCCGATATGAATTCCGCATACGTTAGGGAGAATTGCATTTGAGTCAAAGCGTGCAATGCGCGGAAATCCGTTTCCCTTAGGGT
>SAMEA3663010__coassemble_590_pt1 | contig 12996 bp, 7 predicted proteins | sample SAMEA3663010__metabat2_high_PE_013 | metagenome-assembled genome bin SAMEA3663010 (sample SAMEA3663010) | pig gut metagenome | biome: pig gut; feature: pig-associated habitat; material: faeces | place: France | collected 2012 | reverse complement strand
TTTTCTGCGCCAGCTCCTTACGTGAAATTCCGTCATCACCAGAATCTTCAATTGCCTTTAAAAGTCCAAGTTCAAGCATCGCGCGGACTGCCTGAAAACAAAGCGGCGCAAACGCAATTTTCTGAGCCTCAAATTTTGCATCTACCGCACGGATATTATCTTCCTTAAAAGAATCCATATTAAAATAAGAACTGTCCATTTTTTTCATCATACATTAAAAAATATAGTATATAGAATGATTTTTCAATCCCTGCGGACAGACGGTAAAAACATCTGCCCGTTTGCAAACACTGCCTGTTTTCACTAGAATGAAAGCGAGGTATTTATATGTTATTTTCACCTGTAGAAATTCAAGAAACAGTAAGTATGTTTATGAAGCAGAAGCTTGACATCCGATGCGTAACGATGGGTATAAGCCTGCTTGACTGCGCTTCTGAAGACCCTAAGCGCGCCTGTACTAAAATATATGACAAAATAATGAAAAAAGCCGGTAACCTTGTAAAGGTCGGTCAGGATATAGAAAAGGAATTCGGCGTGCCGATTATAAACAAGCGCATTTCCGTAACGCCGATAGCCCTTGTTGCCGGCGCAAGCAGCGCGACTTCTTACGTTGACTACTGCAAGACGCTAGACACCTGCGCAAAGGAACTTGGCGTCAACTTTATCGGCGGTTTCAGCGCGCTCGTTCAGAAAGGCATAACACCTGCGGACAGAATTTTGATTGAGTCAATTCCGGAAGCGCTTGCCACAACTGACTTTGTCTGCTCGTCCGTAAACGTAGGAACAACGAAAAACGGCATAAATATGGATGCCGTAAAACTGATGGGCGAAATCATCTGCAAGACTGCCGAACGGTCAAAATCCTGCGACGTAAACGGATGTGCAAAACTCGTCGTATTCTGCAATGCCCCGGAAGACAATCCGTTTATGGCAGGAGCATTCCACGGACCGGGAGAAGGTGACAGCGTAATAAACGTAGGCGTTTCAGGACCGGGCGTAATTCTTGCCGCCGCACGCGAATACAAAGGAAAACCGATAAACGAACTTGCGGACGGCATCAAGAAAATGGCATTTAAAATCACGCGTATGGGTCAGCTTGTCGGTTCGGAAGCGGCAAAACGGCTCAACACGAATTTCGGAATACTTGACTTGTCTTTAGCACCGACTCCGGCGGTAGGTGATTCCGTTGCGCGTATTCTTGAAGAATGCGGCATTGAGGGTGCAGGAGCGCCGGGAACAACTGCGGCACTTGCAATGCTTACCGATATGGTAAAAAAAGGCGGCGTAATGGCAAGTACGAATGTCGGCGGTCTTTCCGGCGCTTTCATCCCTGTTTCCGAGGACGAAGGAATGATTAACGCCGTAAAGCAGGGCTCAATCTGCCTTGAAAAACTTGAGGCAATGACTACAGTCTGTTCCGTCGGACTTGATATGATTGCAATTCCGGGCGACACTCCTGCAACTACTGTTTCCGGAATTATGGCTGACGAATTTGCAATCGGTATGGTAAACAACAAGACTACGGCAGTCCGCCTTATCCCTGCTCCGGGAAAAAAAGCCGGTGAATGGGTTGAATTCGGCGGACTTCTTGGCGGATGCCCGGTTCTTCCGGTAAGCAAATTCAGCTGTGCGGACTTCATAAACCGCGGCGGACGAATTCCTGCGCCTATTCATTCGTTCAGAAACTAACTTAACCGGAAGCGGACTATGACTTCCGGCTTTGATAAATATATCGTATGCGGCGCTAATTCAGTTTCTTCTGTTATAGAAGAACTGAAAACGACCTGCACTCTTTCTGACTCGCAGCTGCTCAACATTCTGTCTACCGATAAATACGACCAAGAACTTTTTTCTGCGGCAGACGAAGTGCGGCGGAGCGTTTACGGCGAGCGCATTTTTATCCGCGGACTTATAGAAATTACAAATTATTGCAGGAACGACTGCTATTACTGCGGAATACGCCGCTCAAACGAACAGGCGGAACGGTACAGGCTTTCCGCTGATGAGATTTTCAGCTGCTGTCAGGAAGGATACGCTCTGGGATTCAGGACGTTTGTCCTGCAGGGAGGAGAAGACGCGCAATGCACCGATGAATTTATATGCGGAGTAACGGCGCGCCTTCACGATGCGTTTCCTGACTGCGCAATAACGCTTTCTTTAGGTGAACGCCCGGAAAGTTCGTACCGGGCAATGTACAGTTCCGGTGCGCGCCGCTACCTTCTGCGCCACGAAACTGCTGATTTTGCCCACTACGCAAAACTCCACCCTTCATCTATGAGTCTTGAAAACAGAATGAAATGCCTTTCCGCCCTTAAAAAAATCGGCTTTCAGACCGGAGACGGTTTTATGACAGGCGCACCTTTCCAGACGGCGCATCATATCGTAAAGGACATACGCTTTATGCAGGCGCTTTCTCCTGATATGATAGGAATAGGTCCGTTCATTCATCACCGCACCACGCCGTTTGCGCATTGCCCGGACGGTACGCTTTCCCTTACGCTAAGGCTCATTGCAATTTTGCGCCTTATGTTCCCAAAAGCGCTTATTCCGTCTACCACCGCGCTTGCAACGCTCTGCCCGGAAGGACGGATTTTAGGACTAAAAGCCGGCGCAAACGTCGTTATGCCTAATCTTTCGCCGCGCGCCGTCCGCAAAAAATACGAGTTGTACGAAAACAAAGCGCACGGCGGAATGGAGTCTGCGCAGGAACTGGACGCGCTTAAGAAAGCGGTAAAAGAAGCCGGATATAAAATCGTGGTAGATAAAGGAGACAGGGCAGGATTTTAAATTCCTGCCGGAAAAAAATGCAGTTTATTCCGCTAGGCAAACTTTCAAAAAAACTCAATGCGGCAGCCGTCCGCTTTATCGTAACAAACGAAATTCTCTGCGTCCAGCTTTCTGCGCATTTCAGAAAATCAGACAGCGACATATACGCCGTATTTGCAGACGAACAAAAACCTTCGGAAATCTACGGCATTCTTAAAATCGGTACAACAGTCCTTCACTGTCTGCCGTTCGCCGAAGTAAAAACAGCAGCACCATTGCAGGAAAATTTTGTAAAATCGCTTGCTTCTTTCCTCTTAAAAAGGCAGGAAGAAAAGCTGCCTCTCCCGGAATGCGTAAACGGTACAGCCGGAGGAAGCGCACTCATTATGCAGGCATTCCGGCTAATAGGAAAAAATCCGCGCCAGACAAACGAATACACCCTTATGAAACTGGACACCGCCGCGTTTTCAGCTATTCAGCCATATCCGTTTATGCACGGCGAACAGCTTGTCCGGTGCAAAAAAGACGTTCCTGCAATTTACAAACAAAAACTCCTTGTGCTCCAGGAACTGTACGAAAAAGAAGAAGTTGTCCCGGACTGTATGACGTTCAGCGAAGATTCCTGCCGCCTGCGCCTTGCAAACGCCCTGCGCACGCAGTACATTCTTGCACTTGAACTGAACGGTCAGCTTGTGTCAAAAGCGGCGACAAGCGCAATCGGTTTTATGCACGTACAGATTGGCGGCGTGTTTACCGCCCTGCCCTTCCGCCGCCGCCACTACAGCTTTAACACGATGTACGCGATCCTCCGAAAAATCTGCCGGATGAAAAAACAGCCAGTCCTTTTCGTAAAAAACAGGAATGCCGCCGCATTCGCCCTTTACAAGTCACTTCGATTCGTTCCTGTCTGCTCCTACACCATCGCATACTATTGAAAACAGCAGTTTGTCAAACGGTATATTATCTGCTAGAATTGCGTAACAGAGGTTTATTCACACTATGAAACGAACAGACTACATTTCCTGGAACGAATATTTTATGGGTGTCGCAATTCTTGCGTCAAAACGTTCAAAAGACCCGAACACGCAGGTAGGTGCGTGCATCGTAGACAAGAACAACATTATCCTTTCAACCGGCTACAATGGACTTCCATACGGCTGTTCCGACGACGAATATACCTGGGAACGAACCGGAGAGGACACCAAATACAAGTACGTAGTTCACGCGGAACTGAACGCCATTCTTAATGCACAGGGCAAAGACCTTAAAAATGCGCGGATTTTTGTAGACCTGTTCCCGTGTAATGAATGTGCAAAAGCAATAATTCAGTGCGGAATAAAGGAAGTCATCTATTTATACGATAAATATGCCGACTCAAAGGAAACAATCGCCTCTAAAAAAATGCTTTCTTCCGCAGGCGTAAAAACAACACACTTTGTACCCGGCGTAAAGAAAATCGAACTGAATTTCGAGCGCTAATATTCGCATTTCTCAAATAGGAAGGATAAAAACCGCCGCCGTACTATTCACAGGATAAAAAAAATTATATAATAAGGCTTTAGTATGAATACTAAAGCCTGCCTAGTCCTGGCGAACGGACAGATTTTTGAAGGAAACAGTTTTGGAGCTTCCGGCGTAATTGTCGGTGAAGCAGTTTTTACAACCGGTATGACCGGCTATCTGGAAACACTTACAGACCCAAGTTATTTCGGTCAGATTGTAACGCAGACATTTCCGCTAATCGGAAATTACGGCGTAATTCATCCGGATTTTGAAAGCGAAAAAAGCCACGTGCGCGGCTACATCGTCCGCGACTTATGCGATACCCCGTCAAACTTCCGCTGCGAAAACGACCTTAATTCCTTCCTTCTTTCAAACAACATCATCGGACTTTCTGGTATTGATACTCGCAGGCTTACAAAAATCCTGCGCGAAGCCGGCGTTATGAACGGTATGATTATTTCCGGCAATTCTGCGGAAGCACAGAGCGCATTTTCCGCGCTTGAAAATCCAAAAGAAAAAGAAAAGCTTTTGAAAGAAATCAAAGCGTATACTATAAAAAATGCCGTAAAATCAGTTACGGGAAGCGCTGATAAAATCGAAGAAAGCGCAGAAGCCGTTTTTGAAACGAGCGCAAAATACCGCGCAGTTCCGGTTACAAAAGACGGATTAAAAGTAAACGACCAGAACGAAGCAATGAAAAACGGCAGGGGCAAAAAAGTAGTCTTGTGGGATTTCGGCGCAAAGGCAAATATCCGCAGGGAACTTTTAAAGCGCGGTGTTGAAGTAGTAACCGTTCCGTGTGACACAAAAGCAGATGACATTCTTAAAATGAACCCGGACGGAATTATGCTCAGTAACGGTCCGGGCGACCCGGCAGAAAACGTCGACATAATCAAAGAAATCAAGAAAATCTGCGCAAGCGGAAAACCTATTTTCGGAATCTGCCTTGGTCATCAGATGCTTGCCCTTGCACGCGGCGCTTCCACCTCAAAATTAAAGTACGGACACCGCGGCGGAAATCAGCCGGTAAAGCAACTTTCCACCGGACGCGTCTACATTTCAAGCCAAAACCACGGATATGCGGTGAACAACGCAAGCCTTCCGAAAAATGCAAAACTCAGCTTTGTAAATACAAATGACGGAACGTGTGAGGGAATTACATACACGGACATTCCGGCATTCAGCGTTCAGTTCCACCCGGAAGCAAGCGCAGGTCCGCTCGATACAAACTTTCTGTTCGACGATTTTGTAAACCTTATAAATAATCCTGCGCTGTTCAGGGATTTTAAGCCTGAGTTTGAACGGATAGACGCAATTTCATATTTTCAAAGTACCATAAAGCAGACAAAAGCCGCCGGCAAAACGTCTGAATAACCCGAACTGGGCACAAATTGCCCTTACACAGGAGTAAACATTATGCCACTTAATAAAAACATACATAAGGTAATGGTCATAGGCTCTGGTCCTATCGTTATCGGACAGGCTGCTGAATTTGACTATGCAGGTACGCAGGCGTGCAAGGCTCTTAAAGAGCAGGGACTTGAGGTTGTTCTTGTAAACTCAAATCCGGCAACGCTGATGACAGATCATTCAATGGCAGATGCAATCTACATTGAGCCGCTTATTCCTGAAACAATCCAGCGCATTATTGAAAAAGAAAAGCCGGACAGCCTGCTTTCTACTTTGGGAGGACAGACCGGTCTTACGCTGAGTATGGAACTTGCAAAATCAGGATTTCTTGCAAGCCACGGAGTACAGCTTTTAGGTGCGCGCCCTGAAACTATCGACAAGGCGGAAGACCGCCAGATGTTCAAGGATACGATGCTTTCTATAGGAGAGCCGTGCATTCCGTCAAAAGTCGTTACTACATACGAAGATGCTGCTGATTTCGTACACAATGAAATCGGTTTTCCGGCCATTATCCGTCCGGCATTTACGCTTGGCGGAACAGGCGGCGGAATTGTCCACAACGACGCAGAACTTGATGAAATTGCACACAACGGACTTCACCGCTCCCCTATCCACCAGATTCTTGTAGAAAAATGTATTTCCGGCTGGAAAGAAGTTGAATTTGAAGTTATCCGCGATGCCGGCGGTAACGTCATCACCGTCTGTTCAATGGAAAACTTTGACCCGGTAGGCGTACACACAGGCGATTCTATCGTAATTGCGCCGGCAGTTACCCTTGCGGACAAAGAATACCAGATGCTGCGTTCTGCCGCGCTTAACATCATCTCTGCACTTAAAATTGAGGGCGGATGTAACTGCCAGTTCGCGCTTAACCCGGAAACGTTTGAATATGCCGTAATAGAAGTAAATCCGCGCGTTTCACGTTCGTCTGCCCTTGCTTCAAAGGCAACCGGCTACCCTATTGCAAAAGTAGCGGCGCTCATAGCCATAGGCTACAATCTTGATGAAATTCCAAACTTCGTTACAAAGAAAACGGCTGCCTGCTTTGAGCCTGTCCTTGATTACGTTGTAGTAAAATTCCCTAAATTCCCGTTTGACAAATTCGTTTATGCGGCGCGAAAACTCGGCACGCAGATGAAGGCAACCGGCGAAGTTATGGCAATCGGACGTACGTTTGAAGAAGCACTTATGAAAGCCGTACGCGGTGCAGAAATCGGCGTAACGTCGCTTAATCTTCCTGTTTTTGAAGAAGAAAGTGACGAAAAGATAAAAGAACGCGTTGCACAATGTACTGACCAGCGCCTTTTTGCCGTGTTCCAGGCACTCAAGCGAAACATTATGAGCGTAGATGAAATTCACGCCGTTACAATGATTGACGAATGGTTCCTGAACAAGATGATGAAGCTTGTTTCTATGGAAAAAACATTCCTTTCAGTAAAGGACGGAAAGGCTGAACTTTCTACGGATTTATATCTTGAAGCAAAGAAAAACGGCTATCCGGACAAAGTAATTGAAAAAATGACCGGCGTTTCCATTCCGGGAAGCACGGGAATAATTACGGAAGCAGAAAAAGCCGCCGGACTTCGCGCAGAAGGAAAGCTTGCACATATTCCTGCAACATACAAAATGGTAGACACCTGCGCCGGCGAGTTCAACGCGGAAACACCGTATTTTTACGGCGGATTTGATACAGAAAACGAAGCCGCATCCTTCCTTAAAGATATGGAAGCAAACAAAAAGCGCAGTTCAAAAGGAACGATTATCGTTCTTGGTTCCGGTCCTATCAGAATCGGTCAGGGAATTGAATTCGACTATGCTTCCGTACAATGCGTATGGTCGCTTAAAAAACTGGGCTACGAAGTTGCAATCATCAACAACAATCCGGAAACAGTTTCTACGGACTTTGACACTGCCGACCGCCTGTACTTTGAACCGCTTACGCCAGAAGACGTAATGAGCGTCATCAACACGGAAAAACCTATCGGCGTTGTAGTTGCGTTCGGCGGACAGACTGCCATCAAGCTTACAAAATTCCTTGACAGTCAGGGAATACGCATTCTTGGTACAAGCGCAGACTCAATCGACCTTGCAGAAGACCGCGAACGTTTTGAAGAACTGTGCGAAAAGCTTAACATCAACCGCCCGAAAGGACTTACGATATTCACCGAACAGGAAGCACTTGAAGCAACGGCAAAACTGGGCTATCCAGTACTGCTCCGACCAAGCTACGTTCTTGGCGGACAGAATATGATTGTTGCATTCAACGACGATGACGTAAAAGAATATATGAAAATCATTCTTGCACAGGGAATAGAAAATCCTGTGCTGATTGACCAGTATATGATGGGAATTGAGCTTGAAGTCGACGGCATTTGCGACGGAGAGGACGTTCTTATTCCGGGAATTATGGAACACATCGAGCGAACCGGCATTCATTCCGGCGACAGTATCGCTGTTTATCCAAGCTGGAATTTGAACGACGTTCTGCGCGAAAAAATCGTACGCCAGTCAAAAGACCTTGCAATCAAGCTCGGAACGAAAGGTCTTGTAAACATTCAGTACCTTATCTACAACAATGATTTGTACATCATCGAAGTAAATCCGCGCTCATCAAGAACCGTTCCGTACATTTCAAAAGTAACCGGCGTTCCGATGGTTGAACTTGCTACCCGCGCAATGCTTGGCGAAAAAATTAAGGATATGGGATACGGAACTGGTCTGTACCGCATTCCGCCGTACTTCGCGGTAAAAGTTCCTGTATTCAGTTTTGAAAAGCTGATGGACGTAGACACGCATCTTGGTCCGGAAATGAAATCAACCGGCGAAGTTCTGGGAATTGCCTCTACTATGGAAGAAGCGCTTTTCAAAGGACTTATAGGCGCAGGTTACAATATGAAGCGTTCTGGCGGAGTTCTTTTCAGCGTGCGGAAAACAGACCGCTACGAACTTCCTGAACTTGCGCGGAAATTCTACGATATGGGATTTAAGCTGTATGCGACGGAAGGAAACGCAAAGACCTTGCAGGACTTTGGAATGGAAGTAACGGTCGTAAACAAAATCCACGAAAATCCGAACGACAATCTGCTTACGCTCCTTGATTCCGGAAAGATCGACTACGTCATCTCAACGTCTGCAAAAGGACGTGACCCTCGCGCCGATTCCGTAAAAATGCGCCGTCACGCAGTAGAACGCGACATTCCGTGCCTTACGGCTATAGATACGGCAAATGCGCTGGCAAACTGTCTTGCAAGCCACTACAGCGCAGAAAACGTCGAACTTATCAACATAAACGACTTGCGCACGAGCAAGCAGACTATCAAGTTCACAAAAATGCAGAGTACCGGAAACGACTTTATCATCATCGATACACGCGAGCAGTTCATAAACAACCCTGGAGGACTTGCCGTCCGCCTGTGTAACCGCCGCTCAGGAATCGGTGCTGATTCACTTGTTCTTGTAGGAAAAACGGAAAAAGCAGATGCTTCCATGAAATTCTTTAATCTTGACGGTTCAGAAGGAAAAATGGCAGGAAACGCCATCCGCGCCGTTGCAAAATATCTGTACGACAACAACATAAACGGCATTGCCGACAAGCACGACAAGAATGATACGACCGTTTCAATTTCAATAAAAACTGCATCCGGCATAAAAATGCTTACTGCCTACAAACTGAACGGCAAAGTATCTTCCGTTATGGTAGATATGGGAAAACCTAGTTTCACCGCAGAAAGCCTTCCGACAACGCTAAAAGAAGTTCCGCTGAACGTACCGGGACTTCCGGAAAAGGCAATCGTGAACGAACAGCTTACGGTAGACGGAATGAATTACGACGTAACGTGCGTTTCCGTAGGAAATCCTCACTGCGTTGTATTCTGCGGATTTGTAGACAAAGTTGACCTTCAGAAAATCGGGCCGGAATTCGAGAACAATCCTGTGTTCCCGGAACGCACTAACACAGAATTTGTGCGCGTCGTAGGTCCTAATGAACTTAAAATGCGTACCTGGGAGCGCGGAAACGGAGAAACGCCTGCCTGCGGAACCGGTGCGTGTGCCGCCGTCATTGCCGCCGTTCTGAACGGATACTGCAAAATGAACGAAAACATTACGGTAAATGTCCGCGGCGGAAAGATGATTGTAAAATACACCGGTAATTCGGTATATCTTTCCGGCAACACGGAACTTTTGTACGAAGGCGACATAACGATTTAGTCAGAAAAAATTTGTTGAGTTTGTTTTGCAAATTAGTCATTAACCACTTGACAAAAGGAGCAATAAAATAGTATAAATTACCTACGATTTATGTCTCCTTCGTCTAGTGGTTAGGACATCGGGTTTTCATCCCGACAACAGCAGTTCAATTCTGCTAGGAGATGGAAAAAGGACTGTTCATTAGAGCAGTCCTTTTTTTATGCATACGGCTGATGACTGCCGTGTTTTCTTTTAAGGGAAAATCAGTTAAAATAAAAATATGTTTAATTCTTTTATTGAATGGTTAAATTCTACGCATATCGCTTTTCAGTCGGCGGAAGTTTCAAAGGCATTCCTTGTTTTCATGCTTTTCAGCCTTATCGGCTGGCTGTGCGAAGTAGCTTATGTCGGCATTTTCTTTGAGCATAAATTCGTAAACCGCGGCTTTTTGTTCGGACCTGTCTGCCCGGTCTACGGAACTGGCGGAATTCTCATTCTTTCACTTCCGCAGCAGCTGCAAAATCCTGTGTGGGTTCTGTATCTTGCAGGCGTATTTTTCTGTTCGTTCGTAGAATACGCAGTCGGATTCGGGCTTGAAAAAATCTTCCACACAAAATGGTGGGATTATTCAGACCAGACGATTACCGTAAAAGGACACATCATTCCACTTCACCTTCACGGCCGCGTCTGCCTTAAAAATTCAATTCTTTTCGGATTTTTAACTGTCATCGTAATAAAATTCGTTCAGCCGCTTATAGAAAAAGCGATGGCGTATTTTTCGGACACAGCCATCATTACAATATCAAATATCCTTCTTGTAATTTTTCTGGTTGATATTGTAGTTTCCGTAAACAAAATGGTCGATTTCAGCGTGCATGTTGCAAAACTCAAGGAACTGGGAGAATCTTTGAAAGACCGCTATCAGAACGAAGCCTGGTTTAAGGGTGAAAGCCTTTCGGAAATGTTCGATTCCATCAGGGAACGCTCACTAAAAGAAAAAGAAAAGTTCAGCAGCGCGCTCCTTGAAAAAATTGAAAGCGTAAACAGGCACAACCGTCATCTTGAGTCTTTTGTAAGGCGCTTCCCGACTATGAAAAGCGCGCAGTACAAAGATTCGCTCATTCACCTTAAAAAACGCATTAAGGAGTCCCTGGACGAAAAGCGTTCCAGAAAATAACGGGAAGTACTGAGTAATCGCTTCAAGTGTTAATCAGCACTTCCCTAACCCTCTATTGTTCTATTGCAGTAACGGTATAGTCCGCGCCTTCAACAGCCTGTTTTAAAAGCGCATCGTCCACCGGTGAAGAAAACGTTACTACGGCAGAACCGTTTTCGTGGCTTACAGCCGCAGACACAACGCCGCTTACTTTTTCAAGCGCATCTTTTACGTGCTTTTCGCAATGGGCGCACATCATTCCCTCAATTTTAATCGTTTTTGTCATACTAAAAATCTCCTTTTCCGTCGTATTTTTTTCCGGCGGATTTGCACCGAAAGAATTAAATTTTATCAGATTTAAGCGCAGCGCGTTCATCACTACGCAGAAACTTGAAAGGCTCATCGCAGCTGCGCCGACCATCGGATTTAAGCTCCAGCCGAATGCCTTTGTATAGACTCCGGCGGCAAGCGGAATGCAGATAACATTGTAGAAAAATGCCCAGAATAAATTTTCGTGAATATTACGGATTACGGCACGGCTTATTTTTACGGCACGAACGGCGTCCGTCAGGCTGCTTTTCATAAGCACGACATCAGCACTGTCCATCGCAATGTCCGTTCCTGCTCCGATTGCAATTCCGACGTCCGCCGCCGTTAATGACGGCGCATCGTTTATTCCATCGCCAACCATAGCAGTTTTCTTACCGCGCGGCAGGGAATTTTTTAATGAACGGATAATTTCTGCCTTCTGCGCCGGTAGCGTTTCCGCATAAAAACCGTCTGTTCCGACTTCATCTGCAATTTTCTGCGCCGTTTTTTTATTGTCGCCGGTTATCATATAAACGCGTATTCCAAGCTGCCTCAGCGCACTTATGGCGGAACGGCTGTCGTCCTTTACTGCATCAGAAACAGTTATAAATCCCAGAACGCGCCCGTCCTCCGTAAAAACGATTTTTCCGTCCTGCTGACCGGCAAAAAGTTTTCTGCCTTCGCGGACAGCCTGTACACCCACTCCCGGAAGGACAGTAAAATCAGAAACGTCTTTTGCTTCTGAAGAAAGTCCGGCTTCCTGAGCTTTTTTTACAATCGCCTTTGCAACAGGGTGTTCGCTCTTTTTTTCAAGACTGTACGCAAACAGAAGAAGCTCCTTCTCCGTAGTTCCGTCAGCCGGCTCAAGCGAAACCAACTCCGGTTCGCCTTTCGTTATAGTTCCGGTTTTATCAAGCGCAATTACGCCGATTTTGCCGGCTGCCTCCAGCGCAGCTGCCGTCTTGAAAAGTATTCCGTTTTTCGCCGCAACTCCATTACCGACCATAATCGCAACAGGCGTTGCAAGTCCAAGCGCACAAGGGCAGCTTATCACAAGAACGGAAATTGCACGCGCAAGGGAAAATCCTGCGTCTTTTCCCAAAGCGCACCACACAAAGAACGTCAGCACCGCCACGAAAATTACTGCCGGAACAAAAACTGCACTTACTTTATCTGCAATGCGTGCAGAAGGTGCTTTTGTTGCTGCGGCATCGCTTACCATTTTTATTATCTGGCTGAGCGTAGTATCTTTTCCGACGCGCTCCGCACGGCATTTCAAAAATCCGTTCATATTGACGGATGCGGAAATTACAAAATCACCGGGCTTTTTGTCTACAGGGATGCTTTCTCCTGTAACGGCAGCCTCATTCACCGCGCCTGTTCCGTCAATCACAGTTCCGTCTACGGCAACGCTTTCTCCCGGATGAACGATAAAAATGTCGCCGGCACGAATTTCCTCAACCGGAATATACTGCTCCGAACCGCCGCGCTCAACGCAGACTGTTTTAGGCGCAAGATTCATAAGCGATTTCAGCGCACTGGTCGTTTTTCCCTTTGAGTACGCCTCAAGCATTTTTCCGAACGTTATTAAAGTCGGAATCATAGCGGCGCTTTCAAAATACAGAAAATATTTTACGTCACCTGCCGTTCCGTTCTTTTCAGAA
>SAMEA3663010__coassemble_581_pt1 | contig 13190 bp, 7 predicted proteins | sample SAMEA3663010__metabat2_high_PE_013 | metagenome-assembled genome bin SAMEA3663010 (sample SAMEA3663010) | pig gut metagenome | biome: pig gut; feature: pig-associated habitat; material: faeces | place: France | collected 2012 | reverse complement strand
CAGATTTCCGATTTTCAGAAATTAACGGACAATTTGAAGTCTGATTCAGATTCCGTCCATAAAATAGAGGAACGGATTGCCGCCTACGATTCCCTTTTGAAAGAACTTGTAAAAATGACGGCGAGTGTTGAAGAAAATCTTGATAAAGTAAAAAAAGAGTCTGTTATTATTGACCGGCTGAATTCAAAAGTGTCCGAACAGCAGGCGAAGGTAGATACGATTGAAAAGAGAATACCTGTAATTTCTCAGGAATTTGCGCAGAAAAACGGCGAGCAGCTTAAAGCAGTTGGAAACCGCCTCCTTTCTGAATACGATGAACGCGGACAGAAGATAAAGTCAGAATTTGCAAAAGTTGAAGAAAATGCGAAGGAAGCGTTGCAGTCATTCCAGAATGAAATATCCGGCGTTTATGAAATTGCTGCAAAGAAAGCGCAGTCGCTTGAAGATGCGGCATTCGAGCATTTGAGCCGCCAGGCACAGACAAGAAGCGATGCATACATCAAGCAGCTTGAGCAGGCGCATTCGGATTTGGAAAAACAGCTTGCAGAAAAAGTTGCTGCCGTTACTTCTTCACTTGGCGGACGCCTGTCTTCAGTAACCGGCGAAATGGAAGAAAAGCTTTCTGCTGTAAAAGGTTCGCTTGAGGAAAAAATGAAGTCCGTTCAGGAAAAATATGCATCGCTTATAGAAACGACCGGCGGAAAAAGCGATTCGCGCGTGCTTGCGCTTCAGCAGAAAATTGCAGAGAGCGACGAAAAATGCAGGCAGCGCCTGAATGAACTGAACGTAAAATTTGAAGGCGAAGTAGCCGGCATTCACGAAAAATATGAAGCGCAGCTTTCTTCCGTAGACAGCAAAAATGACGAACGCATTTCTGCTCTTGCAGAAAAAATTCAGGCGGCGGACGGAAAGGCTGCCGAAACGTATGCGGCGGCGCTGGAGAAGAACAATCAGAGAATTAGCGAACTCCAGCATAAAGTTGCAGAGGCATTTGAAAAGTGCAAGCAGCAGATTATTTCTTTGAATGATAATTATCAGAAGTCAGTTGCAGAGATAAAAGAAAATTACGAGCAGAAACTTTCTGGTATAGATTCTGCCTATGATGAACTTAACCGGAAATATGCTTCTGCTACCGCCGGGCTTTCTCAGCAGATTGAGGCTGTTGAACGTTTATACAGCGAAAAAGAGGGCGGAATTCAGTCTGAAATCTTGCAGAAAATTGATGCGATGTCAGAAAATTATGCAGGCAGAATTGAAGGTTTGAGGCAGGAACTGACGGAGTCGCTTCATACGGCTGAGCAGAATGCCCGTCAGGTTTCTGACTGTGTAGAGCAGAGCCAGAAATCGTTTGAAGATGCAAAAGCACTCCTTGATGAAAAAATCGCTTCTGTTCAGGAACGCTATAACAGCATAATTGCAAGCGAAATTTCAAAGGCGGCAAAAGACGCTGAAAGTACGGTGGACAGAATAAAATCAGATTGTGAAGAGGCGATGAAGCGTATTGCGCAGTTTGAGCCTGAACTTGACGGCAAGATAGACGGAATGAACGACAGGATTGAATCATTTAAGGCTGAAGCTGCTGAAAAAATGCAAAATCTGAATATGGTTCTTGAGCAGTCATCGGAGCGGATAAAACTTGCGTGCGAACAGCAGGAATCAAAGGCGTTAAGCGGAGTTGATGAAAAGCTTTCTGCATATAAGAAAGATTTGGAGTACCGCCTTTCGCAGCTTGAAGCATCTGGAAGCGATGTTGATACGCTTGAGAAAACGCTTCGTGCTGCAATGGACGAAATTTCAAGGCGTGTTATGAATGACTTTGATTTCTTTACGGCGGAGCAGCAGAAAAAACACGAGCAGTTTGCATCGTCAATCAAGTCTGACTCCGAAGTCATTGAACGTGATTTGCAGCTTATAGAGCAGAAAATAGATGAACTTAAGTCAAATGCAATCGGCGCTATGAGCGAGAAACTTAAAGGCTTTGAGGATGATTTTGACCGCAATTTGAAAACACGCGGCGATGAAATTAACGAGGAACTTTCTTCATGGAAGAGTGCGTTTGACGGAAAAATGACTTCCATTACGAATGAATTTATAGATGAACGCCGTGCTATTGAAACTGAGTACAATGATAATCTGCGTGAAAAACTTGCCGCACTTCAGGAAAAGAATGAAGAACAGCAAAATCGTGTTGAAATTCAGATTGCACAGGCGCAGAATTCAGTTCAAAATCAGATCAATGATATAAAATCTTCTGTTTCATCTTTTATGGCAGATATGAAAGATAAAATCTCTGCATCAGATTCCCGAACCGACGAATTTTTGAAGGAAACTGCTGAAAAAACGCAGAGTGCCGTTGCCGAACAGCTTGAAAAAGTAAAGTCGGAACTTATGGCAGACCTTCAGAAGTTTGAAGAAATCGTGCAGTCCCGTCAGGAAACAGGAACGTCATCCATTGATGCGGCTCTGGGTGAGTTCAATACGTGGAAACAGCAGCTGAAACACCAGCTTGACGAGTCAAAAGACCTTTTTGCGCAGGAACTTTCAGGATTGAAGGAACTTGCAATGAACAAGGTAAGCGATGCTCAGAATTATCTTGATACTGAATACCGGCAGTTTATTGATCAGGCGGCAAAAAAAGTTTCCGAACTTAACGGACACGCTGATGAGTCGCTTAGTAATTATGAGTCCCGCTCTAATGAGGTTGTTCAGCAGCTTCAGAAAATGTACGAGCAGATGCTTAATGATACGGAAGAACGCGTGCGTATGCAGAATACTGAGGCTTCCCGAAAACTCCAGGAACTGAACGCAGAAATTCAGAGTGTTTCTGAGAAAAACAGAAATGATCAGTCTGCTTTTGTTATGAAGATGCAGGGCGATTCAAATGCAATGCAGACTCAGATGAGCGAACTTGGAAAAGAACTTCAGGCTATAAAAACTCAGCTGTCAGTGTACGAGAAAGCCGAGCAGATGAAAAAACAGCTTGATGAAAAAATCGGCGGTCTTGAAGAAGATTTTACGCGTCTTGAAAAGTTTAAGGCTGCTGCACTTGATTTAACCGGTCAGTACAACCAGATTCTTAGAATGAAAGATGAAGTTGAAAAACAGATTGGCAAATTTGAGGAAGATCAGACAAAAGTCGATACAATCGGACAGAAGTATGACAGGCTGATTACCTTGTCAAGTTCTATAGACGATAAAATCAATGGCCTTAATACAACGTATGACGAACTTCAGAATATGGAAGTTCAGGTTCGTGATTTTCAGGAAAATCTTGCAAATATTTCCGGCAGATATGACCGTCTGGAACAGAAACAGGAAGTTATTGACCGCGTTATGAAAGATGTAAATACGTCTTTTGAAAATCTGAAAAATCTTGAAGACAGATTAAAAGTCTGTTCCAGCAAGGCAGAAACGCTGCCTGATGAAATACGCGACGTTCAGCGAAATGTGGACGAACTTTTGAAAAACGGACCGAAAATCGGTGAAGCGGCGCAGAGACTGTCTTCACTTCAGGATTTGCTGAAAGATGCAGAAACTCGTATGGAAGAAATCAATTCTACACGCCAGGGAATTGGAAGAAGCGAACAGCGGCTTCTGGAACTGTCAAAAGAAGTCGATTCTAAATTCGAGCAGCTGGCAATACTGACGCGTGAGGATGTTGCAAAAAATCCGCCGGCAGATAATTCTCATATTACGCCGCAGCAGAGGGATCTCGTTCGCCAGCTGCGCCGGCAGGGCTGGGGAATCAATGAAATTGCAAGCCGCCTTAAGAGGACGCCTGCAGAAATTGAGCTGATTCTTGAACTTCCAAACGAATAGATGTAATTGTGAAGGCCTGTAAAAAGCAGAACGTATCCGGCGCAGTTACAGCTGTAAATGTTGTTTCTGCTTTTCCGGATTGCCCTGCCTTCATCTTGAAAAACTCGTGCGTTTTTTTTATGCAGGCGTTATTATGTTTCTGTCTGCATAAAATTTGTAAAAGCCTTTCTATACTGTATTGCTTCTGCAATGTGCTGCTGCTTTATTTCTGCGGAAAGTTCCATATCGGCAATTGTCCTTCCGATTTTCAGAATGCTTGCCGTAGCACGCGGTGAAAATCCGTATCTGTTCTGCGCCTTTGTAAGCAGCATTCTTGTAGCTTCATCTATTTTGCAGAATGAAGCAGTTTCCGCCGGTGTAAGGCTGGCATTTTTCTTTGCCTGGCGGTGACGCTGGGTTTTTACTGCATTTGCAATTCCTATGCGCAGCAGTTCAGTTGTAAGCGGCGGTTCCTGTGCAGAAGAAGCCTCTGTTCCATCGCTTTCGTTTTTAACTGAAATACGTATGTCGATTCTATCGAGAAGCGGCGCAGAAAATTTCTTCCAGTACATTTCAATTGCCCTGCTGCTGCACAGGCACATTTTTGTGTCCGAACCGAAATTTCCGCAGGGACACGGATTTGCTGCCATAAGCAGCTGAAAACGTGCCGGAAATTGCGTTGAACGTCCTGCACGTGCCAGAGTTATTCGCCCGGTTTCAAGAGGAACGCGAAGCATCTGCAATACCGACGTTTTGAATTCAGCCGCTTCGTCTAAAAACAGTACGCCGTTGTGCGCAAGGGATATTTCTCCGGGACGGCAGTTTATTCCGCCGCCGCACATTCCTTCTATTGAAGCTGTTTGATGCGGCATTCTGAACGGCGGAGTACGCACAAGCGGCTGTGAAGGATGTAAAAGTCCTGCCAGTGACATAATTCTCGTAACGGGCTGTGCTTCTTCCGGCGTAAGGAGCGGCAGCAATGCAGGAAATTTCTGCATTGCCATAGTTTTTCCGCAACCGGGAGAACCGATTGCAACAACGTTGTGACCTCCTGCTGCCGCTATCTGAAGTCCGCGAATAAGCTGCCTTTGTCCGCGTATGTCTCCGAATTCATAACCATCCGTAATGCGCGGAAATAAAATTCCGTTTGTTTCAACGGCGTTTTTGTCAGAAATCTGTTTTGTCCCGGAAAAATGAGCGGCGGCTTCCGTAAAATTTTCAGGGCTGCTCATTGCCGCAAACGCTTCTTCAAGCGTATCTGCACCAAAGACTTTCATTCCGTTTACTTCACGCGCTTCTTCCGCGTTTGCGGCCGGTACTATACAGCGGAATATTCCTCCTGCCGCCGCTGTTGCTGCCGCCGCGTGAACTCCGCGTACTGCGCGTATTTTCCCGGAAAGTTCAAGTTCTCCCATAATAAGAACAGGCGCAGAATCTCTTTCTCCTGTGTCTGCACCGTTTCCCTTGTTTGCTTCGTTTGCGGCAAGCACGCCGAGTGCAATAGGAAGGTCAAAACCTGCGCCTTCTTTTTTCAAGTCAGCAGGGGAAAGGCTTATAAGTACGCGTTCAATCGGAAAATCAAGCCCTGAATTCCGTATTGCTGCCTGCATCCGCTCCCTTGATTCCTTTACGGCATTGTCCGCAAGTCCTACAATATCAATGGCTGGAATTCCGCGCCGTAAATCAACTTCTACAGTAACAAGTGCACCTTCGTAACCGAATGGTGAAAAAGAATAAATCTGCATTTCTGCCTCCACACATATATATCGAAGTCAGTGCTGAAAAAAGGCAAAAAATGCAGGAAAAATCTGAAAAAATTATCTTGAAGAACGTGCTTTTTCCAGTGCAGGCAGAAGTTCATCGTAGTAAAATCGGTTTTCAATCTTCTTGCCGCCGCAGGTAATTCCAGGATGCCTGTCCGCACGCACTTTTTCACCGTGAAAATCGCTTCCGGCAGTGACAAAAAGTCCGTTCCGCCGTGCCATCTCTTCAAGCCTAAGGCATTCCGTTACACGCGCACCGGGATGAAACGCCTCTATTCCTGCAATGCCGCGTTCTTTAAAATCCTGAAGGACAGGCTCAAGTTTTGTCCAGGAAAGATAAAGCGAAAGCGGATGGGCAAGTACCGGTATTCCGCCGCTTTTGTAAATTGCTTCTATAGAGTCGTCTAAATCTGCGCCGACCCTCTCTACGAACCACGGGCGTCCGCGCGCAAGATATTTATCGAATGCGTCCTGCCTGTGCTTTACGATGCCGTGCTTTTCGAGCCAGGCTGCAAAATGCGGTCTTCCCAATACGTGACAGGAAAATTCGTTTTGCAAATCTTCCATTGTAATTTCAATTCCGCCGGCATTCATAAGGCTTATCATCTGTTCATTCCGTTCATTCCGGCTTTTTTGCAGAGAGCTGATTATCTTTTTCAGTTCAGGAGAAATTTCCTGAAGTCCAAGTCCAAGAAGGTGACATTCACAGTTCGGGCGTTCGATGTTCAGTTCTATTCCGCGAACGAACGTAATGCCGTATTTTTTTGCTTCAAATTCTCCTTCTTCAAGACCGTCTACAGTGTCGTGATCAGTTATTGCGATGACTTCTATATTTTTGTCTGCTGCTTTTTTAATAAACTCGGCAGGTGTATACTGTCCGTCAGAAAAAAGTGTGTGTATATGCAAATCTATCATAGAAAAACCATAGCACAAAAAAAATATTTGTGATATAATAAAAAACATAAAAGTCAGGGGGACTTTGAATGCCTAGATTCATGCAGTACACAAAGGGTTCAATTCCTTACTTTGCAGGAGACCAGGATGACAGGGTCTTTATTCTACAGAAAGGGATTGTAATTCTTACTAGTGTAGATATTGAGACCGGTAGCTCAGTGACTGATCAGGTGAAGCCTGGTGAATTTTTTGGCGTAAAATCTGCTTTAGGACATTTTCCTCGGGAAGAAACTGTAACGGTTCTTTCTGAAGCATCAGTTGTTGTCCTGACTGTAGTTGAATTTGAAAAATTGTTCAGCGGGAATAAGCAGCTTATTATGAAAATGCTTCGCGTATTTTCTAATCAGCTGCGGCAGATTCATAGAAAAATAGGCACTATCCTTAACGTAATTCCTGAAGATCAGACGACAGGAATGCTGGAGGTTGCCCAGAGTTTTTATGATGACGAACAGTTCCGTTCCTGCTGTGATGTGTGCCTGAAAATTCTAAAAAGATTTCCTCAGTCACATATAAAGGACAAAGTTGCAAAACTGTATGAAGATGCGCGTATCCGAAATGAAAAACTGTCGGCTCGTGTGTCTTTTGATGAAGCTTCTTCTGATACTTCAGACGGTTCTGCAAGTTGTTTTGATCTTCCTGCGTTTGAGCGTTTTGCGAAAACGTATGAGCCGGGACAGGTTATTATCTCTGAATTTGAGCCTGGAGATGCTTTTTATCTTATCCAGACAGGAACTGTTCAGCTGATAAAATGTGTAAACGGTACGAAGAAAAACCTTGATATATTGAAGATGGGTGAGTTCTTCGGTGAAATGGCAATTCTTGACAATTCGCCGCGTTCTGCTACGTGTATGGCAAAGACGCGCGTGAAATGCCTTGAGTTCAGCAAAGAGAATTTTGAAGTTCTTATGACCGGAAATCCGCAGCTTGCGCTTAATCTGCTTAAGCTGTTCTGCAAGCGGATTTATGATCAGAAACGGCGTTTCAGAATTCTTGTTATAAAAGACCCTCAGGCGCGTCTGGCAAATGTATTCATTATGCTTAATGAAATGTATCCAAGCGCGAATCCTGACAGCCGCATCTGTAAGTTTAATGTAACTGTTGCAGATGTTGCACAGTGGGCTGGTCTTTCTCAGGATGTTACAAGAACGGAAATCAACCGTTTTGTTGAAAAACGGCGGATTGAAGTTTTTGATAATTATATTATCGTTTCCAATATCTCTGATATGAAACGAATTGCACGTGCTGCCGAAGTGGCACAGCATTAATTTTTTGCCAACTTAGCTCACCTGGTAGAGCAGCGCCCTCGTAACGCGCAGGTACTCGGTTCAAGTCCGGGAGTTGGCTCTAAAACGGCGGATACGTAATGTGTCCGCCGTTTTTTTTTATGCGGAGGTTCTGTATGGAACGTAAAAAATGGTTTGAAACGGTGGATTTTTATGCGCTCACAGGATTGGTATGCCTTTGGGTGTCGTCCTGGCTTTTGATGTATCCGCACAGAATGCTTGTGGAAGTTCCGCTTTTTGATTCAGTATGGGGCGCATTTTTTAAGGCTTTCGGAGTTTCTGCAAAACATAATGCAGGCGTTCAGCAGCAGCCGGATTTACTGTGCGGAATTTCCGCCCTTGTTGTTATGACCATTATGCAGCTTCGCGGAATTTTCCGTGTGACGCTTTTTGACGGCGTTTCTTCCGGCGAAAACCAGAATCACCGGGCGCTGAAAATTGTCCTTAATCTTCTGAGCATAACCGTTCATACGCTGTTTTTTACAATGATTATAAAAGTATTTCTCTTCCCTGAAACGGGAATGTCCGCCTTTCCTTCTATCGAAAGAATGAAAACTGATTTTTTCCTTACGCTTTTTTCAGTTTTCTGCATTGCAGGAATGATTTTTAGCGTTCAGTCCGTTGCAAAACTGCTTTTTGTCCTTCTTGTGGCTGTGGGAATTTTCAGGAATATTTCCGTTGTGAGCAGTTTTATGGGTGTGACGGGTTTTGCCGCCATTCTTTTTGCTGCTGCCGGTTTTTACCTTGAATTCTGTACTGACGGATTTAATGCGGAAAAGCTGCGCGTAGATTTTTACGTGCTTTCGGGAAAATATGATGCACTTTTGAAAGAGGCGCAGGATGAAGCTGGACGGCTTTCTTCGCTTGCCGGAAAAAATAAAAAAAACTTTCTTGACGGGAGAAACGTATGACGGAACGAAAATCGCAGGTTTTTATCTGCATGCTGGCGGCTGTTTTTGTCCTTGTTCCGGTTTTTGTAATAAAGAAAACGGTTGACTTGCAGAGCGGCTGGAATGGTCTTGCCTGGGAAAGTACGCAGGACGAAGTGAAAGAATGGGTCAAAAAAAATAACACGAATTATTCTTATTCGCCGTGCAGTCAGAGTCATTTTGACGTATCGTGCTTTAAGCTTTCGTGGAAAAATACGGAACATTCTCCGTTTGAATACATTGAATTTCAATTTAAGGACGGACTTCTATGCGCGGTAATTGAAACCGGAAAACCAGTTTTTTCTGATCCTGCGGTTTCTCTTGGATTGGGAAGTCCTGAATCAGGCAGGGATCTTCGTTATTTTTTTCAGAAAGAAAAAGGAATAAAATATAAGTATACGGAACGTGTGTTCTATTATACGCCGACCGAAAAACGGAAGTCTTCTGGAAAATATCAGGCTGTCTGCCGGCTTGTTCGTAACATTCCGTCAGATCCGTCGTTTGCAGACGAAAACGTATTGTTCCGCCTGACAACAGTTTCCTGTAAAAACACATCTTTTGATATTTTCGAAAATGTTTTTTTCCCGCCTTTTGTGCCGTAAAGGCAATAAAATGACGGACGGGAAATAATTTTTTCAGATTACTGATTTTTTTCTGCAAAAACTGCACTTTTTTTTCATTCTGCTTCGATTATACATTGGAGGATTTTTAGAAAACTATTCGGAGCAAAGAATGAGGATACTTTTTGTCTTTTCAGATTATCTTTTGGACTGGTACGGTGGCTTTTCTTCCGTGCTGTTTGATTTTATTTCAGAACTTCGCCGGCGGTGCGATGTAAGGTGCGTATTTCTGGCATATAAACACCGTAACGTTTCTTTTCCGCCGGGAATTGTAGATGCCGTTTTTTCTCCTGAATGCGTGTTTGAGGCGTTTTCCACCGATGCGCGGATTTTGGAGTGTGCTGCTTCTGTCCGTGCCGGCTGCGATGAATTTGTGCGTACGTTTATGCCGGATATCATCCACTGCAATGACAGGCAGAGTTTTCTTCCGTTCCGGTTTGACAGGCACGTTCTGTATTCTTCCCGAATGATTTTTCAGGACAGTGTTTTATCTTCTGTCATTACCGACATAGATTTTTATGAGGAAAAACTTGAACGGTGCGCGGTAGGGAATTGCGATGTTCTGTGCGTGAGTTCTCCGACGGCGGCAAATCTTGCGGAACGTCTTTCCGGCGGACAGTGCGTTCCTGTTGTAGTTCCGCCCGGAATTTCATACGGAAAAAGTGCATTGTACAGAACCGGCTGTGAGTCTGAATGCCTGTATGTTGGGCAGAAAGAGTTTTACGGCGGAAGCAGTTCTGGCAGGAAAAAAATAAATTCCGTGAAGAAGAATTCAGGCAGTGGACGGACGGTTCGTGTGGTCTTTTTCTGCGGAAACGGCGGTTCTGCCCTGGCAGAGCGTTTTGTGTCTGCGGTAAGGCGTTTGGGCGGAGATTTTAAACGGCAGTATAAGGCAGAATATTTTTTATACGCTTTATACGGAACTTCGGAGAAAACGCACCCTTTGCTTTATGATTTTCCGCATTTTGATGACGTTACTGTAATCCGGAATGATTTTTCGGAAGACGCGTACGGTCATTCTGATATTGCGGTTATTTCTTCTGCCTGTTCTCCTCTTGATGCCGCCGGTCTTTTTGCGATGAGAACTGGGTGTCTTGTGATTATCCTTTCCGGCGGTGAATTGCCTTTGTATGCAAAACCCGGCTGGAACTGCATTCTGGTTACGGATGATGCCGGAGCGCTTTCGGAAACCGTAAGGGATGCCGTGCAGAACTTTGAAAAATACCGTTTTGTCAGGGAGAATGCAGTCCGTACGGCATTATTCTGGTCTGTGGAGCGCAGTGCTTCTGCACAGCATTTTGTGTACAGACAGCTTTATCTTGACAGGGTTTCGTTTTTGAATTCAGCGTATCGCTCGGAGGAACGTAGGCTTCTGGAAAAGTATCGCCGTTCAGACGATGCAGAAAAGGCAATTTGCGCACAGAGGGAGCTTTTTCTTTGTTCCGGGATTGTCGATTTTCTTCTAAAACAACGTAAGTACAGGAAAATTCTTCTCCTTACCGGTGCCTGTTCTCCGGGAAAGGTTCAGTTTCCTTCGCAGGTGGAAAGTTTTTCTGTCCTCAATGAAAGCGAGTTCGGTTTTGTAGTGCGCCCGGAATGCCTGCCTTTTGATGACGGAGAATTTGACGCCGTCGTTTCTGCCGGAAGCTGGGAAACGGTGATTGAGCCGTGCGGCGCACTTGTTGAAATGCAGCGCGTGGGGAGGAAAACTGTCGTCATTCTGTACAATTCTGGCAGTCCTCATTCCTGGCAGACATTCCGTATGGATGATGAAAAAGATTTTTCCGTTCTTTCAGGCACTGACTGGGAGATGGTTTCTGCACCGCCGGATATTTCTTGTATTGCAGGTGATTTATACCGTCCTGTTGTTTTTGAAAAAAAATCGTCCGCTTCTTGTTTTCATAATGCTAAATCTCAGTCCGAAACGCAATGAAGTGAAACGCAATTGTACATTATTCAGTTTTGTGGTATGTTTTCAGTTATATCTAAATGACGCATTCCAGCGTTTATATAGGAGTTTTTATGGCAAACGATACACACAAGTGTACATTGGACAAAATCATCAGTCTTTGCAAAAGACGCGGTTTTGTTTATCAGTCCTCAGAAATTTACGGAGGTCAGGCAGGAGCGTGGGATTACGGTCCGTTAGGCGTTGACTTCAAGAGAAATATTCAGAATGCGTGGTGGAAAGAAATGACGCAGCTGCACGATGACGTAGTAGGTCTTGACGGCGCTATTTTTATGCACCACACCACTTGGGAAGCTTCCGGTCACGTCGGTCATTTTTCTGATCCGATGATTGACTGTATGGAATGTAAGGCGCGTTTCCGGGCAGACCAGCTTATCGAGGATTACTGCGCTTCTCACAATGAAAATACGGAAAAGCCGGTTGATACGATGAGTCACGAGGAAATGAAAGCCTTTATCGACGGAAAAATCAACTGTCCTACTTGCGGAAAACATTCCTGGACTGACGTACGCGAATTCAACCTTATGTTCAAGACTCATCTTGGACCTGTTGCAACAGATTCGTCTCTTGTTTACCTTCGCCCTGAAACCTGCCAGTCAATTTTCGTAGACTTTAAGAACATCGTTCAGTCTAACCGTATGAAAGTACCGTTCGGTGTTGCTCAGGTAGGAAAATCTTTCCGCAATGAGATTATTTTCAAAAACTTTATTTTCCGTACCTGCGAATTCGAGCAGATGGAAATGGAATATTTCTGCAAGCCGGGTACTGAGGACGAAACATTTGAGCGATGGCGTAAAGACCGCTGGAATTTCTACCTGAAATACGGTATTTCCGAAAAAAATCTTAAGTGGCATCACCACGACAAGCTTGCGCACTATGCAAAGGATGCGTACGACGTTACTTACAATTTCCCGATTGGATTTGAGGAAATTGAGGGTATTCACAGCCGTACGGACTTTGACCTTTCGCAGCATATGAAATATTCCAAGAAAGATATGAACTATATCGATCAGGAAGACGGAAACAAGCGCTATGTTCCTTACGTTATCGAAACGTCTGCCGGATTGAACCGCAATTTCCTTATGTTCCTGTGCGAAGCATACGAAGAACAGAATGTTGCGCCTGCCGGTGAGCCGGAAGATTACCGCACTGTCCTTCACCTTGATCCGCGCCTTGCACCGATTACAGTTGCCGTTCTTCCGCTTATGAAGAAAGACGGTCTTGCAGAACTTGCAAAGGAAATTCAGCACGAACTGAAAGAGGATTTTGTAACTGACTACGATGTTTCCGGCACAATCGGAAAACGCTACCGCCGTCAGGATGAAGTCGGAACTCCGTTCTGCGTTACTATTGACCACGATACGCTGGAGAATGGTACTGTAACAATCCGCTTCCGCGATTCTATGGAGCAGATACGTGTGAACCGCGCTGATCTTGTTTCCGAACTTCAGAAAGCAATAAAATCATACAAACCGGTTGAGAAAAAAGATTAAACGCATTTTGGGCAGGAAATATACATTTCCTGCCCTGCTGTATTTTAAATTAAGGAAAGTATGGAATACGTCAGACTTGGAAAATCGAACCTTATGATTAGCCGTGTGGCTATGGGCGCAATGTCCCTTTCAAAAATCGGAGATGAGGAGTCTGCGGTAGCGCTTGTCCGCACTGCATATCAGCAGGGAATAAATTTTTTCGATACGTCACGAAACTGCGAAGGCTGTGAAAAGCTGCTCGGCGATGCTGTAGGCGACATCCGTGCAAGCGTCGTTCTTGCGTCAAAGACAAGTGGGCAGAGCGGTGCAGAAATTTTGAGCGATCTGGAAACGAGCCTTGCCGTTATGCATACGGATTACATTGATTTGTACCAGTATGAA
>SAMEA3663010__coassemble_570_pt1 | contig 13448 bp, 11 predicted proteins | sample SAMEA3663010__metabat2_high_PE_013 | metagenome-assembled genome bin SAMEA3663010 (sample SAMEA3663010) | pig gut metagenome | biome: pig gut; feature: pig-associated habitat; material: faeces | place: France | collected 2012 | reverse complement strand
AGGAAATTCCTTCTGAGGAAATAACTGCCGGCGAAGATACGGATTCCGTTATTCAGCCTGATTTTGAAACTGCTGAAAAACCTTCAATGTCACAAGCGGAAATCCAGCCGCCTTTTGATTCTGGAGTGACAGGTGCAGTTCAGGAACCGGCTGTTTCTTCCGGTGGAGAAGTTGTTTCTTCCGGAACTGAAGTTGATTTTACGGAACAGACCGCCGCAGAAGATTTTTCTGAAAGTGACGGAAAATCCTTGCCGGAAAAAGAAGTTGAGCCGCCTGTACCGTCGCGCTCGATGACCATAAAGCGTAATCAGCTGATTGACGTTGTATATCCGGGAAAAGGCTGGATTTACCAGGAAAATATCGACGAAGAAGGAAACAGCGACGTAAGAAATAAGAATTTTATTTTCGGCGGAAGAAAACTTGGCGGCGAAAATCAGTCGTTTACGCTCCGTTCGCGCGTTCCCGGAAAGTTTCTGCTTCATTTTTACAAGAACGATACGCTGACGGGAAATTACATTGATGATTATCTTGAGGTGATTGTTACTGACGAAGCGGCGGATTCGTCATCCGGGCATATTATGGCTCCGAGCTACGCAGAGGTTGTTCCGCCGAAAGCAAAAATAACGGCAGAAACTATAAAGGCTGAAAAGCTAGTGGGACAGCAGAAAAGTGAAAAAGCGGAAGAGGAAGCAAAAAAAGCGCCGGGGGCATCTCCTTCGGAAAAAGCGCCTGAACGCAGCGTTTCTTCCGAAAAAGGAGTTTCTGCCGTTTCTGTGCCGGAAGAATTCGGCGTAAAGACTGTCGTCCAGACTTCTGATTCAAAGCCGGATGAACATTCTCCGTCTGTTAATGTTCCGGGAGTCCGCACAGACTCTTCTTCCGCTAAAAAAACTCCGGAAAAAAACGGCGCGCCTGAACTGAAAAATACGTCGTCGCTCAGCGCAGACGATCTTTTGAAAACGGCGCGTTCGCTGTACGATGAAAAACAGTATGCGCAGGCGTTTGACACAATAAAACTGTTTTTTGACAAGGCTGTTGAAAAAATGGACGAGGGGCTGTATCTTCAAGGTCAGATTCTTGAGGCAAAGTCCGAAGTTCAGAATATAAAAGGTGCTGTTGATTCCTATGATTTGCTTGTAAAAAACTATCCTGCAAGCAGGCTGTGGGATGCGGCAAAAAAACGAAGCATCTATTTAAAGAGGTTTTATATTAACATCAGATAAGTGTATTGATATGGAGGTTTTATGAAATACGCAGGAAAAATGGTTTTAATTGTACTTGCCGGAATGTTTGTTACGGCGTGTACTATAAATAAACCGGCAGAAAAAGTCAGGACAGTAACGGTAAACGGAACAGGCTCTGTTTCTGTTTCTCCTGATTCGGCGGTTCTTTCTTTTTCCGTTACGACTTCCGGCTGGAGCGCAAAGCAGATTGTAACTGACAACGGTACTATTGCAGGACGTTTTGTAACTGCGGCAGTTGCTGCCGGCGTAAATGAAAATGATATTTTTCAGTCTGAATGTACAGTGTCAAATCCGGGGAACAATTATGAAGCCCGCCGTACTGTAACCGTTACGGTACGCAATCTCGGCATTGTTCCGGCAGTCATTGACTGTAAGTCTGCGTCTATGAAACTGACTTCGGTTGAATATACGTATGCTGATTCTGCAAGCGAAATTCGCCGCGCACGAACGGCTGCCGTTCAGAATGCACAGGATGCCGCTTCTCTGCTTGCCGGAGCGAGCGGTTCAAAGACTGGAGATGTGGTTTCCATTACAAACGAGAGCGTAACGAAAACTTCTGAACGTGACGGAACTATAAAAATTCAGTCAAATCTTACAGTTACGTACGATTTGCAGTAGTTTTCATAACTCAAAGTTTGAGTTGCAGATTTTTTATTCAGGGATATACGGGAGCTTGAAAAATGCTTGATTATAAATTTATAAAGGACAACCTTGAGGCTGTAAAACAGAATATTAAAAACCGTAATATGACGGCGGATGCAGACATTGTCGTTCAGCTGTACGACAGGCGCACCGAGCTTGTTACAAAACTTCAGGGACTTCAGCAGAAACGCAATGAAAATGCCGCAAGTATGAAGCAGAAACTTGACGCTGAAACAAGGGCGAAATTCATTGAGGCAGGAAAAGCAATAAAGGAAGAAATTGCTGCCGTTGAGGCTGAAGCCGGTGATGTTGAAGCAAAACTTGAGGAAGCTGCGCGCCAGATTCCTAATATGGTTCATCCTGATGCGCCTGTGGGAAAACTTGATACAGAAAATCTTGAAGTGAAAAAAGTCGGTACTCCGAGAAAGTTTGATTTTGAGCCGAAAGATCACGTTCAGCTTGCAGAAGAACTTAACCTGCTTGATTTTGACCGAGGAACAAAAGTTTCCGGTCCTAAATTCTATTATCTGAAGAATGAGGCTGTTTTCCTTGAACAGGCGCTTATTCAGTATGCGCTGAACACTTTGCGCAGGCACGGCTTTGAACTTTTCATTACGCCTGACGTCGCGAAGGAAGAAGTTTTGAAGGGAATCGGATTTAATCCGCGCGGAAACGAATCTAACGTCTACGCCATCGAAGAAGAGGGAACTTGTCTTGTAGCAACAGCTGAAATTACGCTTGGCGGCTATCATTCAGGAGAAATCCTTGACAAGTCAAAACTGCCGCTTTTGTACGGCGGACTTTCTCATTGTTTCCGCCGCGAAGCAGGAGCTGCCGGTCAGTTCAGCAAGGGATTGTACCGCGTTCACCAGTTCGACAAGGTTGAAATGTTCGTATATTCTACGCCGGAACAGTCCGACGAACTTCATCACAAGCTCCGCGAAATTGAAGAGGAGATTTTTGAAGGACTCGGACTTCCGTTCCACGTTGTTGACACTTGTACCGGCGATTTGGGCGCTCCTGCATACCGCAAGTGGGATCTGGAAGCGTGGATGCCTGGAAGAAACGGCGGCGAATACGGCGAAGTTACGTCTACTTCAAACTGTACTGATTATCAGGCGCGCCGTCTGAACATCAAGTACAAGGACGATGACGGAAAGAATAAGTATGTTCATACATTGAACGGTACTGCCATTGCCGTAGGCCGCGCAATGCTTGCAATTTTTGAAAATTATCAGAATGCAGACGGTTCAATTACAATTCCGCCTGTTCTTGTGCCGTTCTGCGGCTTTGATAAAATCTGCCCTAAAAAGAAATAGCGTATGACTAAAGACCAGTATTCAAAGAATATATTGTATCTGCTTTTATTTTGCAGCGTTGTTATAATGGGTTTCTTAATGAAGGTAACGGCTTCGTTTATGCTTCCTGTTGTAATATCGATTCTGCTTTCCTGCGTGTTTTATCCGATTGTAAAGCGGCTGAATGAAAAGCTGAAATTTCCTTGGGTACTTGGTTCTATTGTTATGGTTCTGATTGTAGTCGTCATCATAATGGTGCTTTCGACTATAATCGGAACAAGTCTTACGACTTTCTTAAGCCAGTATCCGAAATACGAATCGAAATTCCTGTATCTGTACAAGATGTGCGCAGATACTTTTGAATTCCAGTTCTATGACGACAAAAGTTTTTTTGAGAATATCTGGGGGCAGCTGAAAGTCCGGGAATTCGTGCAGAAAACGGCAATTTCTTTTTCCGGTGATGTTCTTGCCTTTACAAAGAATGTGGGAATGATTTTGCTTTTCATCGTATTTCTTCTGATTGAAATGCGCTACAGTCACGAAAAAGTCGATGCGATTTTTCAGGGGAAGAACAGCCGCCGTGTTATGACGGTAACAAGAAAAATAATAACGGAAACAGTCCATTTTCTTTCCATAAAATTTTTTATCTCTCTTGCAACAGGTGCGCTTGTGTTCATCTGCTGCCTTATTGCCGGCGTTGACTTTGCCGTTCTGTGGGCATTTCTTGCATTCGTAATGAATTTTATACCGACATTTGGCTCGATTTTTTCTGTACTGATAACGACACTTTTTACGCTGATTCAGTTCTATCCAAGTTCGCTTCGCATTATATTTATATTCGTTTCGATAACGGCGGTAAATATGATTCTCGGAAACATCGTTGAGCCTAGGATAGAGGGGAAAAATCTTGGCATCTCGCCGTTCGTCATTCTTGTAAGCCTTACCTTCTGGGGATGGATGTGGGGCTTTATCGGAATGATTATTGCAGTTCCGCTTATGATGATTGTAAAGATTATCTGCGAGAACGTTTCGTTCCTTCATCCTATAGCCATTATTCTTGGAAACAAACCGGCTGATACGCAGAAGGAACTTTCTGAAGTTGAGGAAGAAGTGTAATGCCGGATGTAAGAAAATGTGGGCAATTGAAAAATAGTACACAAAATGGTACTATCTGGTAATAATTTCATATAGACAGGGGCAGTAAAATGAAAAAAATCATCAGCGGAAAAGTCCGCGAAGTGTACGACCTTGAAGACGGACGGATGGTCATCGTTACGACAGACCGTTTGAGCGCATTCGACGTTATTCTTCCTACGTTAATTACAGACAAGGGAAAAGTTCTGAACGCGCTTTCCAATTTCTGGTTTGACTATACTAAGGATATTGTAAAAAATCATATGATTTCATCTGATTTGAAAGATATGCCTGCTGAATTCCAGAAACCGGAATATGAAGGACGTACTATTCTTGTAAAAAAACTCAAGATGATTCCGTATGAGGTAATTGTCCGCGGCTATATGTTCGGTTCTATGTACGAAGCGTATAAAAAGGGCGAGCCGTTCCTTGGTCATAAGTTTGACAAGACTTATATTCAGGCTGAAAAACTTGACGAGCCGATTGTTACGCCTTCTACAAAAGCTGCCGAAGGACACGATATAAACGTAACTTTGGATTATATGAAAAATGATTTGGGCAGCGAACTTGGAGAAAAAATTGAAAAGGCAGCACTTGACGTATATAAAAAATGCTACGAGCACGCATACAGGAACGGCATTATCATAGCAGATACAAAGTTTGAATTCGGTCTTGACGGGAACGGCGAACTTGTGCTTGCTGATGAAGTGCTTACTCCTGATTCGAGCCGTTTCTGGGATCTTTCTAAATATGAACCGGGTTCAAGCCCTGCAAGCTATGACAAGCAGTTTGTCCGCGACTGGCTTAAGGCAAACGGTCTTGCCGGCGACGCTTCCATTAAGGAAATTCCATCTGATGTCGTTCAGAAGACATCAGAGATTTATAAAGAATGTCAGAAAAAAATTTGCGGAAAATAATCATTTTTTTTATTTTACCTGTTGACATAAAATATCTTGTTGTGATATAGTTCATACATCGCAACGAGATACGGACGGTTAGCTCAGCTGGTACGAGCGTCTGGTTTACACCCAGAATGTCGGGAGTTCGATCCTCTCACCGTCCACTAAAAGACCTGAACAAAAGTTCGGGTCTTTTTTTATGCCTTCCTGAAATAAAAATTTTCTTGTCGTATTGATTTTTCAGTCTTATAATAGATGCTATGAATTGGCTTTTAATCTGTTCCGACAAAAATAAAATGAAGAAAATGCGTTCTGCTGTAGAGCGTAATTTTAAGGATGCCGTGCTGTCTGCTGTTTCACCTGTGGAGTCAGAACTGCGCTCTGTATATGGAAATCTTGGCAGCATTACTCACTGCGTTATTTCAGCTGAGGAACGGAGCCGTGAAATTGATTTTATCGCCGGTTTTATGTGCGGCGCATCAGTTCCTGTCTATACTGACTTGCAGGACTTGAGCCGTGAAATTGACTGTTCCGATAAGCTTGTTGTCAGCGAGGATTTTACCGCTCTTGTTTCTTATCTTGGGGAGCAGAAAGGGCAGATTATTTCTGATTTTGAAAAAAAAGAAGCATACCTCTACCTGTTTGAGCACGGGCTTCCGTTTTCGCCGGATTGCTTTGCATTGCAGATTGAAAAGGAAAATACGGAGCTGTGTGCCTGTTATCTGCGTGCAGGAATGGACGTAAATGCTCGTAATGGCGAGGGAACTCCAATGCTGAATGTTGCATGCCGATGCGAAAGTCTTGAACTTGTGAAATGGCTTGTTTCTCACGGCTGTGACGTTGATCCTGTTTCTGAAGACCGTGGCTATACTCCGCTTATGGATGCTGTTTGGAAGGGGAATGCTGATATTGCAGGATTTCTTATAAAGCAGGGTGCTGACGTGAACAGACTTAGCAAGGACGGGCAGACGATGATTGTTCTTGCAGTCGGTGCTGATAAAATCGACTTGTGCCGCCTTCTTGTGGAAAACGGTGCTGACGTCGACATTCCTGATGCTATGGGAATGAGCGCGTATGCCTATGCAAGTCTTTTTAAAAAAGAAGCCATACTTGCTCTCCTTGAAAAATACCATAAAGAATAATACAATTTGGCATTATGGTAAAAAATAAAAGCGATATTACTATTGTATGCGCAGGCGGCGGTACGGGCGGTCATATTTATCCTGGACTTGCCGTTGCAGATGCCGTACGTACAGTCTGTGCCGAAAACAACAGGACAGTACATATATATTGGATAGGCAATTCTTCCGGAATGGACAAGACTATTGTAGAGAAAAATATCGGTGCTGACGGAAAGCCAAGCGCAGACCGGTTTTACGGAATTCCGTCCGGAAAGTTACGGCGTTATTTTTCACTGAAAAATTTTTTTGACCTTTTCAAGATTTTTGCAGGATTTATTGCTTCGTTTTTCATTCTTCTTAAAATAAAGCCGGACGTTCTTTTTTCAAAAGGCGGATTTGTAAGCGTTCCTCCGTGTTTCAGCGCGCGCCTTTTGCGTATTCCTGTGTATACTCACGAATGTGATTTTACGCCGGGACTTGCAACGCGGATAAATGCAAAAAGTGCAAAGCGTATTCTTGTTTCATACAGGGAAACTTCCGGCTTTTTAGGTGCTGCGGCTGCCAGAAACTGTATTGTTACTGGAAATCCCGTTCGTCCTGTGTTTTATAGTGCAAGTGCGGAAAAAGGGCGTTCTTTTCTTGGAATAGAGGCGGCTGACAAGCCGGTGCTTCTTGTTCTGGGCGGAAGTCTTGGGGCAAGGCAGATAAATGCACTTGTAAAGGAAAATATCGAATGGCTGTGCAGCCGCTTTATCGTGGTGCATCAGACGGGAGTAAAAAACGCTTCTGATTTTGTGGCTGATGATGCATCTGAATGCGTGCGGAAAAATTACAGACCGTATCCGTTTATTTATTCCGAAATGCCTGATGTCATTGCATTCTGTGACGTAGTTCTTTCCCGCGCTGGTGCAAATTCAATCTGGGAATGTGCCGTTCTTGGTAAGCCGATGGTGCTTGTTCCTCTGTGCGGAAGCGGAACGCGCGGAGATCAGGAAGATAATGCTGCGTATTTTGAAAAGGCAGGTGCCGCCGTCGTTCTTGCACGGGAAAATGCATCTTCTGAAAAAATGCGCACGGCTTTAGAGTCTTTTCTTGATGCAGATATGCGGTGGCAGTTCGGAGAAAAAGCACGCTCTCTATCAGGAACTGAAAAGCCTGCTGAAAAAATCGCCGGTTTATTGTATACTGAGGTGAACAAAACGTTCGTTGGAGTGTAATGATATGGTTTTTGCGCCTGTTGATATATGTTTTTTAATCATCATTTTGATTTTTGCCGTTCTTGCTATGATAAAAGGACTTATAAAGGAATTTTTCGGCAAAATGTCTGTATTCGGCGGACTTGCGTGCGCCATTATCTTTTCACCAAAACTTACGCCGTTTGTTGAAAATACGATTCACAATACAATTATTTCTGCCGTTCTTTCGTTCCTTCTTATATTTGTAGTCGTTTTTCTCATAATCTGCATTATTCAGCAGCTTGTTGACAAATTGTTTTCCGGTGAAATTATGCGCGGTCTGGACAGAATTCTTGGATTTCTTCTTGGAGTGCTGGAAGGGCTTGTAGTTGTTTTGTTCATTATGGTCGTAATGACAGTTCAGCCCTGGTTTAACATTGACAACATCGTTTCCGGAAGCCTGTTTTTTTCTGTGCTTTCAGGAGTGATAAACAGTTCTGCCGAGTATGTAAAAGGAATGGCTGCAAATGTATGACAATCTTCTTCACCAGACTGTTTCGGAGCAGCTTAAGTCTGATTTAGACTCGAAACAGTTTCCGGGCAGCGTACTTTTCTCAGGACCGCAGGGAAGCGGAAAACTTACTGCCGCTTTGGAAACGGCGCGCATTCTTTCGTGTACCGAAACGCCGCACGCTATGTGGAACTGCTCGTGTCCGTCCTGCCTGCAGCATAAGGCTCTTGTAAGCGGCAATCTTATTTTGACAGGTCCGCGCGACTGTACTCCGGAAATTGCAGCTGCATCCTATGCGTTTTTGCAGGCAGCCGCAAACAATGCATCGTACCTTACGGCAGCGCGCTATTTGTTCCTGCGCAGTGTCCGCAAGCTTACGATGCGTTTTTCTCCTGTTTTATGGAATGATGATGATAAAATCAATAAAATTGCCGCAGTAACTTCTGAAATTGACGAAGAACTTGAAACGGTTGATTTTCCGCATAATCTGCCGGACTTTAAAACTGTTGAAAAAACTTGTGGAAAACTTGTTGACCTCTGCCAGAAACTGGAAAAAGATTTTTTATACGCCTCAATACCGATAAGCCATATAAGGAACGTGAGTTCCTGGGCGCGGATGAAAAGTTCCGGCGGAACAAAAACGATAATTATCGAAAACGCTGACAGGATGCTTGAAAGCGTAAGAAACGCACTTTTAAAAATCCTTGAAGAGCCGCCGGAAGATACTGTTTTTATTCTGACTGCAACGCGCCGCAGTGCGGTTATGCCGACAATTTTAAGCCGCGTCCGTACATACAGTTTTTCCGAAAGGACTTTGGAACAGCAGCAGGACGTAATATCCCGGGTATTTCATAAAAACAGTTTTTCAGGCTCTATTGATGACTATTTGCAGACGTTTCTTCCTGTCGTGCCGGATCAGCTCAGGCAAAGCGCAAAGTCGTTTTTATCGGAGATTGCTTCCGGTCATATTCCGGATATTCAGGGCGTCATAAAAGAATGTAAAAACTTTGAGCCGCGCATTATGCTCAAGGTGTTTCTTCGCGGACTCCTTGAATGTCAGCGTCCGATACTCAAAACTCCTTCTGGTGCGCAGGCTTCTTCCTGTGTGGTAAAGGCAGTTCAGGACTGCTGGAACAATGTGTCCGTATTCAACCAGTCCGTTCAGTCTGCGCTGGAAGTCCTTGTAAAAGAACTTTCAAAAGTAAATAAAATGTATGGGAATGTGCTGTTATGCGTGATTATGTAAAACGTGTTTCCGAAATGCTCCCCAAGCTTTCTCAGGAGCAGCTGAAAACAGTCTTGAATTCCATTACGACCGAAAACGAAATGCTTGACTCTATTCTTGAGTCGCTTTCTACCGGTCTGATTGTTGTTGACCGCAAATGGAAGATTTTGAAAATAAATAAAATTGCCGAACGCTATCTTTCGTTTATGTATTATTCTGACGAAGCAAAAGGTGAAAATCTGCGCGTGTGGGAATTTATTTCCGAACCGGAGATTTCCGAGTTCCTTAAAAAATGTGCAGATGAAGACAAGACTAATGTTTCTGAGGAATTTACAACGACTGATTCAATCGGTTCAGTCCGTTTTCTTACGGTATCTATTTTTTCTCTGGTGCACAATTCGGAAATGCGCGGAAACATCATAAAAATTTATGATATTACGGAAAAACGCAAGCAGGAGGTGAAGCTCCGCCGTATGGAAAATATGGCCGGTCTTACAAATCTTGCTGCCGGAATGGCGCACGAAATAAAAAATCCGCTGGGCGCAATTTCAATTCACATTCAGCTTATTCAGCGTGCGGTAAACAAAAAGCGCAGTACGGACGGAATGCTCCCTGACAAAAAACTGCTTGAAGAACATCTTGACGTAGTCAATGAAGAAATTGAAAACCTGAACAAACTTGTGATGGATTTTCTGTTTGCGGTGCGCCCTGTAAAGGCGGAGCTTACTCTTTCCAATCCGGTGAAAGTTCTTTCCAATATCGTTGAATTTTTTGCGCCTGAATTCAACAAGTCGTGCGTTTCGCTTGTCCTTAACGCTCCGTCAAACTGTCCGCGTCTTCTTATTGACGAAAAACTCTTCCGCGAAGCTGTCATCAATCTTATTCAGAATGCGTTTGCAGCAATCAAGGAGCGTTACGGCGACAGCTGCTGTGCGCAGGAAAATCAGCCGGAAAAGAAGGATATGACCGGTAAGATTATCATAACTGTTTCGGAATCGTATGATAAAATTCTGATTGCGGTTGAAGATAACGGAACCGGAATGAGCGGAGAAACGGCGGAGCGGATTTTCGAGCCGTATTTTACGACAAAAGCGAACGGTACTGGTCTTGGAATGACGATGGTCTATAAAATTATAAAAGAGTTTTCCGGCGATATTCAGGTTAAGTCAGAACAGGGGAAGGGAACTTCATTTGTGCTTTCTATTCCTGTACCGCAGACAGATAGAAAACTTATAGAAAGCTGACGGAAAATTGACGGAAAAAAGGTGAACTGCTATGAAATTTACAATTCTTGTAATAGATGATGAAGAAAATATCAGGAACGGACTTGCTTCGAATTTTGAAATGGAGGACTATACTGTCCGTACGGCTTCGAACGGCAGGCAGGGACTTGAACTTGTAAGCAAGGGCGACATTGACCTTGTAGTAACAGACCTGCGTATGGACGGCATTTCTGGCGAAGAAGTCCTGCGCCGCGTAACGACGGAAACGCCTGGAATTCCTGTAATTGTACTTACCGGACACGGCAGTATTGATGCCGCGGTAGATGCAATGAAAAACGGTGCGTATGATTTCCTGACAAAACCGCTTAATCTTGATCAGCTGAACGCCATCGTAAAACGTGCGCTTGAAACAAGGGAACTTTCCCTTAAGCACAAAATGCTTTTGTCAGAACTTGATACAGTTCATTCGTTCGGCAAGATGATAGGAAAAAGCGCAGAAATTCAAAAGGTTTTCAATCTTGTTGAAAAAGTTGCGCCGTCAAAAGCGAGCGTTCTCATTACCGGAGAAAGCGGCGTTGGAAAGGAACTTGTTGCGGATGCAATCCATTCGCTTTCACCGCGAAAAAACAATTCATTTATAAAAGTGCATTGCGCCGCACTCAGTGAATCTCTGCTTGAAAGCGAGCTGTTCGGGCACGAAAAAGGCGCTTACACCGGGGCAGACAGTATGAAAAAAGGGCGCTTTGAACTTGCGCACGGCGGAACGATTTTTCTTGATGAAATAGGCGAGATAAATCAGTCTACCCAAATCAAGTTGCTTCGTGTTCTTCAGGAAAAAAAATTCGAGCGCGTCGGTGGCGAAGAAACGCTTGAAGTTGACGTACGCGTAGTTGCGGCTACGAACAGAAATCTTGCGGAAGAGGTAAAGGCCGGCCGTTTCCGCGAAGACTTGTACTACCGCCTGAACGTTGTAAGTATTCCTGTTCCTGCCCTGCGCGAACGAAAGGACGATATTCCGCTGCTTGTAGATGCATTCGTCAAGAAATTCAGCGAGGAAAACGGAAAGTCCATTACAGGTGTTGATAACCGTGCACGCAGCGCTTTATATAAGTATAACTGGCCGGGAAATATCAGACAGCTTCAGAACTGTATAGAAAGCGCCTGCGTTATGTGTTCCGGCACGAAGGTTACGCTTGAAGATTTGCCGCCGTCAATCAGCGAATATCAGGGGGAAGGCTCAATTTCCGTTCCGTTCGGAATTACGCTTGAAGAGGCGGAAAAGATAATCATTCAGCAAAATCTTGCGGCGAACAAGGGAAATAAATCCAGGACCGCAGAAATTCTTGGAATAGAACGCAAGACTTTGAACAGAAAACTCGGCAGCACTGCAGAAGACTAGGCTTCCGCAGTCTCAAATCAATAGCCGGTTTATCTTTAGATTACAGTTCCGTCAGGAATTACAGCGCCTTTTCTGATGACGATAATTCCGTCGGCGCTGTAGAAACTTCCGTGGTCACCGTCTTCATATTTTTTTCCGTCAACGTTAATCCGGACGTTGTTTCCGATTCTGGCATTCTTATCTATAATTGCTTTTGTAATGTGGCAGTTCCGTCCGATTCCAAGCGTCGGAATATTTTTTTTCTTGTTTGTATTTTTTTCTTCACGCGTTTCGTAAAAATCTGCACCCATCATTACAACACCGTCAAGCACTGTATTATTCTCAATTATAGAACGAAGTCCGATTATAGAGCGGTGTATCTTGCAGTCGGTGATGACGCACCCTTCGGAAGTGAGCGTTGCGGTCATCTGAGCACTGTTTATTTTTGACGGCGGAAGGTTTCTCATATGCGTATAAATCGGCTCGTCTTCTTCATAGAAGTTGAACTGCGGATTTATGTCTGTCAGCTGTATGTTTGCATCATAAAAATTTTTTATCGTTCCTATGTCTTCCCAGTAACCGTCGAAAATGTAGGAATTTACGTTCATCTGCTTGATTGCGTGCGGAATAATCTCTTTTCCGAAGTCGGTAAAACTGCTGTCAAGGACTTTTTCAAGCGCCTCTGTGTTGAAAATGTAAATTCCCATTGAAGCAAGGTATTCTTTGTTTGCAGGAAGCGCACCCCGTGATTCCTTCGGAATTTTCCAGCTTTCAATGTCCATATCTTTTGCAGGTTTTTCAATAAAGGAATTGATTTTATTGTTTGAGTCAATCTGCATTATTCCGAAACCCGATGCCGCTTCGCGCGTAACTGCCGTTGTTGCAACGGAAATATCAGCGTTTGACTTAAGGTGCGCCTCGAAAAATGCACGCAAATCCATACGGTACAGCTGGTCGCCGGAAAGAATTATGTAGTGGGTCGGATTCTGAGAGCGGCAGTGGACAAGTCCCTTTCGTACGGAATCAGCTGTTCCTTCATACCAGCCGGAATGTTCAAGTGTTTGCTCGGCGGCAAGAATTTCTACAAATCCCGAAGAAAAACGGTCGAAGTTATACGAATTTGTAATGTGTAGGTGAAGGGATGCAGAATTAAACTGCGTTAAAAGGTAAATTTTTTTATAACCTGAGTTAATGCAGTTTGAAATCGGAATGTCTACAATTCTGTATTTTCCGCCGAAAGAAACAGCTGGCTTTGAGCGTTCTTTTGTAAGAGGATATAATCTTGTGCCTTTTCCGCCGCCTAAAATCAAGGCAAGGACACGCGGTTCGTTCTTATTGTTAGTCATAACTTTATTATAGCTTCATTGTCTGTTTTTACAACAAAAAAAGGGGAAACGCGATGCGAAACTATATGCTTTTTATATAAGTTTTCCTAAATAACGTCTTTTTTAATTCCGATTATAAAATAACGGCAACAGATGCCGTATGGTCTTGGAGGTACAGTAATGATTCGTGGATGGTATACAGGCGCAAGCGGAATGAATGCACAGCAGAACAGGCTTGATGCGATTTCTAACAATCTTGCCAATGTTGATACG
>SAMEA3663010__coassemble_556_pt1 | contig 13758 bp, 9 predicted proteins | sample SAMEA3663010__metabat2_high_PE_013 | metagenome-assembled genome bin SAMEA3663010 (sample SAMEA3663010) | pig gut metagenome | biome: pig gut; feature: pig-associated habitat; material: faeces | place: France | collected 2012 | reverse complement strand
ATTTTAAATTCCCTGAGCGGATTATTGTCCTTTCCGTAAAAACCTGCGGCGACTGTGTTTTTTGTAAATTCATCTGCAAATGACGTTTTAAAATACCACTGGCGGTTCAGCATAAACCAGAGCGACAGGTCGACTTCCTGCTTTAACACGGGAACGGAACTTGAAGAACCGGCAGAAGAACCAAAGGAAAAATTCGCCGTATTTGACAATTCTGCCTGCCACCAGCCTTTTGCAAGAAATTCAATGCGGCTGTCGTTTATTGTATAGTCGAACAGTGAAGCCGGCGATTCTTCAACCGGAAGCGTAAGCAGCGTTGAGGGAAGGGCGATTGTTCCGGCTGCGCCTGGAGAAACGTTTGCGGTTGAAGGAGGCGTTTCTGCCGTTGCAGTTTTATGCGGAAAAAATGAAAGCAGGAACAGAAGGAAAAGCGTGAGTTTTTGTTTTTTGGGAGCGTCAAGCGTCCGTGCTTTTTTTATTTTTATTTCAGGGTGTTTTTCATTCAGGGAAAGGATGGCATTCTCCACCGCCTGCTTCTTTTTTTCTCCAAAGTCAAAAAGCGTCTGCTGTCCGCCTGCTTTTTCCGTTTCGACATTCTCTGCGCCTACACCGAGAAGTCGTATTCCTTTTGTCATATCTGCTTTTTTTTCAAAAAGCGCGCAGGTCCGCCTGTACAAATCGTCCGCGGACGTAATGTATTCATCTGAAGTTTCCTGAACGGTTACGGTGGAAAAATCTTCGTATTTTATTTTTACCATTACAGTCCGGCTGTAGGATTTTTCGCGCAGAAGGCGGAAGTAAACGTTGCAGCACAGTTCCATAAGCGCAGTTTCAGCCGTGTATCTGTCCGTAAGGTCGAACGGAAATGTTGTTTCGTTACTGATAGAATGAGTCGGGGCGGAAATAGAGTCTGTTTCGAGTCCGCGGACTGCATTGTAAAGAAAAGTTCCTGTTCCCGTGCCGAACGCAATGCACAGAAGTTCTTTCTGTTTTTCAAAAATCTGTTTTGTTGTGTAAAAGCTGGCTTTGTGCAGCCGCTCAAGCGTTTTTTTTCCGATGCCCCATACTTTTTTTAGCGGCAGCGTCATCATAAAATCTTCTTCCGTTCCAGGCGGTACAATAAAAAGTCCGTCCGGCTTTTTGATTTCGGATGCGATTTTTGAAAGATAACGTGTCTGCGCAATTCCGCACGAAACTGTAAGCCCTGTTTTTTCTGCAATCTGCGCTTTTATCTGCCTTGCAATTTCTTCCGGCGGACCGAACAGTTTTTCCGTTCCCGTGATGTCAATGCACGCTTCGTCAATGGAAAGCTGCTGTACGTCCGGCGAAAACTGCGAAAGGATTTCCATAATCTGCGCAGAAATTTCTGAATAGCGTGCCATCCTGCAATGCGTAAATATTCCCTGCGGACAAAGGCGGTATGCAGCTGCCGAAGGCATTGCAGAATGAACGCCGAATTTCCGCGCTTCGTAGGAAGCTGTAGAAACAACGCTTCGCCTTTCGTCAGGAAGTCCGCCGACAATTACCGGTTTTCCCTTCCATTCCGGATGGTCGTGCTGTTCCACCGAGGCAAAAAATGCGTCCATATCGACGTGCAGAAAACATTTTCCTGTTACGTTCATAATGCGCCGCCGTTTTCCGTTCTTCCCGGAATGAAAATATCTTTTTTGTATAATTTATAGGAAAAAGTGAGCGTTTCTTCTTCCGTCTGGTACGGAATGAGCGCAGAAACTGTTATTGTAGAATCAGTCGTATTGTCGGCAATATAGCTGAACTGCATTTTTTTCGGCGGAAAGACTGTCAGCCGGAACGAATCTGTGTTTGTTTTTGTGTCGGAAATGTACAGGTTGTCAGAATATAAAACCGGCTGCGAATTTTCGCCCTTTATGCTTACTGTGCACGATTCGCATTGTTCCGCAGTTTCTATAAAGATAATCCGCGCCGTTTCGCCGAAAAAGCGGTAGTCTGTAAAGGAAACGTCAAGCAAGTCTTCCGTTCCCTTGCGTATGAATACAGTTTCGCTGCTTTTTTTCACCGTCTTGTATTTTTCAGGAATTAGAAGGCTTACCGTAATGAGAATGACGGCGAAAATTCCTACCGCGCTTGCAACGGCGGCGATGTTCTGCTTTATGAAACGCTTTGTGTCAGCATCTGATTCCGTCCATTTTTTGTTGAGCTGCGTAAGAATTCTAAGCCAGATGAATTCAAACGGCAGAAATCCGAACGCAATAATCATATTCATAAAAAAAGAACTGTTAATGAGGCGCGGCAGTGCAGACGGACTTATGTATTTTATCAGCTGGACTGAATACGGCATAAGCGGAACAAGAAGCAGCAGGAAGAAAAATGCCAGCATATACGTTTTTTTTACCGGTCGCGAAAGATATATTATTATATATTCCGCCGTGAACAGGTAGAAAAGCGAAATGTCTATGCAGCTGAACAGAAAAATATTTATTATTCCGGAAAGCGTGACAAAATAGGCGTATGCATTTGACACAAGAATTCCCTGAACTCTGATTATCAGCAGAAAGTAAAGCGAAGTGAGCAGGAAACCGGAGAACAGTTTTACTGCTATTTTAGTAAAGCTGTCGATGAAAAACCATTTGTACAGCAGGGAAGACAGTTCCTGCCCGATAATGAATGACAGCGTGGTTGCGAGAACCGTAAGCGGAATAAGATACCACAGGTGCATTACGTCTTTCGTAATGTTATTGCGGCTTCTTTTTCTTAAAAACGAAAGTTCCGAGAGGGCAAGCAGACTTGCAAACGTGACGGCAAGAAACAGGATTGTGGTGATTTTTTCCCTTATCCAGATGATTTTGTTTCCTATTACAATCTGATTTGTGTGGCTGTCCCATTCCGTTGTGTCTGCCGGATTGTAGGACGAAACTATTTCCGAAAGAAAAGATGCCGTTTCCTCTGCGGAAATTTTTTCCGGGTTAAGTTCTATTCCTGCCGCCGGAATTTCAGCTTTCAGAAATCTTGAAGTTTTTTCATCATTCTGGAGAAAATTAATCCTGTACAGGGAACTTATTATTCCGCCTTTCAGTTCATAGAAAATTCCCTGAGAGTAAAAGGCATTTGCCGCAAGTTCCGTAAGCCAGGACGGAGTTGTATTTCCGTCGCCGCCGGGAATTATTGCGTTTTTTCCTTTTGTAAACTTTATGCAGAGTGCGCTTGTCCTGTTTTTGTTCATTATGGATTCCAAAAGGACTTCCGTGCCGGTGATTTTATCCGGAATCTGGAGGCGCGAATAATCTCCGTAGGTGAATGCAATGCGGACGGTGCATTTTTTATGTACTTCAGAAATGGCTTTTGTAATGGCGGAAATGTATTCTTTATGGCGCAGAGCTTCTTCAACAGTAAATGAAATTATAAAGTCCGTGCGGAAATCCTGCTGTTTGTACAGTTCGGTACGGTTTTGCGCTTCGTCCGCCTTGAATTCAACGGTAATGTTGAACGGAAAATTATTTCCGTCCGCAGAAAGAAGCGGCGTTTCTACGGGAACTGCGTTCTGCTCTGAAAGAAACGCAGAAAGTTCCCGGCACATTTCATATCCTGAAAGTTCCTGCGCCGCTTCGTTTGAGTAAGAGGAAAAACAAGTAAAAAGAATAAGAAAAATGAAAAAAAGACTGTTTTTCTTCATATTTAATGATTATAATGGAAACTGTTTACATTGCAAATAGCATAACAATAGTATATAATTAAAGACACATTAGGAGAATTGTATCGAATGTGCGCATCAGGTAAAAAATTGATGTTGGAGCTTCCGCTGAAAGTCGTTTTGACGGAGGAGGGCGCTTCAAATTTTATCAGCCATAAAAAAAGGCTGCTGCGGTTCCGGCTTGCAGACAACATAGATGAATACGGCATCTCCCTAAATAAATTTTCTCCGCAGTCTATTCAGAGTATGCTCCTTCTTGATTATATTTCCAAGATTGAGATGTCAATGCCTGAATTCGTATCATCCCGTCAGGAAGTGATGGATCTTTCTAAAATCATCGTTTATTCGCTTCTGTACAAACAGTTTGACAGGGATATTTATAACGCCATTCTTCAGTGCGAGTGCGTGCGCAGCTATAACCGCAAAAATCCAGCGCATCTTATTGACGAACGGACAAAAATGAGCGAAAAGCAGCTTCGCGGCATCCTTATTAACAAGGACGACGTTATCGGCGCAATCCGCAGGGAAATTCTTGATCCTGTGTGGGAAGCAATCCGCTCTAACAAAGACTATTCAATCGAAGAAAAAAACGTCTATATGCTTATGTCCGAAAAGTTTATGAACAGAATGGGACTTATGAACTGGTACATCATTACGCTTTTTCATAAGGCAGACGGTTTTTCTGATATGATAGTTTCAATCCGTAACCTGCTTTCATCTTATATGGAAAAATCAAAGGTTGCAGAATACATTTCGGTTATGGTTATGGAACTTGCGCTCAACAACGAAAACGCAAATATCCGCAAGGAAGCAAAGAATATGTTTCCGAATATTGACGACATAAATGCGCTTCTTCTTGAACCTGAAACACGTACAAAAATTGTAAAGGAATTGCAGCGCAAGCGCGTTCTTGTATCTGTTTCCTGGAAACTTGGCGGCGGTTCTACTTCCATAGGAAAGCAGGGACGCCTTCAGATTACGCTGTACAATAAAGACGATGAGTTTCAGGAAGTTAAGGAAAATATTGAGTCAAAGATGTCTGCCGATACGCAGAAGCGGACGCTCATTGACTTTTACCGGGAACTTCCTGACGGTCAGGAAGGCACGGATCTGGGACTGTACTATCTTTCCTATCTTGATGATGCGTGTAAAAAAGTAAACGTAAAATTTGAATCTTTGGTAAATCAGTTTTCTGCCAGTGACCTTACCGTCATCAACCTGATTTTTAACTTCTAGTATGAATGATTGTCCCGCGCCGCTAAAAATAATTTTCTCTTTCTTATGCGCGTTTTTTGCGCTTTTTGCGTCCGGTTGTTCTGACTCCGAACCGAAACTTTCGTCCGTTGAGGGAATTGTTGTTTTTGATTTTGAAGACGAAACTTCTGCGCCGGATGCACGCCTTTCCGTGTTTGCCGAAACAGAAAGCGATGCGCACCGCGTAGAAAAAATTACAGTTTCCAGCCGCAGTACTCAGTTTGAGTGGACTGCATTTGAACCGGTAATTATTGCAAACGAAAAAAAACAGTGGGCAGGGTATACTGATTTTGTCTGTCCTGCTTCCCGAAAAATTCCTGCTGGTCTGTACCGGCTTGTATACACTGACGGCGAAGGGCGCGAAGTTGAGTCGTCCTTTTCCATTGTCTATCCAGAAAAAATCGCCGCCGCTTCAACAGCAGATATAAAAAACGTTCTGGACGGTGAATTTTTTGAGCAGGTTGCTGTTTTTGATGAAACTGATGCGCTTTTGTATTACGGTCTGAAAAAGGAAAGCTGGGCAGAGGACAAAAAACTGTTTTCTGCAAACAAAGGTGCTTCTTATTACCGAACGTGTCTTGTGGTAAAAAATGCCACTGCCGTCTGTATTCTTCCGGCTGTTTATAAAGACCAGCGGTCTTAAAAAATACGAAAAAGGTTTATATGAGTAGTGATATAGTATATGAAAATCAAGACGATGCCGGCGCGGAAAATCCGTTTTACCGCGCGGTAAAAACGTATGTTCTCCGGAAAGGCAGGATGACTGCCGCGCAGGAGCGTGATTACAACGAACTTTCTCCGGTGTGGTGCATACCGTTTGAGAACAAGAAAATCAATTTTGTTGATATTTTCGGAAACACAAATCCTGTTGTCGTGGAAATAGGATTCGGAATGGGAACGGCAACTGCTGAAATCGCCGGGCGCAATCCTGACATTAACTACATTGGAATTGAAGTTCATACGCCGGGAGTGGGGCGGCTTTTGGGCGAAATCCGTAAGCGCGACCTGAAAAATCTTTTTATAATTGAGCACGATGCGCTTGAAGTCCTTGAGTGTATGATTGTTGACGGTTCAATCAGCGGTTTTCATATTTTTTTTCCTGATCCATGGCAGAAAAAACGTCATCACAAGCGCCGTCTTGTACAGCGTCCGCATACTGATTTAATTGCAAAAAAACTTGCTCCGTCAGGATATTTGTATTTTGTTACGGACTGGTATGAATATGCCGAATTTGCGCTTTCCCAGCTTACTGATACGCCGTGTCTTCATAATAAATATGAATCATTTGCAGAAAGTCAGTCCTGGCGTCCTGAAACAAAATTCGAGCGGCGCGGACTGAATGAGGACAGACCTATTACGGAGTTGTATTTTTTGAAAGATGAGTAACAGTTTGTTTGACGTTGAAAAGCTTCAGGCTGAAAATGACAGGTCGCTCAGAATTGCAGAACTTTCTGCGCTTATACAGCGCTATCAGAAGTCATATTACAACGGTGAGGGCGAAATAAGCGATGCGGAATTTGATGCATTGTGGGATGAGTTAAAATCTCTTGATCCTGACAACGCTATCCTTCATTCCGTCGGCGCTGATTCCGGTAATTTTGAGAAAATCCGGCACATTATGCCTATGGGAAGCCAGGAAAAAGCCGCCGATCCGGAGCAGTTTCTTGCCTGGGCAAAAAAACATTCGTATCCGGAATATCTTGTGGAATATAAGCTTGACGGCGCTTCTCTTGAACTTCAGTACGAACACGGACTTTTGCGCCGTGCCGTAACGCGCGGAGACGGTTCTGTCGGGGACGATATTACTGCAAACGCAAGGAAAATGAACGGAGTTCTTCCCGTGCTTCTTTGCGACGGTAAAACTGTTGACTATACCGGCGGAATTCGCGGCGAAGTAATTATGACGCATTCGGTGCATAAAAATTTTTTTTCCGACAAGGCAAACTGCCGCAATGCCGCAAACGGACTTATGAAGCGCAAGGATGGCGAGGGCTGTGAAAACCTGACTCTCATAACGTATGATGCGTTTGCTTCAGATGGAAAACAGCCGTTCAGCGACGAGGAAGAAAAAATACTCTGGCTTAATAAGTGCGGTTTTACTGTCGTTCCGTTAAAAATCTGTACTGCACCGCAGGAAGTAATTGACTACCGCGCGTCCGTAATGGATATACGGAAAAAACTTGAATATGATATAGACGGTCTTGTCGTAAAGGAGCGGACTATCCGCTATGAAGATGCGGCACGCGCCCGTCCTGACAGGCAGATTGCGTTTAAATTCAGCCTTGAGGAAGCCGTTTCTGTGCTGCGGAAAGTTGAATGGAGCATAAACGGCGGAACGTACACCCCGGTTGCAGTTTTTGACGAAGTTTTGCTGAACGGAACGACTGTTCAGCGTGCGAGCCTTGCAAATCCAGACACAATGCGCGCTCTCGGCGTAAAAATCGGCTGTAAGGTCGTTGTTGTAAAGCGCGGCGAGATTATCCCGAAAATAGAAACTGCAATTCACGAAAACAGCGGAACGGAAAGCGAAATTCCAGTTCCTGAAAAATGCGAAGTGTGCGGTTCGGCTCTTTCTGACGAAGGTTCGCGGCTTTTCTGCCCGAATAAAAACTGCGGAAAACGCATTCTTCATCAGCTTTTAAAATGGGTGAATGTCGTTGACATAAGGGATTTGGGCGAATCGCTTGTTGAGGCGCTTTTTAAAAGCGGCCGTGTACGGTGCATAAGCGATTTTTATACGCTTACGACGGCAGAACTGACACCGTTTTTCCTGAATGAAGAAAGCATTGCCGCAGAAAAAAAATCTCTTGGTGCGGAGAAAGTAATAAAATCGATAAAAAGCAGGGTGAATATGAGCCTTTCCGTCTTTGTTGCAGGCTTTGACATTGAGGGAATAGGCGAGTCTTCCTGCGAAAAACTTGTTGCCGCCGGTTACGACACCCTTGACAAGCTGCTTTCTATGACGGAAGAACAGGCGGCAGCCGTATACGGTTTTGCCGACATTATGGCGCATATCGCCGTTGTAGGACTTAAAGAAAACGCAGAAGAAATGAAGTCCCTTGCTTCTGGTGCAATCACCATTTCTGCCGCCTCGGAAGGACCTTTTTCCGGAAAAACGTTCTGTTTTACAGGCGAACTTGTTTCTATGAAACGTGCTGATGCAGAGCAGATTGTGCGGAGTCTTGGCGGTTCCTGCAAGTCTTCCGTTACAAAAGATTTGTCATATTTAGTAACGAATGATACCGAATCCGGCTCGTCGAAGAATAAAAAGGCGGCGCAGTTTGGAATTCCTGTCATTACGGAAAAAGAATTTCTTTCACTTGCGGGGAAATAGGATATGATGAGAAAATCAGCGCGATTTTTTACCGTTCTGTTTAATGTGATTTTCTCTTTTGTCCTGTTTTTCTTTGTTCTGAATGCCGTTCTGTTCGGGCTGTGTTTTCCGGCAGGCACAATGCTTCCGTTGCCGGAATATCAGATTTTGCGCGTAAATGTTTTGAGTAAAAGCCAGTCTTTTTCAGGAAGTTCTGTGAGTGCAAGAATTGCCATTCTTGATATGCAGGGAAACGACTGTGCCGTAATCGAACGCAGCTGGAACGGCGACTATCTGTATGTAACGTTCCGGACGGCGGAATTCAACGGAAAAACGTTCTTCTTTCCTGAAAAAATATACGGCTCTGAATCGGCAGTGTTAAAAAAATCTTTCGGCTCGCACAAGCGCGGAACAAACCTTCTTTCATATTATCTGGAAAATAACCAGTGCTTTCTGACTGGAAACCGCAGTTCGTACCTGCACAGAAAAAATATGTTCATTCTTGCGCGGTTTGCGTTCAGTCCGATGGCGGCCGTTGCATCAGGTTTTTCAAGCCGCTATACCGTAAATCTTTCCGAATGTGAGCCTGGAAAAGATTACGGCGTTTTTACCGGTTCTGAAGACGGACTTGTTCTCCGCCTTCAGTAATGTTTCTGTTTTTATTTTTGTCCGTCAGATGACGAAAAAGTAAAATCCCTCATAAAAAAGTCCGGCGTTACGGCCGCGGCATTAAGGCGTACTTCCCAATGCAGGTGAGGTCCTGTTGCAAGTCCGGTAGAGCCGGAAAGTCCTATTTTCTGTCCCTGCCGTACAAAATCATTTTCCTGAACGTCAGGTGAACTCAAATGGTAGTAAAGGCTGTATAATCCCGGAAGATGCTCGATGACGATGCTCCAGCCGGTAGAAATTCTGAATTCTGACATAACGACCCTGCCGTCTGCGCAGGCGTAGACATCCGTTTTTTCAGGAACGCCGTAGTCGTGTCCGTAATGATATGAAGTTTCGCTTTGTCCGTCCGTGTATTTGTAGACGCGCTTGTCTCCGAAATATGCGGTCATTCGCTCGGATTTTACAGGACGCACGAACGGTTTTAGCGAATAGATGTCCTGTGGCATAACAGTTTCAAGAATATTGTTCAGTTTTTCAATCTGAGCCATACGTTCCGCCGTCATATTCTGCTTAATTCCGGAATTCCGTTCGTCAAGGTCAAGGACTTCGCTGTTGAAACTGCGCGCTTCGACTTCAAACGGAAGAATAATCTCTTTTTCCGGCGTAACGCCGGCGGTGAAAATAATTTTCAGCGAATAGTGGCTGTCCGGGTCTGTCCACAGGGAAACAGGAATTGAGGCAAGCATTTCTGCCGCCGGCTGTTTCTTTGCCTTCTGATTAAAAAAATAGAACTGCGCTGAGTCGATTTTCCTGTTTCCTTTCATAAGGATTAGGGATGCCGCCGTGTCTGGCGCATTTTTTTTCTTCAGCGTTTTCGAAATCTTTACGTTCATTCTGGCAAATACTGCATCTCCGGGTCTTGCCGTTTCGTTGTATGTTACGGTTCCGGTATAATTATCGTCCTGAAATGATACCGTGTTTGAAAACGCAAGCGCGCCGGTAATCACGAGTGCTATGAAAAAAACTGTTTTTTTTGTCATTTTTGTTGTCCTTCTCCTGTCTGATATAATAAGGCTTTCTGCCGGCTGTTTTACTCCGAAACGGATGATTTTTGTGCATCAAGCAAAATCATCTGCGGCGTAATCGTGCCGTTATAATAATTCCGCGTAACGTTAAAAATAACGTCAAGCCTGTCCTTTACCGAAAAATCATTGTTCAGGCGCGCGGCTTCTCCCCAAAACAGCGCCGGGAATTTATATTTTCCGCAGTCAAACATAATTTTAAGGTGCTGGCGCTCTGTCTTCCCGAGAATTACGGCGTCGGAAACGGCAAGGTTTTTGGAGATAAAGCGGAGCTCAGGATTTTCCTCGCCGAACGGTTCGAATTTGTCAATCAGCGTGAGCAGTTCCGGCGTGATGTAATCGGCAGGAAGCTCCGCGTCTATGTCAAGGCTGTCGTTTTCTTCGTCCAGCGTAATTTCCGGAAGCATCGACTGTATTTTCTGAATGAAAGCATCCAGTTTTCCGGCGTTAAAACTGAATCCCGCCGCCGCATTGTGTCCGCCGTGGTTCAGGAAAAAATCCGTGCCGAAACTGTCAAGAAAATCAGTTGCAATCAGATTGCGGCAGCTTCTCATAGAGCCTACGGCAACAGTTTTATCTTCTGAAAACGTAATTGCTATTGCCGGAACGTTATATTTCTGCATAAGTTTTGAGGCAAGAATGCCTGTAATTCCACGGTTTATCCTTGCGTCTTGTACTATGCACAATTTGTTCTGAAATCGGGCAAGGCTTTCTTCTGCCTGCCGTGCGGTGTATGATTCGCCGTCGGCAACAAACATTTTACGCTGTTCGTTCATTTCCTGAATTTGAGCGGCTTTCTGGTTCCGTTCCTGTGGACTTTCTGAAATCAGAAGTTCAAGCGATACTGTTGACTGTCCCATTCTTCCTGCCGCATTCAGTGACGGTATGATTTTCCAGGAAAGATCCGTAGAGGTGATTTTTTTTCCTGCAAGGTCGCTCCTGGCAATCAGTTCTGCAAGTCCTTTTCTGATTTTTCCTGCATTCATTGCGGCAAGACCTGTTTTTACAAAAATTCTGTTTTCATTTTTAAGCGGCATGATGTCTGCAAGGGCGGCAACAGCAACAAGCTGAAGGTCATTTTCGCTGTCGATTTTATGCTTGGGGAATATTTTTTCAGCTGATTTTTCGGCGAACGTAACGAAAAGATTGTAGAAACTGTCAAGTTCGGTAAGAGGAGAGTCGGAGTAGCGTGCGATTTTCGAAATGGTACGCAGTTCTTCAAGTGATTTTCCGAGTACGAAAGGAAGCTGTTTTGCGATCTCCGGCTGCATATCAAGCATCTGGAATTCTACGCCTGTTCCGAACAGTTCTCTCAAGTGCGTTTTCGTTTCTTTTTCGTTCCACACAAAAATCTGCTGTCCGCTTAGAAAATCCGGGAGTTTTGTATTGTATACGGACGTACTTCCCGGTATTGCAGAAAAAGTATGCCTTGCTTTTTTTACAAGGTTACGGATTTTAAGGCAGTCTACCGTATATGAGTCTTTTTCCGGTTTTACGTGCATAAGGCAGAAATCCTGACCGTACAGTTCAGTTCTGCTGAATCTCAATGCAGACACCAGCTTGAATGCAACTGCTGCACCTGAAATGTCCGTAAACGGATAGCCGGAATCTTTTGTCTTTGGGTCTACGATTACGGCTGCTGCAGGGAGAATTTCAGGCGGGTTGTGATGGTCTGTTACGATAACGTCTATTCCAAGATCGTTTGCGTGGTCAATTTCCGCATTGTTTGAAATTCCGCAGTCTACGGTAATTATAAGCGCGCTGAAACCGTTGCAATACGCTTCAAAATCGTCTACTGCTTCCATTGAAAGACCGTATGCGTCTTCACCTACAGGAAGGCGGAACTGAACGTCAGCGCCCCTGTTCTTAAGGTAGCCGTAAAGAATGGCTGTACTCGTAATTCCGTCTACGTCCTTGTCGCCGAAGATAAGGATTTTCTCTTTTTCTTCAATCGCCTGATTTATGCGCTCTACTGCGTCTTCCATTGCACTGAACAGGAACGGCTGGTGCAGGAAACGCGTGTCGCTTTCCATATAATACATAACGTCCTGTCCGCTTGTAATCCCGCGGCGTGCAAGGATAGACGCTTCAAGGTAGTCGAATTTGTATTTTTCGTGCAGCCTTACTACGTCTTCTTTTTTTACTGACTTTTTATTAAATTTTTTCAATTTGTATATATCCTGATAAAATTATTTTATTACCGTATAAATAAGCGGACTTTTCTGCGGTGTTTCCGGTGAATACGTTACCGCCCTGCCGAGTGCATCTTTTGCTTCGCCAAGACAGCCGTCGTTCTTTCCGAAAATCTCCATTATAGTTTCGCCTTTTTTTACGTATTCTCCGCTTGTGCGGTGCAGTATCATTCCTGCATCAGGGCATACAGCATCCGTCGTCTTGTTTCTTCCTACTCCGAGCGTTACGCCTGCAAGACCTGTTTTGTATGCGTCAATGAAGATAAATCCGTCCTGTTCTGCTTTAAGTTCCGTTTTGAATGCAGAACGGCGTTTTCCGCACTGTTCAAGAACTTTCTCCGGGTTTCCGCCCTGATCCTTTATGTTTTCAAGGAATTTTTCAAGCGCCGCGCCAGAGTCGACTGCGTTACGGCACATTTGCTCTGCCTCTTTGTCAGAAGCGGCTTTTCCTCCGAGCAGAACCATCTCTTTTGCAAGTGCGTACGTTTCTTCCATTACGTCAGCCGGACCTTTTCCCTTAAGGCATTCTACAGTTTCTTCAATTTCAAGGAAATTACCGATTTTCTGTCCAAGAGGCGTACTCATATTGGTGATGAGGGCGGATGCTTTCTTTCCCATAGCGTTTGCTGTTTTTACAAGGAATTCTGCAAGAAGTTTTGCATCAGGGAGTGATTTCATAAACGCGCCGGAGCCGCATTTTACGTCAAAAACAAGGCAGTCGCTTCCTTCTGCAACTTTTTTTGAAAGAATGCTCGCCGTAATCAGCGGCACTGACTCTACCGTTCCCGTAACGTCGCGCAGGGCATACAAAAGCCTGTCTGCAGGTACGATTTCTTTTGTCTGTCCTGTCATTGCGTAGCCTGTTCTGGCAATTAGGGCGCGGAATTCATCCGGAGAAAGGGATGTCCTGTAGCCTTCAATAGATTCAAGCTTGTCGAGAGTTCCGCCGGTGTGACCTAGCGCCCGTCCGCTCATCATCGGAACCTGAATGCCGCAGCAGGCGGCAATCGGGGCAAGAGGCAGGGAGATTTTGTCTCCGACTCCGCCTGTAGAATGTTTGTCTACAAAAGGACCTGTAAGTCCGTCTTTTTCATAGCCGTGAAGCTGTATTACGTCCCCGGAATGAAGCATACAGTCTGTAAGAATTCCTGTTTCTTCAAACGTCATTCCGTTAAAATAAACTGCCATAAGAAATGCTGAAATCTGGTAGTCAGGGATTGTTCCGTCTACGTAGCCTTTGACTAAAAAAGCGATTTCTTCTGCGGAAAGCGTTGTGCTTCCGGAAAGAGTCTGTCTGCCGTCTTCCGTGCGGATTTGTGTTCCGCGCTTTTTCATAATAATGTCTGTTGCTCTCATAAAATTCCCATTCCTGTTTCAAGGCACGTAAGGCGCGAGCCGCACGCGTTTTCGATAAGATAGAATAAAAACTGCTTAAGCTGACCAGCAGATTCTGCGCTCATAGGAATAAGCCGTGATTCTTTTGGTGTAAGCGAAGAAACCGCGGAAAGATACCTCACTGATTCTGCATTCAAGATAAGGCTTGAAGTTCCCGACCCGCAGGCGGAGCAGGCAAAACTGTTTTCGTTGACGTTATAGACTGCTCCGCCGGGTTTATATGATACCGTATCGCCGCCGTTTTTTCCA
>SAMEA3663010__coassemble_531_pt1 | contig 14077 bp, 14 predicted proteins | sample SAMEA3663010__metabat2_high_PE_013 | metagenome-assembled genome bin SAMEA3663010 (sample SAMEA3663010) | pig gut metagenome | biome: pig gut; feature: pig-associated habitat; material: faeces | place: France | collected 2012 | reverse complement strand
GCACAAATTCGTTATTTTTTCTCCTCCGTGTCTAAATCTGAGGCTTATTATAAACCGTTTGCCGGTTAAGATTTTTATTTTTGAGATTTATTTTTCAAGCAGGTCGCGGCATACTTTTTCAATTTCTGCGCTTACCCGGGAGATGAGCGTGGCGGCAAGAGAAGCGGAATATTTTTTTCTTGAACGACGTATTGATGTTTTCAGGACAGGCATTTTTGGAAAATAGAAGTTCCGGTTCTATGTGAAGGAAACCCGCAATTTCGTCAATGACCTGCGGCGGCGGAAATGAAACTCCACCTTCAATGCTGTTTATGTAGTTGTATCCTTTGTTCAGCATAACAGACAAATCTTTCTGCGAAAGTTTTGCCTGCTTCCTGTAAAATTTCAGATTTTCGATAAATGTTTCCTGCAAAGACATACTTCTATATAGAACTTTTCTTCAATAAAAGAACATTGTTTTAACGAATAGATAATTTATTTTTAGTTGAATTTCTATAAAACAATGTGAGGTTGTTTATGTCGGAGAACGAAGCAAAAACATCTTTGAAACGCTCGTCGAATTTTGAACTTTTAAGAATTCTTGCAATGCTGATGATTGTTGCAAGCCACGCGGCGCAGCACTCCGGGAACGGCGACTGGGTGGTTATGAGCCAGCCTTTTTCGCTTAACTTATTTGCAACTTATCTTTTTGGAACTTACGGTCAGACCGGCGTTATTCTGTTCATCATAATTTCAAGCTGGTTTTTATGCACTGCAAGTTCTGTTCATTATGGAAAAGCCGTAAATCTGTATCTTCAGACAATGCTTTCCAGCGTGGCAATTTTTTTCTTTGTAAAACTCGGCGGATTTGAACCCGTAGGAGTAAAAGAATTCGTAAAGGCAATCCTTACTCCAGTGTACGGCGGTTACTGGTTTATCCGAACATACCTTTTGTTCTATTTAGTTGTTCCGTTTTTACAGAAAGCAGTTCAGTCTGCTGATGAGAAAACTCACAAAAAATTGCTGATTATCCTTACAATCCTGCTGCCTGTTTTGCGATTTTTCTTTTTTGTAGAAGGAGAATTCGGAAATGTTGGAGATTTTGTTTACGTTTTTGTTGCAGTTTCATATTTGAAAAAACACAAGGGAAATTTTCTTGAAAAACACTGCCGGGCAATTTTCTTAGGGCTCTGGCTTTTGATGCAAATCTCTCTTGGCGCGATAAATGTTTTCTTTTATAGTTTTGTTTTTTCTGAAAAGTGGTTAAAAATCATAATTTTACACATCTTCCCTTGCCGTCATATTTTTGTAATGCTTCTTTCGATGAGTCTGTTCTATATATTTAAAAACTATGTAAAAATCGGTTCTTCAAAAGTCATAAATACAGTGGCAAAAACGACTTTCGGCGTGTATATTTTCCACGAAAACCCGCTGTTCTGCTCATACGGCGAAAACGGACTTAGCGATAAGGGACTTCTTTTTGAGAGGTGGCTGCATATAGGCGAACATTTTGAGTCCGATATTTTATATCCGTTGTACTTTTTAGGCTGTGTTATTTTTGTTTTTGCCTGTTGCAGTATGATTGAATTTTTGCGGCAGAACCTGTGTGTTTTTGTAGAGCGCTTGTGCAGAAAGTACTGTAACAGAGGAAATTGTAAGTTTTGAACAAAAAAATGTTGAAGTCTGTGCAGACGGATGAAAAAACGCAGTACTCTCTGCCAGATTAAAGAGTATTGAAAAATTTGTGGGGAAATCCATATAAAAAAGTAGGAATAGTTAAACTTGCGCACTGACAGTAATTTCTTCCTGCAATTGCAATACCTCATCAACAGAAAGCTGTGTTGCCTGTGCAATCTGCTCAATAGAGCCAAGCTTCATATAAAGAAGGTTTCGCGCATTCTGCTCCAGTTACGGAATGTGTTTTAAATCAACTTTCTTGTAACCAGATAACTTACCGGCGTTTGAACAATGACAGACGCTTTTTTATAATCCCGAATGTTTCTGGTTAAAATGACAGGAATTTGATATTCCAAAGCCGTGTAATATTGAATTGCATCTTCAAAATTTGAAAATTCAGAATTTAAGGCCTTGTCGATGACGCTTTCTGTAGAATCAATTAAATGCAAAAGAATACGCAGTTTTCGGATTGCATTTTTTGCAGAATCGTTTCCAAGCTGTTTTCGAAGAATATAAAAAGTATTTGCCAGAATCAGAGGAGTTGTGTAAAGTTCCAGTTTTTTCATTTCGGCAAAAGTAAAAAGCACCGCAGAAAAATGAAAATTCGGAAGGCGACCGGCAAGTAAATCCAGAATCACATCCGTATCGACAAAAACTTTATTCATATTTTTTATCCAGATAAGAAGTGTAATCGGATTTATAATCATAATTTTCTTCAAGATGAATTATGCCCGAAAGTTCATTTACCAAAGGGCTGTAAGAAAATTTTGATTTATTGTTATTAACAGTAAGATTGTCGAAAAAGTTTTCTACAATTGCAGAAAGTGAAGTTCCAATTTTAGAAACATATTCTTTAGCACGAGAAATTGAATCGTTATTAAGCTTTAAGGTTAATTTTGCTTCCATATTTTTCCTTTCATAAAAGTCAGTGCTGTAAGCTTTGTCGCGTTTCAATCATTTTTTTTCACACTTCTCTTATGCGTATAAAATAATAAATTTTATACGGCTTCTCAAGTTTTTTTTACATTGCGTGATGTTTATACAAGATTGAATAAATATGCAATAAAATGTATATTCTTTAGATATGATAGTTATGAAATTCGGCGGCTCTTCGGTGGCCAATGCAGACAGAATAAAGCATGTTGCTTCTATTATTAAAGCGTATCGGGAAAAACGTCCTGTTGTAGTCCTTTCTGCAATGGGAGATACGACTGATCATCTTCTTGAGGCGGCAGACAAAGCCGTTTCTGGTATTGTGGACGTGGCTGGCGTTGCGCAGCTTCACGAAGATACTGCACGCGAACTTGGAATAGACATTCAGACGGTGCAGCTTCTTCTTGACGAACTGAAGCAGCTTCTTACAGGAATTTCAATGCTTAAGGAAATCAGCAAACGTTCGCGTGACTATCTTGTTTCATTCGGCGAGCGGATGTCCGTTCGTATGATGGCTGCATACCTGAACAGTATTGGGATTCCTGCAAAATTCTACGATGCCTGGGACGTAGGTTTTATAAGCGATTCTCATTATATGTCGGCAGAATTGCTTGATGATGTGTGGAATACTATTCCTTCTCATCTTGACGGATACAAAAACGGAACGGACGATGCAATTCCGATTGTTACCGGCTTTATAGCAAAAGACGCTGCCGGAAACATTACGACTCTCGGACGTGGCGGAAGTGACCTTACGGCAACGATGATTGGCGCGGCGCTTTCCGTTGATGAAGTCCAGACATGGAAAGACGTTGACGGCATTATGACTGCTGACCCGCGCCTTGTAAAGGATGCAAAACCTGTGCAGGAAGTAACGTATGAAGAAGCACAGGAACTTGCCATGTTCGGAGCTCAGGTTCTTCACCCGCGCTCAATGCTTCCTGTCCGTAAAAGCGGAACGCCTGTCCGCGTAAAAAATTCCTATAATATAGAAAGTCCCGGCTCTATCATCGTTGAAAAGCATTCTGGTAAAGTTCCGCCTGTGTGCGCAATTACCTCTGTAAAGCACGTGAGCATTTTTGATATTGTTTCTACACGCATGCTTGGTGCGGCAGGATTTCTTGCGCACATTTTTAATCAGTTCTTGAAATGGAACGTAAGCATAGACGTGATTGCAACTTCCGAAGTGTCAGTGTCCTGTACGGTGAACACAAAGGCAGATTTGAGCGGACTCATTGCTGACCTGAAGAACGTTGCCGACGTAAACGTGCGCACGGGAAAGGCGATTGTAACGATTGTCTGCGATGCCGCGCATTCAAGCGCCATTCTTGCAAGCGGATTTGACGCACTTGCAGACGAGGGAATAAACGTCCAGATGATAAGTCAGGGGGCATCAAAAGTAAATATTTCCGTTCTTGTTGACGAAGACGAGGCGGACAGGACTGTTACCATTCTGCACAAAGCCTATTTCGGCTGACGTCGGAATTAAATTATTACTGCTTATGATATTGGAGAAAATATGAAGATAGCACTTGTTGGATATGGAAAAATGGGGCATATGATTGCAGAGTGTGCGCGCTCATGCGGTCATGAAATTGCCGTAACTGTAGATGTTGCCGCAGATGATGCTTCTGCAAAAGTTCCTGCCGGAGATTACGAGGCAGTTGCGCGTGCGGTAAAAAGCAGCGGAGCGGAAGGAATTATAGAGTTCAGTCATCCGTCTGCGGTAATGGGTAATATCAAGGCTCTGCTTCCGCTTGGAATTCCTGTTGTAGTTGGAACTACAGGCTGGAATGACAGGCATCAGGAAGTTTCGGATTTTGCCGCTTCCTGCGGCGGAACGATTATGACGTCCTCCAATTTTTCTATCGGTGTGAATATGCTCTACAAGATTATTGATGAAGCTGTAAAGATTATGGAGCCGTTCTCCGAGTACGATATTTCTACGTGGGAAATGCACCACAATCAGAAGGCGGACAGTCCGTCCGGCACTGCTCTTGAAATTGCAAAACATATTCTTGCAAATACAGGTCGCAAGACGGAAATTGTAACGGAGGAATTCCACGAAAAGCCAAAGCCGGAGCAGCTTCACGTTTCTTCAACGCGCTGCGGAGCAGTTCCTGGAACGCATACTGTATTCTTTGACAGTGCCGCCGATACTATAGAAATTACTCACCGCGCAAGAAGCCGCGCGGGTTTTGCAATGGGTGCCGTTCACGCACTTGAAAGGCTGTGCAACGGCGTAAAAAACGGAAATCTTGTAAAAGGGCGGCTTTACGGAATGAGCGATTTGTTCTAGTTTTTCCGCTTTTTCCGCTAAATCAAAATCATACAGCAGAAACCTGCAGAGACAAGCAGTTCGGACAGTGCAAAAAGCAGCATTGTTTCAAACTGCTTGTTTTTTTTGTCCGTATGAGTCATCCGTTCTGCCGTCCAGATTGCCGGTGGCAGAGAAAGTACCGCTCCGGAAAGAAGCAGCAGTGAATACAGGCGGAATGAGCCGGCTGCCGTAACGACTGCTGTCTCAAGAAACGCATACAGTACGGTGAAGCATGCGGCGGTGATGACTGAAAGAACAATGTCTTCTTTCCTGAAAAAGTGCAGGATAGTGAAAATGTCCGCCGCCGCGAGACCGGCTGCCGTCAGGGCAGAAAGCCATACCGGAACAGGACACAGGTAGAAAGAAGGGTGGAGCAGGACGAGAAAACAGGCGCCGGCTGCCGTAAAAGTCGCCGCTCCTGCAAGAATGCATATTCTTTTTGTAATGTAATCTGCCAGAATTGAACCTGCCGTACTGCATGCAAGCGATATTGAAAGCATAAGCATAATGTTTTTTGAATCTGGAAGAAGCGGTGTAAGTACAAGAATGCATTCGGTAAGTATCAGAGGACAGATGAACGGCTTTGCGTATTTTGTAAGGCTGTAAATATTTTTTTTGCAGCCAATAAGTACAAGAATTACATCGATGAAGAAAAGGGGTGTTGTTATCCCGAGAAAAATCATAACCATGGAATCAGTATAACACAAAATAAAATATGCCGTAAACTGTATTGAATAATGCTTGTAATCATTGAAAATATTTTTCCATTCTTTTATACTAAACTTGCTGACATTTTTTGAAATTTTGTTTAGAGCTGTTTTAAAGAATGTCTGTTCCTTATGTTAAAAAACCATGGAGGTTATATGACAATATCGGAAATGCTCGGGCAAAGCGGACTTCTGACTTTGCTTGGACTGGGTGTTGTTTTTGCTTTCATTATTATTTTGATTTTCTGTATGAAACTGCTTCAGGTACTTGTTCATGCATTAAAACTTGATAAGGGTGATTCAAAGGCAACTGTAAAGAAAGCGCCGGCTGCTGCTCCGGCTGCAACTGCGGTTTCTGCGGCAGCTCCTGCTGCGGATGCAAAAGCCATCGTTGCTGCGATTGCTGCTGCAATCCGCGAAAAAGAATCTGTTTGATAAACGTTTTAAGAGGTACATTTTATGTCTAAAGTTGGAATTTCCGAACTTGCAATCCGTGACGCTCATCAGTCACTTCACGCAACACGTATGACTACGGCAGATATGCTTCCTGCCTGTCCGATGCTTGATAAAATCGGATATAAATTTATTGAAGGATGGGGCGGTGCAACTTATGATTCGTGCATCCGGTTTTTGAATGAAGATCCGTGGGAGCGCCTTCGCAAACTTCATTCTGCAATGCCGAACAGCAAGATTATGATGCTTCTTCGCGGTCAGAATCTTCTTGGCTATCGTCATTATGCAGACGATGTTGTTGATAAATTCGTAGAAACAGCTGCAAAGAACGGTATTGACGTGTTCCGTATTTTTGATGCGTGCAACGATCCGCGCAATCTTGAGCGTGCTACAAAAGCCGCTAAAAAAACCGGAAAACACGTTCAGATGGCAATTTCCTATGCCGTTACTCCATATCACACTGTTGAAAAATATGCAGAACTTGCAAAGACTTATGCTGAATTCGGCGCTGATTCAATCTGTATAAAAGATATGTCTGGTCTTCTTAAGCCGTATGATGCATTCGAACTTGTTACTGCAATCAAAAAGGCTGTTGACCTTCCTATAGAAATTCATTCACATGCAACTACAGGTCTTTCTGTAGCAACGGAACTTAAGGCAGTTGAGGCAGGCGCAGATATTCTTGATACTGCAATTTCTTCTATGTCTATGGGTACATCTCATTCCCCTACAGAAACAATCGTAGAAATGCTCAAAGGTTCAAAATACGATACAGGTCTTGATACAAAAGCTCTTCTTGAGATTGCTGCTTATTTCCGTGAAGTTCGTACGCATTATGCCTCACTTGAATCAAAATTCCTTGGGGCTGATACGCGCATTCTCCTTTCTCAGGTTCCAGGCGGAATGCTCTCTAACCTTGAAAGCCAGCTGAAACAGCAGGGGGCAGCAGACAAAATGGATGACGTTCTCAAGGAACTTCCTGTCGTACAGAAAGACGTCGGCTATGTTCCGCTTGTAACTCCGACTTCACAGATTGTCGGAACTCAGGCTGTATTCAACGTACTGTTCGGCCGCTACGAGCGTATGACAGGTGAATTCCGTGATCTGCTTGTCGGAAAATACGGAAAACTTCCTGCTGAACCTAATGCTGATCTTGTAAAGAAAGCTCTTGAACAGAATAAAATGGAAAAGGCTGTTACTTGCCGCCCGGCTGATCTTCTTGAGCCGGAGTGGGATAAAATGGTTAAGGAAGCTAAGGAGAACGGCGGTGACGGTTCTGATGAAGATACTCTCACTTATGCAATGTTCCCGAAAGTTGCTCCAAAATTCTTTAAGGAACGTGCAAACGGTCCTGTTGATGCAAAAGAAGCATTCGGCATAAAAGAAGCGCCTAAATCTTCTTCCGGCGGAAAGGGCGGCTCATACACCGTAACTGTAAACGGTACTGCCTATAACGTAACTTCCGGTCCTGCCGGAGATTCTATGAGCGTACACGTAAACGGTACTGCCTATAACGTAACGTTCGGGGCAGCAGGAAGTGCTCCTGCCTCAGCACCGGCCGCAAGTGCAGCACCTGCTGTTACTGGCGGAGAAGACGTTAATGCTCCTGTTGCAGGAACGCTCCTTCGCTATGCTGTTGATAACGGCGCATCTGTATCAAAAGGTCAGACTGTCATCGTTCTTGAGTCAATGAAAATGGAACTTGAAGTAAAAGCGCCGTGCGACGGAACTATTACTTTCACAGCCCAGACTGGTTCACAGGTTTCCAACGGACAGAAACTTGCAGTCATCGGCGGTACGGCTGCTGCTCCGGCAGCTCCTGCACCTGCACCAGCTGCAAGCGCTGCACCAAAAGCAGCACCGGCGGCACCTGCCGCAGCTTCAGGCGGAAAACCGGTAAATGCTCCTGTTGCAGGAACTCTGCTTCGTTATGAGGTTAGCGAAGGTGCTTCCGTTTCCGCAGATACGACTATAATCGTCGTTGAGTCAATGAAAATGGAGCTTGAGATAAAGGCTGGAAGTGCAGGAAAAGTTCATTTCATTGCAGCTACAGGCTCTCAGATTACCTCTGGTCAGGCAATTGCCGAGATTCAGTAACGGGTATGCGGTTTTACCATACTCGTATGGTATATCTTTTGAATGTAAGGTTTGGAAAAATGGAAACTTTAAACGATACAAAAAATAAAAATAAGATTTTTCTTATGACTGCTGTGTTTCTGCTTGCCGCTGCCGTTATTTCGTTCGGTTCTACGGCTTTTGCAGACAACGGAGCGGAAGTTGCCTCTTTCCGTACGATGAACACTGCTATAGTAAAAGGTTCTGAAAAAGTACCTTCTATTTCTGTCGGTGAATTTATAAAGAATATCGGAAAAAATACTGGTATCTACAAAATGATTCATACGGAAACACCGGAAGAAATAGCAGCTGCGGAAGCAGAAAAGGCGGCGATTGCTTCTCAGGAAGCAGAAGATCCGTTCAGCGGTGTTATCGTACCGGGATGGCAGAAACTTTTGATGCTTGCAATCGGCTTTCTGATTGTATATCTTGGTGCGGCAAAAGGATTTGAGCCTCTTCTTCTCATTCCAATCGGTTTTGGAACTATTCTTGTAAATATTCCGGGCGCAGGAATGGGAGATGCTCCTCACGGTATGCTGCACATTCTGTACAGTGCCGGCGTAGGAAACGAATTCTTCCCTATGCTGATTTTTATGGGAATTGGTGCGATGACGGATTTTGGTCCGCTTATTGCAAATCCAAAGATGGCGCTCCTTGGCGGTGCTGCACAGCTTGGTATTTTTGCTACTCTGTTCGGCGTTGCGCTGATGAATCTTATTCCGGGCGTTGACTACAATATGCTTCAGGCGTGTGCCATTGCCATTATCGGCGGAGCAGACGGTCCTACGTCAATCTACGTTTCCGGAAAACTTGCGCCGGAGATGATGGCTGTAATTGCAGTTGCCGCTTATTCATATATGGCGCTTGTTCCGATGATTCAGCCGCCGATTATGAAAATGCTTACTACACGCAAAGAACGTCTTATCCGTATGAAACAGCTGCGCGAAGTTTCTCGTGCAGAAAAAGTTTTGTTCCCGCTTCTGCTTCTCGTAGTTACGCTGCTGTTCCTTCCGCCGGCTGCTCCGCTTATCGGTATGCTTGCCTTCGGAAATTTCGTAAAGGAAATCGGCTGTGTCGAGCGTCTTTCAAACACTATTCAGAACGAACTTATGAATATCGTTTCAATCCTGCTTTCTTTGGGAGTAGGAAGTCAGATGACGCCGGAGAAAATTCTGAATATGAACTCTATCGGAATTATCATCCTTGGTCTTGTGGCATTTATCATTGCTTCTGCCGGCGGTATTCTTATGGCTAAGTTTATGAATTTGTTTCTTAAGGAAAAAATCAATCCGCTTATCGGTTCAGCAGGCGTTTCTGCCGTTCCTATGGCAGCACGCGTTTCCAATAAAGTTGGACAGAGCTATGACCCTATGAACTTCCTGTTAATGCACGCTATGGGACCGAACGTCGCCGGCGTTATTGGAACTGCCATCGCGGCAGGTGTATTCATAAGTACATACGGTCATTAAAATTTCTGCGGCACGTTTGTGCTGGCTGAAACAGTAAAAAAAAGGCGTCTGCTTTTGTGCGGACGCCTTTTTTTGTTTTAATATTTTTTGTGATAGGGGAGAGCGGCTAGAATCCCAGCGCTTCTCCTACAATGACGACTTTAATTCTTCCTGCCGGTTTTGAGTGCCTTGTTGTTACAAATACGTTACAGATGCAGTCTGCGCTGTTACAGTCTGCGCATTTTCCGGTGATTTTACACGGCGTTTTTATGTCGAACCGCTGTGCGTTCACCGGTGCCGCAACTGTCCGTGCGCGTACAAGTGCATCGTCTATGTTCCGCACGATTTTATTCGTTCCGCAGGCAATTATTACGTTTTTCGGACCGTATGTGATTGCGGCAACACGGTTACCGTTTCTGTCTATATTCAGAAGCTGTCCGTCCTGCGTAATTGCATTCGTTCCGCTTAAAAAAGTTCCGCAAAGGAGCGCTTTCCGCATAAGTTCAGTTCGTTCTTCCGGTGATTTTGCAGTGTCGCGGTCAATGACGGAATATCCGCAGTTTTTAATTTCTTCGATAACGCCGAGTTCTTCCATAGTCTGGCATCCGCCCCAGCTTACCGTTTCGCTTTTTGGAATAAGCGACAGGATTTTCTGCTTTGCTTCCTGGCGTGTGGCACAGTAGTATGCCTCAAAACGGTTTGCCTCAAGCGCCTTTACAACTTGCGCTCCGATTTTTTCGTTCCATATTTCTGTTGCTGTCATATATGCTCCTGTTTTAGCCGTTTCGCAATGAAAAACTCGTGGTGCAGGTTTTCTGCGGAACAGGCATTTAATAAGCAATTTTGAAGTGAAAATTTAAGCCGGAAAATGCCGGCTACCAGTCGCGCTGAATGTACGTTGCCCTTGGACGTGCTGTAATGTCTACGCGCCTGTTTTGCGCACGTCCTTCTTCCGTTGCGTTTGTTGCAACCGGACGTGTTGCTCCGTATCCTTTATAGGAGAAGAGTTCCTGCGGTACTCCTTCTTCGATGAGTGCATTCATTACGGTGCGCGTTCTTTCTATTGAAAGGTTCATCTGTCCTACAGGTTTTCCCAAATCGGCCGTATGTCCTTCTACAAGAATTGTAAATTCGTTGTTTCTGATGATTTCCGTAAGCATTTCTGCAATTCGACGTATGCGCGGCCGTTCCTGCGGAAGAAGTTCCGGGGAATCCGGGATGAATTTCAAGTCTACGCTGAAAAGAATTCCTGTAAGGGAGTCAGTTACGTTGATGTCCGGGACTTTGTTTTCATAAATGTATTTTTTTACAGTCCTGTATGACGCGTAATATTCCGGGTCTTTTTCTACAGTCTGTACGTCGTATACAAGATTTTTTTTATCAAGCAGAATGACGACTTTTCCGTCTGCAAGAAGGCGGCGGTTTTTTTCGTTTCCAAGTATTTTAAGTGCATCTTTACGGCGTATTACAGGATCTGTTCTGTTTCGTCCGTATACCTTGAATGCCTTTATGTACAGCGGATCTGCGCCTGTCCTGTTTTCATACTGGGAAAAATCATCTGAATAATTATAAACGACTATTCCGTTTTTCGCGGCAGTTTCCCTTTCTACAATGTTTTTTTCATATATAAGGTTCATCTGCTCGTCCCAGACCTGCGGAAAAAAGCACGGATAGACTTCGCTCTGTACGTATTCTCCGTGGACAGGAACGGCACCGCGTGCGTCAATGATAATTCCTGTGTATGCTCTTGTTGATACGATGTCTACCGGTTCTTCCGGCTGGTACGGATATTTGTGCTTTACAAGCTGGCTGTTTATGGCAGTCATATTGATTGTGTTTGTCGTCGTGAGCGTTTTTTCGTCAGAATAAAACACTTCAGGCGTAAGGCTGCCGTTTTCGATTATTTTAGTAATCTGCTCAAGTGTGATTGTTCCGCCGTCAATTAAATCTCCCACATAATTCGCAGAATCTACGAAAAGTGAAAGAACCGGATCTTTTAGGAGTGCCGGCATTTTTATTTTTATAAGACCGGCTGCGGTACTTTTTCCGGAAGGCATTTGAAGTCCTGCCTTGTTCATATCAAGCGACAGCGATGCGGTGAACGTTTTTTTTGTCCAGTCAACTTTGCTTTTTGATTCGACTGCGCCCTGCGAGAATAGCCTTGCGGAGAAAATGAATGCTGATAAAAAAAGAATTGTTTTTTTCATTATATTACGCTCATTTGATTATCGGTGGATTTTTTATTCGTTTATAGCACTTTATTATATTACTTTATGGAAAAAACTGCCCTGTCAGTCGTTTAGATTGTGAAGTGCATATTCGGCGGATGCTTTCATTCCTTCTGGAAGGCGGATTTCGTATTCTTTGTGCGGCGGCGTACAACCCTGGACAAGCGCAAGGTTCAGGTGGATAAGTTCGTCTTCATCAATGCGGAGTTCCCGGGCAAGCGCGCGTATAGAAACAGATTTTTTCACCGTTATATAGTCGAATTCTCCGGCACGCATATCGATTGTCTTTCCGGCGCTGTCCCTCGCGCTCGGAAATGGTATTCCGTAATAGCCGGCGTTTTCCACCGCGTCTGCAACCGCCAGCAGTTTCGGTACGTAACCGGCTGCCTGTGCACTTAAAAAGCCGTTTTCCGAAAGATACCAGAAGTCCCTGCTGCCGGCTTTTTTTACTGTACGCTGCATTGCGCCAGCTCCGCAGTTGTATGCGGTGATTGCAAGCAGCCAGTCACCGAACATGTCGTAGTTTTCCTTTAATTTTGAAAGCGCCGCCTGCGTTGATTTCCAAGGGTCAAGCCGCTCGTCAACATAGTCGTCGCAGTGCAGGAACGGTTTTACGCTGTTCAGCATAAACTGCCACATTCCTGTAGCACCGCTTTTTGATTTTGCAGTCGGAATGTAGTTTGATTCTACTACGGGAAGATACTCAAGAATCGGAGGAAGTCCGCGCTTTTCAATTTCGTTCCTGACGTAAATTCTGTACGGTTCGGCGTTGTCAAGAATGTCGCACAGCCATTTGTACTGTGTTGTCTGGTATTTTTCGCGCAGTTGTACTACGCGCGGCGAGTCAACGCCGGAAAAACCTAGCTGTTTGTAAGAGTCAGTTTTGTTTTCGGCTGACGGCGCAGATTCTGCCCTCAGCGGCACGGACAGAAACGCAGGAATAATGAAGAAAAAGGCGAGGTGGCGGAGGATTTGTGTAAAAATCGCTCTGCGGAAAAAACTCACAGCTTTTCTCCCATATATATTCCTGCCCATTCCCAGTTTCCGTGAATGTCCGGGTCAAGCGGAAAGTTTACTTTTCTGAAATAAAGATACCATACGGAAACGTACTGGCTCCAGCCCCAGGTTCGTAAATATGCTTCGTTTGAGTTTGAGTCAGAGTCGAGTTCCTTTGCAAAGCGTACGCGGTTTCCGCGCATAAAGTTCCGCATAGAAAATTCTTCCTGCGCATTCGGATCCATTTCGTCCTGTTTCCAGGACATAGAGAAAAAGTTGACTTTTGCCTTGTATTTGTCGAGCGAGCGCCAGTCGTAATTCTGGATTGCGCGCTTTACTGCGGATTCAAGCGCGTCAAGGCTTTCAAAAGTCCAGTCTTTCGGCGAATTGCTGAATCCTACAAGCTGGCGCGCTTTTTTGTATGCGTTAGGTTCTCCTGAAATCTGAATTGTAGAAGCGTCCGGCTGTGCAAGGAAGATTGAATACGCCTTGAGCGCTTCGTTCCATTCGCTTTCCTTTTCGTATTCAAGCGCAAGCCGCAGGTAAAGTTCAGTAATGCTTACGTTTGCAGGAAACCTGTTTATAAGGTCGTTGAAGTATCTTATTCTGTTTCGCGGCGTCTTGCTTATCTGTATAAGGTTTTGAAGGCAGATGAAGTGAACCGAATTTCCCTTTACAAGCAGATCCTGATATCCCTGAAGAATTCTGTCAAAGTAATATTCTGCTACAGGCTCTGCTCCGGAAGACATATAGGCGTATGCCGTCATCAGAAGCCAGTAGGCGTTGTAGATGTCGTCCGGATGTTCTTCAACCCATCCTGTCAGAAAAAGAATAAGTCCCTGCTGGTCGTTTACTGCGATAAGGTTTGTGGCTATCTGGTTTATGATTGCGTACCGGCTTACGGAATCAAGCTCCGTGTTCTGAAGCAGTGCGGTCAGTTCCGCCTGAGTACGGCTGATTTCTGCCTGATTTTCAACGGACTGGGAATTTTTGTGGCTGCACGAGAAAATCAGGAAAGAAAAAAGGAAAATAAACGGAATATATATAAGGAATTTTATTCTTTGTTTCATTTTTTGAATTTATCACGTTCATTGGTTATTGGCAAGACGGGCTGTAATAGTGTATTCTATAAAACTGAACGCCAGTCGCTGCCGGTATTTTTTTGGAGGACTAGTATGAAAAAGCCGAATGATACATTTCTTAATATGATGCTCGTGTTCG
>SAMEA3663010__coassemble_516_pt1 | contig 14290 bp, 14 predicted proteins | sample SAMEA3663010__metabat2_high_PE_013 | metagenome-assembled genome bin SAMEA3663010 (sample SAMEA3663010) | pig gut metagenome | biome: pig gut; feature: pig-associated habitat; material: faeces | place: France | collected 2012 | reverse complement strand
AGGCTTAAGCAGAAGAAATCCGTTTTCAAATCCGCGGCTGTAAAGCATACACAGAACAGATATTGAAACGAACGCGCCTCCGGCAGGAAATCCGCCGAGCAGGAACGAAATTCCGAAAGAAACTGCCGTTATCCACAGAATATCAGTAAACGGAATGCTCAGGCTGGAATACGAACGCCATATTACGATAAAACTTATCGCCGTAACAAGTGCAGAACCGCCGCGTGCAAAAATGCTGAAAAGCGGATGAACAACACCGTTTATGCGCCGGCGCACGCCAAGACTTTCTTTTCCGTGTCGCATATTAAGCTGAAGCACAAGATTTGTATCGCCGCTGAAAAACGCCGCAACAACAGAACAGACCGAAGCGTAAAGAATTCGGTACGGATGCGGATCGTGGCACAGATACCGTATAATCAGCGGATAAACAACGCCGGCAATGAAAATAAAATCAACAAGAAGCATAAGGATAAGCGGCGCAAAAACACCGCTTGTCAGCACTCCGCGGAACTGAATAGTCCAGCTGCACAGAACCGCCACCATTCCCACGGAAAGGAATTCCGTAAAAATAACGCTTATGTTGTACATAAGTTTTGAAAGCGAATCAGCCAGCTGCGTCACCGGCTTGAACAGAACCGGGTCAGCAGTAGACGCCGTTCCTACAAGCATTGCAAAGAAAAACGCCGCCAGAATGAACGAACCGTTATTAAGCGTTTCAAACGCAGAATACGGAAGAAGGCTCTTAATCAAATCACCCACGCCAAGCGATGCCGATTCCGAAACAGTTTCAACCGTAATCGGAATGCGCGGAAGCTTTACAATCAAAATAGAAAGAAGTCCCGTAACCGTAAGAAGAAGAGAAGAAGCAACAATCACTCCACCCGTCCAGATGCCGGTCTTAAAAAGCATCTTCGTATCACGCAGACGGTTGAACGCAATGACGGCAGTAAAAAACACCACCGGTACAACCATATACCGTCCGAACCTTACGACAATTTCCGTTACGAACGAAACGGCAGCCGCCACCTGTTCATTTCCCAAAGGAAGAATAAAAGCAAACGCCGCTCCGAACAGCGCACCAATAAGATATTTTATCCAAAGTTTCATACAGTTTCCTTACTCTACCGTAACCGATTTTGCAAGATTTCGCGGCTGATCAACGTCTTTGCCAAGCTCGCGCGCACAATAGAACGCAAACAGCTGGCACACCGCAACCATCGGAATTGCATAGAAAACAGGATTTTCCACCTTCGGTACGGCAATAAAATCGTCAACAATCGCTTCAAGCTCAGTATCACCCTCAACACCGATTGCAACAACAGGCCCCTTGCGCGCCTTAATTTCCTTTATGTTGGAAATAACCTTCTCGCGAAGATAATCATCAGGAACAAGGAACACGCTCGGCGCATTCTCATTAACCATCGCAATAGGACCGTGCTTTATCTCTCCGGCAGCAAAAGCCTCCGCGTGAATATACGAAATCTCCTTCAGCTTAAGCGCGCCTTCAAGCGCAATCGGATACATAAGTCCGCGTCCCAGGAACAAAAAGTCCTTCGCCCCGCAATATTTTTTCGCAATCGCGTGAATTTTCTCCCGGTTCATAAGCGCCTCTTTCACAAGGCGCGGCTGCTGCATAATCTGCTTTATAAACTTAAGTCCGTCCTCCTTGCTCATACCGCGCTGCCGGGCAAACTTAAGCGCAAGCAGATAGAAAATAATCAGCGTGTTTGAAAAAGCCTTGGTAGAAGCAACGGCAATCTCCGGTCCGGCGTGAATGAACGCACCGCCGTTACTCTGCCGCGCAATAGTCGAACTTACAACATTGCAAATTCCAAAAACCTTTCCGCCCTTCTCCTGAATTTCCTTCATCGCATAAATCGTATCAGCCGTTTCGCCGCTCTGGCTTACCGCAAGATACACATCATCTTCACCAACAAGCGGATTTTTATAGCGCAGCTCGCTTGAAAATTCCGTATAAGCAAAAATGCGCGCAATCTGCTCAAACAAAAGACAGCCCTCGTAACTTGCATACCAGCTCGTTCCGGCAGACATACAGCAGATTTTCTTTGTCCGCTTGAAAATATCGTCCTCAAATCCGCTCATCTTAGCCGTAGCATTTTCCATATCGATGCGTCCGGCAAACGCACGCTCAATCGATTCCGGCTGCTCGTTGATTTCCTTTTCCATATACGTTTCATAACCGCACTTTTCCGTTTCGTGGGCATTTATCGTAATTTCCTCAACGCGTTTAGCATAATCATTGTTAATGACATTCGGGAATTTAAGACCGTCTTTCGTAACCTCAACAATATCGCCGTCCTCAAGATAAATTACTCGCGTAGTATTACCCACAATCGCATTAACATCAGAAGCAATATAATACGCATTGTCCGAAAGCCCTATGACAAGAGGACCGCCGCGCTTTGCAACAACAATCTTGTCAGGCTCGTCAACACAAGTAATCGCAAGCGCATACGTTCCGATAACCTCATTAAGCGCCTTCTGAACAGCATCAAGCAGGTTTCCGGAATAATGCTTTTCCACAAGATTAGGAATGACTTCAGAATCAGTTTCGCTTGAAAACTCAACGCCCTCTTTCTGCAAATCCGCACGAAGCTGCTGGAAATTCTCGATAATTCCGTTATGCACCGCAGCAACCTTATTCCTGTTGCCATAAAACGGATGCGCATTCAGGTCAGTAACCATACCGTGAGTCGCCCATCTTGTATGCCCGATTCCCCAGGAACCGCTCAGTTCCTTAGGAAGAACACCCACCAGCTGAGAAAGTTTCCCTGCCTTTTTATACAAATAGAATTTCGGCTCGCCGCCCTCAATTTTTCCAACAATAATTCCGCTCGAATCATAACCGCGGTACTCAAGCTTTTTCAGACCATTTATCAAATACGGAACGGCATTTTCCGTTCCCACATAACCAACTATTCCGCACATAGAAACCCCCGCAAAGATCACAATAAATTATTTTTAAGGAAACACTGAATAAATCCATCGAAGATTTTTCAGTGTTAACTTTGAATGTAGCTCATTATATAAAATTCATCAGGGTGGGGGAAGTCTCCCCCTCGGCTCAGCCGCCCGTATTTCGCAAAGCTCAACACGTCCGTCTTCGCCTGCCCCCTCAAACAGGGCTCTGCCCCGTAACGCCCCGGCAAATTAACCGCGCCAAAAACTCATTTCCAGACCTTTTTTCAGCCCCTCTCCCCGCGCACCAGCGCCTCAACCCACTTCTGCATCAAAATACCGAATGCAACGCCGACATTAAGGCTTGCCTTAAGACCAGTCATCGGAATGGAAACGCGTCCGTAATCTGCGCGCGAAAGTGCCTGCGGACTTACGCCAAGCTCCTCCGAACCGATAATGCATATTCCGCGTTCGGGAAACTTAAATTCTTCAATCGGAGTTCCGCCTGTTTCAAGCGCAAAAACCGGCATATCTTCCGGCAGCGCCTCCAGCGGAACGCGCTCGTAGCCCATCGTTTCAATACAGCCCATACCGCTCCGCACGGCACGCGGCTGTTCAGGGTCAACGCAAAACGGGGAAACATAAACTTTCTCCGCACCCATTCCCTCTGCCGTCCTGAAAATCGAACCAATATTAAACGGCGAACGAATATCCTCCGCGTATACGCATACGCCAGGGTAGAAACGCCGCGCCTTTACAACGCCGTTTTCGTCAACCGGACTTTCGTGCGGCGCAATCACCAGATCCCATTCCGCAGGAAACGTCCCGATAAGCGCAAGCAGATGGTTTCTTGCACAGTTGCATACGCGAAGCTCGTCAAACGGTTTTTCATCAAGAAGACGGCGCAATTCGTCCGAAGCGGCTTTATCAAGCTTTGGATCTTGCAGGAGAATTTCCGTTATTTTTCTTGTATATTCAGCGCGCGGCATATTCTTAAAGGAATACTCAGTACCTTTTTCCGCAATGCCTGCAATGTCGCGCTCCAGCGCCCCGAACGTCAGCGCAAGCTTGCGCCTTTTCTGCCCTCCGGAAAGCTGAAATAATTTTGCTGGTTCTATCATATTGCTCCGCAATTTTTCTATTTATATGCTCCTAAAAACCTGCGGCACTGCCCGGATTTTATTCGCTCTGGCTAGAACGCCTGTTTCAGAATGTCAAAAAGGTCGTCCGTGGTCATACTGCGCGGAAGGGAATTTACTATGTCAAGCTGACCGGCATCTTCAGCGGCCAGCGCAAGCTGATCCACCGAAACGGACAAATCTTTCAGTCGCACAGGAAGGTTGGCCTTTGCAAGCCGCTGGCGTATGTTATCCGCAAACGCCGTTACAGCCTCCGCATTTTCTACACCTTCAGGAATTACACCCATAAACCTGCCGATTTTTTCAACGCGCTCCGCCTTAAACTGCCTTGCATCCTCAAGAATATACGGAAAAAGAATTGCCACAACAAGCGACCGTGAAATCGAATAACGTGAATTTATCGTCATTGCAAGAAGGCTCGCCACTCCTGCAGAACTTGAAGCCGCCGCAACAGACGCAAGGCATCCACCCTGCGCAAGCAGAATTTCCGGCGGAGTAGTTATTTCAAGCGACTTTGCGCCGTCCATTCCATAGCTCAGAAGTTCCGCCGCCTTTTCCGCAAACATATCGCTGAAAAAAGTTGCTTTCTGGGAAATATACGCCTCAACGGCAAGACACAGCGTTTCTATGGAAATAGAAGCTTTCTGGTTGTCAGTAAGCGTCATCGCAAGGTTAGAATCCCACAGCACAAGCTTGCACAGCCCGGACTGAACCTTCAATAATTTTGTCTGGCGGCTGCGCGAATCAACCACAGGAACAAACGGCGTAAAAACGTACGGCGCGCGCATTGTCGTAGGAATGCATATAAGCGGAAGCGATGCCGTCGTAGGAACTGCGCCGTCCATATAATCATACACGGAATGATTTTCGTTATATAAAGCGGCGACTGCTGCTCCAAGATGAAGCGCCTTTGAACCGCCGGCAGCTATAATTCCGTGAACGCGCCCCTGCTGTGCAAGCACAAGCGCCTGTTCAATTTCCTTTGTGTTTGCGCCGTCAGTAATGTTCTCGTAAATAAAATATTCAATCTTACGTTCCAAAAGCGGCTGCAGCACCTTATCCTGAAGTCCTACTTCCTTCAGAACCGGATCCATTACAATCATAAAGCGCGAGCCCCACACCTTTACGTTCTGCGGAAGCCTGCTTATCGTATACGATCCCAGTACAATATTCTGCGAAATCCTAAAAATCAAATCTGACATATTCAATCCTGTTTATAATAAAGCAGCATCGTTTTTACCGGCTTTCCTTCAGTCAGCAAACCCTCTGCCTAAATAACTATAAAATAAAAAAGACGGAATTTCTATTCCGTCTTCTCTATTTCATAAAGATTTTAGATGCATTTTTTCAAAAACTACAGTCCGAAACTCTGCATCAGCTTGTCGGCAGCAGAAGCAATCACAGAATCATTCAAATAATTCGGATCCTGAAGTTTTGCCTTTACTTCTGCAATACGGTCTGCACGTACATCAGGAGTTTCAGCAGCAACCTGATTCATGTAATAAACGGCAGCCTTTTCTTTTGCTTCATTAGAAACAGAAATAGAATCCGTCTCCGGACGTGCCTGAGCTGCTCCGTTACTACGGCGTGTGTTCTGAACACTGTTCAGAGGATTAATTCCACCAATTTTGTCTATCATCATTTTCATCCTGCCTTCTACCTTAATTATCGGTAGATTCATCAGAAAGTTGAATTTTTTTTGTACCTGAAATGAAAACTGCAAACTCACCTTTTACCGAAGGTCTGCCGGCAAAATCATCTCGCAATTCAGCCGCGGTTCCTTCAATTATTTCCTCATGCAGTTTTGTCAATTCACGTCCAATCACAATTCTGCGATCACTATTAATATCGGCAATATCCGTCAGCAACTTTACAATTCTGAACGGAGATTCGTATAAAACAACAGCATCCCCGGAAGCAAGAAGTTCCCTAAGCCTGCTGCGCCGCCGTCCGGGTTTAGGAGAAAGAAATCCCTCAAACACAAGCGTCTTTCCTCCGGCTCCCGCAACACTCACAAGTGAAGCAAAAGCACTTGCACCAGGAATCGGGACGACTGTATGACCGGCCTTTCGTACAAGTCCTGCAAGAAGAGCCCCCGGATCGCTTATTCCCGGAGTTCCTGCATCACTTGCATACGCAACGTTTTTTCCTTCAGCAAGAAGTTCTACAATCTTCCGTGCAGCAAGTTCCTCGTTCTGGGAACGGCAGGAAACAAGAGGCTTGCGTATTTCAAAATGCGTTAAAAGCTGAAGCGTATGACGCGTATCTTCGCAGGCAATGACATCGACATTCTTGAATGTTTCTATAGCACGAAAAGTAATATCGCCAAGATTGCCGATTGGCGTACCTACAATATACAACGTTGACACAGCGTTATTATATCTGTAATTATTCAAATCCGCAAGTGCAGTATGCCGCAGTTCAGGGCTAATTGATTTCATCATTTTCAAAGCGACGGTCACTGACTAAAATCCAGCTGGAATTTTCATCATCGCTTAAGAAAGCCGCACTCGTTTTATATCCCATAATTTCCTTAAAATTTTCATCGCTGAAAACATAATCATGACAAAGCGTCTGCCTGATATTCTGAATAATCGTCCTGACGATTGATTTTTTCCACATCACTTTGGCGTGTCCTCCGATTATCCTGTCAAACTCAAGAGCAGCCAGCGATTCATACGTTCTTATACATTCTTCAAGAGGCATACTTTCTTTCATAAACAGCCACACAAGGCTTCCCAAAGAATCACCAGCAACAAGAATTCTGTCCTGTTCAACAAGAAAACCAAGCGAACCGTGAGTGTGGCTGTACAAAGGCACCGTCCGCACAGTCACTCCGCCCAACTCAAAAACAGTTCCGGCAGAAAGCGGCTTGAACGGAGGGAACGGAAGCGACGTATAATAGGCGCGCGCCTCTTCCGATGAAAAATACTCATCCCTTTCCGCAGAATACTTAAAAATCTCAGCGTATACGTCGCGGTCACGCTCCGGCGTAAAGACTTCGTCAAAAAGGCAGTTACCAAAACAGTGGTCAGGATGACCGTGCGTATTTACTACGGAAAACGGCGTGCGCACAAGTTTTTTTACCAGTTCGGGAAGATTTGCCGTTCCCCAGGACGTATCAATAAGAAGCGCGCGCTCATTTCCGCGCACAAGCGTACAGAACGAACCCGTGCCGTCTGAAATATGAAGGATATGCTCCGACATAGGAAAAACCGTAAAGCAGCTGTCAGAAGCGCATTTTACAAACCAGCAGCTTTTTTCAGAAGAAGTTTTTTCTGCGCGGACAAAGCCATTTTCAAAAAGAACGCGCTCAAATTCCGGTAAATCAGGCTGGCACACAGAAATGGAAGCGGCGGAAAACACGGAGTAAAAATAACGCTCTGCAATACGCAGGATGCCGGCAAAAAACACCGGACGGTTTTCAGAAGGTACAAAATCCGCCAGTTCTACGGAAATACTGCACGAATGACCCGGAAAATCGCGCGCATTACGGCGAAACGCCTCCACCGTTCCCAACGGCTCTGCACAAAAATCAGTACCGCTTCGCTTTTCAAAAACAGCCCAGCGCGCACGCTTTTGCGCACCGTCCGCCCCGAAAACCGGCTTCAACACAACATCCGCCCCGAAAAATTCCGCCTCCGGGGAATATATATCGCTCATATAAAAGAATGTATTGCGCAGGAAAAATAATGTAAAGAGTCAGCCACACCACAAAATTCAGCAGGAATAAAAAAAATCCATTCATCACTGAATGGATTTCATAAATGGGCCATCTAAGACTTGAACTTAGGACCAAGGGATTATGAGTCCCCTGCTCTAACCACTGAGCTAATGGCCCGAATTGATGTGGAATGCAATATACCACAAAACAGCACATTTGGTCAAGACGATGAAGTTACAGTGAAATAAACAGAAAAACAGGCGGAACATTTTTCTCGCCTTATGTGCATTTGAATCAATACGAGTGGTCAAGACACGCTACGCTTAAAGTCTTGACTCACTCGTTTTGTGGATTTATTTTTTATTATAAATCCACAATAAAAAAAGCCGGCAAAACCGGCTTTTTTTATGAAGTTTTTATGTTTTATTCTGATTTTTTGAATGTAAGTTCAGTCTGACCGGCTACTCCGAAAAGCATGCTGAACAGTGTTGAATTATTATACCCGTCCAATACCCATTTTACAGAACCATCACCGTTATCAGTAACTGTAAAGGTTTCAGAAACATCCACCTGTGCAGTCCAGTTTACAGTAACCTTTGAACCATCCACAGTATACGTACCGTTTTTTGCAGCAACATTAGTTTTTGAACCGTTGTAAGTCCATGTACCGTCTGACAGGGTAATCGAACCGTTGGTCTGGCTGCCGGTTGCACTTTCAAAACTGTACGTACCGTTTAAAGTGGTCGCTTCTCCACTACCACCGCCGGATGATGACGTTACACGTTTCATATAAGCCATTTTATTTGACTCATAATGTACAAACACTAAATCATATTCTTTATAAGGAGGGGGGTATATAATATATTTTACGTTATTAACAAAAAAGAACAAATCATCATCATCTATTTCTAAGTCTGTTATATCCGTTTCAGGATTAAAAGAATATCGCGTACCATCTATCGTTATACTTTTTTCTTCCAGTTTAAGGTTTTTTACAAAACAATTTCCACCAAGGTCTTCAACACCTTCATATTCTCCTAAATAGCTCATATACTTTTCAATTTTCTGGTCAAGTAATACATTCCCCGGTACCTTTGTCATCATCATTATCATCATCGCTGCCGGAATCGGAAGAACACGACAATATAATGGAAGAAAACATAAAAACAGCGGCAAAAAGTGCCATAATTTTACCAAAATTTTTCATAGGAAACCTCTTGTTATTTGAATGTTTTAGTGGCATTTTCAAAGTCACCTCTAAAAACCAAAGTTTTTAGAGTTTTCCTTAATGTATACTTGGAAAATCCCTGCGGAATAATAACTCAATGCGGGGGGGGGTATGTCAAGGTTGCCCTGCGAAAAAAACACTCATCCATCATAAATTCATCTCCCAATCCGAATTTGCAGACAACCGCAAGTTTTTCTTGCATTTTCGAAAATATGACTTAAAATGGAATTATTATGGAAAGTATACAAGACATTGTTGAATATTATGATGAACTCTTCCCTGTAACCGAAGACATACAGAATTTCTATTCGCAGCTTACGGGCTCATACCGTTCTCCCGTACGCATTCTAGGCATTGCATCCAACACAGGAACACTTGAAATATCACTTGCACGCAATAACTGTGACGTTACAGGAATAGAAGTGTCGCAGCCGCTTCTGGAATCTTCAATTCTGAAACGCCGGACGCAGCTTATGTCCATTCGTTTTTTTCAGCTTTCTACTATTGAAATGAACAAATTTCTTGGAAAAGATTTTTATCACATCATATACTGCCTGAACAACAGGATTACCTACATACGAAATCAGGAATATATGGAAAAATTCTTTTTTGACTGCCGGGAACTTTTAAAAGACGGCGGAACTGTAGTACTGCACGTCCACAATTACGAAAAACTTTCACATACAGAAAAAATCATTCTTTCTCCGCGAAAAAGCATCCGCGCAACTCTTTCTACGGACATTCACGTCCGCAATGACAGAAAGGTCGCCGTAACTCAAATTCTTGAAACAGGCAACGGAAAAACACGTCCGATTATGGTAGACGAAGAAGTATATCCTCTTGTGCGCAAGGATATCATGCGGTTCGGAAAAAAAGCCGGTTTCAGGGACTTCAACTTTTATTCCGGCTTTTCGCTTGCTCCGTTCACGGACGATTCGGAAAATCTTTTGTGCATAATAAAATAGCGCGCCTAATTAATCTTCCAGCGGTTTCCGTCTTTTACAAAACGCTTTGCATTTACCTCAAGCAGCCTTCCGTCCTCACCAAGCATTTTTACCATTGACGTTAAAGGATTGACTTCCGTAATTTTAAAATTCGTTCCGTCGTAATAAATGCGCAGACCTTCGGACGGAAGTTTTTTCCGCGCTTCGTTATACCAGTCAAATTCGTAAGAAAGGCAGCAGAGAAGCCTTCCGCACTGACCGGAAATTTTCATTGAATTTAAAGAAAGGTTCTGGTCTTTTGCCATTCTTATAGAAACAGGACGGAGCTTATCTGAAACTCCGTGGCAACAGAACGGACGTCCGCACACGCCCAGTCCTCCGGTAATACGCGCTTCGTCACGCACGCCAATCTGGCGCAGTTCTATGCGCATTTTGAACACGCTTACAAGATCCTTTACAAGTTCGCGGAAATCTACGCGGTTGTCAGAACTGAAGAAAAACAGTGCCTTTGGCTCATCTACCAGAAAATGAACGGCTATCAACTTCATATCAAGCTTGTGATATTCAACTTTTTCCTTAAATACCTTAAAGGCTTCTTCCTCACGCTTTTTGTTTTCGTCAGCCCTTGCTATATCGTCCTTAGATGCCTTGCGGTCTATCTGAATTACGTCCGACGGTTTTACGCCCATCGGCTTTTTTGACTGACCAAGAACACGTGCAAGATCATGTCCGTATCTTGTGGGAACAATTACGTAATCACCCGGATTAAGGTCAAGTTTTTTATCATTCTTTGCATACAGACTTTCGCAAGAATAAAATAGTTTAAGACAATACAGCGGCTGGTCAAATTCATAGCCGACAACAGACTCTTCTTCGGAATATGAATCCTCAAGCGCATCAAGGTTCATATTTTCTTCATCTATATCGTTTTCAAAAATATCACTCATAAATACCTGCTCTTTATTATAACTGCTAAACCGCAAAAAAATCTACAATCAAACCTTTGATTTCGTCTACTTTTGCAAGCATCTGAATTCTGTCAGTGTGATTTTGAAGAATCATCGTTGCAAGTTCATCAAGCCGCCTGTTCACCACCTGAACCTGCACATACGGCTCCGGCTTGCGTTTTTCCGCAAAAAACGGACTTGTTCCGCGGTACGTACGCTCGCGCCCGAAGCGTTTTATTTTTGCAACTTCATAATTATTTTTTTCAATATATTTTAGGAACTGGCTCACAGACCGGCGGAATTTTGCAAAATTTTCCGCAGTCATATTTTCCTCAAGTTCATCGCCGGCAACATCAACCGCATCTTTCAAAAAGGAAACGGCTTCTTCCTCGGAAAGACCTGCCAGTTCCGGCGGAAGACCGGCAGAAGCAAGCTCCTCAATTTCCTGCTGCTTTTCCACCATAGAAGAAAATAACGTTTTCTTTGTTTTATCGGTTTTAGTGCTGCCTTTCTGCCTTTGCGTTTCCCTTGAAACTGTAGCCGCCGCAGAAAAATACATTGATGAGCTTAGCGGATCTATAGAACTCATGAAATAACAGCCTTATCCCTGATTGCCTTTACCTGAAGGAACGTATCTACCGCAGTTGCATACCGGTTTTCTTCTTCAATGGAAATGCAGTGTCCGTGAAAAATAACATTGTCTTCCATCTGCACCCTGCGCGAAATGATGTTTCCTACAACAGCAGAGGACGAAAGAAGCTTCACCCCTTCCTTTGCAGTAATGTCACCGATTATAATTCCGCCCACAATCACGGATTTTGCCGTAAGATTTCCGCGGAAACGAGCCTTTTCGCTGATGATAACCGCTCCGTCAGTTTCAAGGTTTCCGTCAATATCGCCGTCAATGCGGATAAATCCGTTCACCTTCATATCGCCCTTTACAAAAGAGCCGCTTCCTACAAGAGTGTTTATTGAAATATCATCTGAACGAAATGCCATACTGTCTGTTCTGCTTTTTACTTTGAAAGTTTTACGTTGATATATTTGCTCGGATCAACTACATCCGAACCGATATGAACTTCATAATGAAGGTGCGGACCTGTCGTTACGCCGGTATTTCCGATGTTTCCGATAATCTGCCCCTGATTTACGTATTCACCTTTTTTTACGCGGAACGCACTCATATGCGCATAGCGTGTATACATACCGTGCTTGTGGCGGATAACAATGTAATTTCCAAAACTTGCATCATAGCCGCACGTTACGACCTGTCCGTTCGCAGTCGCCATAATCGGATCACCCTGCCGCCAGGTAGAAAAGTCAACGCCCTTGTGAATATACCACTGCCCCGTAATCGGATGAAGGTTCGGCCCGAACATCATTGAAATATGAACGTTAGGACTTGTTACCGGCCAAATGTTAGGAATTTCCTTGAACAGGGAACTCTGATTTTCAAGCATTTTTCCAACCTGTTCAATCGGCTGAACGGCATCTTCAAGATATGAAGTAAGCGAACGTATATCGGAAGTTTCCCTTACAGAACCTTTTACAGAATCCCGGGAACTGAAAAGCGATGACAAGTCGCTGTTACTGACCGAAGCCTGGGAAACGTTGTTTCCGCGGTCAATTCCCAAAAGAGAAAGCGACTGCGAAAGCGAAGCCTGAAAACGTTTTGCCGCCTGAAGAAGGTTTGCGTTTTCGTCGCGAAGCTCGTCAAGGCTTGCAAGAGTTTCGCGGTTTTGGTTCATCAATGAATTTATTTCAATAGATGACGAAACGGCATTGCGGTTAAAATAGAAGAATGAAAATACGATTCCTATTACAAGAACAATTCCGAACGAAAGCGCAAACACATTCGTCTGGATATTGATTACTTTTCCCTGTGAATGGGGAACAATCATAACAGTCAGTTTGCTGTCAAATACCTTGAATATTTTTACAAAGAAAAGTTTTACTGCTTTAAATGAAGAGACAAATCCATTATGCACATTGGAAGCAATTTTTTTTTCTATTCTTTTATATTTCTGCGTTCTCGCCAATGTTATTCTCCTGTTATGCAGAACTGTCAAAAACGAACGGATACTCCGAACGAATGTGCCGGCAGAAATTCCAAACGGCACAACAAAAACACTGCCAGTTTATAGCAGTGAAAAAGTATACCATAGTAAATATTCTGATGTCAAATTTTAGATTGAAATATTCCCCTAACGAATAAAGTTGACAACAAAAGATTCCTATATTATCTTTATCGGTAGAAACGCTGAAAAAATAACGGAATGTTTCAAGACGACTCTGTCTTAATAATTATCATTTGGAAGCTAAGCCATGCAATTTTTTGATACTCACGCTCACATCGGGCTGATTTACGATGACCCTATAGAACAATTACGCGTTATTCAGCAGGCAAAACAGGCCGGCGTATCACGCATTGTAAGCATTAACAACAGTCTGCACGACTTTGAGCGGGTCTACCCTAACCTCAAGGCAATTCCGGGCATTTATCACGCCGTAGGAATAGCGCCGTCAGAAGTTACAAATCCGGGAACAGACTACCTTAACAAAATCGAGCAGTACCTCACATATCCTAACGTTGTAGCCGTAGGCGAAACAGGCCTTGACTACTACAAGCAGTTCGGCGACAAGCGTTCGCAGATTGAACTTTTTATCCAGCAGCTTGAAATTGCGCAGAAACACAATCTTCCTGTAATCATTCATAACCGTGATGCAGGAAAAGACATATTCGACGTTCTTTCAGAGCGCATTCCTGACGCAGGTGCTATATTCCACTGCTATTCAGAGGATGCAAACTACGCAAAAAAATGCCTTGATATGAACGTCTATTTTTCTTTTGCAGGAAATTTGACGTACCGCAATGCGCGTAACCTTCACGAAACGGTACTTAACATTCCGGTGGACAGAATTCTTATCGAAACGGAAAGTCCGTTTATGGTTCCGGCAGAATACCGCGAGAAAAAACGCACTATGCCGGCATACATCACCTCAACTGCAAAATTCCTTGCAGAAATGCTTGAGATGGACGAAGAAGAACTCAGCGCACAGCTGTGGAAGAACAGCTGCAAAGTGTTCAACCTGCCGGAATCATAATGTACTTTCATCCGGTAAAAATAGGCGCCGTACAGCTTGAGGGCAATATTTTTCTTGCCCCGGTTGCAGGCTATTCAGACCGTTCGTTCCGCTCGATATGCGTAGAGCACGGCGCCTCGTTCACCTACACAGAAATGGTTTCCGCAGAAGCACTTGCCCGGGGCAACATAAAGACAGTTTCCCTTATACGGCGTGCGCAAAACGAAAAGGCATATTCCGTCCAGATTTTCGGCGGAGAAAGCGAAACTATGGCAAAAGCCGCTGAAATCGTCCTTGAAAAAACTGCCTGCGAATGCATAGACATAAACTGCGGCTGCCCCGTCCCGAAAATCGTAAAGACCGGT
>SAMEA3663010__coassemble_491_pt1 | contig 14730 bp, 13 predicted proteins | sample SAMEA3663010__metabat2_high_PE_013 | metagenome-assembled genome bin SAMEA3663010 (sample SAMEA3663010) | pig gut metagenome | biome: pig gut; feature: pig-associated habitat; material: faeces | place: France | collected 2012 | reverse complement strand
GCTTTTCCCAGATACATAATGAAACGCGGAGTAGGACGCTTTTCCGAAAAAATAAAAAACGGGAGAAAGCGCGTAATCATCGTAGCAAGCGCGCACGCGGCAATAATTACAATCTGCTGAAAATGCGTCATTTTTCCTCCCATAAAAAGTCAGGAAGATTGTTTCAACAATCGAGTGACTTTTTATGCCTCTTCACAATACAATGAAAAGAGGCAGTAGATAAAAAAGTTTGCAACGCAAACTTGTAAATAAAAACTTTGACGCTATTTCAGTCAAAGTCTTTATTACGCCTCCATATCAAAATCTGCTTCCAGCGGTTTTCTAAAAATGCTTAAAAGCGCAAGAATTGCAATCATTGAAGGAATCATAAACCGTCCGCTTCCAAAGAAAAAAAGACACAGCGCAGAACAACCAAGACCGATTAGCGCCGTCCAGTGAGATTTTTCCTTGAGCCACTGTTCCATAAAAATAACGACGAACATCGCCGTCATTACAAAATCAAGACCTTTTGTATTGAACGTAATCAGCGAACCTAAAATTCCGCCGAGCGTTGCGCCGGAAACCCAGTACAGATAGTCCAGAAGCGTAACGAAAAAGTAGAACCAGCCCCTGTCAATTCCGTCCGGGATTTTTGCAGTATAATTGATTGAAAAAGTTTCGTCGCACATACCGAAAATCAAAAAAGTCTTTTTTATGCCCATAGACTTGTATTTATCGAGCATTGAAATTCCGTAGAAAAGATGGCGCGCCTGAATAAGAAGCGCCATAATGAATGACTGAACAGGCGCAAACGGCGAAAGCAGCATAGAAACCGCGACAAATTCAAGCGAACCGCCGAAAATAATTGCACTCATACACATCGGGTAGACAAAACTGAATCCCGAAACGTTCATATAAATACCGTAGGCAAAACTCAAAAACCAAAATCCGGCAAAAATCGGAATAGTAAACGGAAACGCCGCCTTAAGCGCAGCAAGCAGAACAGATTTCTTTTTCATAGTTATGATTTTAGAGCGTATACCAAAACAGCGTTTTATGCAAACATTGCGTAAAAACAGGCGTTTTTTGTGCAGACTGACAATGTCTTTTTCAAAAAATTCTGTTAGTATTGGCGTATGTTCAGACAGATGAGAAGATTTAAACAGCAGCTTGCAGACGAAGACTGTAAGAAACTGCTCAGGGAAGAGCCGCGCGGCATCCTTTCGCTTCTTGGCGACGATGATTATCCATACGGAATTCCGATGAATTTCTATTACGATGAGGAAGAAAGCGTAATCTACTTCCACGGCGCAAAAGAAGGACACAAAGTTGACGCGATTAAAAAGCACGACAAAGTATCGTTCTGCGTATATGACAAAGGATTTAAAAAGCCGGGCGAATGGGCGCTGAACATCAAGAGCGTCATCGTGTTCGGTAGGATGAGTTTTATTCAGGACGAGGCGCTTTCCGTGGAAAAATGCCGCATTCTGGGACAAAAATACAATCCTAGCGCAGAAGCCGTAGAAGAAGAACTGAAAAATGCACTTCCGCGCCTTCAGATGTTTGCGCTTCACATCGAACACATCTCTGGAAAAATCGTAAACGAATCGTAAGATTTTTCTCAGGCTCGGCAGATTTACCTTGCACAAAGCGGATTATCTTTGTATATTGAATTCAGCGATAATCCGTGAGGGATTAGCAAGCATATTTGGAAAAAATGCCTTTTATGTAACAAGTCAACAGCACGGTCTTTCTGACCTGGCTTGTTTTAAATTGCGAGACTCATGCGTAACCGTATGGCTATGCGTGCGTCTTTTTGTTTTTTAAACTGAACGACCCGGTACGTCATATTCATACGGCGCACCGGGTTATTTATTTTAACCGTTTTTATGGAGCGTAAGGTAAAAACTGCCGGAACAGCCAGGTTTTTACCTGCCCCAAAAAGTTTGCGTTGCAGACTTGATAATCTATTGCTGTTTCCGCAGAAATTTGCGCATCAGTTTATTCATTGCGGAACAGCGTAAAAAGTCAGCCGATTGCAAAAAAATCTTCCCGGCTTTTTACAGGAGTTCTGACTTTATGGAACAAATGAAATGGATTGTGCTTTCCGTTGCCGTCATTATGTATGTACTTGTCATCGTCTTTCAAAAAAAGAAAGTCTGGTTCACCACAGGAGCAGCCGTGCTCATCGTGATTACGGGCTGTATCTTTCCGGGAGCGATATTCTCCCTGCCGGAAACGTCATCTTCATCAAAATTATTTTTGCACACCTACGCGTTCACCCATACGGCGCTTGAAATCATCAACTGGAACGTCATTCTCATTTATCTTGGAAGTATGATTATCGCCGCGCTTTTTATCTATTCAAAAGTACCGGCGCGCATTGCGGACGCGATTGTCGCCTCGTTCAAAAATACAGGTCTTGCAATGACAGCAATTCTTGTTATGACGGGAATAATCTCTATGTTCGTAGAAAACGTGGCGACAGTTCTTGTTATGGCACCGGTTGCGCTTGCGATGTGCAGAAAACTCGAAATCAATCCTGCAACTTTTATGATTGGTCTTGCCGTTATGTCAAACCTTGAGGGAACTGCGACTCTTGTAGGCGATCCGCCGTCAATGATTTTTGCAAGTTACGCCGGCTACACTTTCATAGATTTCTTCTTTCATCAGGGAAAATTCTCTATTTTCTGGATTGTGCAGGCAGGACTTTTTACAGGGTGCATTTATTTTTTCATCCGTTTTTCCAGCTGTGGAAAAAACAGTCTACGCCCGAAAAAAACGCAGGTCGTTTCATACGTTCCGCTCTGGCTGCTGCTTGCAATGATTTTCGGACTGGCAGCCCTTTCGTTCATACCGAACTGCCCGCCGTTTTCAGGAGGAATATTTGTTCTTGCAACAGGACTTTTCGGTCTTGTTTGGTACTGTTTCCGCAAAAAAGACGCAGACGCGTCCGCCATTTCGCTTGTAAAAGAACTTGACTGGGAAACGATTTTCTTTCTTCCCGGAATTTTTACGGTCATCGGTGCAATTCAGGAAACAGGACTTTTAAACGATTTTGCGCAAGTGCTTTCAGGCATAACGGGCGGCTCAAAACTTGCAGGATTTATTATGATTATCGCCGTTTCGGTGATTATAAGCGGATTTGTAGACAATGTGCCGTACATAATGGCAATGCTTCCGGTAGTGCGCGAAATGGTTTTGTCAATGAACGCAAGTCCTGAACTTTTTATGTTTGCGCTTCTTACAGGAAGCTGCCTTGGCGGAAACCTTACACCGTTCGGGGCCAGTGCAAATATTGTTGCAATGGGAATTGTGCGGAAGCAGGGATATGAAATGAAATTCTCAAAATGGCTTACGACCGGAGTTCCGTTTACGATTCTTACGACAGCGGCAGCGGCAGCAGTCCTGTGGCTTATCTGGGCATAAAGCCGCCTGTGTACGAAAATGTGTATGCGCAGGGTGCGTTACTTTTTTATGCAGCGCGCCACCGTTTCGTACATTTTAAGCGGCTCTATCGGTTTTGAAAGATGCGCTGTCATTCCGGCAGAAAAACATTCTTCCTTGTCTGACTCGTAGGAATTTGCCGTCATTGCAATTACTGGAACTGTTTTTGCATCAGGGCGGTCAAGATTTCTTATGGCGCGCGTTGCTTCAAGTCCGTTCATCACCGGCATACGCACGTCCATAAGGATAACGTCATACGCGCCCGGCGCAGAGGCAGAAAACGCATCTAAGCACTTCTTTCCGTCCTTAACGGCAGTAACGATGCACCCTGCATTTTCCAGAAGCCTGCACAAAATCTGACTGTTCAGTTCAACGTCCTCGCACACAAGAACGCGCGCACCCTTTATGCGTTCATTCACCGCCCCGGAATATTCTGCGTCACTTTCCAATGCCGTCTTTTTTTCCTGAACTTCATCCGCAAAAGTAAAATCAAGGCAGACAGTAAAAACAGTTCCTTCGCCGGGCGTACTCTGAACGTCAATAGAACCGTTCATCAGTTCGATTATGTTTTTTGAAATTGAAAGACCAAGCCCCGAACCAGAGGAACGTTCCGTATCATCATTAAGTTCCTGCGAATATGGCGTAAAAAGACTGTTCTGAATAAATTTCCGGCTCATTCCGATTCCCGTGTCACGGAACTGTATTTTTACGCGCTCGGTTTTATCGTTTGCGGAAACAGTTTCAAACGAAAGGACGACAGAACCGTTCTCCGGTGTAAATTTTACCGCATTCGACAGAATGTTCATAAACACCTGCTTAAGCCTGAGTTCGTCTTCCAGAATGGAACGGTCAGGATTGAATTTTTCAAACTCAACGGAAAAACGTATGTTCTTTTTCCGCGCGGCAGGCTTTATCATATCCGAAACATTTTCTATAAAATCTTTTATGCAGAAAATATGCCTGTCAAACTTAAGTTTTCCGTGTTCAAGTTTCTGCATATCAAGAATGTCATTTATAAGGCTGAGCATATAACGGCAGGAACTTCGCGCCGTTTTCATATTTTCGCGGATTTCGTCAACAGTCTCAGACTGTCCGGCAAGTTCAAGCATTCCTACAATTCCGTTCATCGGAGTACGCAGGTCGTGGCTTATTCGCGCAAAAAAGTCGGAGCGTTCCTCGTTCCGTTCAATCATCCGGTTTCGGTCACGCTTCATCATAACTGCATAAATTGCAAGAAAACTTATCCAGAGAACCATACACACGCAAAGAACAAGGAGCACTATAAAAGAAGAAAAATGCTGCTGCACGAAAAAACGCACGTTGATTTTTGGAGAAATGTTCCGCGTATGCTTCATCATTGCATTGTCTATTACAGAAACGTCAAGCAGATGAAGCCCTTTGTTTACTATACTGCAAAGCGTCTGCGCATCTTCACCGTAAAATTGAATTCCAAAACCAAGCGGAACGTCCGTCATCGGAACGGCAGATATTCTTCCAAGACTTTCAGCTATTATGACGTTTTCCGCACTGTATAAATCAATGAACACAAGGTCAATTTTTCCACCGTACAGGCGGCGCATACACTCCTGCGGAGAACCGTATTCTACAATCGTGTAGTCAGGGTATTTTTCCTGAATGTACTCACGCACGCAGTCACGGTTACGCACAACGCCTACTGTATACGCCCTGCCGGTTTCGTACACCGAGCCGATACGGTGATACAGGCGAAATGGCAGCGTAATGGCAGAATCGCTTATACAGGAGGAAGAACCGTACACCGGGCAGAAAGAACATATCGTACGGAACATAGCGTCGCTTTCAAGGGAATGGTCAGCTTCGTCGTCAGGTACATACGTAAAATCAAGGGAAGTAATTTTTGCAAGTTCCCAGCATATATCAACAAGAACGCCCTCCATCTTTCCTTCACTTCTGTTGAACCAGGCAAGCGGTTTTGCATCAGGAGCAAGATAAACCGTAAGGTGCTTGTTTTTTGAAATGCAGTCAACTTCACTTTTATTAAAAGGAGAAGAAACCATCACCGGGAACCATTTTCTGAAAAGCCTGTCGTCCCTGTCCGGCTGATGAAGGTTTATCTGAATGATTGCTTCGCTTATCTGCGCAGCAAGTTTTTCGTTCCCTTTCCAGGACGCAAAATAGAACGGCGCATACGCAAATTTTTCTATAAGCCGCCAGTCAGAATGAATTGCGTGTGAATTGGCAGCAACTAAATCAATTTCACCAGTTTCAAGTGCACGGTCAAGTTCATTCTGCGTTCTGTATCTGCGGATGGTAAAATGCAGGTTCTTTGATTTCATGAGTTCTTCAAGCTGCTGTTCGATTACATAACCGTCCATAAGTCCTACAACAGCATTCTGAATCGCATCGTAATCCTCATAGATAAAATCAGTATCTGCCCGGGCTGCAAGTTCTGCAATGGTGTAGCCGTAACTTGCATCGCACATTGCATAACGATCCTCGCGCTCTGCCGTACGCTGCATTGTTCCCACCAAATCAATTTCGTGCGCCTCAAGCATTTTAAGTGCATTGTCCCAGGTGCCGCAGTCAACAAATTCAAACGAAAGCGGCGCATAGTCCGATACCACAGAAAGATAGCTTGTATCAAAACTGCTTACAGAACCGTCAGGCTGTTTCTGGTAATAATTTCCTAAATCAAAATACGCAACTTTTACAGTCCGCCTTTCTAAAGACTGCATTTCTGCCGGAAGAAAAAATGCGGCACAAAGAAAAACAGCCGCACAGACAGCAATTTTTTTTATCCTGCACAAAACAATTCTTTTCACCTCTCCTCCTTCCGCCCATCATTCAGGGATTTTTACAAAAGACTTTCAAGTTCCTGCTTTTTTTCCATAAGATTTTCATACAGCAGCAAAAGTTCTTCGCCGTCCTCTTTTTTTCGGAGAAGCGCAGTGATTTTTTCAAGCAGGACATAAAGCGGCGTAAGTCCGCAGTTTGCGGCAGAGCCTTTTAGAGAATGTGCCTGTTCAAAAGCATTTTCCGTCTGTTTTTTTTCAAGACTGTCGCCAAGACTCTTCCAGGCATCGTCTTTCAGCATAGTTTTTAACGCACTTATATAGAAAGAAAAATCATTGAGAAAGCGCTGCTTTGTCATCTCACTGTTCTCACAATGAAACTGCCTTAGAATGTCATCTATATCCATCTTTCAACTCTTGGTTACTGCATAAATTACATTCAGTTTAAGTCCAGATACGTTAAAAATCAAGAAGATTTAGCCCGGCGACAAGAAGGCTTTGCGTAAATTTTACAGAACGCTTCTGTATATTTCTTCAACCTGAGCGGCAGAAAGCGGAACGTAGTTGTTCGCCATAAGACGCTGCTGTTTTGTCATTGTATTTTCGGTAAAGACTGCAATGTCCGCTTCTTTTGTACCGTATGCGCTCATCGGCTTTAAGGGCAGAATAATCTCCAGAAGCGAAGAAAGTGCGTCAAACGCCTTGTCCTCATAACAGTCAAGAAACGGCGACATAACTTTGCGAAGAAGGGCAATATCTCCTGACGGATTAAGTTTCTGGTAAGCGCGGAACACGGCAGAATAAAGAACGTAATTTGCTTCTCCGTGCGGAACGTGATACGCCGCTCCGAACGAATAGCTCATTGCGTGAACTGCACCTGTTCCTGCATTCCCGAACGCAATTCCCGCGTACGCAGACGCAAGCAGAAAATCACCGTAAAGTTTTTCCCGCGCGTCCGCTCCTTCGTCCTTTATCCTGCGGTATCCTCCAAGAATAAGCTCCGCCGCACGAATACTGAATTCCCGGCTGAAAGGAGTTGCCTTCGGTGAAAGGAAACTTTCAGTTGCGTGAACAAGCGCGTCTATGGAACTTGTCGCAAAAAACTGGTACGGAAGACCGTTTAAAAGCTCCGGAACAAGAACGGCTGAATTTGCAAAAAGCGCATCGTCAGAAAGTCCCATTTTTGTATGACGGGCGGTAAGTTCCAGAATGGAAATGTTCGTAACTTCGCTTCCAGTTCCGCAGGTAGTCGGCACAATGACAAGCTCTTTCGTCCGTTCCAAAGGAATTTTCCTGTCATACAGGTCAAGCACGGGTGTATATGTTTTCAGCGCAAGAAGTTTTGCTACATCAATAATCGTTCCGCCACCAACGGCAATAACTCTTTTATACGGAACGTCCTTTGTATCCTCATAAATTTTTTCTACAAGAACGTCCGTCGGCTCGCCGCTTCCATAATCATTTCGGAAAATAACGTGCGCGCCGTTTACAAGACCGTCAAAATATTTCCAGGACGAACGTCCGATAAAAACAAGACGGCGCTTTACATCCACAAACTTCTTAAACGCACGGAATGTACTCAGGAGCAAAGACCGTAGCCATATTATTAAAACGAAAACGATTTCTTCCTGCTATGTGCACGGCGCACAAATTTATTTTATTTTTATGTGCGCGCATATAATTGTTCACACCCTACGTTCATCTTATAGTCGCACTGTCAGCAAAAAAAAGAAGTTTTGCCGACAGCATATTTATAGACCTATTGACATAATAGGTAAATAGGTCTATAAATATGCTCAATTCCGGGGAACACCGGAAAAAAACAAAAGGAGTTTGCTATGAAAAAAACACTTGGTATTGCAGCTGCTGCACTTGTTGCAGGCGCATCGCTTTTTGCAGAGGGACTTTCCGTAAACGGATTTATCCGCTCTGGTATTTCAATCGATCCTAAGGGAGAAACTGTAAAAACAGGCACCTGGCTTCCTGGAGACTATTTTGGCGGCGGTTCGCGCCTTCGCCTGAACATAAACTATGACGGCGTAAATGGAGGAGCAACATTCCGCTATCAGAAAGACGCAGATGATGATAAAAAATTCTTTATCAGTGATAACTGGTTTAGCGGTAGCAACATCAAATGGGCTATGGGCTATGCAAAGTTTCTAGACGGAAAAATCATTGCAGAAGCAGGAAAACTTGTTGACACCTATACTTCAACAGGCGGATGGGAAGACGGTACATTCGGAGACAATGCTGGTGCAGGAATCGGTGCACGCGTTGTAATTTCTCCTGTAGAAGGACTTTTCATCACAGCTTCTGCAAGCGACCTCTATCTTGAAAAATACAAAGCTGCTGATGATGAAGTAAAAGATAGAGATGCTAAAGAAGGCGACCTTAAATTCAACGAAAAACTGTTCGGATTTACTGCAAAATACGCAAACGATGCATTCTTTGTAACAGGCGGCGTTCACCTTGCAAAATCATACTATGCATCATTCGGACTTACAGCCGTAGACAACCTTACGCTTGTAGTAGAAGCATTCATAAATGATACTGCTGATGTAGATGATCCTGAAACTAAACTTTATCCGTGGGTTGAATACACAGGAATCGAAAACCTTACGCTTGCAGCCCTCGGTGCAATCACAATTGTAGACGGCTCAACTTCAATTGCAATCGTACCGGCTGTATCTTACGCACTTACAGACGTTATCTCACTTGCAGCAGAAAGTACAATTACAATCCCGGACACAGACGAAGTTGAAGACACTTATGCAGTAATCACACCGTCAGTAACATTTGCGGCAAGCAAAAAGGCTTCTGCAACAGTATTTGCCTCTCTCAGCACAGATACAGACCAGAAAAAACATTCATTCGGTGCAGGCGTAAAATACGCATTCTAAAAAACCGTAATTTTGAGTGCAGGCATCTCTTTCAGAAGAGAAGCCTGCACTTTTTTTTATCTTTTCCTGAAAACACTGCGCTGAACGCAAACTTTCTGTCAGTTGTAAAAACCGCCTCTTTCCGCTATATTTTCCGTATCTTAAATCACATTTTATTCTAGGATTTTTTATGAAAACACTCAGCTTAAAAGATGAACTGCAAAACAACCCTTATCCGGGACGCGGAATTATTGCAGGAAAATCTGCGGACGGCAAATACGCCGTGTCTGCATACTGGACGATGGGACGCAGCGCAGGAAGCAGAAACCGCATATTCGTTACTGACGGCGAAGGAATACGCACACAGGCATTTGACCCGACGCTTATTGCAGGAGATCCAAGCCTGATTATCTATGCGGCAGTCCGCGTTCTTGGAAAAAAACTTATCGTAACAAACGGCGACCAGACTGACACGATTTTTGACGGACTTAAAAACGGACTTACCTTCGAACAGGCACTCCGCAGCAGAAAATACGAACACGATGCACCAAACTATACTCCGCGCATCTCAAGCATTCTTACAACAGAAAACGGCACCCTGCATTATGCCCTTTCGCTCCTCAAAAGCGACTCCGGAAACCCGGACTGCACGGAACGCTTCACCTACACGTATGAAAATCCGAAGAACGGCGACGGAAGATTTATTCACACTTACACCGGCGATGGAAATCCGCTTCCGAGCTTTGAAGGAGAACCAAAACTAATCCGCATAGAAGGCGACATTGACACATTTGCAAACAACATCTGGTCCTGGCTGAACGAAGAAAACAAGGTTTCGCTTTTCGTACGCTTTATAGACATCGAAACAGGCAAATACGAAACAAGAATTATTAACAAAAACAAATAATCCTTGCCATTCTATTTGTCATTCTCCGATAACCGATAATTAACATCGCGGAAAAAAAAACTGCCGGTTCGTTCATCTTGTAAAAGAGTTCGAACTGGCAGTTTTTTTAGGAAATGCTGTATTTTCCCGTATTATTTTTTCCCTGTTTTTTCACTCGGTTTTTTCTTTGCGTCGGCAACCATCTGCTTCATACGCTCTTTTGCCGCAGCAACATCATTTACCATAAGAACCGGCTGTCCTGTTGCATCAAGCGTATCGCGCCACAATGCACCTTCCGGATCAACTACATTGCGGTGTGCAGTCGCCATTGAAATCGGAATGTGAACGAACTTGTCGTGAACAAGACCGATTACAATCTTTGTCTTTCCTGCCATTGCCGCGTGAACGGCATTGTTTCCAAGACGTTCGCAGTATACTGAATCAGAAGCCGTAGTTACGGATGCACGAATCTGATATGAAGGATCGATGTATTTCAAGTTGATGTGGAAATTCTTTGCCTTGAAGTATGCGTTTATTTCATCGCGAAGATATGTTCCTATATCAGCAAGCTTTATGTTTCCTGAAGCATCAGTCTGATTTGTCTTTGTAAGAAGATCCTGACCGGCACCTTCTGCAACGATAATAACGGCGTGATGATGTTCAACAAGACGTTTTTCAAGAGTTGCAAGAAAACCGTTCTCGCCGCCCAAATCGAACGGAACTTCTGGAATAAGGCAGAAATTCGCCTCGTGGCTTGCAAGAGCAGCAGCCGTAGCAATAAAGCCTGACTCGCGGCCCATAAGCTTTATAAGACCGATTCCGTTAATCTGAGAACTTGCTTCCATATGACCGGCGGCAATTGCTTCTTTTGCGCGCTGAACGGCAGTTTCAAAACCGAACGAGCGGTCAATGAACTGAAGGTCATTATCAACAGTCTTAGGTACGCCCACAACAGCGCACTTAAGTCCGCGTCTTTCTACTTCATTTGCAATATCAAGAGAACCGCGCTGAGTACCGTCGCCGCCGATGATGAACATCATATTTATTCCAAGTCGCTGAATGGAATCTACAATATCAGTTACGCGCTGTCCGCCGCCGCGGCTAGTTCCAAGGAAAGAACCGCCGATTTTATGAATTTCGTCAACATTCTGCGGATTTAATTCAACAGGAGTGTATCCTTCTTCTTCAAAAAATCCCTTGTAGCCGTACTGAATTCCAAGAATTTTGCGGACACCGTAACGGTTCCAAAGACAGCGCACGATGGCACGGATTACGTCGTTCAGTCCAGGACAAAGACCACCGCACGTACAAATTCCGGCGCAAACGTCTTTCGGCTCAAAGAAAATATATTCCCTAGGTCCAGCTTTCTGCATAAGATTTGAAGAGTCAAGGACATCAGGTTTTGTAGTATCAAAAACATTTACCGTATTGCGCACAAATGAATCATCAGTTACATAATTTGCGCGGCAGTCACCGACAACGGTCGACAGTTCAATCGGAGATTTAATTTTACAAACTCCCAGCGTTTCTGTTGTAAAATCAAACGTTTCTTTATTATCTGACATAGAAAAAACTCCTGAAAAAAAAAGCCTGCTTTCAATTTTAAAAGACTTTTCTATAAGATATACATTATATTCAAAATTTTCAATCATTTTTCGATTTTTTTTACTGTACTAAGTGTATAATTATTCAGTATTTTGATTATAATAGACTGAATATCAGAGGTAAACGCAAATGAAAACAAAAACAAGAAATCTGTTAATCGGCATTGCAATTGCCGTATTCGTCATTTTCAGCGCATATTCCTGCGTAAGCGGAAGCTACAACAAAATGATTGACCTTGACGAAAAAGTAAGCGCTCAGTGGGCACAGGTAGAAAACCAGTACCAGCGCAGATACGACCTTATTCCTAACCTTGTTTCAACAGTAAAAGGTTACGCAAAACAGGAAAACGAAGTCTACACGCAGGTTGCAGAAGCGCGCTCAAGGGCAGGTGGAGTCATTACTATTGACGAAAGCATTTTGGAAGACGAACAGAAAATGCAGCAGTTCCAGAGGGCACAGGATTCTTTGGGCGGCGCACTCCAGAGGCTTCTTTCCGTTACGGAAAACTACCCGGAACTTAAATCAAACCAGAACTTTCTTGCGCTTCAGGATCAGCTTGAAGGAACGGAAAACAGAATAGCCGTAGAACGCAAGAAGTACAATGAGATTGCACAGAACTACAACACAACAATACGCAAATTTCCGAATGCGATGCTTGCCGGTATGTTCGGATTCAAATCAAAAGTCTATTTCCAGGCTTCTGCGGATGCACAGTCTGCACCGAAGGTTGAATTTTAATGAACACAAAGCAGCTTCTGAAAAAAATAAAGCTATCCGACTCTGATATGGCAGAAATAAAAGCTGCCGTAAAAAAAGCGGAGGACTCAACGACCGGTGAAATTGCGCTTGCACTCACCGCAGAAAGCAGTTCCTATTCTTTTTGGGAGCTGCTGGCTTCAATATACATAGCGGCATTTATATTCATAATTATGCTTCCGCTTGCGCCGGCAATAAACTCATTCTATGAACAGCTGCGCTGGGCTCAGCCGGTATGGTTTCTTCCTGCATTCTATGGAATTGCCTGCCTTGCAACAATCGTCATAAGTTTCTGCGTAATGAACGTTCCTGTCATTGACCGTTTTATAATTCCGCGCGACATACGGCGCAAGGAAGTTACGCACCGGGCATTCCGCTATTTTACGGAATCCGGCGTATACGACACGAACGAACATTCCGGAATACTGATTTTTGTTTCCTATATGGAACGGCAGGTGCGGATTGTAGCAGATTCCGGAATTGCAAAAAAAATTCCGCAGGATTTATGGAACATTATTGCAGATGAACTTGCTGCAGGAATAAAAACAGGTCATACAAAAGAAGGATTTACAGGTGCAATTGAAAAATGCGGCGAACTTCTTGCAGAACATTTTCCGGCACATTCAGAAAATCCGAACGAACTGCCAGACGGACTTGTCATACTGACGGAGGACTGATTATGAAAAAGCTTATTTCCGCACTAGGTGCGCTGATTGCCTCTGCCTGCATTTTTTCGCTGAACGTTCCGGCTCTTTCTGCCCACGTAAACGACTATGCCGGAATTATGAAAAATTCAGACAAAAGAAAGGCGGAAGAATATCTTTCTGCACTTGAAAACACTACAGGAATTCAGATTGCCGTCCTTACAATTCCTTCTCTGGAAGGAGAAAGCCTTGAATCGTATTCGTATAATGTTGCAGAAAAATGGCAGCTTGGTCAGAATGGAAAGGACAACGGCGCGCTTCTTCTTGTATCAATGAAGGAAAAAAAGGTTCGTATAGAAAACGGCTACGGTCTGGAAGATACGCTTACGGACACAAAAAGCGGACTGATTATCAGAAACGTCATTCTGCCGGAATTCAGAAACGGTAATTATTCGGAAGGAATTTTGCGCGGCGTTCAGAATATGGGCGGAATTGCAAGTGGAAACGCAGAACTTGTTTCAAAAAGCGTTTCCGAGCCGGAAAACAGTTCAAGCGGTGCAGAAAGCATCCTGTTCGGATTTTTGTTTGTATTCGGATGGTTCATACTGTTTTCCTGCCTTGCAAGCGGAAGGCAGAACCACTGGCTTCCGTGGATAATTTTCAGCAGCGCATTCCGACATCAGCACCACACGCACGGTTCAGGATTTTCTTCCGGCGGAATGCGGAACAGCGGCTTCGGTTCTTCAGGCGGATTTCACGGTGGCGGCGGTCACTTCGGCGGCGGTGGAGCGTCTGGGGGATGGTAAGGGCGTAGGTAGAACAATTTTTACAGTACGAAACGCATTGCCCTACGCCTGGCAGTTTTGCACTGCAAAACTGCGTTAAATGTATTATAAAATCAAGAATATTGAAGGGCGTGGGCGTAGGTAAAATAGTTTTTTCATTACGAAACTTATTGCCCTACGCCTGGCAATTTACGGTTTGAGGCGTACGAGGTCTGCAAAAAAAAAGACTGTTCTTACTACTAAATAAGAACAGTCTTTCTTTTTAAGTATTCAGGCTAAAAGAATACCTTAATTTGCTTTTCCAACAAGGCACATCCATTCGGCTTCTGCGCAGAGCGTTTCACCGACGTATGCTTTTCCAGCCTGCTTAATCATTTTCGGACTTACGCGGAGATTGGTAATTTCCATACGCACTTTGTCGCCCGGACGAACCTGATTGCGGAATTTTACCTTATCAAGAGTAGCAAAGAAGAAAAGGCTTCCGTCCTCAAAATGTTTCTGATAGTTCAGTGCAGCACCGCCAGCCTGCGCCATCGTTTCACACAGAATTACTCCCGGAACAACCGGGTATTCCGGAAAATGCCCTTTGAAGAAAAATTCGTTTTCCGTAAATGTATGCTCGCTTACGCTTCCATTTTCATCGCAGGAAATGATTTCATCAACGAACAAAAACGGTTCGCGGTGCGGAAGCAGTGATTTTATGTCTTTAGTAACGCTCATCTGCTAGTCCTTGAATTTCTTTATGATAATTGCGCCGTTATGACCGCCAAAACCGAATGTAGCACTCATTGCAGCATCAATATTGCCTTCAACACCTTTGTTCGGAACGTAATCAAGATCACATCCGCCTTCTACATCCTGCTCGTCAAGATTGATTGTTGCAGGGAAGAAGCTGTCATTTATCGCCTTTACACAAATCATCGCTTCGATTGCACCAGTTGCACCAAGACAGTGACCGTGCATTGATTTTGTAGAAGA
>SAMEA3663010__coassemble_490_pt1 | contig 14735 bp, 11 predicted proteins | sample SAMEA3663010__metabat2_high_PE_013 | metagenome-assembled genome bin SAMEA3663010 (sample SAMEA3663010) | pig gut metagenome | biome: pig gut; feature: pig-associated habitat; material: faeces | place: France | collected 2012 | reverse complement strand
AATTTCAGAATTTATAGACGAAAAGACAGTCCGCGCAGTAGCAGACTTCACTACCAGTACAGGCAATGAAAATGATGACGTTGACTTGATTGCGCAGATGTTCGGCTATTCGGGAAGTTTTTCCGCTTCCACAAATGATGACCATAACAAATTAATTTTAAGTTTCAAAAACAATCTTAAACTGTTAATTCAAAAAACCTGGGTAGAAAAATCAGACGTTGCGCTTAAAGAAGAAATTTTGTTCAAGCTTGACGTTCTTTTTAAAAATCCTGTTGACTGGAAAAAATCCTATACAAAATTCCTTGAGATACTGGCTAACGCCGTTTACCTTATGTTCGGACAGCAGACAAAATCTGACGACTTTGCGGAATACTCGCTGCGCATTGACCCGGAATTCGGTATTTTCTGGTGGTATATAAAAAGCCTTCCTCTTTCAGCAGAATGGCCCGAAGACAAGTGCCGTAATGCTGTTTTGCTCGGAATGTATTTCCTTGCAAATTACTAAAACGACACAACGGCGCCGGAACAATTTGTTCCGGCTTTTTTTATCCTTTTTGAACGGTTTGACCTGACGGAGAATTGATTATGGATTTAGACAGTACATACAAAACGCTGAGGAACGGAGCAGAGGTTCTTGCCTTGCAGACAGCCGTTCAGAAAAACAGGGCGCTTGAAGAAGTTGCAAAGGCGCTTGATGCGGAACGCGCAAAAATCATCGCCGCAAACAAAACTGATATAGAAAATGCCCGTGCCGGCGGAATGAAAGAAACTCTTGTTGACCGGCTTTCCCTTGATGACAGGCGCATTGATTCCATTATCGAAAGCCTTAGAACAGTAATCTTGCAGAACGACCCGATTGGAGAAGAAACCGCCGGCTGGAAAACGCCGAACGGTCTTACGATACGTCAGGTGCGCGTTCCGCTGGGTGTAGCAGCGATTATTTACGAAAGCCGCCCTAACGTTACGGTGGATGCGTTCTGCCTTGCGTATAAAAGCGGAAACGCCATTCTTCTGCGCGGCTCATCTTCCGCATACAATTCAAACAGGGCGATTGTTTCTATTATACAGGATGCGCTTTCCAAAACGGAGGACGGCGTTCCTGACGCAATCGCACTCGTCGAGCCGGACAGTGAAGGTCACAACGACGTTCAGCAAATTCTTAACGCAGTCGGAAAAATAGACGTAGTCCTTCCGCGCGGAAGCGCCCGGCTCATCAAGACTGTCGTAGAAAATGCGCGCGTTCCCGTAATTGAAACTGGAAGCGGCGTATGTCATCTGTATGTAGACGAATCAGCCAGTCTTGAAATGGCAGTAAAAATCGCCGAAAACGCAAAAATCCAGAGGCCGGGCGTGTGCAACGCAATCGAATGTATTTTGGTAAACAGGCGCATCGCAGAAAAATTCCTGCCGCTCCTGAAAGAACGCTTTGCCGGAAGGGTTCAGCTGCGTGCGGATGATTTCTGCTATTCTGTTCTTGCAAAACCAGAAGTTCCAGAATATCTGCTTCACGCAACAGAAGATGACTACGGCTTTGAATTCCTTGACTACATCTGCTGCGTAAAAGCAGTTGATGACGTAGAAGAAGCAATCGCCTACATAAACAGCCACAACACAAAACATTCAGAAAGCATCATCACCGAAAACCGCGCAAATGCACGGCTGTTTCAGGCAAAAATAGACGCCGCCTGCGTATACGTAAACAGTTCAACGCGGTTTACTGACGGCGGCGAATTCGGATTCGGTGCGGAACTTGGAATCAGCACGCAGAAACTTCACGCACGCGGTCCTATGGGCATAAAAGCGCTTACAACAATAAAATATTTTATAGACGGAGACGGTCAGATCCGCTGAAAAGGCAGACCGGTAAAAATATGAGCGAAGCAATTTCAAAGACATTCAAAGAAGCACGAAAAATCGTGATAAAAATCGGAAGCAATACGCTTGCAAAAGAGGACGGCACGCAGAACACGGAATTTATGCAGAATTTCGCGCGGCAGTGCAGAAACCTTATAGATTTGGGAAAACAGGTTATTCTCGTTTCGTCTGGAGCGCAGGTTTCCGGAATATCAATCACAAGGGAATGGGCGCGCAAAAAGGACGTGCATTTCCGGCAGGCATTGTGCGCAATCGGACAGGTAGAACTTATGAGCCAGTGGCGGAAAGCATTTTCCTTACAGAACCTGCATATCGGTCAGCTTCTGCTTACGAAAGATGACTTTAAGAACGACCACCGTTCGCTTAATATCCGCAATACGATGTTCACGCTTGTAGACGAAGGCGTCGTACCGATTGTAAACGAAAACGACTCTGTTTCAATCGACGAATTTTCTATCGGTGACAACGACAATCTGAGTGCGTTAACTTCTATTTTATGGAGCGCAGATCTTCTGATTTTATTAAGCGACATAGACGGCGTATATTCCGACAATCCTAAAACAAATCCGGATGCACGGCTCATCGAAACGGTAGACAACATCCAGGATTTGAGGAATTCTATAAAAATCGGAAGCACAAACTCATTCGGAACAGGCGGAATTGAAACAAAAATTCAGGCGGCGGAAAAAACGACTGTTTATGGAATTCCGCTGCTGCTTGCAAACGGCTCAACGCCGGACATCATCGACAGTCTTTTGAACGGCAGCGCAAAAGGAACTTTATTTTTGGCACAATAAACTGACAGAAAAGGCAGGATAATATGAAAATAGCTTGTATCGGAACTGGAGCAATGGGCGGAGCAATTATGCGCGCCGTATGCAGAAAATACAATGCCGGCGACATCACCGTAACGGACAAAAACACTGAAATGGCAAAAAAATTCGCCGAAGAAACAGGAGCTGTTTTTGCAGGCTCAAATGAAGAAGCAATAAAAGGCGCGGACTACATTTTTATTGCCGTAAAACCGCAGTTTTTAAAAGACGTATTCGATGAAATAAAAGACAAAATCACCGGCAAACAGGTTGTCATTTCTATGGCAGCCGGCGTAAAAATCGAAAAACTTGAAAGTTTTGCCCCGAAAGCCCGGTTTATCAGAATGATGCCGAACGTATGCGCACAAATCGGAGAAGCAATGACTGCCGTAACAAGCGGCGCATCGGTAACGGCTGAAGAATTTGAAGAAGCAAAGCAGATTTTAAACGCCGCCGGAAAAGTCGAGGCTGTTCCGGAAAAACTTATGGACTGCGTAACGGCAGTAAGCGGCTCCGGCCCGGCATTCGTATTTATGTTTATAGAAGCGCTTGCAGATGCGGCTGTACGATGCGGAATGCCGCGCTCACAGGCATATACGTATGCCGCGCAGACAGTAAAAGGTTCTGCCGCGCTTGTTCTTGAAACAAAAAATCATCCGGCAGTCCTGAAAGATTCCGTATGCTCGCCGGCAGGAACGACAATTGAAGGCGTTTCGGCGCTTGAATCAAACGGTTTCAGAAACGCCGTAATTCAGGCAGTAACCGCCGCATACGAAAAATCAGTAAATCTTGGAAAATAGCACAGTCCGCTGAACGGCACATTATTTTCCCAGGATAAAGCCGGCGGCAAGTTCTCCAAGATACACGCATATAATTCCGGAAATCAGCGTAAGTGCAACATATACGCCGCCGGCTGATGCGTGTCCTCCGGAGAAAAGCCCTGCGCTTTCAAGCGCAAACGTAGAAAAAGTTGTAAATCCGCCGCAAAAACCTGTTTTCAAAAACAAAACAAACGCAGGGGAAATCTGTCCGTCCGCCTTATGCACGGCTCCTGCGGCAAGTGCCGCAATCGCACCTACGATAAAACAACCCAGAATATTCGTAAAAAACGTCTGGAACGGAAAAACAGCCTTCACCGGCACAAGCGAAATCAAATAGCGAAGCGACGCGCCCAAAGCGCCGCCGAATGCAACGCAAAGTATATTCAAAATCATACGCAGATTATATCACATTTCATTCGTGCACCGAATACTGCAATTCTTCCTGCCTTGTTCCACTTTTCATACACGCATACGGCTACAGATTTTACAAGAACGGCATCTTCAGTCTTTCATCCGGGCTGTTAATTATTGTAAAAATCAGCGTGAAATACTAGAATAAGCGTATTATGGAAAATTCTAAGCGAACAGTTACTTGCGGCGAGCTTCGTAAAAGCGACGCCGGTAAGAAAGTTGTATTGAACGGATGGGTAAGCCGCACCCGTGATTTAGGCGGACTTTTGTTTATACGGCTGCGCGACCGTTACGGAATAACGCAGGTTATGGTCGGCGAAAAAGCAGACGAAAAGGTAAGGCAGATTGCCGCCGGTCTTAAAAGTGAATATTGTATTGCGGTGGAAGGCGTCGTTAATGCACGCGCAGAAAAAGACATCAACAAGGATATGCCGACCGGTGAAATTGAGGTAGAAGCAACTGACATCGAAATTTTTACGGCAAGTCAGGAACTGCCGTTCTCAATCGAAGAAGTGCGCCAGAAGGACGGAACGCTTGTCCTTCCGAACGAAGATTTGCGCCTGAAATACCGATATCTTGACCTTCGCCGCGACCCTATGCAGCAGAACATTATCCTCAGAAGTCAGGTTATGTTTGCAACGCGTGAATACCTTACGTCAAAAGGATTTCTTGAAATCGAAACACCTACATTCGTAAAATCTACACCGGAAGGCGCACGCGATTATCTTGTTCCAAGCCGCGTTCATCCGGGAAAATTCTATTCCCTTCCGCAGAGTCCGCAGCTGTACAAGCAGCTTCTTATGGTCAGCGGATTTGACAAATATTTCCAGATTGCACGCTGCTACCGCGATGAAGATGCACGCGGTGACCGCCAGCCGGAATTCACGCAGATTGATATGGAAATGAGTTTTACAAACCGCGAGGAAGTTCTTGAAACCACAGAAGGAATGATGCAGTACATCTTCAAGAAAACGCTGAACTACAATCTGCCAGCTCATTTTGACAGGATTACATGGGAAGATGCGTTTGACCTGTACGGAAGCGACAAGCCTGACCTTCGCTTTGATATGAAAATGCAGGACGCCGCATTTATGGCAGAGCTTGCAGACTTCAACGCATTCAAGGCAGGTGCTGCAAATGCGGACAAATCAATCGAACGGCACAAAAGAAGCGGAATAAAGGCGCTTGTCGTAAAAAACGTTGCCGACAAATACAGCAGAAAGCACATCGAATCCCTTGAAGCAGTTGCAAAAACATACAAGGCTAAGGGTCTTGCCTGGATGAAAATAGATGCAGAGGGAAAATTCGAAGGCGGAATTTCCAAATTCTATGCCGGAAAAGAAGCAGAAATCTGCTCAAAGCTCGGTGCAGAAAAGAACGACCTTATACTGTTCGTAAGCGATGAAAAATGGCAGGTTGCCTGCGTTGCACTTGGTGCAGTCCGAAAGCAGCTTGGAAAAGACTTAAACCTGTACAATCCGGCCGATGAATTCCACTTTGCCTGGATTATCGACTTTCCGTACTTTGCCTGGAATGAAGAAGAAAATCACTGGGAAACGGAACATCATATGTTCACCCTTCCGCAGAAAAAATACTGGGATACGCTTGAAAGTAACCCGGGCGCAGTAAAGGGCGACTTGTATGACCTTGTTCTGAACGGATATGAACTTGCTTCAGGAAGTATGCGTATTAACGACCCGGCTTTGCAGGAGCGCATTTTTGAAATCGTAGGCTACAGCCGCGAGCGCGCCGAAAAAGCGTTCGGATTTCTTGTACAGGCGTTTAAATTCGGTGCGCCGCCGCACGGTGGAATTGCTCCGGGACTTGACCGCCTGATTATGCTTATGCGCCACGAAGAAAGCATACACGAAGTAATTGCATTCCCGAAGAACAATCTTGCCGCCTGCCCGATGGACGAATGTCCGTCTGTCGTAGACGAAAAGCAGCTGCAGGATCTTCACATTACTGTAACTGAAAGGGAAGAATAAGGCGAAAGCCCGCCCGACGGATATTCTGGTTTTTGTTTTTCATAAACCAGAATATCTTTAAAATTAAAAAAGGAGAGTCCGCAGATGAACCGCAAAGAACTGCACGAATCCATCGAAAAAAATGCTGTTCTCACTTTTTCACGCAGCGGAGGCGCAGGCGGACAGAACGTAAACAAAGTAAATACAAAAGTCCACGCTGTAATTCCGGTAAAATCGCTTGAAGGTCTTTCTGACGAAGAAAAAATCCTGCTCCGCACAAAATTACGCCCGAACATCAACAGGGAAGACTGTCTTTTTGTATACGCAGACGATGAGCGCTATCAGGAACGAAACCGCGCAAACGCCCTTTTGAGAATGGAAAACATCATCGTAAAAGCCGTAAAACCGCAGAAAAAGCGCAAAAAGACAAAACCTACAAAAGCCAGTATTGAAAAGCGACTCAAACAGAAAAAAATAAAGTCGATGATAAAGAAAAACAGACGGATTGAGTGGTAGGCACATACATATACGCGCCGACGTATTTTCACCGCGCAACTGTATGATAAATAAAAAAGGCTGGTCTTGCTTTTGCAAAACCAGCCTTTTTACTTGAGGGATACGTGATTCGAACACGCAACCTTCGGCTCCGGAGGCCAACGCTCTATCCAATTGAGCCAATCCCTCAAAAATGCCTTTATACTATACAGTTTACTAAGAAAAGTATCAATAAACTGCGCGATTTTTCTATTCCGCCTCTCCTTTGCTGAAAATCTAGCTCGGAATGTGAATGACCTCGCGCGGTTTTGAGCCGTTTGCAGGACCGACTATTCCGCGTTCTTCCATTTCTTCTACAAGGCGCGCGGCGCGGTTATAACCTATCTTAAGACGCCTCTGAATATATGAAGCACTTGCTTTTCCTGCCTGAATGACAATATCAAGCGCCTGATCATACAACGGATCTGCGCCTTCATTAAACAGACTTGGTCCTAAATCAACGTCGTCGTCATCAACAAAAATCTCATCGTCAATATATTCCGGCTCGCCGTAAGATTTTACATATTCAACGACTTTTTCAACATCGTTGTCGCTTACAAAAGTTCCCTGAATACGAACCGGGAACGGATCAACGGCGCTTGCATAAAGCATATCGCCTTTTCCCAAAAGCATTTCCGCGCCCACCTGATCTATGATGATGCGGCTGTCCATTTTTGAAGCGACCATAAATGCAATTCTTGTCGGAATGTTTGCCTTGATAAGACCGGTGATAACGTCGATTGACGGTCGCTGGGTTGCAAGGACAAGATGAATTCCGACGGCGCGGCTCATTGCGGCAAGTCTGGCAATCGTTGATTCAAGTTCTTTACCGGTAGTAGCCATCAAGTCTGCAAATTCATCAATAATAACAACGATATACGGAAGTTTTTCCGTGCAGATATTCCGCTCCTCAATGCGCCTGTTGTAACTTGAAATATCGCGCACGCCCATACCGTCAAGAAGGGCATACCTGCGTTCCATTTCGCACAGACAATATTGCAGCGACTGAAGCGCACGCTTTGGCTCGGTGATTACAGGAGTCAGAAGATGCGGAATATCGTTGTACAGCTTAAGTTCAACGACTTTTGGATCAACAAGGATAAGTTTTACCTGCTGCGGAGAACGCTTGTACAAAATTGAAAGAATCATCGAGTTCACACAGACTGATTTTCCGGCACCAGTTGCTCCGGCAATCAGAAGGTGCGGCGTTTTTACAAGGTCAAGCAGCTGCGCCTTTCCAAGAATATCTTTTCCCAAAATTACAGGAATTGCCATTTTATTGTATTCTGGTAAATCCTGTTCAATCATTTCACGGAAACTGACTATAGAACGGTGCTTGTTCGGAACTTCAATACCGACAGCCGCACGCCCTGGAATTGGAGCTACAATGCGGACGGAACTTGCCGCAAGACTGAGCGCAATATTATCCTGTAGCGTTACGATTTTACTAAGCTTTACTCCTGGAGCAGGAGCAAGTTCAAACATAGTGACGACAGGACCTTTTTTTATGCCGATAATTTCTGCTTCGATATTAAACTGATTAAGAGTTTCTTTAAGTTTAAGAGAATCGGCTTTTGTCTGCTCGTCAATAATCCAGTACTGGTCGTTTTCGTATTCTTCCAGAAGCGACGTAGGAATTTTATACGGTCCTTTTGCCCTTGCACGGCTTGAAGGTGCTGGATTCTGTGCAGGAAGAGAATCTGAAATCTTGTTTTCCGGCATTTCCTGACTGTCAAAATCAGACTGCTGTTCCGGCTCGGTAAAAGCGAATTTCTTTCCCTTCAGTTCGTCGCGGATTTCCTTTTCCATATCATCAAAGACTTCCGCAGAGAGTGACGTTTCCGGCGTTTCAAACGGATTTACTTCTTCAACGCGCTCTTCCATTTCGTAAGGCGCATCTTCATCATTTTCCGCGCCCTTCCCGTTCACTTCAAATCCGCCTGTCCGCCCTTCTAAAGCGGCTTCTTCTTCCGCCTCTTCCGGAGTTTCTTCGTTCATATCTATATCAAAAAAATCGGGATCAAGCGTTGCAGCCGTATCTGATGCAGATGGAACTTCCTCTGCAAGATTTCCTTCATCACCGTTTGCATCAGAAAAATCTTCAAACGGATTTTCCTCCAAAGAAATTTCTTCGTGGTCAGGAACGGTAAACGGCTCTTCCTTTTCTTCCGTATCTTCAAAAACAGAAGTCTCTTCCGTACCGCCGGCATCACCCTTTGGTTCTGACTTAACATCCACATCTGAAATTGTTTCTTCCTGAGAAAGATTGCCTGCCTTTGCTTTTATTTCGTCCGTAGCCGGCCATTCGATTTCGTCCGAAGTATCGTCATCGCCGGAGTCTTCGTTTTCATCGGAAAAATCCGTGAGCGCCGCATATTCTTCCTGCGTTATGAGAGAAGCCGGATTTTCAGAAATTTCGTCCTCTTCCGGAATATCGTCGAACACGCCGGCGAACGGGTCGTCCTTTTTGGTGCTGCTTCGTTCTGGAGAATGCGCCTGAACCGTTTCATCAGCCTGTGCCGGAGAAGAAGTTTCTTCCAGAGATGCAAGACTGTACGGATCTTCCGCTACGTTTTCGGATGCAGCCGTTTCGTCGTAATCGCCTGCGCCTTTATCCCAGTTATCCGAATTTCCGTCTGCATACGGTTCATCAGAAACAGATGCGTCTTTTTCTGAAAGTTCTTCCTGAATGTCAGAACCATTTGAACCGTCTGAAAATTCTGTTACGCTAAAATCGTCACCGTCAAAAACAGTTTCTTCGTCCGCATCATATTCCGCAGTGTTTATATCCTCAAAAGAAGCGTCGTTCTGTCCGTCCGGTATTTTTACCGTTCTACGTCCGCCGGATTTTTTGCCGTTTGTTGAAACGCCGCTTATTTTATCTGCAAGCATTCCGGCAGAAAGAATTTCTATAATAACGAGCATTACGCCAATAACAGCCGTAAGACCGACTTTCAATGCCGCAAAACTGTCAGTTCCCTGCTCCGAAAGCGCATTCATACTGTGTTCTATAATCATCCGGCAGACTTTTTCAATTCCTACAGCCGTAAAAAACGGAACGACCGCCGTCAGAAGCTGCATAGATTTTCGGGCAGTCCACCGTGAAGCAAAACAGGAAATCGCCGCATAAAATAAAAATACAGGAATTAAAATGCTTGAAAAGCCGTACACTGACGTCAGCATAGAGCCAAGCTGATACAAAAGATTTTCCCTTCCCGGACCAAAACTTCCAAAATCAAGTGCCTGAAGAATCAGAGATATAGAAAAAAAAGCTGCCACAAGCAGCAGAACAATTCCTGCCGCTATGTTTGGTTTATTAGATAGTTTCATAGTTCATTTATCGGAGAAAACAAAAGGCTGAATTAGGATTTTGTGAAAAAAGTTTATGCCATCTTGTTTTTCTAAATGGAATTATGTAAAATAGGATTACTTGACTCATTAGCTCAGCTGGATAGAGCATTTGCCTCCTAAGCAAAAGGTCGCACGTTCGACTCGTGTATGAGTCATAAAAAGCAGCACGTAGTTTTACAGGCTGCTTTTTATTTTTGCAGAAAAGGCGGCTTTTCATTCCCCGGAAAGCGCAAGTACCGGGTCAAGTTTTGCGGCTCGTGCGGCAGGATTAAGCCCGAAGAAAATTCCTACAAAAACAGAAAAAACGAAAGAAACGGCACACGCCCAGAAACTGACGGCAAACGCCTGCCCTTTTATTCCCTCTACGATAAGGCTCACCGAAATGCCTATGAGTATTCCGAGTATGCCGCCAATCAGGGTGATTGCAGCGGATTCCACCAGAAACTGACGCCGTATATCAAGCGGACTTGCACCAAGTGCCTTGCGTATTCCGATTTCCTGCCGACGCTCCGTAACGGTAACAATCATAATGTTCATAATGCCTATTCCGCCTACAAGCAGAGAAATTGCCGCAATTGCGCTAAGCATAACGCTCATCGTAGTAGTAATTTCATCCATCTGATTCAGCATTGTCTGCATCGACATAACATTCACCGAATACGCCGTTCCCGTAAGGTTATTGCAGTATTCTTCAATTTTGCCGACAAGTTCCGCCGCCTTTGCAGGACTTACCGCCTGAACAAGAACAGTTGCCGCAGCAGGATTAGGCGTAATTTTTTTTGCATAGAAACCGCGCGGAATGTACGCAGAATTGCTTGTATCTTCCATGCCGGATGTCTGTTCTTTCAATACGCCTACAACTTCAAAACTGAACGATATGCTTCCGTTCGTAACAAGAATGTATTTTCCGACTGCGCCGCCGTCAGGGAAAAGCGCATCAACGACTGTCTTTCCCAAAATAATTTTCTGCATACCGTAATAATCTTCCGTAACGGTAAAAAAACGCCCTTCGGAAAGCTGAATTCCGTACATTTCAAGATAGCCGTATTCTACGGCACTGCAGCTCATTGTAGAACTAGTATCGTCGTAAGAAAGCGTTGCGCTCATCGAATTTTTATACCAGATTTTTTTTATGTCACTCAGACTGCCAAACAGTTTTTCCCGGAAAGATTCGTCAAACGTAATCGTAACAGCATCACGCCTGCGCCTCATAAAGCCTTTCGATACGCTTACTACGTCAAGACCTGCCGTTCCAAACGTATCTTTTATTTCCTGAGTAGAACTTGAACCCATACTCGTAATGACAATAACGGATGCAACGCCGATAATGACGCCCAAAAGAGAGAGGAACGTACGTGTTTTCTGCCGCCTGAAATTTTGCAGCGCATTAAAAAAATCCTCAAGCATTTTCTTCCGCCATAGCATAAAACGGCATAACAGGAATCTGCTCTTCATCTGACTGAATATTGCCGTCAAAAATCCGTATACAGCGGTTTGCACTTGCACCGATTCCGCCGTCATGGGTAACAATTACAATTGTCGTTCCCGCACTGTTTATTTCCCTAAACAGGTTCAGAACCTGTAGTCCTGTCTTGCTGTCAAGTGCGCCGGTCGGTTCGTCCGCAAGAATTATATGCGGCTTTGTAACCATCGCACGCGCAATTGCCACGCGCTGTTTCTGTCCGCCGGAAAGCTCGCTAGGACGGTGAGAAAGTCTGTCCTCCATTTCAACGCGCTCAAGCACTTCTTTTGCAAGACGTACGCGCTCCGGCTTTTCAATTCCCTGATAGCGAAGCGGAAGCATAACGTTTTCAAGAACTGTCATTCCCGGAAGAAGGTGATACTGCTGAAACACAAAACCGATTGTCCTGTTTCTGAGCGAAGCAAGTTCCTTCTCCGTCATTTTTGCCGTTTCCGTACCGTTTATCTCGACTATTCCGCCGGAAGGACGATCAAGACAGCCAATCATATTCATACAGGTCGATTTTCCGGAGCCGGACGGTCCCATTATAGAAACGAATTCTCCCTGCTTTACGCTGAACGTAATTCCGCGCAAAGCGTGAACTTCAGACTGACCGATTTTATATACTTTCGTTACGTTTTCCATACGGATGACAGTTTCCGCCATTTCACATCCTTATAAAATCAAATAAAACCAAATGATATTTGCCAAAACAAATAGCAGGGAACGCACATTAAAAAGGCGGTCTTCCCATTCCGCCGCCCATCGGTCCGCCGCGATTTTCGTTGTTTTTTGAAAAATCATTTTTTTGTCTGGCACGGTCAGTTCCTGAACGTTTGGGTGCGCTCTGGGCTTTTAAGACTTCGCCGCCGGAAAGACCGTTTTCAATTTTAAGATAGCCGCTGCCGTATGGTGAAACATTTACATATATCCTTTCGCCAGTTGCGGCAAGTTCCACGTATGCCCTGCCCTTTTCACGCGCAACGGCATACGATTCTACAATCACATTTTCAACCGGTTCTGTAATCTGTATTTTTCCGGTAAAAGAATAGTTCGGTAAAATCTGCGGCGGATAGTCATCAATACGAATTTTTGCCTTTACGATAGTCGCACCGCGGCTTGTAACTTCACCTATTGCCGGCCAGCTTACGACGTATCCTTCAACCGTTCCGTTATACGCCGGAAAAGCAAATTCGACTTTTTGTCCGATTTTCAGATTTGAAACTTCTGTTTCCGGTATTTCTACTTCTGCAATCAGATAATCTACGTTTACGAGCGTTCCTACAGAATCCTTTGCTTCCATTGAATCGCCGACGGAAACATCAAGATCCGCAATTATTCCGTCAAAAGTTGCCTTTACTTTTCTGTCCTCAATTTTCTGAAGAAGGGAAAGGCGCTGTTTCTGCTGAAGCTCAAGCTGTTTCTGCGAACCTGTAATTTTCGTCGATGCCATATCGTAGTCAAGCTTTGCAAGATTGTATTCCTGCTCCGTTGCATCAAGCTGAATGATAATGTCGCCTTTTTTTACCGTATCGCCTTTTTCAACGTATACGGCAAGAACAGTACCGTCGCTAAGCGCCTGAAGCGTCTGCTGTTCCGCCGCAGAAATCGTACCGGCAATTTCAATTACGTTTTCGTAAATTTCCGTCTTTACCGTATAAAGCGAAGCAGACGCCTTCGCCCTTCCGGAATTTTTTTTCACCGCAACAGCTACTGAAATGACTGCCACCGCCGCAATTATGCATATAGTTATTTTCTTTCCGGCAGAAACTGTTTTTTTACCCATCGTATTTTCCTATAAAATTTCTTCATCACGGCAGAACAGAAGCTTTGTCGTATTGTTATAAATAATCAGGTCAATGTCATTTATCAGAAGCTGAAGGCGGTACTGCTCCCTGTTTGCAAAAGCATTTAAATATTCACTTTCCGTAATTATCCCTGCCTTAAGGTATTCCGCCATATCCTTTTCAAGACGAACGTACATCTCATACGTTTCTGCATTTGTCTGCCTTGACCAGATAATGTCGCTCAAAGACTGCTGCTGGTCTACCACGGAAGTATCGTAATCTTCCTCCGCAGACTGAATTGCAATCAGGTCCTGCTCTTCTGAATAACCGTTTTTTTCCGTCGTTATGCGCGCCTTGCGGAATTCCGCCGGATCAACAGACGCAGAAAGCGAATACACCGGATTTCCAGGATTTTCCACCGGAAACGAAACGCCTGCTCCCAGACTCAAGCCGTACAGCCCGGCAGTCGCCCCTGCATCAACCGTATCCGACATATCAGAACGGCTGGCAGAAGAAGCCGTACTTGAATTTTTCAAGGTGTAGCCGGCATTCGCAGAAAGCGTAACATTCTTTACTGACTTCCGCTCAAGCGAATTGTACTCGTATGTCCAGACGGCTTTTTCTATGGAAGCATACTGATTTTTTTCAAACGCCAGAATATCTACCGGCTCTACATACTGTATTGTTTTCGGCAAAAAATCTTCCGCTTTTGTGCCGGTTTTATATTCATCACTGCATTTTGAAGCAAAAACTGCGCAGTCGTGTTCAAGTTCCCGGATTTTTGTTTCTACGTCGTGGGAATCAGAAAGGACTTTTAATTCTGCCAGCCTGTATTTTGACGAAGTAACAGCATATCCTTTTGCCTTAATGTCCTCAAAATCAATTGTGTCGTCATAAAGAGTCTGCTGCGCCTTTACGATAGCATTTGCCGCAGTAAAAAGCGCTTTCAGTTCCGTGTAAAATTCTTTTTCCGCTTCAAGTGCGCGGTTCTGCAAATTCCGCCGTGCCGTTAAAAGCATCCGCTCCGCATTCATAAGCTTCAGCCTGCGCGAAAGAGAAGCACCCGAAATAATGTCTGCCGAAAGGGAAAATTTTGTATTGCTTGAATTATCTTCCCCGGACTCAACCGCAACGGATGACGAAACGGCAAATTTTAAATTAGAACGTACTGGAACAGTTGCCGTAACAGACGGCTTGAGCGTTACGTTAAAATCATCAGCGCCGCCTGCAAGCGTTATAGTTCCCGTAGAAATCTGTACGTTTATTCCGGTGTCAATGGACGTTTCTTCCGAAGAAAGCTCTGCCTTTTTTACTTCAAGCGCAAGTTTCTTAAGCTCCAGATCATTTTCAAGGTATTTTTCCAGATCAGGACTTGCAAAACAGGCGGGAATCATAAAACACATCAGCCCGAGCACTAATTTTTTCATACAAAATAAACCGTTTTTTTCTGTCTTTGTTACAAGAAAAAAATTCTCCCTCCTGAAACTGCCGCTATTCGCCGGTTCCCACTTCTTCCTCGTGGATTTCATCAGACTGTTCAGCAGCTTTTTCCGTATAGATAAGCCGGATTGTTTCAATCTCCGAACGATGTCGTGATTTCAAAAGCAGCGTGCTTCTGTCCTGACGGTATACATAGCCGGATGAGTTATAAGTTTCAAAACGATAGTCAGAACGGAATGCCATATTATAAATGTAGATTGTCTTGAACTGCTGTA
>SAMEA3663010__coassemble_485_pt1 | contig 14875 bp, 13 predicted proteins | sample SAMEA3663010__metabat2_high_PE_013 | metagenome-assembled genome bin SAMEA3663010 (sample SAMEA3663010) | pig gut metagenome | biome: pig gut; feature: pig-associated habitat; material: faeces | place: France | collected 2012 | reverse complement strand
TATCTCGCATTCGATTATAATGCCAATATCAACACCCTGGTGGTAGGTCAGGTATATCAGCGTGACGGATTGGAGGCAGAGAATGTCATCAAGAGTTTCTCCCTTTGCAAGCCGTTCCTTAAAAACAGCAGTCTGCTTAGGAAATTCCTCTGCGGCAAGACTTTTTGCCCAGGATTCTTTTTCATTTACTGCCGCAAGCAGCGGACGAAGTTTTTTTACATCACGGTCATTCTGAGAACCGAATATAGCCGTCAAAATCTTATCTATTACCATAATAAATTAAATATAAAGATTTTTTTGCGCATAGTAAAGTGAAGTGTTTGTTTTTGTCAGATTTAAATATATACCTACTGTTATAATTCACGAAAAAAACGTATAATTCTACAAAATTAAAATTGGAGGATTGTATGAATTACAAAAGAATGGCTGTATTCGCTGTATGCGCGCTGATTTTCTGCACTGCGCTTTCTGCAGAAGATTTTGCCTGGTCAGAATGCTGGAAAAATTACGGCGGAACAGTAAAAGAAGGAGATTTTATTGTAAACGCAGGGCTTGGAACAAGCAGTTTTGCGCTGGAGCATCAGGATTATGATGCAGAATACCGCCTTCCCTACTTTGAAGTTTCGGCTGAATACGCTCAGAAAATCTGGGTGCTGCCGTTTACGTTCGGCGGATTTTTCGGCTACACAAGATACGGCTGGAAAGAAAGATTTGAAGAATACAGCTATGCCTGCAACAGGGATTTCTTTAATTTCGGTGCGCTTGCAAACTATCACGTTCAGCTGCCTGTTGAAAAACTTGACGTATATTCCGGTTTAAGGCTCGGAGTACAAATCCGCCACGACAACTGGGACACGAAAAATATTTTCGGAGAAAAGAAAGACGGCTCAGACACAGACGGATTTTTCTACTGCGGCTATACGCTTGGTGCATCATATTATTTTACTGATATGATCGGCGCAAACCTGGAAACAGGATTTCCTACTTTCCTGAAAGCAGGCGTTTCCTTTAAATTCTAAAATCCGCTGAAAATTTAAATTCTACCGTGTCTGTACAGTTCCACGCCGCGCAAGCGGCCAGAAACGGTAGAGCGCACTTCCAAGAATATATTTCTTGTGAACATACTGCGGTTCCATATTCGAATAATACGTTACAGAATATGGATCGTCCGGAGTAAGCGCTGTCAGTTTCTGCGTATAGGAATGACGCATATCAAGGGAATTAAAGCGGTTGTCACCCATCATAAAATAACAGTCTTCCGGAATGTAAGACGGTTTTCCGCCTGCCTCATTCGCCGGAAACGCCGGCATATTGCGCTGGTCAATAATCATCACGTAAAAATGCAGTTTTTCCGCCGTCTGAATAAATCCTGCAATTTTAGAATCGTTCATAATTTCTACGTCTGATTTTCCGGCGGCAAGAAGTTCTGCCGTCCTAAGGAAAAGCCGCCCTGCAGTCAGCTTTATCATAACGTTCAGCTTATAGTTAGCCTCTGCATAATAATCACCGCCGAACGCTTCAAGCGAAGAACCGCCGTTTCCGGAAGAAACAAATGCCCGCCCCGGCTGACCGTCTGCCCTCCAGTCCGTCATAAAATGACTGAACCAGTCAGCACCGTCCTGAGATGAAACCAGATTCCTTGTATTTGAAATATACCCGGAAAAAAGGCTGTATTCGTAAAGCGAAATTTCAACCGGCTTTTTTTCCCGTGCGCCGGCTGCCGAATGCAACGAACGGAACGACTGTGCAAGTGCAAACGTTTCAAACGCCGCATCATAAAGGCTGAAATCCCGGCGCAGCTGTTCCACCTCAAGCATAACGTCATACTGATTTTGCGTAAGCGGAATGTACTGAATACCGCGCTTTACAGAATTAGAAACTTCATTCAAATTCCAGGACGCATATTTTGAGTCAAACTCAACAGGCTTGAAAATGTCGCTGTCTTTTGTACGGGAATAAAGCACACCGTCCTGCATAACAAGCTGTTCGCCCGGAACGCCGCAAATTCTCTTTACAAGCGGATCTGCCTTTACTTCGCCGTGTTCGTCAACGTTAAGGTTTACGCCGGTAAACGTAAGCATATACACAATCTGCGATACAACGGAGCGGACTTCAGACTTGCGGTCAAGGATATAATGCGGATTACGGAAAACAATTACATCTCCGCGCTTATATTTTTTAAGGCACGGAATGCCAACGTCACTCAAAGGAAATTTAGGTCCGCTTGTAATTTTTGACACGACGACCCTGTCCTTTACAAGAAAAGAGGGAACCATAGATTCCGACGGAATGACATACAGCTGGAAAATGAAAATCTGAATTAAAAGAACCATAAAAACTGCCTGAACAAGTGCGTCCACCCAATCAAGAAGTTCAAAGACAATGCGCTTTGCGCCAAAAGGCTTTACAATCAGCGAAGAACCAGACTTTTTGTTTTCTTTTTTCCATTCCGGCATAAGGATAAAAATGCGCTTTTCGTTAAAAAAATACAGAACAATCCACCGGCTTACCATAACGGCACACCACAAAAGGACTGTAAGAACGTCATACCAATAGTAAGTTCCGTTTTTCCCTGCCCTGCGGAGAATGAATGAAATCAGCAATATATATGGAAGATATTGCAGCAGTTTGAGGGAAATCATATACGACTCGTACTGCTGTTTCCTGAAAGTCCTGAAATACAAAGACCAGACGCACAAAGCGGTGACTGCGGCACTTACAAAAAACGAAAGGACTGACACATCAAAAGCAAAGTGAATGCTTAAGAGCGAAAACAGAACGGATGAGCCGAGCGTAATATACAACGGAATTTTTATTTTATTCATAAGGACACTATAGCAAATCACCTGCCCTGCCGCAAGCAGGAAGAAAAAACGTAAAAAATCACAGGAAAAAGCTACAGTTCCAGCTGTTTCCGTAATTTCTGCGCAGACTCAAAGCGGAACGAAGTAATTCCAAGGGCAGAAGCTGCGTCGCAGTTAGACTGCTTGTCGTCTATAAAAACAGCCTGTTCCGGCGGAACGTTTTCTGCAGTCAAAATAAGACGCCAGAATTCTGCATTCGGTTTTGAAACGCCCATAAGGCAGGACGCATACGTCTGGTCAAAAAAAGCGTAGTCGCCGCGCTCAATGTGATTCATATAGTGGCTGTCCATTGTATTTGTTCCGCAGACAACGCGGTTTCCGCCGTCCTTAAGTTCCTGAATAAGGCGCACGGTTTCTTCGTTACGCACAGGGTGAAAAAGCCAGTGCCACCAGTCAGTTTTTACGGCAACACCAGAACGTTCGGAAAAGATGCGCCAGAATTCCTTTGACGTAATGATTCCGTCACTGCACATTGTGAGAAGGTCGTAGCTGTCCGGATTATATTCAGCTTTTTCTGCAGGACGACCATAGCTGGCACTGCCTTTTGTGCAGCCACAAATGCGCATAAAATCGTCCTCCGAAATTCCCAGAATACCGCAGATTCTGCGTTCCACTGCGGCTGTAGTCGTAACAACTCCGCCCATATCAAAAATATAAAGCATAAAAAGTCCTCTTTACGCAGAGTATACAGCAGAAAAAATAATAAATGAACCCCGATAAAAAAACAGAATACCATTCTTTCCCATAAGATATGCAATCGCCCTCACCGTAATCCGCATGAATAAAAATATATTATTTGAAAAACGAACATTTACAGAGTATACTGTTCCGTATGAAGAAACCTATCTATTTATCACGGCAGATTACTGCCAGCCGACACGGGGGGGGGGTACACCATTATGAAAAAAGCCCTTCCTGTTTTTGTTGTTCTTGCACTTTTAGCATCAGGGTGCAAGGTTGATGTTTCGGACTCAACTCCGCCTGCAAATCCTTCAAAAGTAAAAGCATACGGTGGAATGAGCAGTGTACGTCTTTCTTGGACAAATCCGGATGATTCGGATTTTTATGCAGTAGAAATAACAGCAAGTGCATTAGGTGAAACACAAAGTACAATTGCCATTCCCGGAAAACCTTCGGAAAAAAAATCGTTCAATTTTACAGGACTTACAAACGGAAAAGAATACACTTTCGTTATGTGCTCTGTTGATACCGTTACAAACAGAAGTTCCGGTACAACCATAACCTGTTATGCACAGTCCAATGCCTCAAGCCCTTCAGATACTGAAAGTTCAGATTCTGAAAACAATTCTGAAGAAGATTCCGGAACACAGAAGTCTATCATAAAAACAGAAAAGCAAACCGTAACTTTCACCAATTCAAAAGCAAATTTTACGATGATAGACATTTCATTTACCGACGGAAGAACAGAAGACTCAATTATTTTAGGCGAAGATTTGCTTGAAGTTCCTTACCCGACGAATGTAAAACCGTTCCGCCTTGCAATGTACGAAACAAGCTACAACACCTGGTATGAAGTTTTAAAATGGGCAGAAAGCAACGGATACACGATTGTAAACAAAGGTGCTGAAGGAATGTATGGAGGTCCGGGTGCTGAAGCGTGTATGAATCCAAACGGTGAAGGAGCAGAACCAAAACTTGTTGAAATGCCGGTCACATTACTTACATGGCGCGATGTAATGGTATGGTGTAATGCATTAAGCGAAATGCAAAACCTTAAACCTGTTTACTACACAGATCCTGAATTAGAAAATCCTATAAAAAATTCAACAGGTCCGTCTTCCACACTATTAAAAGATTATCTTATAAAACCAGGTCAAGTTGACAATCCTTATGTAGACGAAAATGCAAACGGTTTTAGGCTTCCTTATGCAAAAGAATGGGAATACGCTGCCCGAAAACGCCCTGATGCAACTGCAATTTCTGGAAGAAATGTTTCTGGAGATGATTCCGGTGCAATGTTTTCTCCGACGGCAATAGAAGAAATGAATGGAATTAAATTTCCGGTTTCTAAGATTTATCAAAATTATATCTGGTGGAAATTAAATTCTGCAGGAGAAGCAAAATTAACAGCATCAGATTTGGATGATACAACGGCAAATTTGAAAACACTTACAGGAAATAATTCCATCGGTACTTATAGAACACACCTTTCTGGCGGAAAACTCCCGAACCACTTGGGGTTCTATGATATGAGCGGAAATGTTCCTGAATGGTGTTTTGATTACAATGTAACTTATGGTTCAACAAACAAATTCCATACAATGCGTGCATGCAGAGGTGGAGATACAGCAAACCAAAGCGATGCGCTAGGTCAATTTCACTCATCAGGCAACCAAGGCGGTCAGCTAGTCAGAGAGAAATACGCTGGTTTCCGTATTGCACAGAATCATTAAAAAGAGTGTAAGATAAAACCGCTAAAATAGCGCGGCTTTATCTTACCTAAAGTTTGCGTTGCAAACTTATTATTTACTGCTGTTCTCCGCTGGGATAAACTGTACTTTGAATCAAGCTGTTTCTATGGTATAATTATGTTATATTGTATACTATATTTTTTGGAGGAATTATGCTTTTAAAAGGAAAAACAGCCGTCATCACAGGCGGAACAAGGGGCATTGGCTATGAAACTGTACGTCAGTTCCTGCTGAACGGAGCAAAGGTCGCGCTTCTTGGAAGCCGCACAGAAACAGCAGAAAAAGCCGTAGAAAAACTCAAAGCTGAAAATAAATCGTTTGAAGTGCGCGGCTATGCACCAAAACTCAGCTGCGAAGAAGAAGTAAAACGCACTCTGGAAAAAATCTGTGCAGATTTTGGCAAAATTGACGTCTTGATAAACAATGCAGGAATTTCATCAAGTACGCCGCTTCTTAAATTTTCAGAAGAGGAATACGATAAAATCGCAGATCTTAACATAAAATCCGTATTCGTCTGCTCAAAAGCAGCAGTTCCGTATTTAAAGGAAACGAAAGGAGTTATCCTTAATACAAGTTCAATGGTAAGCGTTTACGGTCAGCCTTCAGGTTTTATGTACCCGGCAAGCAAATTCGCCGTAAACGGAATTACAAAATCACTTTCAAGGGAACTTGCACCGCTTGGAATACGTGTAAATGCCGTAGCACCTGGAATCACAGAAACAGATATGGTAAGTGCGCTCCCTAAAGAAATGATTGATCCGCTTATAAAGTCAATTCCGCTGGGAAGAATAGGAAAGCCGGTTGACATAGCAAACGCATTCGTATTCCTTGCAAGCGATATGGCATCCTACATAACAGGCGACATACTTCACGTAGACGGCGCGGCACGGGCGTAAAAATTACAGATAAAAAAATAAAAGCCGCTGCAAAAGTGGCTTTTATTTTTCCACCATGTCAAAAACGCGCAGAAAATTACAGGAAAGCGCGCGCTGAAGTTCATCCATAGACAACAGATGGTTTTCCATACGGCGGATTTCAAGTGCTGCCTGATATACGCGCCGTATCTCCAGAGGCGAAGTCATATTTTCGTTTTTAAGCGTCTGAAAAGGTGCGTCAGTTTCCAGAAGCAGACGCTCTGCCGGAAGAAAACGCGCGCATTCGATTGATTTTTTGTTTCCGTTTAAAAGCTGCTTTCCAAACGAAAAATATGCGTTTATCCCTTTTCCTAAAATTCCTTCTGCTTCATGCATTCCTCCGCAGAATGAATGAAACACAACGGCACGTATTTTTCTTAAAAGCGCGCTGTCCCGGAAAATAAGGTGCAAGGCTTTTCGGCAATGCACGACAAGCGGCTTATTGTATTGTGCCGCAAGTTCTACCTGAGCGCGCCAGGCATCCTCCTGTTCCAAAATCGTTTTCTTAAACTCCGGCGTATACAAATCAAAACCGGCTTCTCCTACCGCATCAATTTCTCCGCGACGGAGCAGTTCTTCAAGAAAAGAAGCGTTTTCCGTAAGCGGAAACTGCGGATGAATACCAAACGACGTAAAAAGGCGGAGATTTTTTAATTCTTTGGAAAATTCAGCGGCAAGTTTTTTCTGACTTTCGTATTCTTCCCTTTCGTGTGCGCAGGTACAGCCGTAAAATACTGCATTATCGCCGGCAGAAGAGAACTCACTCTTTATATCCATAAGCAAACCGCTCTGAACAAGATGAAAATGTGCGTCGCAGAACGTAAAAAACGCTTTTTCTTCTAACATTTGATTTTATATTACCGAAAATAAAAATGTAGTTCAAATCAGTTTTGATACATCCACTATTACGGAGGCTAAGAATGAAAAGTTATTCACTTAAGAGTTTGGGAAACAAGAATGACTATATGACAATACTTCGCGAAACAGACGAGGGATATGTCATCAGAATCGTGCGCGACCTTGACGGCTACGACGATGTACAGACAGATTTTTTGAGCAAGGAACTGTTCGACTGCTGCATCCGCACAGGCTATCTTACGGAAATAAAAGAAGAAATGAAAATTGCGGTAAACGCCTAAAAATTCGTTTTTACAAGCTGCACCGCCGCATCAATCCTGATTTTTTTGTCAGGAACAGCAGGAAGCCAGTTGATTTCTACGCCGTTCTTTTCCATAAAGCGGAACCAGGTTTCCTGCCGTTTTGCAAACTGACGGATTGCAATAAAAAGCTGCTGTGTCATTTCTTCTACGGACGCAATTTTTCCCTGTAGAAAAAGCGAGCAGTAACGGTATTCAAGACCAAGTTTTTCAAGACGCTCCCAGCTGCATCCGTCTAAATGAAGATGCTCCACCTCTTCTATCATTCCTTCATCAATGCGTTCAACAAGCCTCCGGTAGATATTCTGCCGGATTTTTTCACGTTCAAACGTCGTTCCGATAATAAGGGGGCGTATATCAGGGCGCACAATCATTCTGTTTCGGATTTTCTGCGCTTCTTCACCCTGACAGAGCGCAATTTCTATTCCGCGGATAACGCGTTCGCGCTCAAGAAGATCGTTTTTTGTGTGCAAATCGGGCTTAAGTTCAAGATACATCCTGCCCAGTTCTTCAAGGCTTTTTTCTTCAAGTGATTTTCGAAGTTCCTTGTTTTCCGGAACGTCCACAAGGTCATAATTCCGTATTACCGCATCAAGATACATACCCGTTCCGCCTACGACGACAGGAAGTTTTCCGCGTGAAATAACCTGCGGAAAAATGCGGTAAAAATCCTGCTGGTAATGGAAAACGTTGTATTCCTGCGACAGATCGGCAATGTCAATAAGATGATACGGAACTGGCGTTCCGTTTACCGCATATTCGCACAAGTCCTTGCCGGAACCTATGTCAAGTCCACGATACGTCTGCCGCGAGTCCGCCGAAATAATTTCGCCGTTAAACTGATATGCCAGCTGCACGCCGATTGCAGTTTTTCCGACGGCAGTAGGACCTAAAAGGACGATGCAATTGTATTTTCCCACGCTACATCACCCTGCACACAGCGCATTTTAAGTATTCGGATTTTGGATAGCCCAGAAGCACAGGATGGTCAGGACCTGCGCCGCGCTTTTCAAGAATCTGTACGCGCCGGTGGCTGTCTGTTGCGGCGTGCATAAGCATATCGTAGAACATTTCCGGCTCAAAGAAATGAGAGCAGGAACAGGTAATCAGAATTCCGCCCTCGTTCAAAAGCCGCATTGCACGAAGATTTATTTCCTTGTAGCCGCCGTACGCTTTCTGAATCATTTTTGCACTTTTTGTAAATGCCGGCGGATCAAGGATAATGACGTCAAACTTTTCACCGTCGGCTTCGTATTTTTTAAGAAGGTCAAAAACATCTGCGCAGACAGCTTTTACTACTTTAGATGCGCCGTTTAACGTAATGTTCTTTTTTACCATCGAAACGGCTTCCTCCGAAATATCAACGGAAACTACTTCTTTTGCACCTGCCTTAAATGCGTTAAGTCCGAACGCACCGGTGTGGGTAAACGTATCAAGGACTTTTTTTCCGTGACAGAAGGCAGATGCAGCGCGGCGGTTATCTTTCTGGTCAAGAAAATAGCCTGTTTTCTGCCCCTGCGCAATGTCGACGGCGATTTTTATTCCGTTTTCAACAATCGTAATCACCGTGCCGTGTGCTTTTCCAATCCAGCCGGCTGTTTCCGAAAGTCCTTCCTTTTCGCGCACGCCGGCATCGCTCCGCTCGTAAATTCCGAACGGTCTGCACGCTTTTTCAAGGGCGGCAATAATTTCTTTTTTAAAAACCTCGCAGGAAAGCGAAAGGAACTGCACGACAAGATAAACCGTTCCGCCCTCGTCGCAGTATCGTTCGCAAATCAAGCCGGGAATAAAATCAGCCTCGCCGAAAATCAGGCGGTACGAATCGTTTTCCGCATAATGAGTGCGGCGGATATTCACAGCATCAAAAACGCGCTTTTCCCAGAACGCATACGTGTCCTCAAAAACTTTGTCCGCGTGTTCCGCAGAAATAATGCGTATTGTAATCTTTGACTTGCGGTTAATTATACCTGTTCCCAAAAAACCGCCTGCCTTTGTATATACTTCAACGCCGCTTCCGTCCGGCACTAAAGTTTCTTCCAGAGAAGTCTGCTGCCATTCGTCCGTTTCATTCCTGCGATACTTAACGCGTGAAATCTCATTGTCAAAAACCCACGGAAATCCCTGCTGTATTTCCTGTTCTTCCTTTGCCTTTAAAAAGACACGTGCAAAATTATTCATATTCGGTGATTATAGAACAAAGAGTTTGTTTTCACAAGGAAAAACATCTGCGCCATAATTGAATTTTCAACGGTATGCGTTTATTATAGAAGAATGATGAAATCACGATTTTTTGCCCTGCTTGCAGCTGCCCTGCTTTCTGTGCCGGCTTTTTCGGCGGAACGTCCTATCATACGGGATTTGTTTGCTTCAAGCATAAAGGGAACAGCAATAAACCTTTCCTGGGAACTTCCGGAGTCTGCTTCTCCTGCAATTACAAAACTTCTTGTCTACCGGGACATAAAGCCGATCTGCTCTTTCTATGACCTTTCGGAAAAAACGCCGTTAGCGGAACTTCCGCCGTCGTCCATATCATATTCTGATACTGCCGGTGATTTTAAGGATTATTACTATGCTGTAATCGCGGACACTCCTTCCGGGCCTTACGATATTATCCTGCCGTCAATCAACGCTACCGTAAGCGGAACACACCTGAAAGTACCGGTGCCGCAGAAAACAGGTGCTGCATCCACTGCTTCTGCAAAAGAAAAACTTTATTCGCCAAACGGATTAAGGGAAACGCCTCTTCCGTTCCTTGACCTTATCGAAAGCCAGAACAAGAAAAGCCTTAAGATGAGCGATTCAACGTATATGATTGCCAGGGAACTTGGAAAAGACTCGGAAGTACGGAAGAACATAATTTCTGAACCGTATATTTTTGAAGACGACCTTGTTTCACCTGACGGCGGCGACGGTTTTCTTCTTTTTGAAATATTGAGGACGACGTTCATTCAGAAAAAATATAAGGAAGCGGAAGCCGCACTCGAAAGGCTTATCGGAACGAACCGCACAAAAGACGTTACGAACCGCGCAACTTTCTATCTTGCGGAAACTTATTATTTTTCCGCAGACTATAAAAATGCGGCTAAGACTTTTCTTAAAGTATATGACGTGTATCCTGCGGCGGCAAAACGCTGGCTTGATTCCACACTTGATTTATACACAATTCCCCAGTAGAGAGACTTGAACTTTCGGAAAATTCCTAAAAATCAGTAAATGCTGCGTATAAGATCGATGAACGACGGCGTACGGCGAATTCCTAAATCTTCGGCAGTAAGGCTCATTTTTTTGCGAGAAACAGATTCGCCGTTTGCATCGGCAAGCGGTGCAGTATCAACAGCCGGACTTCCCTGCGCCGTTTCGCCTGGCAGAAGTGCGTTGTCTTCATCACGAACCGGCATTTTTATAAGGACAAGTTCATCACCTACGTTCACGCGGTCATAAAATCCGCGGTATTCAAGCAGACCTTCTGAAATTTCTTCGCCGGCAACGGTAACTGTAAACGAACCCAAAATGTCATCGTCTTTATACGAAACGCCTCCGCCGGTACTTGCAGTCTGAACGGCATTTTTACGCACGACGTCAAAAACTGCACCTTCCGTACTGTTTTCAGAACGTCCTATATCGGCAAGAAGCGTTTTTCCTTCACGACCGATGATTTTTGCACGGACAGGAAGGCGCTCTAAAATTTCCTGACGGAACCGGCGGAACACGGACGCATAGCGCGCATTTGCCGTTCCGTACAAATCATTCTGCGTAATTTTATTTCCAGTGCGACCGGAATACATCGTGTAGGAAAGCGTTACGTCACGCGCGCCTTCATCAAGCGAAAGTATGACAAAATAGTCCATTCCGCGGGTGCGCGCTTTCTGATACGCATCGCCGAAACCTTCAACCTGTTCAGGATGCGCCAGAACGGATGCACTTGCAATGCCGGTAAAAATATCAGAAGCAAATTCTGCGGCAACCGTATTATTCTGTATATGAATCTGGTTTACGGCAGACGGCACATAGTAAATTCCGATGTTCCAGCGCGTTTTATCAAGGTAGAACGGCTGAACGTTCCATTTATGCGAAAGGGAATCCTGCAGAAGATTATCATACGCTTCTATAGTGTCGTTCATCTGCACTTCACGGCGAGAAACGTTCCTCTTTTCGTCCTGCACGTCCGCCGAGTCACGCGTCTGGCGGATAAACAGAAGCTGCTCAAGATACAGTTCGTGCATTCCGTTCAGTTCAAGCATATCTGCATACGCAAGGCGCGCTTCTTCATTTGAAGGCTCAATTTTTAGGGCACGCTGATATTCATACAATGCACCCGTTTTGTCATAACGGCGCGTACATTCACGTGCCTGCTGTATATGATACTGCGCCCATTCAGTACGGCGCGAATCTTCCAGCGGCACAGATTTATTTACCTCTACTTCAAGAGCGGCGCGCATTATTTCGTCGTCAGGAACAACGGAAAGTCCTGATGACCAGGTATTAACTGCCTGTGCCGTACGCCCAAGCTCCTTTTCTGCCGCGCCTTTTAAATACCACGCGCTTCCCCGGTTACGATCCCGCGCAATCCTGAAATCACAGATAGAAATAACTTCTTCGTATTCGTGCTGGGCAAAGCGCACCTTTGAAAGAAGCTCGTATGCCCTGTCATAATTTCCGTTCAGTTCGACTGCAACGCGGCACTGCTTTTCTGCGCCGGTTAAATCACCCTGCATTGCGCTTACAACTGCGGCAAGATAATGAACTTCTGCTTCGCCGGAATAATAGCCGATTGCCTGAGAAATATAATGCCTTGCATTCTCTGCTTTGCCAAGCTGCGCCGAAACTACTGCAAGGCTTAAAAGCGCCTTTCTGTTCTCGTTCTGACGCTTAAGCGCCTCGCCGTACTGTTTTTCCGCCCCGGAAATCCTGCCGTCAAACAAATCCAGTTCGGCAAGACCAAAGCGCGCATCAACATTATTCGGCTTTTTTTTAAGAATATGCTCAAAAATCGTGCGCGCCTCGCTGAATTTTCCAAGAGCAATATACGTCATTCCGCGAAGATTTTGCAGTGCCGTATCATCTTTTGCATATTTTTCTGCTTCATCAAGCTGCGTAAGGACAAGTTCAAATTCGCCGAGCTGGTAGGAGCACTGCGCAAGATGAAACCAGGCATCCGCATAGACAGGATTTGCCTGCACCGCCTCCAGAAAATGCTGTGATGCGGCGTACCAGTTTTCGTCATTCTGCGCCGAAAGCCCCTTGTCAAAAAAAGAAGAAGCAGTTTTTTCTGCACAGAATGACGGCGCACCTGCAAAACAAATGCAGAACGCACAGAAAAGCAGGATGCGGATGCTAGTCTTTTTTCTCTTCATCGCTTTTTTCCTCAGTTTTCTTGATGACTTTTATAAGGTTTATGCGGTGTCCTTCCATATCCTGAACGATAAAATCAAATCCGCCCCAGGAAACTTTTTCAAAGCGGACAGGAATTTTTCCGAAAAGGTCAAACACAAATCCACCCAGAGAATCAAAATCTGCCGCAGGGAACTGCGCTTCAATCATTTCGTTCAAATCGTCAAGGTCAACGCGGGCATCACAAAGCCACATATCCGTACCGACTGATATAATGTCTTCACGCTCGTTGTCAAATTCGTCCTGAATGTCGCCTACAATCTCTTCGATAATGTCTTCCATCGTAATTATTCCGGCAATTCCGCCGTATTCGTCAATGGCAATTGCAATATGAAGGTGACGGCGCTTGAATTCACGAAGCAGCGTATCAATCCGCTTGGACTCCGGAACAAAATATGCCTTGCGGATAATTTTATCAAGCTGCGGAATTTCTTTTTTTCCGAGCGAATAAATCAAGTCCTTTACGTACAAAACACCGATAACGTTATCAATTGACTCTGAATACACAGGAAAACGAGAATGACCGCTCTCCCGGATTTTTGTCATAAGTTCGTCAAGAGGAGTATCTACGGCGATAAAATCAACGTCAATTCGCGGAATCATCACCTCTTTTACAGCCGTTTCGCTCAGCTCCTCAATTCCCTGAATCATATCACGCTTTTCTTCGTTAAGAATTTCCTGCTGCTCAGGCGTAATGTCTTCCAATGAATATGCAGTTTTCTTTTTTTTATTAAAAAACATATATACTGTTCCTGTATTTTCTATATACTTATAATTTTTTCTGTTTCAAGCGCCTTCAGTGTTTTTTCCTGAAGGACAAGCATTTCGCATTCAGGCTCAACGCCTTTTTCTATATGCTCCGGCTCGTGATCCATTCCGTTCAAATGAAGAATTCCGTGAATCAAAAGCCGCTTCAATTCTGTATTTGCATCAGTTTCAAAATATTCTGCATTTTCCGGCAGCATATCAAGGCTGACGGCTATATCTCCGGCACAAAACCATACTCCTTCCTCGTCTTCGTATTCTTCGCCGTTCTCGAACGACAGCACGTCTGTTGCGCTGTCAATCTGACGGTAATTTTTATTCAGTTCCTGTATAAATTCATTACTGCAAAAAAGAACGGAAATCTCCTCTTTGTCATAGGAAAGTTTTTCCATTACAGTCTGAACGAACGGCTCTACCCCGTCAAGCCACTCAGGCTTTTCAATTCCGTCCTGAACGGAAATCAATATGCGGTTAGCCATTAAGTTTTACCTCTGTTAAAGTTTTGTCGCCAAGCGAAACAGGCTGTCTTGAACTTTTCTTTTCTGCATTCTTTTCATTTTTTTCTGCTTTTTCAGTTTTTTCAGTTTTTTCACCCTTAGCGCCGTCCGCATTCTTTGATGCATCTTCCGCAGGGTCTTTCTGATCAGGATATTCAATCCTGTTGTGGTAGTATCCGACAAGAAGCTTTACGAACGCATCTTTTATCGTCGTAATGTCGCTGAACGTCAAGTCGCATTTATCAAGCTGGTGATGCTCTGCCTTTCCGTTTATGAGCATCTGTATGAATTTATCAAGACGTTCTTCCGTCGGATTTTCAAGCGTGCGGCAAGCTGCTTCTACAGTATCTGCAAGCATTACAACGGCACTTTCCTTTGTGGACGGCGGATTTCCGGTATAGGAATAGTCTGCTGGATTTACGTTCGGATTTTCTTTTTTTGCTTCTTCATAGAAATAGGCAATTATGTTGTTTCCGTGGTGCTCTTCGATTATGTCGATAATCTGCTGCGGAAGATGAAGCTGGTGCGCCTTTTCAACCCCCTTGCGCACGTGGCTTCTGATGACGGAAACAGAAAGGCTCGGTTTCATAGCATTGTGCTTGTTTATTCCGTTCGTCTGATTTTCTACAAAATACTCGCTCTGATCCATTTTTCCGATGTCGTGATAATACGCGCCTACTCTGGCAACAAGCGCATTCGCCCCGATGTCGCGGCACGCATTTTCTGCAAGCTGCGCAACCATCTGCGAATGCTGATATGTTCCGCTTGCCGTAACAAGCATTTTCCGCATTACAGGATTGTTAAGGTCGCTTAAATCCATAAGGCGGAATACGCTTGCCGTATTCAATAGGAATT
>SAMEA3663010__coassemble_423_pt1 | contig 16479 bp, 14 predicted proteins | sample SAMEA3663010__metabat2_high_PE_013 | metagenome-assembled genome bin SAMEA3663010 (sample SAMEA3663010) | pig gut metagenome | biome: pig gut; feature: pig-associated habitat; material: faeces | place: France | collected 2012 | reverse complement strand
TTCCGCAATTTGGCAGAAAAATCCGGGTGCGGCGGGAATTACGGCAGGAAATTCTACAGGTTTTATTCTTATGAAGATATGATTGACTTGTTTGAGCGAATGGGCGGTATTTTGAAAAAAAGCGGAACGTTCGGAGAATGCGTTTATTCAGAATGGCGTGCATCGCCGGAAAAGCATCTTGCGGAAGTAGTAAGCGGCTTGTTTTCCGGATGTGTCGTTGTTCCGCAGGGAAAAACTAGCGCGAACAAGCGTATTCATATGTATCTTCGCTGGATGGTACGCCGCAATTCTCCTGTCGATTTAGGGCTGTGGAACTGGTACAGTCCGGCGGATTTGATTTTGCCGCTTGATACGCACGTCATTCAGGAAAGCATACGTCTTGGGCTTATCCCGGAAAAATCTGGCGCAACCCTAAAAACGGCACGTGCACTTACTCATTCCCTTAAAGAAATCTGGCTGGATGACCCGTGCAAGGGTGATTTTGCGCTGTTCGGACTTGGCGTTGACCAGAACAAAAACGATGAATAGCGAAAGTCCGGACGGAATGGTGCTTGCACCTTGTAAAAAACAGCCGTAGAATACAGGTATGAACGTTAGTATTTTTGAAATGCCGCTTGATTTCGGGGCAAGCCGTCACGGTTCTGATATGGGACCTTCTGCAATCCGCCTTGCCGGAATTCGCGAAAAAATTGAAAGCCTTGGTCATACAATCAACAGCTATATGACTCCGATTTCCATAAATCCGCAGGAATACGAAAGCGCCGGTAATCCGCGTGCAAAATATCTTGAGCCTATTACAAAGGCGTGCCAGACTCTTGCTGGAGAAGTCTATCATACGGCGGAATCAGGTGATTTTCCGCTTGTGCTTGGCGGTGACCATTCAATCGCGCTCGGCTCTCTTGCAGGAATGGGGCGCTTTGCAAAAGAAAAGCATAAACGGCTTGGAGTTCTGTACGTAGATGCGCACGGAGATTTTAATACTGACGAAACGTCGCCGAGCGGCAATATCCACGGAGAATGCCTTGCGGCGTCCTGCGGATACGGACTTAAAGAACTGACGGATTTGTATTATGAGGGAGTAAAGATTGAGCCGCAGAATGTATGCTTTGTGGGGACGCGCGATTTAGATTCAGGCGAGCGCGAACTTATGAAAAAAGCCGGAGTAACAGTGTTTTCGATGAGCGACATCGAGCGGCACGGATTTCCGGCGATTGTAAAAAAAATAATTGTATTTTTCAAAAGCCACGCGGATATTGTTCACGTAAGTTTTGATATGGACGTACTTGACCCGATGTTCGCGCCGGGAACTGGAATTCCACTTCCGGCAGGGCTTACGAACCGAGAGGCGCTTCTTTTAATGGAAGAAATGGCAGACACTGGGCTTGTGCGCTCTGCGGAAATCGTAGAGGTGAACCCGGTGCTTGACGTGCGGAACCAGACTGCTATTCTTGCAGTAAGCCTTGCAGCCCGGCTTTTGGGTGAAAAAATCTATTAAGACCGGCTAGTTTTCAAGCTTAAGGTCGCCTTCACCAATCCAACCGATTTTTCTAAGAAGAAGTCCTGCTGCCCAGCTTATTATTCCCGGAAGGATAAAGCAGATAAGCAGAAGTCCAATCCAGTCGAGTGCGCCCGGGGTAATTGCAGAAGCACCTGCTTTTACGGCAGCTTCCGACGGCGAAAACCATCCGGTGATTACGCCGATTTGTCCTACAAGACCGCACGTTCCCATACCGGAAGAAACAGCTGCGCCGTTCATCTCCATTTTGAAAAGGCACGTTGCAAGCGGACCTGTAATTGCCGATGCCAAAACAGGCGGAATCCAGATGCGCGGATTTTTTATGATGTTAGGCATCTGAAGCATGGAAGTACCCAGTCCCTGGCTGAAAAGTCCGCCCCATTTGTTTTCGCGGAAACTCATTACGGCAAAACCAATCATATTTGCGCAGCAGCCTGCAACAGCCGCTCCGCCGGCAAGTCCTGTAAGTCCGAATGCGGCGCATATTGCGGCGGAGCTTATCGGCAGGGTAAGCGCAATTCCTACTACAACAGAAACGATAATTCCCATTACAAGCGGATGGAGCTTTGTTGCCCACATAATAAGGTTTCCGATTGAGCTAGCGGCCATTCCGATATATTTTGCGCAAAGCACGGAAAGGAGCGCACCTGTAATAATCGTTACAAGCGGCGTTACGATGATGTCAACTTTTGTCTTTTTAGATACAAGCTGTCCTGCTTCTGCCGCAATAATTGCAATTACAAGAACGGCAAGCGGTCCGCCTGCACCACCGGTAATATTTGCCGCAGAACCTACGGCAACAAGCGAGAACATAACAAGCATTGGAACGCTGAGTGCAAGTCCGATTGCAACAGCCATTGCAGCACCTACGACGTGCGCATCACAGGCAAAAGAGCCGGCATCAACAAAAAACTGGAATACTGCGTTCTGGTTCAGGCGCAGGAGCTGCTGACCGATAGTGCGGATAATCGTGCCGATTAGTAAAGATGCAAAAAGTCCCTGAGCCATACCGCTCATCGCATCAATACAATACCGCTTTACAAATCTGTTCATAGAAATCTCCTATAAAAAATCAAAGAGGAAATGTCAATTTCCGATTTGATTTTTTAAGCCTCTTCGCAATGAAATGAGAAGAGGCAGATGATAAGGAAGTTCGCAACGCGAACTTGTGAATAAAAACTTTGACGCTATTTCAGGCAAAGTTTTTATTACACCTCCTATGGAAAAAAATGAGAAAAATAAAATAGAGTGGATTGATATACTTGTTGATGTGCGATACAGGGCGCGCCGTAGCGTCGGCTGTATTCTCGTTCCGTGGAATCGAGCGTGTGGTTCATCACAAACGTAAAATCTAGTGGAAATCTAACGTATTTTTCAGGTAAAGGCAATATGCAGGGAAAACGCATTGCAGGACAGGACTCCTTACAGGTTTATTAAATTATGTGAGTCTGCTATTATCAAATTGTTTTTGTTTACTTTGGAGGAAAAAGAATGAAAAAACTGATTTTTTCTGTGATGCTTGCGCTGTCTGCGTTTTTTGCAGGTGCAGCAACACGACTTACGCTTGATAACGGCATAAATATTGTTTTTGAGGGATGCGCTGACGGTTCGGTGCGTTTTGAGGCTCTTGGAAAGAAACCTTCCGCTCCGGTGAAAGAGTTTGAACTTTCGCGCGAAACTGCCGCTGAAGATTTTGTGCAGGCAGAGGATGGCTCGTACTGGTGGAACGGCTATACGGTCATTCCTGCGGCGGACGGCTACACCCTGCTTTTTAACGGTGAAGAACTGTATGCGTCGTCTTTCAACGAAGAACCTTTCCTTCTGCGTGAAATACGTAACTGGAAAACTGCAACTGAATTCTACGGATTTGGAGAAGCAAGCCGCAACGTGAGCCTGCGTAACCAGTCCTTTGCAATATGGAACGTTTCAAAATACGGTGACCACGCATATCTTTTCATTCCGTTTTACGTAACGAATACAAATACGTGCGTATATTACAATGCCGGTTCAAATGACAGAATTTATTTTCAGGACGGCAAAGACTTTCAGGTGTACAGAAGCGCCTATCACAGGATAGAATGTTTCGTACGCCAGGATTTATCTCTAGAAGAAAGCGTTGCGAAATTCTACAGGGAATCAGGTGCATCCTGCCTTCTTCCGAAATGGGCGTTCGGCTTTATCCAGTCAAAATACGGCTACAAGACGCAGGAAGAAGTGACTGAACTCGTAGAAGGTTTCAAGATGCGTGACATTCCGCTTTCTGCCGTCGTCCTTGACCTTTACTGGTTCAATAGAATGGGCGACATTTCCTTTACGAACGCCGGTTTTCCAGAACCAAAAAAAATGAATGACTATATGGAACAGAACGGCGTAAAGCTCGTTACGATTACAGAGCCGTTTTTTACTACTGAATGCGTGAACTACAAGGAACTTCTTTCCGGAAAAATGCTGTGCAAGGATAACAAGGGAAAAATCCGGCTGTGGCGTGACTGGTGGTGTCTTGGGGATAAGGAGGGCGCGCTTTTTAATCCTCTTGCAAAAAAAGCCCCGTCATTTATGGCAGAAAAATATTCTGCAATGCTTGAAGACGGAATAGACGGCTTCTGGACAGACCTTGGCGAGCCGGAAAATGCTCCGGACGATATAAAAGTCGGAAAATACGCGCTTATTGATTTTCACAACTACTACAACTATTACTGGACAAAAGCGCTTTATGACGGTATGAAGTCCGTTCACCCTGACAAAAGGCTTTTCATTATGTCACGTTCAGGATATACAGGAATTGCAAAATTCAACGTTTCCGTATGGTCAGGAGATGTTGCAGTGTCCTGGCCGTCGCTTGAAAATCAGATAGCATACGGACTGAACGCCGGTCTTTCAGGACTTGCATACTGGGGAAGCGACGTAGGCGGATTTACGCCGGAAAAGACAAATCCTGAACTTTTCGTGCGCTGGTATCAGTTCGGTGCATTTACGCCTGTATTCCGTGCGCATGGTACGGATTCGCGCGAACCGTGGATTTTTACCGACAGGGAAACTGAAATCGTATCAAAATATATCCGTGCGCGCACTGCGCTTCTTCCTTACGTTTACTCAACGGCAAGGCAGACGATGAGCGGAATTCCGATGATGCGCCCGATGTTTTACGAGAGCAGTTCCGTTCCGCAGGAATATATGGAAAGCCAGTATATGTTCGGCGATTTCATTCTTGTAGCTCCTGTATACCGTCAGCTTGCTGCGGAAAAAGAAAAGACAGTCTATCTTCCTTGCGGAAACTGGTATGAGTTCAGTTCTATGAAAAAAATTAAGGCGGAAGGCGGAACGGCTGTTACAGTGCCGCTTACGCTTGACGATATTCCGGTGTACATAAAGGAAGGAGCAGTTATTCCTGCAGAAAAAGACGGTGCGCTGTACGTGCTTTTAGTTCCTGCTGACGGCGTAAAAAATTCGTTCGTGCTGTATGATGACGACGGAGAAAGCGAGCAGTACAAGGATGGCGCGTATTCGGAGATTGAGCTTTCGCTCGACGGTTTTAACGTTACGGCAAAACGTTCAGAAAATGCAGATTTTCTGGGTGACGATTTAATCCTTGCCGTTCCTGCCTCAGTAAAGACAGGAAGTGGCTGGACTTTGCGCGGAAATTTCAAGACGAAGAAAGTTTCGGTTTCTGAAATGGAGAACGGTTTTTCCCTGTAAACGTGAAAAAAGGTCTGAATATGAACAGAATTGATTTTTATAACGCATTTATCATTGTTTTTCTGGCAGGAACTATAGTCAGTTTTCTGATAAATCAGTTTCTGGAATGGATTGATTTTCGGGAGCGGTGCAGAAGCGGCGGAGAAATTCCTTCCGTCCTGAAAAACATTCCGGAATCATCCTGCTTTGATTCTGAAAAGCTTCGGAAAATATGCGCCTACGAGAACGCAAAGTATTTTGCGTGGATTCCGTCGTCCGTTCTTGGAACTGCGCTTTCACTCGCGCTTGTATGCACGGGATTTTATCCGTGGCTGTTCAACGTTGTCTGCCGTATTACAGGAACGCCGGGATCGTTCGTAAGTTCCTATGCGTGTGCCTTTCTGTTTATGGTTTTTTGTTCCATTCCGGAAAGCATACTTTCAATTCCTTTTGACCTGTACCGCGAATTCCGCATAGAAAAAAAATTCGGTTTTTCAAATATGACGTTCCGCCTGTGGATTTTGGACGGCATAAAAAACCTTATTGTATCGCTTGTGATGAGCGCGGTTCTTATTGCTGCAATGATTGCCGTTCTTACAGGATTTCCAAAACTCTGGTGGATTTTAATTACGTGCGTGATGTTTGCGTTTACTCTGATTATGCAGGTAGTTTATCCGCTTGTAATTGCGCCGCTTTTCAATAAATTCGTACCGCTTGAAGACGGCGAACTCAAGAGCCGCATTACATCACTTATGGAACAGCTTGGATTTAAATCGACCGGTATTTTTGTGGTGGACGCGTCAAAGCGGAGCGGACATTCAAATGCGTATTTTACAGGGATAGGAAAGTCAAAGCGCGTCGTTCTGTATGATACTCTGGTGAAGCAGCTTACGACGGATGAACTTGTTGCTGTTCTGGGACACGAATTCGGGCATTACAAGCTTCATCATATTGTACGCCGAATTTGCATTATGCTTCCTGTAGAATTTCTTTTGATGTTCCTTCTGTACGTATTCTCGCAGACAACTGCGCTTTACACAGGATTCGGCTTTGCGGTAGCGCAGCAGCAGGTTCAGTCCGTTCAGTTTATAGGGCTGTTCCTGTCATCTCTTGTAGCAGGTTCTGTTCAGGAAATTCTTTCGCCGCTAATGCACCTTGGTTCGCGGCGCGATGAATATGCGGCAGATGCATTTTCTGCGCGTCTTACAAAAAATCCGCACGCGCTTGTTACAGCCCTTATCAAGCTGAACAGCGAAAACCTGAGCGAGCTTCTTCCGCCGAAGCTATACGTTATATGGAATTATTCGCATCCTGCTCTTTCCGAACGCGTTTCAGTTCTAGAACCGTCTGCCGGAAAAAACTTCTAAATGTAAATGAGGGGCAGAATATGCCCCTTCATTGAAGAAAATAATTTCCAGCTTTTCAAAAATCATCATTTTCGCATTTTTAAATGTATGGAAAGAGGGGCATATATATGTCATGCTGAATTTATTTCAGCATCTCTCACGCAAGCGAGATCCCGAAACAAGTTCGGGATGACGGGTTGTAGTTTGGGGATGACGGTCTGGCAGTTCAGGGATGACAGACTGGTGTTCCGGGATTTTTACTTACGGCAGGAACAGGTGATGAATGTCTTTACAGCCGTTTTCTTTTTCCTGTGCTGTATTGTTGCTTGAAGAGCCGGCTTTTTTCAGCTAAACTTTTTGTATGAACAGTTCATTTCTTGGCGAAGTGTTGATACTGGTGCTGCTGGTCATCAACTCCTGCAGGATATTCTTTCTTAAATACGGAAAAATTGACGCGCTTACGGTTCTTGCTCCTGTGTGCGTTGTTCTTTCTGTTCTTCAGATTATTGCCTGGAACGCAGATTTTTTTTCCATTCTGATTTTTGCCGTTTCAGCGGCAGCTTTTTTTATCAATTTCCGCGCGCTTCTGCGCTTTGCATCCGGTCTGTACGTTGACCATTACAGCATTGCGTTTAAGACCGGCGCGGCTTTGATTTTGTTTGTATCTGCGGTTTCTCTTGGTATTCTTTTGTATTTCCGCCCGGTTATCGTTCAGCCTTCTGATTATAAGGCAGTTCAGTCTAAGGTGCGCTTGGTCGGTTCGTTTGCCGGCGGTTTTCATACGGCATCTGCATTTGAAAGTGCAGACGGCATTGTAACGGTGTGCGCGCCTGTTCCTGAACAGCCGTCCGCCGGTTCGGGCGCGGAACTGCCGTGCGTTCTTATTATTCCGGACAAACGCGCCGACACAAATTTCTATCTTCCGTATATGTATATGCTTTCAAAGTGCGGTTTTACCGTATATTCCGGTGATTTTTCTGCGCGCGACGTAAAGTGGTTTCATTCGGCGGCGGACGTATGTTTTTTCCGGCGATTTTTCTCCGTCTGTGCGTATCTAAAAAATCCTCATCAGTATGAGGCTGAAAAAGAATTTTACACGTTCAACATTTCAAAAGAAATTGATGCGATGGTTAATTTTATACGCAGGAACGCTTCTGAGAACCAGAAGATTTTTATTGTCTGCGACTGGATGGCAGACACAGCTGTTTCTGACTATGTAAAGCTTCATCCGGATGTTGCAGACGGATTTCTTAATCTCTGTGATTTTGAAGAATATGTAACTCCGGGATTCGGCTTTGTGCGCCAGCTTGAGCCTTTTACGGCATTCCGGCTTGGCTTCGGGAAAAGTAATGATTTAAAGGAAATACAGCTTGTTGCGGACAGGACGCTTTCGCTTCTTCCGCAGAAAAAAAACAGTCAGGCGGAGGAACAGTCGAATGACGCTGAATGAACTTGATGTGTATTTCAAAAGCTTTTTGAAACCGGAAAATTTTTTGTCCGATCCGTCGCGTAACGGAATACAAATTCAAAACAGCGCGCCGGACAAAACTCCCGTTACAAAAATTGCGTTTGCCGTTGATGCTTGCGAACAGACGGCACTGGCGGCGGCAAAGGCAGGCGCGCAGCTGCTTTTCGTTCATCACGGACTTTTCTGGGGTGCGTGCGAAACGGTTACGGGTCACGTGTACAAAAGATACTGCGCCTTTTTGCAGAATGACGTTGCGCTGTATGCGTGCCACATTCCGCTTGATGCAAATAATCCTTACGGCAACAATTACGGACTTGCCTCCCGAATCGGGCTTACAAACTGCGCTCCGTTCGGAGAGTGGCGCGGAATGGAGATAGGCGTAAAAGGCGAACTTATTGCTCCTGTTTCGGTGGAGGAACTTGCTTCCCGCGCGCTTCTTCCGGGAGAGAAGCCTGCGTGCATACTTCCGTTCGGAAAAAAAGAAATCAGGACTGTAGGCATTATTTCCGGCGGTGCAGGCGAAGACTGGGTGCAGGCTTCTGACGCCGGCCTTGACGCATTTATCACAGGCGAAGTACAGCACGAACAGTATCACTGCATTCAGGAAAACGGAATTAACGTTATTGCCGGCGGTCATTACCGCACTGAAACGGTCGGCGTAAATCTTGTACGTGAAAAAGTGGAAAAAGAATTGAAAATAAATACTATTTTTATAGATATTCCGACAGGACTTTAATATCTTTATCTATAGTAATTTTCTAAAAAAAATTTATTTTATCAGAGGTTTTATGACTATCGACAGAAAAAAAATGCTGCCTTTTATCCTGACGGCTGCCGTTATTATCCTTGACCAGATTACAAAAGCATTGATTGTTAAGAATATTCCGCTATTTACTATAGGATATTCGTTTTTCGGAGATTTTTTGAGGATTGTACACGTTGCTAATACCGGTGTTGCATTCAGTATGGGAGATTCTATGCCGCTTATTTTAAGACGGTTGTGTTTTGGAATTATTCCGCTTGCCGTAATCGTAATGGTAATCGTCGTGTATCTCCGCAACAATGATTTCAATTCGCTTCAACGCTGGGCAATCTGCGGAGTTTTAGGCGGCGGTCTTGGAAACATCATCGACCGTTTTTTCCGTGCAGAAGGCGTAGTCGATTTTATCGACGTAAAATTCTACGGTCTTTTCGGGCTTGAGCGATGGCCTACGTTCAATGTGGCTGATTCTGCGGTCGTTGTGTGCGGCATACTTCTTGTAATTTCATTTGCCGTTGCAATAAAAAGCAGCGGAAATAAAGACGGGGAATAGCATTTTATGGAAAAGTGCATAAAAAAAATCGGCATAATCGGTGCGATGGACTCTGAAATTTCAGTTCTTCGTTCCATAATGAAGGAAAACGGAAGCCTTAAGCAGACGGAGGCAGGAAACTGTACGTTCAATGAAGGCGTAATCAACGGTGTTTCTGCTGTTGTCGTAAAAAGCGGCGTCGGAAAGGTGAATGCTGCTCTGTGCGCACAGAGGCTTATCCTTCAGTTCGGGGTGGATGCTGTCATCAATACCGGGATTGCCGGTGCAATGGGCGGAAACCTCTGCATATTCGATATGGCCGTTTCTACGGATGCTGTGTATCACGATATGGACGCTGTGGAATTCGGCTACAAGCCGACGGAAATTCCGCAGATGAAGGTGAGTGCATTTCTGGCGGATGAACGGCTTATCAAGGCAGCAAAGTCTGCTTTTGAAAAGACGAATAAGTCCAGAGAACGGAAAATTGTTGCAGGACGCGTTGCGACCGGCGACCAGTTTGTAGCGGAAAAAGCGGTAAAAAATCACATAAAGGAAATATGCAGTCCTGTCTGTGTTGAAATGGAAGGAGCTGCAATTGCCCATACCTGCTATGTGAACTGCATACCGTACGTTATCCTGCGCTGTATTTCAGATATGGCGGACGATACGGTAAAGGCGACGTACTCGTTCAATGAGGAAACCGCCGCGGAAGAAAGTTCAAAAGTAGTAATTGAGATGCTTGCTGAATTATCCTGCGGAAATTGATTTTTCAAAGAGGTGAATATGTCTGAGCATACAGAGGGTCATTACAAGGTTGACAGTTTCAATCTTGATCATACAAAAGTAACTGCGCCGTTCGTGCGGCTTGCAGCTAAAAAAGTCGGGGAAAAAGGCGATGTCGTGTCAAAATTCGACATAAGGTTCTGCCAGCCGAACAAAGAATTTATGACGACAGGCGCAATTCACACGCTTGAACATCTTGTTGCAGAATATATCCGCGATGAGATGGACGGCGTAATTGATTTCAGTCCTATGGGCTGCCGGACAGGTTTTTATTTTACCATTTTCGGCGACAGGGACGAAGAATACGTTGCAGGGCATATGAGTTCTGTCCTTAAAAAAGTTGCCGCCTGGGACAAGCCTGTTCCTGCAACTACGGAAAAAGAGTGCGGAAATTATCGTGACCACGACCTTGCAGGCGCAAAGGAATGGGCGGCAAAATGGGTTTCCGGCATAGAAAAAAAAGGTTGGAACTGCTATTTGAAATAAGCGTTCTGTTTAATATGCTGTTTATCAGGAAAAAAAATGAACGTCATTTCAAAATTCAAGGAAACAGTAACGTCGGTTCTGCCGGTTATGGCAATCGTGCTCGTACTTGGGCTTACGGTTGCTCCAATCGGTTCGGCTCTTATCATTCAGTTTGTTGCAGGCGGAGTTCTGCTGATTGCAGGACTTACGATATTTTTAGTAGGCGTTGACATCGGAATTCAGCCTATAGGTGAACGAATAGGCGCGGCTCTTACAAGCAAGCGAAACCTGTTCCTGCTTCTGAGCATTTCGTTTGTCATCGGATTTTTTGTAACGGTCGCCGAGCCGGACATTCAGGTGTTCGGAGATCAGATTCATTCAATATTCAACGCCGTAAACAAAATGCATCTTGTGTATATGATTGCTTCCGGCGTAGGTCTTTTCATTATGATTGGACTTTTGCGGACTGTTCTGAAACTTCCGCTGAAGATTGTCCTTGTTTTCTTTTACATTCTTCTGTTCGTACTTTCGTATTTTTCTCCGTCAAGTTTCTGGGGAATTGCGTTTGACTCCGGCGGTGCTACTACAGGTCCTATGACAGTTCCGTTCATTCTTGCCCTTGGCGTCGGCGTTCATTCGGTACGGGCTTCAGGTAAGGACGATGATTCTGATACGTTTGGACTTACCGGCGTTACGTCTATCGGTCCGATTCTTGCGGTTATGATATACGGCGTTGTGCTTTCTTCAAACGGCGCTCTGAACGGTGCGGAAACGGCGGCGGAATCTGCTGCCGCAGAAAGCGGACTTGGAATTTTTCTTCATTTAATTCCGCATTATGCTTATGAAGCGGCGCTTTCCATTGCTCCGCTTGCAGTTATGCTTGTTGTGTTTCAGTTTACGCTTCTTAAACTTCCGCCGCGTCAGATAATCCGTATGGCTGTCGGTCTTGTATGGAGTTATGTAGGACTTCTTGTGTTTTTAACCGGTGTAAACGGCGGCTTTATGTCTGCCGGCAGGGAACTTGGAATTATTCTTGGCGGAAAGGCAGCCGGTTCAGGCGGAGTGTGGTCGGTTCTTCTTATTTGTACAGGACTTCTTCTGGGCGCCGTTGTTGTCTGCGCCGAACCTGCGGTATGGGTTTTAACTGATCAGGTTGAAGCGCTTTCCGGCGGTACGATAAAGCGAAAGCTTATGCTTGTATTCCTTGCTGCCGGAGCTGCCGTTGCAATCGGTCTTACGATGTGGCGCGCACTCGGCGGATTTAGCATTATGCGCATTCTTATTCCGGGATATGCGCTTGCACTTCTGCTTATGATCTGGAGTCCTAAGCTTTTTACGGCGATTGCGTTTGATTCCGGCGGCGTTGCTTCTGGTCCTATAACTTCAACGTTTGTACTTTCGTTTACGCTTGGTGCAAGTCAGGCGTGCGGCGGAAGTTCTGATGCGTTCGGTGTTATTGCACTTGTTGCTATGACGCCTCTTATTGCAATCCAGCTGCTTGGAATTCTTTACAGCAGGAAGAAAAATAAGGACAGACTGACAGAAAAGGAGGGGAAATAATGGCATCATTTGATTTGATAATGGGCATTGTTCCCAAAAACAGCGGTGAACTTTTAACTCATACGGCAACGAATGCCGGTTCTGCCGGCGGAACGGTGTCTATGGGTCGCGGAACTGCATCTAATTCGATTTTGCAGATGCTCGGTTTCGGGGATTCTGCAAAAGACATTGTGTACATTCTTACCGATTCTGCTCAGACGCAGACGATAAAAAATGCAGTTACAGACGCGTGTCTTGAGAAAAAACGTCCGTTTGGAATTTTATTTTCAATAAAGGTTTCTCATTTTATAAAGACAGGTTCGGTTTCAGCAGACTTGCAGGAGGAAAATTCGATGACTAAAAATACAACGCATAAATTGATTACGATTATTGTAAACCGCGGTTTTGCAGAAGATACAATGGATGCGGCAAGAAAGGCCGGTGCAGGCGGCGGAACGATTATAAACGCTCGCGGAACGGCTAAAGAGGGCGATGCAAAATTCTTTGGAATGGAGATTATTCCGGAAAAAGATATGATTTTTGTCCTTGCAGAAAATGAAAAAGCTGATGCAATTCTTGAAGCTGTGCGCACACTTCCGTGTCTTTCAAAGCCGGGAAGCGGAATTGCATTTGCAAGCCCTGCGGAAAACTTTACGCTTCTTGGAAAATAACGCGTCCGCCTTATGAAAGATCTGTGCATTCCCGGCGTTCGCCTTGAATATTTTGACATAATCGATTCGACTAATTCGGAGGCAAAACGCCGGCTTGGTGCAGTTCCGCCGGGAGAATATCGTCTGTTTCATAAAACTGTGCTTGTTGCCGGAGAACAGACTGCCGGCCGCGGACGTCTTGGAAGAAAATTTTATTCCCCCTGCGGAACAGGTCTTTATTTTTCGCTTGTCTATGCCGCCGGGAGCGTTTCTGACCCGGGAAAAATTACCGCCGTTGCCGCCGTTGCCGTATGCCGCGCCATAAAAAGCGTTTTTAACGTTGATGCCGGCATAAAGTGGGTGAACGATATATTTGTTTCCGGTAAAAAAGTGTGCGGAATACTTACGGAAGGCATTGTAAATCCGCTTTCGGGAGCAGTTGAAGCCGCAGTCATCGGCATAGGAATAAATATTTATTTCAGCAGCAAAATGCCGGAGGAACTTTCTTTGCGTGCCGGGGGTATCTGCGGCTCTTCCCTGCCCGGTGCCGGTGATGAAAATGCAGACGGCGGAAAAAATGCGGAAATGAAAGACAGGCTTCTCTGCCACACCATAGAAAATCTTGTAGAAATCCTTGACGGCAGGGAGGAGGCGTTTTTTTCCGCAATGGAAGAGTACAAGGCGCGTTCGACCCTTATTGGAAAAACAGTAACTGTTTCTCCCGTTATAGACAGCCGCGAAAGGCAGTATGATGCTGTAGTAACCGGCATTACAGATGACGCACAGCTTGTCGTGCGGACTTCTGACGGAAGGGAAAAGACGCTTTCAAGCGGTGAAGTAACGCTTCACGCAAACAGCTGATATTTACTGTTTGCGATAATAATCGGTGCATGCTATAATTAAAGACACTGAAAACATTTTACGGTCTGCAAGCATAACTACGGCGGTTCTGCCGGTTTACGTTTGCCTGGAGTTTGAAAATGAGCGATTATTCTGATTTAGACCCTTCTATAGCAGAAATGCTTAGCAATGTGAAAGATACAGCTGATGAATCTGAAGATATAGATCTTTCTGAATTTGAATCAGCCGGTGAAAAGAAATTTTCTATGGAAGATTTTGCGCGCCGTTCAAAACTGTTTGACTCCAAAGCAGACAGCGTGAAGAAAAAGACAAAATCCATTCACGAAGTTGATTTAAGCCAGCACGAATTTGAACCTGTTGAGCAGATGCTGAGCGACGAGGCTTCTTCTGTTTTTGAAGATAAATCTTATTATAAAACAGCCCTCACAAATGAAAATGCCTCTTCTCAGCGCGTTCACCAGCTTCTTTCAAAATATTTGACCTGTCAGGATCCTAAGGACAGGACTGTCTACCGCCAGAATCTTATTTCTGCTTATTGGGAACTGCTCCGCGGAATGGCGCCGAAAATGGCTGATATAAATCTTCCTATGCCTAAACGTATGATGTGCCGCTTCGGAGTCCTTCTGCCGTCGCTGTTCCGTCCTGAGCAAAAAACGTTCTTTTCCCGGATATTTTTTGAAAACCGTCCGTGCGAGCCTGTTATGTATGTTGACGAATGGTTCAAGGAAATTGCCGCCGGAAGAATGTCGAATTCTATGACTGACGAAAAACGCACGCCTGTAAAAGCGGCCAATGCGGAAGAAGCTGCGCGTATCGAACAGACGCGGCTTATGCAGCTTAAATCAAAGAATTCCGGAAAGCTCCAGAGCGCCGAAAATCTCTTGAACATAAAGGAAAACGAGCGCGCAATGCTTGAAACTGAGCTTAAGGCAAAGGTGGATCAGCTTTGCGAGCATAATCCTGTTCTTGGTTTTGAACCGCATTTGTGCGAATATGATGAAATGCAGCTCAAGCTGTTTTCAGAAATTTCTGACAGGCTTCACCGGCTTTCAAAGAACAACAAGGAACTGTCACGATGTCTTAGGGAATTTCAGGATGCAAAAGGCGTATATACCAGCGTTGAAAATAAACTTGCCGGCGGTCCGGACATATCGGCTGCTACAGACTCAAATGCTGTAAACATTGAATTCCAGACAGTCCGCCAGATGGCAAAAATGACTGTCGGACGGCAGGGAAATCAGTTTCCGATTTTTACGCGTGAATTTTTTCATTGTACGGAAAGGGGAACGGGAACGCGCGAAAATGTCATAGAAATCCTGCGCTGGGTAGAATCAGTTGATCCGGGCGCTTTCTGCCGTATACATAAAAATGTTCCGAACCGCATTGTTCCTTATGTGCTTCTTATTCCTACGTATGGTGACCGCGGCTTCTGCTGGGAACCGTTCGACCGTTATAACCGCGTAACAAGCCGCGGACGAATAGTTATTCCAATGTATCCGCGTGATTTGAAAATTGCCGTTCTTACTGCCGTTGCGGACTTGCGCTGGCAGGTTGCAAAGGAAAAAGCTTCCTATTACTGGATGGAAGAAGGTCTTACCGGTCAGTATTATCAGCACATCGACCGCCTTAAGCTTAAGGGTGACCTGAAGGCATTTTTCATCGAAGATTACGTTTTGTGGATGACAAAAGAATCTGAGGGTGTACAGCGCCTTGACAAGGAAGTGCGCGGTATTTTCTGGCGGAATATGCCGTTCCCGAACGAGCGCAAGCAGGAACTCAGAAAGCGAAGTCTTGTATACGATGAACTTTGTATAAAAGACAATAACCGTGCGATGAGCGACGGCTATTGATTTGAAAAAAATACATTACTATGCGATGAGCGTCTGCGGCGTGCAGACGCTTTTTTATTTTCCGAAAAGCGATGCGATTTTTGTAATTATGTCTGCGCCTGCAATGAACGTTCCTGCTGAACTTCCTATTGAAGAAAGGAAGAATACAAGAAGGACGCGCAAAATCCTGTTTTTGTAAAATCCCTTTACGGAACAGGCATTGTCAGAAAGCAGTTCCAGGTCTTTTACTTTCGGCTTGCAGAAAACAGCCTGCATTATTCCGGAAACAAGCCCGACTCCTATAAGCGGACAGAGCGAAGTAATCGGTGCGCCGATAAATGATACAAGAATTGCAAGCGGATGACCGGCAGCTGCCGCCGCTCCTATTGCCGAAAGAGTACCGTTCCACAAAATCCAGCTGAGAGCCATCTCCGTACCCTTAGCTTTTCCGCCGAAATAAAAACCGGCGCCTATCATTGCCACAATAATTGCCGGAATTACCCAGCCCATAATTTTTGCACCGGCTTTTTTCGGCGGAACGGAACTGATTTTCTCAAGGTCAGGCGTTTCTTCCCCGGCGGCAATTTTTTCAAGGTGCTTTTTTACTCCGGCAAGATGACCGGCGCCTAATACCGCAACAATGCTGTTTCCGTCCGAATGCCAGATGCTCCCTGCAAGATATTCGTCGCGTTCGTCGATAAGCACTTTTTTTATTTCCGGCATATATTCGGAAAGTTCGCTCATCATCGAATCCATCTCGGACTGTTTCTTAAGGTTTTCTATCTGTTCGCTTGAAATTTCTTCTTTGCTGAAAGCACTTGCAAGAAGTGCGGAAATAAGCTTGATTTTCCCTGCACCGGAATTGCACGCCCAGGCACGGCGCAGCGTTATTTGAATAGGACGGTCTGCCATAACGGCAGGAATTCCAAGTTCTTTTGCCGTATTCATTGCGGCAACCATTTCATCGCCCGGTTTTATGCCTGTGCTCTGACCCATCCGCTTCTGGAAAGACGCAAGCACAAGGTTTGCAAGCAGAAGAAATCCCTGTTTCTGGC
>SAMEA3663010__coassemble_421_pt1 | contig 16491 bp, 17 predicted proteins | sample SAMEA3663010__metabat2_high_PE_013 | metagenome-assembled genome bin SAMEA3663010 (sample SAMEA3663010) | pig gut metagenome | biome: pig gut; feature: pig-associated habitat; material: faeces | place: France | collected 2012 | reverse complement strand
GTTATCATAAAAGTACAGTCTGAAAATACCCGAAAATAAAATGAGGGTATGAGATGAAGTACAGTAAAGAATTCAAGGAACAGGCAATTAAACTTTCTGATGAAATCGGATTAAAACAGGCCTGTTCACAGCTTGGAATTGCTTATGGAACTCTTGCCGACTGGCGGAAGAGTTATAACAGAGAGCGGATTTCAAAACCGAGAGAGAGCGCAGGAGAGCCTCTTACCGAGCGTGAAAAAAAACTGATGAAGGAGAATGCAGAGCTGAGGGAAGCAAATGACATTCTCAAGGAGGCCTTCCGTTTTTTCGTAAACGACCGGAAGATGTCGGCAAGTGCTATGACAACGCAAGAATGGAGTCATTCTTTGCAACGTTGAAAAAAGAAAAGCTGTACAGAATCAACACTGCAAAAATGACAGTCGAACAGGTAAAGAAAATCATCTTCAGATACGTGATGATTTATTACAACAGAAAAAGAATTTCAACTGTAAATCCAGGCGGCTGGCCACCAACTGTTTTCAGAGAAAAATCAGCAGTTGCTTGTACAGCTGCTTAAATTTAGGGTGTTTTTAGACTGTACGAAAGTTGACTTTTTCAGCTTGAGTACGCGTTCCCTATGCCGTCTGTTCCTGAAATGGGACAGTACTGGACTGTGATGAACAGCGCCTCTGCACGCATCTGGGACGGTGCATCAGTCGAGCAGGAACTGGGCAGGGCTGATATGCAGATAAGCAGATAGTTTTGCCGCAAGTCATTCGCGCGGCAGATAAGTCTGCTTTATATTGAAAAATATACTGAAAAACAGTAGTATTCGTAAAAATATACACCACGCTAAAATGGGAGATTATTATGACGGATATGAATGTTGAAATCTTGGATTCTACACTGCGTGACGGCGCTCAGGGCGAGGGCATCAGTTTTTCAGTTCAGGATAAAATTCATATTTGTCAGGCGCTTGATGACATCGGTGTAACTTATATTGAAGCCGGAAATCCTGGAAGCAATCCTAAGGATATGGAATTTTTTCAGGAGATGAAAAAAGTTCCGCTGAAACATTCAAAACTTTGCGCATTCGGTTCTACGCGCCGCAAGGACATAAAATGCCCGGAGGATGCAAATCTTCAGAGCCTTCTTGCCGCAGGCACCGAATGGGTCGTTATTTTCGGAAAATCCTGGACTTTTCAGGTTACGGATATTATAAAGACAACTCTTTCTGAAAATCTTGCAATGATTCGCGATACGTGCGCTTATCTGTGCGCAAACGGACGGAACGTTATCTACGATGCAGAGCATTTCTTTACAGGATATCTTAACGACAGCGAATACGCGATGAAAACTCTTGAGGCTGCCGTTGAGGGCGGCGCAAAAGTCCTTTCCCTGTGCGAAACAAAAGGCGGCTGTATGATAAAGGACTGCGAAAAAATTGTAAGCGCAGTATCAAAACAGTTTGCCGGACGTGCGACTGTCGGAATTCATACGCATAATGATTCTGGACTTGCCGTTGCAAATTCTCTTGTTGCAGTTGAAGCCGGTGCGCGTCACGTTCAGGGCGTATTTCTTGGGTTCGGCGAACGGACTGGAAATGCCAATTTGAGCTGCATTATCCCGGATTTACAGCTTAAAATGGGCTATCCGTGCATTGCAGAAGAAAAAATGGCGGAACTTACGCCGATTGCAAAACGCATTGCAGAAATTGCAAACATCGCCTTAAATCCTCAGCTTCCGTATGTCGGTTCGTGCGCGTTCAGTCATAAGGCAGGAATGCATATTGATGCAGTGCTTAAAAATCCGTCCGCCTATGAGCACGTTTCGCCTGAAGCAGTTGGAAATGCGCGCGTTTTCCTTATGAGCGAGGTTGCCGGTCGCGCTACTGTTATCGAAAAACTCCAGAAAATCGATCCGTCCATAGAAAAAACAAGTCCTGTAGTTGCAGAGATTATGGCAAAAATAAAGCAGCTTGAATTTGAAGGCTATCAGTTTGAGGGTGCGGACGGCAGTTTTGAGCTTCTTGCGCGCAAGATGATAGGGCGATACCAGCCGTTCTTTAAGCTGCATTATTATCAGACAAACGGCGTAAATCCGCGTCCTGAAGAAGGCGTGTGTGCCTGCGCCCAGATAAAGCTTGAAGTTGACGGACAGATTGAAGTAACGGCAGGTGAGGGCGACGGTCCTGTAAACGCGCTTGACATTGCGCTCAGAAAGGCGCTCTGCCGCTTCTATCCGGCTGTTTCACAGATTAAGCTGATTGACTATAAAGTTCGCGTTCTTGAGGGAACGTCCGGAACGGACAGCTGCGTTCGCGTTCTTATTGAAAGCACTGACGGAAACCGTACCTGGACGACAGTTGGCGTTTCAAGCGATATTATGGAAGCGTCCTGGCTTGCGCTGTGCGATTCCTTTGAATATAAGCTGATTAAGGACATAGAGAAGCATTTGCTTCGTAACTAACGGCGGCGTTTTTTTCAAGGTGAACGTATTTTCTGAACCTGTTGACCATATTCTGGTTCGCGGCGGCTGTTGTTCCCTGCGGAGCGCGCAGACATTCCTGAAAAACAATAATGTCTGCGTAAACGGCTCCCGCGTCCTTTTGCGCGCCGTCTATGCTGATTCGGAACGCGATGACATTACAGTGAACGGAATTCCTCTTCCAAAAACAAGCCATTTGTATTTGTATATGAATAAGCCTAAGGGCGTCGTCTGTACGCGGCAGCCGGGTCGTCATACGCTTATTTACGATATGCTTCCGTCTGAAATCCGTGTACATCCGCTTTTTGCGCATCTTCATACAGCCGGCCGCCTTGACGCTGACACCACAGGACTTATCATTCTTACGACGAACGGGCGTTTTTCCAATGCGCTTGCAAGCCCTGACTCGCATCTTTCAAAAACGTATAATGCCGTGCTTTCTAATGACGTTCCGCAGGCGGCGCAGGACGAATATATCCGCCGCTTTGCCGGTGGAATTGCACTTCCTCCTGAAAAAAAATCCCCCGGTTTTACTGCAAAGCCTGCATCCCTTTCTTTTAGCGGCGGACGCTGCTGCACCCTTACTGTAACGGAGGGAAAATTTCATCAGGTTCGCCGTATGTTTGCTGCCTGCGGAAATCCGGTGGAACAGCTTTGCCGTGTTGCAGTCGGTTCGTTCAGCCTTCCGCCTGACCTCCCTGAAGGAGAATGTCGCGCTTTTTCTCCGGAAGAACTGCGTCTTTTTTCAGATTTTTAATCATCATATTTATATAAAATCTTTCTTGCGAATAGACGGTTTTGGGAATAAAATATACTGTATGGAAGAAATTGTAAAAAAATATGGATTATTGTACTCTGCGGATTTGAAATGCGTGCTTGGAATTGACAGCGCATCTGATGAATTTACAGGAATTGTTCCGAACGGTGCGGAGCGGATTGAAGAAGAAGCGTTTTCGTGCTGTTCTGTAAAAAATATATCCCTGCCGGATTCTGTTGTTTCGGCAGGCGCAAATCTGTTCTGCAACTCAACTGAACTGGAGTCGGTTAAGCTTCCTAAAAATCTAAGGACGCTTCCGCCGTATATGTTCTGCGGCTGTAAATCATTGAAAAAAATTGAAATGCCTTACGAAATTGACAACCTTTCAGAGGGACTTTTTGCGGAATGTACTTCACTTGAGGAAATTCCGTTTAGGGCAGGGATAAAAACGCTTCCTGAAGGAGTCTTTGACTGCTGTACTTCTCTTCTTTCCCTTGTTATTCCTGATTCTGTGGAAAAAATCTGTTCCGGTGCGATTGCAGGATGTTCTTCCCTTACGACGATTGTTCTTCCGGCATCCCTTAAGGAAATTGCCGCTGATGCAATAGCAGACTGCCCTGTTTTGAGTCGTATCCGTATTTCTGAGGAGAGCACCCTTTTCCGCACAGATGAAGAAGGAATGCAGCTTTTCAGAAAAAATGATGACGGCACGGAAACGCTTGTTTTTGAAGTGCCTGCAAAAATCCAGAATGACGTTCCGTCCGTGAATGAGTCTGACAGTTCTGAAAATCCGTCTATAATTACGTTTGAAGATGACGATGAGGCTGATGCAGAGGGTGCGGAGGGAACTGAAAATTCCGCCGGTTCTGAAACTTCTGATGTTGATGCCCGGCTTGCAGAGATTATGGGGCAGGGAAATCAGTTTGACGACGGTGAATTTTCAATTATGGATATTCCTGCTGCCTCGGAAGAGGAAATTGAAGCCTGCTGTCTTAATGCTTCAGGCGGAGAAACGCAGAATGTGCAGGCAGAAGATGAACCGGCTGAAGAGCCGTCTGCGGATGAATGTACAGGCGAAGGGGAAGTTCTTGAACCGGAGAACGAGTCCGCTTCTCCTTTGTGTGAAACTACAGCAGTTGATGCCGTAAGTGCAGAAAACGAACCGGCTGAATGTTCTGAATGTCAGCAGTCAGTTCCGTCTATGCAGGAACAGGTTGCTGATATTATAAAGGAAAATACAGGTGTTGATTCTGATATGGAGATTTCCGTTCAGTCAGAAGACGAACCTTCGGAAACTCCTGTTCAGACTCAGCAGGGCGTTGCCCGAATTTCGGACGAAAAAACGGCTATGAACAATCTTGTGTTTGAGTCAGAAAAGGTAAAGCAGCAGGTTGTTTCCCATGATTCCGGCGAAGAGAAAATATTGTACGTGTTTGCGGAAAATCTTGCAGATACGAGTATCGGAAAGGATTTTTCGCCGCGCCTTGTAAACTGCTGCAACCGTCTTGCAGAAATCCACAAGTATACGAGCATTTTCTATTTCTATAACGTAGATATTGAAAATACGGTATTCCGTGCAGAATTTGAAGCATACATAAAAAATAAAGACTGCGTTGTTGCCTGTGCTGCTTCTACGCTTTCCACCCTTTCGGACAGGACTGTGGAATTCGCATCCTGCGTAGGAATACGCCTTGAAAAGGACGAACTTCTGAAGCAGGGAGAAAACGCGCGTAATCCTTCTTCCGGAACGCTCAAGCTACTTGTACAGGACATTCTTTCGTAGTCTGTGTGTTTCAGCGCCGGAAACTGTCCTGTGTCTGCTCCTTGACTATCGGAATGTGGAATTATAAAATGTCGGTATTTATATAGAAACAGAGGTTTTTTGTAATGAAAAGTGATAATGCAAAAAAGGGAACAGCACGTGCTCCTCACCGTTCGCTGTTCTATGCAATGGGCTATACAGATGAAGAATTGGAAAAGCCGCTTGTAGGCGTCTGCTGTGCTAAAAATGAAATTATACCGGGACATATTGAACTTGACCGCATTGCGGAAGCCGTAAAAGCCGGAATACGAATGGCCGGCGGAACTCCTGTTGAATTTCCTGCAATCGGCGTGTGCGACGGTATTGCAATGGGTCACGAGGGAATGAAGTACAGCCTTGTTACGCGCGAACTTATTGCAGATAGTGTTGAGTGTATGGCAAAGGCGCACCAGTTCGATGCGCTTGTTATGATTCCTAACTGCGATAAAATCGTTCCTGGTATGCTGATGGCAGCAGCACGCCTTGATTTGCCGACTGTTTTCTGTTCCGGCGGACCTATGATGCCTGGTCATCTTCCGGGAAACGATGCGACTAATCCATATTCAGGAAAAAATCTTTCTTTGACAGATATGTTTGAGGCAGTAGGCGGACTTGCCGTTGGAAAAATAAACGAAGTTCAGCTTAAGGAAATGGAACATTCTGCCTGCCCTGGCTGCGGTGCGTGTTCCGGTATGTTCACTGCAAATTCAATGAACTGTCTTACAGAGGTTCTCGGACTTGGTCTTCCGGGTAACGGTACTATTCCTGCTACTACAGGACGCCGCATTGCGCTTGCAAAGCACGCCGGTATGCAGGTTATGGAACTGTACAACAAGGGAATTACCGCGCGCCAGATGATGACGGCGGAAAATTTCCGCAATGCACTTGCTGCTGATATGGCGCTCGGCTGTTCTTCCAACACAATGCTTCACGTTCCTGCGATTGCAAATGAAGCCGGAATTTCAATTGACCTTCACGAGGTGAACGAAATTTCTAACAGAACGCCGAATTTGTGCCACCTTGCACCTGCCGGTCATACTTTTATGTGCGAACTTGACGATGCCGGCGGCGTTCAGGCTGTTCTTGCAGAGCTTGCAAAGAAAAATCTCATAAATACAAGCCTGATTACTGCAACTGGAAAAACAATTGCGGAAAACATTAAGGGTGTTGTAAACCGCAATCCTGAAATCTTGCGCCCGATTGAAAATCCGTATTCTGATAACGGCGGAATTGCAATTCTGTTCGGAAATCTTGCACCTGACGGAACTGTCGTAAAGCGGTCTGCCTGTGCGCCTGAACTTATGAAGCATACTGGTCCTGCGCGCGTCTTTAATGACGAAAGCGAGGCAATGGAAGCGGTGCAGAAATCGCAGATAAAGGCAGGCGATGTTGTTGTAATCCGCTACGAAGGTCCAAAAGGCGGACCTGGAATGCGCGAAATGCTTGCCGTAACTGCCGCTCTTGCAGGACAGGGACTTGATAAGCAGGTTGCGCTTATCACTGACGGACGTTTCTCCGGAGCGACACGCGGCGCATCATTAGGACACTGTTCGCCGGAAGCTGCCGTAGGAGGACCGATTGCCCTTGTACAGGAAGGCGATTTGATTGAACTTGACATAAACAGCTACAAAATCACCCTTAAAGTAAGCGACGAAGAACTTGCAAAACGCCGCGCAGAATGGAAAGCCCCTGAGCCTAAGGTAAAGACCGGCTATCTTGCGCGATACGCAAAATTGGTAAGTTCTGCTGATAAAGGTGCGATATTGCAGTAGAAGAGAAGCGGTTTTTTAATTGCTGCGTAAAAAAGGCTGCCGTCTATGCGTTCTGTGTTTTGTACAGTGTGCATAAAACGGCAGCCTTTTTGTTTTATGGATTTCGTAATTTTTTATTCTTCTGCCTGAACCTGTGTTTTTATCTGCTTTTTTAATTCAAGCGTATTTTTTGTCTGTTTTACAAGCCGCTTTGCAAGCATTTTACTCAAGAATATACCGTAATGCGGATTTTTTCTGATAAGCCCTAAAAAGTCAGCCTTTGGAATTTTGATAAGGCGGCATTTTCCTACTGCAAGAACGGTTGCCGTCCGCCTGTCGTTCAGAAGAAAAGCCATTTCCCCAATGAACAGGTCGTTCGGGGTAAGAACGGTAGTCAGTTTGTTGTTGGAGTAGACGGCAAAACGTCCCGAAAGAATGAAGAACAGGTCGTTCGACATTTCGCCTTCGCGGCATACAAGCTGCTTGTCCGTGTATTCTATGGTGGCAAAATTGTTCATAATTCCCGGAATTGTGTTTGCAGTGTTCTTCATATTCTGAATTGTAAAAGTAACTTCGTTTCCCTTGTCGTTGTACGTAAGAGTTTCTACCATTTCCCGGCTGAGCGATATTCCGCGTCCGTGACATTCATCGTCTTCCGCCCTATTCTGCGTAATTTTCTGCCAGTCAAAGCCGTCGCCGTCATCCTTTATCGTAAAAATGGACGTATCTGCGCCGATGGTGTAGGTAATTCGTATTTTTCTGTCTGCATATTCCGGCATTCTTGCTTTTTCTGCAATGAGCGAAATCATATCGCCGCCCTGCATCATCCAGTCTGTTTTATCCTGATATGTAATTCCAAGATTTCCGTGTTCAACTGCATTTGTCAGAAGTTCGTTGAAAGTCATCTGAAGCTTGTAGCGGTCCTCCGGTGAAATGCGGTTTGTGTTGTACAGATAGCTTACAAGAAAGTTTGCGTAGAAACGGATGTCCATCGGGTCATTGCCGCATACGAACGTTCCGCCTTCCTGTCCGCCGATGATGTCCTGCATTCCACGGTTAAACAGGAACTGCTGATTCTGCCACAGAATTCTCAGAATTCGCGAAAAGTGCTGGACAAAATTATCGGTCGTCTGAATGGCAAGCATATTGTTGTCTTTCAGTTCTTCAAGTTCTTCAACCTGCTCGCGGTTTTTGCACACGGCAATTACTCCGCCGTAGTGAAGCCAGGCATCGTTATTTATGACGGTAAGAATGCGCCGGCAGTCGATCTCCTCTGAGGTAAAGTCAAGAACTTTTATTTCCGGCAGCTCATAGTCAATGTATTGTATGATTTGTTCTGTATTGTTAAAAACGTCGGTGCAGAAATATGAACTGTAGAGTTTGCATGTCGTTGTTACGGTGTCGACAATTACTTTGTTTGTTGATGCTGTAAGAATTTTTTTCATAATAAACCTTTAAAAATATAATATTTACTATATCACTAAAAGCTGATTGTGTCAGTTAAATTATGCAAGGCGAACCCTGCCGTTTGTGGAATCCTGTATGCGTTTTTCAAGGATTTCGTATTCTGCTTTCGGGATGCAGGCGCTGACGTGTATTTCAGTGCCGAACTCTTCCTGAAGTCCGCTTATGGTGAACTGGGAAAAAATGTGCTTTACAATCTGATAGTCTGAGTAACCGGCGGACAGGCTGAACCGGCGTTTTTCTATATATTCGGTGACGGCGTGCTGCTCTGCTGCCGTGTCGAGGACGAGTTTTGCGGAATCTCCGTATGCCTTTACAAGTCCTCCTGTTCCTAAAAGAATTCCTCCGAACCAGCGCGTTACGGTAAGGACAAGATTTGTGCAGTTTCTGCCTTTTACTACATCCAGAACAGGGCGTCCTGCCGTTCCGGACGGTTCGCCGTCATCGCTCATTCCCATAATTTCTGCGCCGAGTCCTATGATGAATGCGTGTACGACGTGTTTTGCATCGGCGTATTTTGCCTTCTGCTCCCTGATTATTGCGCGCGCCTTGCCCTGTTCGTCGCAAGGGAAGAGTTCGCTTAAAAAACGGGAATTTTTTACGGTGATTTCGGCAGAAACGTATTTTTCAAGAATATTCATAGCGCATAAAAAAACAGCGGGGAGTACGCCCTTTGCTGGAGCATATCCCCGCCTGTTATGTATTTTTCAGCTAGTTTTCAAAAAAGCCTTTTGCCTTTAGCAGCTCTGCGTTCAGTATTCCGCCGAGTGCAGCGCCACGCTTGGTGTTATGGCTGAGCGCCACGAATTTTACGTCAAATACAGGACATTCGCGAAGCCTTCCGATTACGCAAGCCATTCCTTTTTCGGTGTCGCGGTCGCGGCGCGGCTGAGGACGGTTTTCCTCGTGGCGCACTACAATCGGGTGTTCCGGTGCAGAAGGAAGCTTCAGTTCCTGCGGTACAGATGTAAATGACGTCCATACGCGTTCAATTTCTGCAAGCGACGGTTTTTTATCGTCCGGCAAATCGAATTCAAGAGAAACTGTTGCGGTGTGTCCGTCAATTACAGGAACGCGGGTACAAGTTGAACTTACAAGCGGACCAGGCGCGTTTTCTATTTTTCCGTCTTTTACAGTTCCAAGAATTTTAAGGCATTCTTTTTCTGTCTTTTCTTCTTCGCCGCCGATGTATGGCACGATATTGTCAATCATATCGAATGACGGAACGCCAGGATATCCGGCACCGCTTGTTGCCTGCAAAGTAGTTACAATCATCCGCTTAATCGGATAGCCGGCTTCCTGAAGCGCAAAAATCGGCATCATATAAGTCTGAAGAGAACAGTTTGGTTTTACGGCGATAAAGCCTTTGTCCCAGCCGTGATGTTTTTTCTGTTCTGCAATAACGTCAAGGTGAGCCCAGTTGATTTCAGGAATGAGCATTGGAACATCCTCAGTCCAGCGGTTTGCGCTTGCATTTGAAACGACCGGAATTCCCTCTGCCGCATACGCTGCTTCAAGCGCCTTTATTTCATCTTTTCCCATTTCAAGCGCGCTGAATACAAAACGGCATTTTCCAAGAGCCGCCTTTTCATCATTTGCATCCTGAACGGTAAGGTCTGCAACACCTTCTGGAATTTCTGCACCGATAAGCCATCTGTTTGCTACGGCATCCTTATATTTTTTTCCTGCCGAACGAGGAGAGGCTGCAACGTAAGACACCTCAAACCACGGATGATTTTCCAGTAATTTTATATACCGCTGACCTACCATTCCGGTTGCGCCGAGCACGCCGACTTTAATTTTTTCTGACATAATCGTTTCCTTCTATATAATTATATAAATAAATGAAAATTACAGGTTGCACTCTTTGAGCGCAGCCTCGATTGTTTTCTTTGCAGACTCAGTAACTTCAACAAGCGGAAGGCGGACTGCTCCAGCCGGAAGTCCCTTGAAGTTCATTGCGTATTTGATTGACGTTGGGTTTCCGTCTACAAAAGCTGCCTTGAAGAACGGAAGCAGACGGTAATGTACCTTTCGCGCAGAGTCAAAGTCACCTTTCAGGCTGTAATCGACCATCTGGGTGATGAGCGACGGTGTAAGGTTTGATACAACGGAGATAACTCCGTCACCGCCGGCTGCCATAAGCGGAAGGGTCAGACCGTCATCGCCGGAAAGAACCACAAAATCAGGGTGCTTTGACTTTATCTGCGCGATGACTTCCATCATCTGGTTGATGTTTCCGCTTGCTTCCTTTACACCTGCAATGTTCGGAAGTTCTGCTATGCGCGCAAGAACGTCTGTCGGAATGTTAGTTCCTGTGCGTCCCTGAATGTTGTATACGATAATCGGAATGCCGACCTTTGATACAGCTTCAAAATGACGGAAAAGTCCTTCTTTTGACGGCTTGTTATAGTACGGCGTTACTACGAGTGCAGCATCTGCACCGGCTTTTTTTGCGCGTTCGGTGTAGCGTACTGCATCGCGTGTATTGTTGCTTCCGGCTCCTATAATGACAGGAACTTTTACGCCCTTTGCCTTTTCCCAGCTGCGGACTTCATCCATAATTATTTCAATCATTTTTTCTTCTTCGTCTTCGTCAAGTGTAGGCGTTTCACTTGTCGTGCAGAGCGGAACAAGACCGTTTATTCCGCCTTCAAGCTGGTTTTTTATATGTTTTCTAAAGCCCTCGTAATCAACTGAACCGTCACCTTTCATAGGTGTGATCATTGCTGTAAAAGCACCGCGTAACTTAATCATAGGACCTCCAAGACTTTACTTTTAATAAAGAATTTTACTGTTTGAAGCCTATTCTATATTTTTTTCTGACTATTTGCAATTCTGTACGGAATTTTTAGCGTTCATTTTATCAGGCGGAATGTGATATTTTTTTTCAAAACCTATTGACGAAGTAGGTAAAGAGGTGTATAACTTTGATATAAACCTACTTGGTAAATGGGTATAATGATATACACAGGAGTGTGAAGATAAAAACTGCTGAAATGGCGCAGTTTTTATCTTCAGAAAGTTCGCGTTGCGAACTTCCTTATCAACTGCTGTTCCTCATTTCATTGCGGAACAGCATAAAAAGTCAAATCGATTGTCGAAACAATCTCTTTGACTTTTTATTGGGGGTATTTTATGAGAATGACTGTTTTTTTTGAAAAACTTGTCAGGGAGAATTTCAGGAACGGAGTGATGTGCTGTTGCTGCGGAAGATAAGCGGAACGGGAGTTTTTACAGGCAGTTACAGGCAGGAAAACGGACTCCTGCCGCAGGGGAAGACAGGTAAAGCGTCGCCCTTTATAAAATATTTTTTTTAAGAGGTATAAATTATGGCTAATAAATATAAATTTGAAACATTGCAGCTTCACGTAGGACAGGAACAGGCAGACCCGGTTACAGATTCCCGTGCAGTACCGATTTATCAGACAACGTCGTATGTTTTCCACAATTCAAAGCACGCAGCAGACAGGTTCGGACTTGCGGATGCAGGCAACATCTACGGACGGCTTACGAACTCTACGCAGGACGTTCTTGAAAAGCGCATTGCGGCTCTTGAAGGCGGTGTTGCGGCTCTTGCAGTTGCTTCCGGTGCGGCGGCAATTACGTATACGATTGAAGCGCTTGCTCAGGCAGGCGACCATATTGTTGCCCAGAAGACAATTTACGGCGGAAGCTACAATCTTCTTGCGCATACATTAAAACAGTTCGGCGTTGAAACGACATTTGTTGATGCGCATAATCTTTCTGAGGTAGAAGGTGCAATCCGCGAAAACACAAAGGCTGTGTATCTGGAAACGCTCGGAAATCCGAACAGCGATATTCCGGACATTGATGCGGTTGCAGAAATTGCACATAAACACGGACTTCCTCTTGTCATCGACAACACTTTCGGAACTCCGTATCTTATCCGCCCGATTGAACACGGTGCAGACATTGTAGTACATTCGGCAACAAAATTTATCGGCGGACACGGCACTACGCTTGGCGGTATAATAGTAGATTCTGGCAAATTTGACTGGAAGAAGTCCGGAAAATATGCACCGATTACATCTCCAAATCCAAGCTATCACGGAATAAGTTTTGCTGATGCTGTAGGACCTGCGGCATTCGTAACGTATATACGCGCAATCCTGCTTCGCGACGAAGGTGCAACGCTAAGTCCGTTCAACGCATTCCTTCTGCTTCAGGGAACGGAAACGCTTTCCCTTCGCCTTGACCGCCACGTTGAAAATACAAAGAAAGTCGTTGAATTTCTTAAAAATCATCCGCTTGTAGAAAAAGTAAACCATCCGTCGCTTCCAAATCATCCTGACCATGCGCTGTATGAAAAATATTTCCCGAACGGCGGTGCGTCAATCTTTACGTTTGAAATCAAGGGCGGAAAAGAAGCTGCCTGGAAATTCATCGACAATCTTAAGATTTTCAGCCTGCTTGCAAACGTAGCGGACGTAAAATCGCTTGTAATTCACCCGGCAACAACAACTCATTCACAGCTTAGCGACGCTGAGCTTGCAGATCAGGGAATTACGCAGGGAACAATACGCCTTTCAATCGGAACTGAGCATATTGACGATATTATTGATGACTTGAAGGCAGGTTTTGCTGCGGTAGAAAAATAGAACATCATGCGGAGGGAAAAACTCCTGTACACGGAGAAATAAAAAGGGCTGACCTGTACTGTTTTTTTAAGGAAGAACAGTTTTTGGCCAGCCCTTTTTTTACTGTTTGCGCGAACGGGCAGGCATTTTGCAATGCGTGCGCCCACGGCGCGCTTTACGGAAATCGGCTTGCTTTATTTCTTGTAGCCGCACTTAGGGCAGACGCCGTTTTCGTTCAGTGCAATTCCGCAGAGAGGACAGCGGTCGATTGTTTTTGCCGGCTCGTATTCCTGCGTTGCGGCGTTTACTCCGCTGGTGAACGTAAGTTTTGCGATGTTCAGCTTGTCCTTGAGCAGGTCATAAACGATTTTAATCATACCTTCTACCGTCATCGTTTCTTTTGTAACGACAAGTCGGCAGTCAGGATATGCCGTTGCAAGGTCAGTCTTGAACGCAGGACCTTTCATTTTGTTTGTCGGCGCACCGTTTTTTATTCCCTGTTCCTCGTATACTTTGAGGATTGCAGGAAGCAGCGGATCGTCTTCGCGAAGAATGAGGGCGTGGTCAAAATTCTTGAGCACCTCCCAGGCAGTCTTCTGAATTTCATTGCACGGAAACACCATATTTACGCCAGGCTCAATGGAATCTTCAACTTCGATTGTAAGTTTTCCAGTGTGTCCGTGCAGATACTGTGCTTCGCCCTTAAAACCGTAAAAACGGTGTGCGTACTGTAAGTCCAATGTGGTAATGCTTCTCATTTTTTTCTCCTAAAAATCAGCAGGGGAGAGTGTCCTGATTGTCCGTACGGCAGTCCGGGCAGATCCCCCTGAAAATAATGTCATAACCGGTAAACAGAAAACCTTTTTTATCTTTTATGTTCCGGTCAAGACCTTTGATACAGTCCATATCAACGTCGAACAGTTTTCCACAGCATTCGCACCTGATATGATAATGTTCGATTGTCATATGGTCGAAGCGGTCAGCTCCTTCAGGAACAGAAACTTTTTTGATTTTTCCAGCCTGCGCCAGCTTGTTCAGATTGCGGTATACAGTTCCCCTGCTGATGCGCGGATTTTGTCTTGTGACTTCAGTAAAAATTTCGTCCGCAGTGGCGTGGTTGTGCAGCTTCTGTACTGCATCAAAAACAATCGATTCCTGAATTGTGTTGCGCGTGTTGATGTACGGCTCCTATAAAGAATCAGCAGATTTTTTCTGACAGACTTCTTATTAAGATTTAGTCCTAATAAGAGTATAGCCTGTAATTTGCGGATGTCAAGAAAATAAAGAAGAATTTGACCGTGCTAGATGCAGTAGTCGTAGCCGTTGAATTCGCGGTTTTTTTCGGCGAGCTGTTCCAGCGTGATTGAGTCTACGAACGTATTTATGACTTTTTCAAAGTCGCTCCAGAATACATCGTTTCCCACGTTGCTTACGGCGTTTCCTTCCGTAATGCCTTTCGGCGAAAGGTCGCCTTCCATTGCGCGCAGAATTTCGCCTATGGTGTATTCCTCTGGCTTTTTTGTCAACCGGTAACCGCCATTATTTCCGCGAAGCCCGGTTACCAGCCCTGTTTTTCCGAGTTGAATTAAAATCTGCTCAAGATATTTTGCCGAAAGATTGTGGCGGTGCGAGAGAAGTTTGAGCGGAACGTACTTTTCGGGATTCTGCTCGGCTAAATCTGTCATAATAAGCAGGGCGTATTGTCCCCTTGTTGAAATTTTCAGCATAACTATAATATACTGAAAATAACCTATTAAGTAAATAGGTTACCTATATTTTCATTTACTGTGATGTTTGTAGAAAAAGTGTGCTAGTTTTCCGCAAGGTTTTTGAGAGTTTCACCTGCGGTTCTAAAGACAGTCCAGTCATTCAGCGGTTGTGCGCCGAGCGAAAGGTAAAAGTCCACGCTCGGCTTGTTCCAGTCAAGGCAGCACCATTCAAGGCGTCCGCAGCCGCGCTCTACGGCAATTCGTGCAAGTTCTTTTAAAATTGCTTTTCCGTATCCCTTGCCGCGGTGTTCTTTGAGGACGAATAAATCTTCCAGATAAATTCCGGCACGTCCTAAAAACGTAGAAAAGTTGTGGAAGAACAGCGCAAATCCGACTTCCTTGCCGTCAGAAACTGCGAACAGCACTTCCGCTTTTTTCTTCTGGAAGAGCCATTCTTTTAAAAGTTCTTCCGTGGCGACGACTTCATCAAGCATTTTTTCATATAATGCGAGTTCCTTTATAAAAAACAGGATTTTTGCCGTGTCCTTTTCTTCTGCAAATCTGAATGATACTGTGCTCATTTGTGTTTTTTCCCTTCTTTCCCTTCCTCGAAACTGTTTTGAAATGTAAATTGAAAACAGGTGAAACAGTATTACATCGGAGTGACTTTTTCAAGTCCGTTCCACACAAAAGCGCAAAGTCTGTTTGTAAGCGGCGTAAGTGTCAGGCTGAAAAGTTTTGAAAGCACGACTGAAGAAGCGGCAAATACAAAAAAGTTTACAAGAATATTTACATTTTGATTTATTCCAAGACTGTTCAGGTACAAAAATAGATTTGCGTTGACTGAAAAAAGTACGAGCGCGTGAACGATGATGATTGCAAAACTTTCTTTTCCGAGAAAAGTCAGAATCCGGCTTTTAAAAACTCTGGAGTTTTCAAAAAGTGCGCTCACGGAAAGAAGTAAAAAGAACGACCCGATTGCATAAAAGACAAGTACACCGCACCAGGACGGAAGCAGAACCGGCGGAAAATTTCCTGTCACAAGAGCGATAATCAGAAAGATGACAGAAAGAATTTTGTTCTTCTTTAATTTTTCATTCATCTTTGAGCTGCATGAAATGTCGGCGGCGGCAATTCCTGCTATAAACGAAAGGCAAGTAGGTTCGACATACAAAAAAATGCAGAGGATAACATAAATAGGAATGCGGTTTTTAATTTTTCCGTACAGCATTAAAATTGAATAGGACAAAAGCGAACCCAAAAAAAGATAGTGCAGACACCAAAGCGAAGTTACAATGCCTGTTCCGTGCAGAAATCCGTCTAAAAGTCCGCCGTAAAACGCAGTTGAAAAAGAATAATCAAGCTTTCCCAGCGTATAAATCCACGAATTCTCGGTTGCCTCGTAAAAGCGCTCAAAGGAATAAAGCGAAAATCTGTACAGCAGGGCAGAAATCAGACACCCGGCGAAAAGCATCGGCAAAAATCTGAAATACCGCACGCACGCCTGCTTCACGATAAAATCACTCTTTCCCGAACTGAAAAAACTGTATGCCGGATCTATTTTATCCACGCAGGAGGCTCGATTCCGTACAGTTGCCTGTACTTTTTTTTAAGAACTCAAGTTCAACTTTCTGCTCTCCGATTGTCTTCTGGTACTCGCTTTCTTTTTCTTCCTGCTGACGAATCTCGTCCGACTTCTTGTTCGGACGCTCAAAAATATCTGCCATTCCGGCAATTGCCTGTGCTTTCCACTGTGAAATCTGATTCGGGTGCACGCCGTGTTTTACTGCAATTTCCTGAATCGTTGACTCTTCACGTAAAGCTTCAAGTGCAACCTTCGCCTTGAATTCCTTGCTGAATGTCTGTCGTTTTTTTTCCATGTGCTTTACCGCCTTGCTTAATTTATCGGCTGTTTGCACCTTAAATCTGCTCCTTTTTCTGT
>SAMEA3663010__coassemble_411_pt1 | contig 16821 bp, 12 predicted proteins | sample SAMEA3663010__metabat2_high_PE_013 | metagenome-assembled genome bin SAMEA3663010 (sample SAMEA3663010) | pig gut metagenome | biome: pig gut; feature: pig-associated habitat; material: faeces | place: France | collected 2012 | reverse complement strand
TGCGTTCCGCAGCTTTCTGACATTATGCAGACGCTTCGCTTTTACCAGAACGAGTTGTATTCAGGCGTTAAGATGAGGGTGGAAAAAACAAAGCTTATGGTGAAGGCGTTTAATCCTGACAATCTTGAACTAAAATTCCGTTCCATTGAACAGCCGCTCCTTGTCCGCTTTGACAATGCAAAGGACGACCTTATGCAGAACATCAGCCGTAAACTTCAGGATACGCGCCGCTTTATCGAAAACTGCGCTACAATTCTTGAGAATGCAAGTCCGCAAGTCATCCTTGACCGCGGATATTCTATGGTTCGTGAAAAATCTACGCAGAAAATCATCCGGGACGGAACTCAAATTGCCGCCGGAGTAGAAATAGAAATAATCCCTGCAAAAGGAAAAATAACTGCCGTGGTAACACAAGCAAAATAAAATTTACTTTTTTATAGGAGCAGAAAATGAATAATTTTGAAGAAAACCTTGCAAAGCTTGAACAGCTTACAAATGATATAAAAAAATCAGACATCACGCTTGAAGAAGCGCTCAAGGATTTTGAGGAAGGCATACGCCTTGCCCGCGGAATGGAAAAAGAAATCGACAAAATAGAAGGAAAAATCCAGCAGCTTATGAACAATCCTGCACCGCAGGACGCAGAGCCGGCGGAACTTGACCTTTTCACAGGTCTTGGAAGCGACGGAACAGCCGGCGCACCTGAGGCAGGAACGCGTCAATGAGCACGGCACACCCGGTACGAATGCTCAATGCGGAAGTTGCGCGAAAAATTGCGGCTGGTGAAGTCATCGACCGCCCGAATGCAATTGTCCGCGAGCTTATGGACAACGCTATCGACTCTGGAGCAGACTCCGTAACCGTAGAAATAAACGGCGGCGGAATTGACAAGGTGCGCATTGTAGACAACGGCTGCGGAATGACAAAAGACGATTTGCAGACGTGCGCACGACCGCACTCGACAAGTAAAATCGCGACGGAAACAGACTTACTGAACCTTACGACGCTTGGTTTCCGCGGAGAAGCACTCTCCTCCATCGCCGCCGTCTGCCGCCTTTCAATAACGTCCGGCGGATGGAAAATGCGCGCTTCGGTCACTGAAGACCATATTATTGAACAGACAGCAGTTCTTGACGGAACAATCGTTCAGGCGGAAGGACTGTTTGAAAATTTCCCGGCACGCCGCGTCTTTCTTAAACGTCCGGCAAGCGAAGGCATATTGTGCAAAAATACATTCGTTGAAAAAACGCTTCCCTGCCCGGAAAAATCATTCCGCTTCGTTTCTGACGGAACTATAAAACTTGATTTGCCTGCCGGTCAGACTTTGACAGAACGTTTTGTAAAAGCAATGGAACTTAAAGAATCACCCGAACTGTTCTACGAAATTTCAGCCCGTTCCGATTCATCCGATGTCCCGGACTGGTCATTTAAAATCGTCATAGGAGAACCGGGCGTTTTCCGCCCTAACAAAAAAGACATTTACATATTCGTAAACGGCAGGCGGATTACAGAATATTCCCTCGTACAGGCAATAGAATACGGCGGTCAGGGCTATTTTCCGAACGGCAGTTTTCCGGTGGCAGCAGCGTTTATCCAGATAAATCCAGCACTGGTGGACTTTAATATTCATCCGGCAAAGCGCGAAGTCCGTTTCAAGGACATATCGGCCCTTCATCACGGCATAAGCACGACTGTAAAACAATTTTTTTCCGACTATACAAACAAAACGATGAAAGCATCGCTGAACCAGCCTTCAAAAGAGTTCGGTTCACAGGCTCTTTTTTCAAGGACAAACGGTTCGTCATCTCCGGCAGACCTTGCAGAACTGGCACTTTCGGACGATGAGCCGGATACGCCGGGAAAATTACATAATCCGGCGGCGCAAAACTCATTCCAGAAAAAAACAAACATTTCTGACACATACAGCGGAACAGGCGCAGGAAACCGCAGCAGATTTTTTGAACCGCGCCCGTTTTCCGAAAAATATACGATTTTCCACGGACAGTCTTCCGTAATACCGGAAACTGTAGCGGCGGCGGATTCGTATGCGAAAAGCGCTGTTTTTCAGGCAGAAGCCCCGCAGAAAAAAAACGTTTCCGCACGCACGCAAAAAGTAATTGAAATTGCAGACAGGGCTATTGCCGCGTATAACAAAGGAATTCCGCAGAACGAAACGGAGGACGGCGCCGCTTCTCAAGAAAAAACGGCGCAGACGGAAAAAGACGCTTCATTCACCCAAAAAAACATTTTTTCAGAAACCAAGCCGTCTTTCCCTGCACAGGACGACGCCGCATCTGGCAATGCGGCGAATGCGGCGGGCAATGCGTCAAAATCCGCGTTCAATGCAGAAACAAACGGCTTTCATTTTCTCGGAAGCGCACTCGGAACATTTATTATAGTAGAAAAAGGCGCCGCTCTTTACATCATAGACAAGCACGCCGCCCACGAACGCGCCCTGTTCGACAGCATTATGAAAAACCAGAGCAAACGCCAGCACCTTCTCATTCCGTACGTAATCGAAACAAAAGACGAAAAGGAAGACGACTATCTGGAGTCAATTCAGGACGAACTTTCTAAAATAGGATTTGAATGCAGGAATACAGGCGGCGGAAAATGGGAATTCACAACGCTTCAGGAACGATGGAGCGGCTCAGAACTTGACCTTGAGCACGATCTTTTGGACAAAAAAGTTGCCCCGAAAGACTTGATTTACTCAATCGCCGCAATGACGGCGTGCAAGGCAGCTGTAAAAGACGGCTGGATTCTTGACGACAATGCGGCAGAAGAAATTGCTCGGAACGCACTTGAACTGGAAGACCCGCACTGTCCTCACGGACGTCCGGTCTACACAGTCATAACGCGCGAACAGCTGTTTTCGCTTGTACGGCGCACGTAAATCAACGCCGCCGCACAATTTTATCTGCTTATTTTTCTTATTTTATGGAAGCAAACAGGCTGTCAATTTCCGGCTCGCGGTATCCAGGATTTTTCACTTTCACGAACTCAAGGAATTTTGCGGCATTTCCGCTGTCATTCAGGGCAAGGCAGACTTTTGCAAGTTCAATATAACAGTCCCACGCATTAGGATTTTGCCGCAGAGCTTCCATATACGTTGTCTTGGCATTATCATACTGACCGTCGCTTGCAAACGCCTGGGCAAGATTTATGCGGACTTCATTATCCTTCGGGTCGATTTTCAGGGCATTCTGGAAATGAAGGATTGCATTCTTATAGTCCTTTTTTGAAAGATATGCACTTCCAAGATTATTGTTCGCCTCAAAACTTGAATTATCCTGTTCGTATGCTTTTTTGAAAAGACTAAGCGCCATCTCCGTATCAGGCGGAGTCATTCCCATATACATAACGCCAAGATTTATCTGCGTCTTAAGATGCTTTGGATTAAGCTGGAGCACCTCTGCATATTTTGCAATCGCCTCGTCAACCTTGCCTGTTTTATCGCAGATAAGCGCGTAGTTATAAACGATATTTGCACGTGCATTCATATCACGAAGCGCTCCCTGCGAATCATACGCTTTTTTTGCGTAGTTCAGCGCATCGTCAGCTTTTCCCTGCTCGTACAGGACAGTAGACAGATTATAATACGTAAGCGGATCATCAGTTCCGGCAGGAAGAAGCGCAAGCGATTTTCTGAACGCAGCCTCTGCCTCCTTGTAATTGTTCAGCTGATAGTAAGACGAACCGAGTTCCTGAAATGCCGCCCTGTTCGTACTGTTTATGCCGGCGGCCTTGTTGAATGCATAAACAGCGCCGTTCCAGTCTTTCATAGAGAAAAGCACGCGCCCTTCCTCCATATACGCTTTTTCGTGGAGCGGATCTATATCGTGCGCTTTTCTGAAATCAGCAAGCGCAGATTTTGCGTCGTTCAATTTGTTGTTCGTAAGCCCCAGATTATAGCGCGACGGCGCAAATGACGGGTTAAGCTGGCAGGCTGTATTAAATGAATATTTAGCTTCAGTAAATTTCTTGAGCATATACTGCGCCCTTCCCAAATCGTAATAATACAGATAGTTCTTGCTGTCAGTGCTAACTGCCTGCATAAACGAATCAAGCGCCTTCTTATAGTCTTTTCTGCTCATCGCATCCGCACCGATAATATAATTAGACGCAGCATCTTTCGGATTTAAAGAAATTGCGTTCTGTGCATACGATACGGCGGCTTCTTCAAGACGGTTACGGACTTCGCCCGAAGCTGCGTTCTGAGAAGAATTATGAAGCGCCTGCGCCATCTCAGAATATTTACCTGCAGAAAAGGCTGGTTCTCCGTCCGAAACAGGAAGATTGTTTCTGGCTGTTTCAAAATGACTCAGAGCCTTGTCAATGCTCCCTGCCTGAAGCGCAGCCTTTCCCTGCTGAATTTCATCATTTACAAAAGAAATTTCCTTATTAAGCTGTGCATTCTTTTTCTTAAGAGCCTCTTCCTCCGCCTTGCGTTTCTCCTCAGCCGCCTTTTTTGCCGCTTCGTCTTTCTTACGCTGCTCTTCTGCAAGTTTCTGCTGCTTTTTCTGTTCCTCAAGGCGAGTTTTTTCCATTTCTGCCTGAGCTTTCTGCTGGCTGAGCAAATCTGCCATAGCCCTGCTGTTCTGTTCGGCGGCACGATTATTACGTTCAATTCCGCTTTTCATAGATTCGATTACCTGAGTAAGTCCGTCAGTATCAACTTCAACCCTAACGTTTGCGGAAGAAGCATCTCCTGAAGAGGCCCTGTTTTTTTCCGCAATAACGGCATCCATCAAGTCAAGCGCTTCCTTGTCCCCTGCATTTTTCATCAGGAGTTCTTCAAGCTTGTCCAGCGCACGGTCGTACTCTCCGCGCTCCATATACATACGCACAAGCGAAAGCGTGTTGTCACGCGCACCGGAACTTCCTCCGCAGCCTTTTACGCACAAAAGGACAGCAAGCGCTATGACTAAAACCGCAGCAACAGCAATCACAATCTTCTGCTTTTTTGTAAGGCGCGTTTTCAGTCCGCCCTGATTAAAACTGTCCAGGTGATTAAAATCCAATGAACTCATTTTTCCCCTCACTAAAATTATTTTTATTTCTGACGTCAGGAACTTTGTCTAGTCAAGTTCAGACTCGTATTCATAGTCAAGAACATCCTCAGCTCCTGCCGTCATATTTGTCGTATCAGTCTGCTGAAGTGAATTTGCGACTTCCTCCAGCAGTTTACGGCGGCGTTCTTCTTCCTCCGCCTTACGAGCCGCCTCGGCAGCAGCCTGTTCTGCCTCTCGCCGGGCTATTTCTGCCTGCATCCGCTCGTTTTCCTCTGCTATGCGCTTCTGCTCTTCTGCAAGCCGGACTTTTTCCTGTTCTTCAAACACAAGCTGTTCTTCCAGATAGGAAATAAGACGAATAATTGAATCACGCTGAGGATCGTCCGGAACCGATGCAACATACAACTTGTAATCATCAAGAGCACCGCCATACTTTTTCTGCATAAGGCGCGCATTCGCCCTGTTCAGGACGGCAGAATACATCTGCGGAGAAACGGCAACGGCAAGGGAGAAACAGTTTTCCGCCTTTTCATAATCGCCGGACGCATAGGCAACATTTCCTTCATTAAAGCAGAGTTTTTTCCTGTCTGCATAGGAAGATTTCATTCCGCGCTCAAATGCATCAATTGACTTTGCATACTCGCCAAGCTGAAAATACGCAAGTCCCAGAAAATTATAAGTATCTGCCGAAATCTCGCCCCTTTGTATTTCACTTTCCAGAAGTACAGCCGCGCCGGAAGGATTATTCGCCTTAAACTGCCTTTCCCCCTCTGACTCTGCCGAAAGGAAAGCCATCGCACTCACAATAAAAAACAAAGACACAAAACGCTTTTTCATATTACCGTCCATTTTACCAGCAATCCAATTTTTTTACAATATTCAGCATGAATTCCGGACTTTTTTCCGTAAAGGACTGGAACCCCTTGATTAAAAAATCCCGTACGTCACAAAAACTTAGAAATCCGGCATTCAGGCTAAATGTAAAAAAACGTGCTGCAATCATACTATTATACTTTTTAAATTTAGTATATAATTCATTAAAAGACTTCTGGCACAGACTCATTCATAAAGAGCCGGACAGATGCCGGAAGCCGTCGGAATATCCGATTTTCCAAAAGTCTGCGTTGCAGACTTTTCTATACAAAAGTCAGACCGAAAGTTCAGGTTCTTTCGCAGGCTTTTTTACGGGAGTTTCAGAAAAAAAATGATTGTTCTTATAGCCGCTATTTCCGTAGTAGTCATAGGACTGCTGGTTTTTATCATCAAGGCAGCTGCTGCACCTAAAAAGGTAGACAGCGTGCGCCGGCTTCTGAAGCAGGGCAAAAACCAGGCAGCAGCAAAAGTTGCAAAACAGATTATCGCAAAAGACCCAAAAAACTATCTTGCCCATTATTATTTAGGAAAGGCATATCTCGCGGACAATCGCGGTGAACTTGCGCTTATTGAATATAAAACAGTCAATGAACACGCCCTTTTTGATGCAGTTCTTCAGGAAGTGCCGTTCCGGCGGGAATTTGCAGCACTTCTTGTTAAATTCGATCACAAGGAAGAAGCAATGCGCGAATACCTGCTTCTTACAAAGCAGGAACCAACAAATGCAGACAATTTCTTTAATGCCGGAAGACTCTCCGAGCAGGTAGGACGAAAAGACCTTGCGCTTGGCTTTTACAAAAAATGCCTTATGCTTAATCCGAAAAACGCAAAGGCACACGCCTCAATGGGATACATCCTGTTCCAGTCAAAGCAGTTCACGGAAGCAAAGCAGGAACTGAACGTAGCAATATCCCTTAATCCGGAAGAATACTCCTGTTACTACTTCCTGGGAAAAATCCTAAAAGAAAGCAAGGACATTGCAGGTGCAGTAAAAGCCTTTGACAAGGCACAGCGCGATTCTGAATACAAACAGAAAGCACTTATAGAACGCAGTACCTGCTATATGATTGCAAACAGAATTGACAATGCGCAGATAGACCTTCAGCGCGCAATAGAACTTGATAAAGACGGAACAAAAAACGATACGCTTTACGCACGTTACTTTCTTGCAGCCTGCTACGAAAAAAACAGAAAGATTGAAAAAGCAATAGAACAGTGGCAGATTATCTACTCAAAGAACCATTCTTTCAGGGACGTAGCATCAAAACTTTCCGAATACAAGGATTTACAGGCAAACGACAGCCTGAAGGACTACCTCACCTGCTCCGATGCAGAATTCATTGAAATATGCAAGAACCTTTGCCTTAAAGCGCTTAATCTTTCTGCACAGAAGGCAGACTCCGTACGTGACGGATGTTCAATTCTTGCAGTAGAAGCAAAAGAAGATGACTGGCGGAATATGCGAAAGCAGGCACAATACCTTAGGTTTTACCGTGCAATCGAACCTGTTGAAGACACCGCCGTCCGGGAAGTACTGGACAAGGCAAAAGCCGCAAACTGTACGAAATCTTACGTCATCGCAAGTTCCGGCTTTACGCGCACTGCAATAGCTTTTGCAGAAAACCGTCCTGTCGAACTGATAGAAAAACAGCGGCTTGAAACACTGCTTACGACAAGCAGTTCTTAATAAATCCAAAGACTAGTCAAGGTTCGTAAAATGAAAATCCTATGCGTATCAGACCAAATCGACCCTCTCATCTACTCTGTGAACGCGCAGAAGAATTTTCCCGACGTAGATGTCGTACTGTGCGCAGGTGACCTGCCGATGGATTACGTTGACTTTATCGTAACGGTTCTTAACAAGCCGACATATTTTATATTCGGTAACCACAATCTGAAGGAATACAAGTACTATCACAACAACAAAAATCCGTCACCGCAAACGCCGCTGCCGGAAGATGCTGTCATAAACAACAACATAACGAAGCACGACCACGGTGCAGTTTATGCAGGCTTCAAGGTTCTCTACAACAGGGAACTGTCATACACGGATTTAAGGACAAAAAAAGAAACTCCGCTTATCATTGCCGGCGTTTCCGGCTCAAGGCGGTACAACAACGGCTTAAACCAGTATACAGACTCGGAAATGATGTTCCGCCTGCTGCTTCTTGTTCCACGCCTGATTCTGAACAAACTGCGCTACGGAAAATACCTTGACATTTTCCTTACGCATGCACCGCCGCTTAATATTCACGACAAAAAAGACCCGTGCCACATAGGTTTTAAATGCTACAACTGGTTCATAAAAACATTCAGACCGGAATATATGGTGCACGGACACATACACCTGTACGACCAGCGGGAAGAACGAATAGGAAAATACGGTGATACAACCGTCGTAAACGCGTACGCACACTGCGTCATTCAGTTTCCGCAAAAACAGGATAAACACAACACGGGAGAATAAAATGTCACAAGAAACAGAAAATGACTTCTCAAAAGCTCGCAACAAAGCACTTATAAACGAACTTCAGCACATTCTGAACCCGGAAGAAGCCTCAATGATTTCATTCAAGCAGATCCGGCAGATTATAAAGCCACATAACGAAACGTATGTAGGTATGCAGATAATTCCGATTTCCAAAATAGTAGGAAGCGAAGGAAGATACAAAGACTTCGACAACCAGTTCTTTCCAAAGAATTCATTTATGAAGGAACGGTGGGAACACGTAGATGAAGCAGTCATCAAGGACATAATCCTTCCGCCGATACGCGTCTACGAACTGGGAGGACTGTATTTTGTACGTGACGGAAACCACCGCGTTTCCGTTGCAAAATCAAAAGGCGTTGAATTCATAGACGCAGAAATCGTTTCCCTCCAGACTGAAATAAAACTTTCTCCAGTCCGTACGCTGGGAGAAATGCTCAGGCAGATAATCGTCTATGAAAAAAAGAATTTTTACTTTGAAACATCATTCGGCGACATCACTGACTACTGGAACCTTGACTTTTCAAGTCCGGGACAATACGACATCATCTACCAGCACATACTGACGCATAAATATTTCATAAATCAGGGAATTAAAAAAGAAATAACTATGGAAGCAGCCATAACTTCCTGGTTTAACACAGTGTATATGCCGGTAATCGCCGTCATCGAAAAATACAAAATAATGAGATATATAAGGAAGAGAACTGCCGGTGACCTGTACATCTGGCTCATCCACTGCTACGATGAACTGAAGAAAAAATTTGGCGACGGCATACCTCTTGATATTGTAGCAAACGACATCAAGCAGGAATATAAATGGTCTCTTTTAAAGAAAATGAAAAACCTGAAGAATAAATTATTGTTCCGCAGAAAAAAGAGTAATGATACGGGGAAAAACAACAGATAAATATGATATGGAAAACTTCTCAATCTAAAACTTGACGGCAGAATATTTCGATGTTAGAATTATTTAAAACTGAGAATTTAAAGTTTTCCAAGGAGTATAATTTGGATTCAACAATTGATTCTTTCGTACATATTCCTATTCTTATAGCAGCAGCAGCCGGACTCATTCTTTTTATCCTGCTTCTGCTATCAAAGATTAGAAACACATCAAAAGTAAGTTTTGTGTTCTATCTTGCAATCGGTATAGGCATAGCAGGATTATTGTATACATATAAAAACAGACAGCTTATGTATCTTGTAGTAACACTGCTGCTTTCTGAATTCCTGCTGATTATATACGCATTCGTACTTGCAGTTTCTGATCCTAAAAAACGTGCTCAAAAGAAAAACCAGAAAGAAAAAGAACAGAACAGCGATGCTGATGCAATAACAAAAGAAGCCGTAGAACAGATAAAGGAAAAATATTCCGACATTATCTCTATCAACAGGGATCTTGTAACAAAAGCAGCCGGTTTCTTCAGTTCAGAAGATGCAATGTCTGCATTCCTTCAATATTTTGACAAACTATTGCTGGAAAAAACAGGCGCGGACGGATGTGCCGTGCTTCTATATGATGAATTTGATGACGTACTTGCAGTAAAATCACTGGAAGGAAAATTTCCGCCGCCGTACAAACTGCCAGAAGATTTGCCGCATAAACCGATTCGCGTAGAAACGAACTTCAAATTCTCCCAGTTTGCCGTATCAGGCAACATTTTCGGAGATATTTTTACTGCCGGCAAGCCTGTAAACATAACTGAACCGAACGCAAAGAATTCTCCTGTATTCCAGAACGAGCCGGAAGAGTTCTTAAAATGCGGTCCTTACCTTTTCATACCGATGCAGCAGGACGGCGAAAACATTGCACTTGTCTGCATTTCACGCGCAGCCGGTCAGGAACCGTTCACTCAGGATGAAATGAACGATGCCTGCACGATTGTAGAAGCCGCCTCAACGGCTCTCAGACCTCTGAACAGTTTTATTGCGTTTACCGAACACGCAGAACTTACAAAAGAAGGCGACATCGCAACAAAATTTCAGAAAGCCCTCCTGCCGGAGAAAATGCCGGTCATCAACAAGCTTTCAATCGGAAAATACTCTATGCCGGCAGAAAACGTATGCGGCGACTATTACGATATTATTCCGTCAAGAAAAGAACGAATTACATTCATTATGGGTGACGTAGCCGGAAAAGGTATGAATTCGCTTATCATTATGGCAATGATAAGGGCTATGTTCAGACTTGTTACCAACACGAACAAAAGTTCTGCAACACTGCTTGAATGGGTAAACCGCGCAATCTGCTCTGAAAAGAACGGTATGGATCACTTTGCAAGCGTATCCCTCATAAACTACAACAGCATTGACAATACAGCACAGGTAGCAACAAGCGGAACAAATCCGGTTCTGTTCTACTCCGCCGCAGAAGGAACAATCAAGAAAATATCCATTGACTGCGAACCTATAGGAGTTGAAAAAACAACAGAATATAAAGACATTGACTTAACGCTGAATGCAGGTGATATTTTAATTTCCTGTACGGACGGTGTACTTGAATGTCTTAATGAAAATGGTGTACAATATTCACTTGATAACCTTACAAATGTTATTAAGGCAAATTGTAAATTATCGGGAAAAGATATTGCAAACAAAGTTAAGGACAGCATTAAAAAATTCTGTGGTACAACACAGCAATATGACGACCAGAGTCTTCTGGTTGTAAAAATACAGGGATAAGGAGCTTCATTATGGAACTTAAAATACGTAAAAATGGGGACGTCTACATAATCGATGTAAATGGGGAAATGGATCTCTATAACTCCTATAAGCTCAAAGAGCTTGTTATGAAGATGATTGAAAAGAATATTAAAATCTTCATCATAAATCTTGAGCAGGTAGACTACATTGACTCATCTGGAATTGGTGCGCTCATTTACATCAGCTCAACGATTAAAAAGATGAATCTTAAACTTGCAATCTCAAATATCCATGGTTCTGTAAAAAAAGTTATAGAACTTACAAAGCTTATGGGTTATTTCCCGATTGCAAACAGTGTAGAAGAAGCACTTTTGATGGTAAAAGAATAAACCTCTATAGAACTTTTACAAATTCATTTTCTGGAGATTTACAAATGGAAGATTTAGAAATTAAAGAATTGCGCTCTGATGACAACGATCCTTTATTCGATAAAACAAATATGCTTAGGAAAGATTTTCCTTCTGATTTCCGTCAGATCAGATACTTCACACTTCTGATTGTTCAGTCAGCACCTTCTGAAATAAAAGAATTGAACTTGCTGGAACAGCAGATTAGTGAAGTAATCAAAAACGGCGTAAAACACGGAAATCACTGTGATTTAAACAAAAAAGTTACGGTATGGTATTCATTCAGCCCTACCCATGCGCATGTTATAGTACAGGATGAAGGCGAAGGTTTTAAAGATCTTGAAAAATGGAATGAATTTAACAGAAAGCGCCTTTCCTGCCTTCACAATCAGGACTATGAAAAGCTTGCAGATTATGTTTCATTTAAAACAAAAGAATCAGATGCACAGGACGGCGGAAATGCCCTGTTTGCAGCACTGGAATACTGGAACGGCGGATTCGTTTATAACGGAAAACGCAATGCCGTTGCTATGCTGAAACGCTTTGGACCAAAACACTAATATAATTTGCATTAAAATATAAAAAGGCTGCGTAAAACGCAGCCTTTTTATTTGTCCAATCAGATTTTACTTTCCTGTATTCAAGAAGCTTGACGTAAATACCCTGTCAGGGATTTCTGAATCAAGTTTAAGCTGAACAATCGTAAGACGCGTTGAATGTCCTGTCTGAACGTTCTTCATATATTCCTGAATCGGCATATCATATATTTTTCCTGTTTCGCCGGAACGTTTTTCAAGTTTTTCAAGCGTAAGCGTCTTCCAAAGCTTTCCTTTTTTATCATACATTTCTGTATATACAGGATAATTTGTTTCCTGATCTATATAGTTAATGCGGTACTGATACTGAGAACTTTTTGGATCTTTCGGAGTTGATTTTACAACCCAGCACGTATATCCGTTCTTCTCTTCTTTCTCAGAAATCATCTCATGCTCATCTTCGTCAACTTCACGAGTAGAAAGGTCATCATAAGATGCATCTGTTCCCATAAATGACTTAGAACCTTCACTTGCAGCAATACGGCGTGTTGTTTTCAACGACGGAAGATAAATAAATTTATCATCATCTTTTCCAGGTCCGTTTTCAAGCATTAAAAAGCGGGTATCCTTTACAGATGCCGGACTGTTAAAAATCATAACAATAGATGACAAATCATCTTTTTCACGGCCATATTCCGTAACTACACGCGATTCCTGAAGCACACCGTTTTTCTCAATCAAGTCCATTTTTACCTTAGACATTGTAAAAGCCGGTTTTTCAACATCGTGAGCCTGTGTCATAACTGTAACAGCATCAATTGCAAATGCTGAACAGCCTGCAACCAGGGCAGCTGCAAATGCTACAATTTTTTTCATAATAAACCTCCATAAAATAAATGCACATAACCTGCATTTTTTACGGACCGAATAAAACATTCAGTCCGCAGTTTCTTTATTTTTGCTCTGTTTTTGGCTTCATAAATTTAAAGTCATACAGATGCAGAATTCCAGGGATAATTGTCATTGCAAGGGCAGAACTTGAGAACATAACGATTGCAACAAGAATTCCTATATAGCGCAGAACAATAAACTGGGAAAGGCAAAGAACCAAAAATCCGAGTCCCACGGCAAGTGCATTAGTTACAATACCAACGCCGCTTTTATTAAACGTACGTTTTACAACAAGTTCCAGATCGTCCGAATAGGCACGCTCTGCACGATACGTTTCAAGGAAGTGAATTGTATAGTCAATTCCAACACCGATTGCAACAGAAGCAATAATGCTTGTTATCAAGTCAAGTTTTATTCCGGTAAGTCCCATTATCATATAATTCAATATAATGGTAAACGCAAGCGGAATAGCACCAATCAAACCGGCAATTCCAGACTTAAATGAAATTGAAATAATTATAAACACACTGAGCAGGGACAGAAGCAGTGAAGTAAACTGGCTGGAAATTACCATTCCTGTCATTGTGTATTCCATTTCGCTCGTTCCGGTATATTCTACGGTATAGCCTTCAGGAAAATGATTTGCAACATATTCTTTTGCATAGGCAATAATTTCTCCGACAGAATCCGTACTGTGAGTTCTAAGCTGCACCTGAATACGCATTTTTGTCGGTGTAAACGATCCCTGCGGAACAACGAAACGATCCAGAGAATCTCCGCCAAGCAGCATAATATACTGTGAAACCAAATCTGCAAGTTCTTCCCTGCTTTCAACCGGGTATTTTTCTGCATCATACGGAATTTCGTAATAATCAGTTCCGTTGTAATTGAATTTCTTAAGCAGCTTGGACATCATTGCTTCCACAGTCGCATCATTTCCACCGGCATCTGCATACGCCTCGCTGAAAAGCTCCAGAAGTTCCTGAACGGATGCATTTCTTGAAAAATTTGCTACATCATCAGCAGTTTCCGCTGAATCAGCAGAAGGCGCATTCATTACCTGATTCATACGCTTCAGGAATGTCGTAAATGAAACGACTTTTCCGACTTCCTGATATTCTTCAAGCAGGCGGTTCTGCAGTCCTTCCATTGCATAAAGAATTTCAGGATTTGTCATATCGTGCCGTACAGATGCAGCCAGCGGTTCATCAGAAAAATCAGTTTCTTCAGAAGCAAAGTCATTGAAATCATCAAATCCGCCGAAATCATCAAAACCAAGGTCATCAAAAGAATCATCCGCTCCGTCAGAATCCAGCCCGGAAGCAGCCTCTGCCGAATCCTGAGAATCAGCAGAAACAACAATATAGACAGAGTTCGTGCCGGCAAAACGTTTGTTTACATAATCAATATCACGCCTCAATCTTGATGTTGCCGGGAAATAATTTATCATTGCTGTATCTATGACAAGTTTCTTAATTCCAATGGCTGAACAGATAACTATGGCAAGGCTGAGTAATATAAGGCGAGGTTTTGTGCCTGCAAAAAACCTGAAAAGACTGTAATAAGTAGAATCTTCTGCTTTTCTTTCTTCAGAATGTTCAGAGTGGATTTTTTCCAGCTTTGAAGATGCCTTTCTCTTTGCCCTTGCAATAATTGCTTCCATACGGTCGGATTTTTTACCGATAAGATTTACAGGTTTTGTCATCAAAAGCGCAGGAACAAGAGTCACTGCAAGAAGCAGAGAAAAAAGAACGCCAAGCGAAGCGAAAATTGCAAAACTATGGAGAGGCTCAAGAGGACTTGTAACAAGAGAAATAAAACCGACGACTGTCGTAAGTCCGGCAAGGAAAACCGCGCCGAACACTTCTTTTACTCCAGACCATATAATTTCGGCATGAAGTTCCTTTGTCATCGGCTTGTCGTTTTTCTCAAGGGTGATATAGTAATGGGTCAGTACGTGAATTCCGTAGGCAGAACCGACGGCAATCAGTGCAACAGGAATAATGCTTGAAACGATTGTAAAGGTAAAATGAAGCAGACTCATAAGTCCGCAAGACCAGATAGTACTTATCAATACAGTAAGAAGAGGAAGAAGCGTTCCGTCCGTTGTCTTGAAAGAAAAGAACAGGCTCAGGCTGACGACAAGAACGACAAGAGGAATAAGGCATACCAAATCGTGAACCATAAATGTATGCGCCTCGTCAGAAACTACCGTATCACCATAAACAGTCTGATTCAAACCGGTTCCGCTTACCTCTTCCGAAACTATTTTTTTCACAGACTGAAGAATATCATTTTTTTCAGAATTAGAGATTTTTACGGAATTTCCGTCAGAATCAATGCGGTTCTCAGAAATAACAATCTGCATCTGAGTTGCCCTGCCGTCATCAGAAATCATAACGCGGTCATACATTTCTTCCCATTCAATTAATTTCTGATTGATTTTTCTAATATCCGCCTTTGTTCCTGTAAAAACAGGATTACCGTTCTCGTCAATCGAATACAATTCTTCATCAATCAAATTCGTTGCAACAAGGCTGTTGTCCTCGCTTGTAACAAAATCAATATTTGAAATGGCATCAACTTTTTCTATATCAGAAAGATTTTCAATGCGGGCAGCTATTCTTCCGACAACAGTAAGATATTCCGGAGTTAAAATCGACTCATCTTCCGTTTCCAGAGAAATACCGATTAAATCCATACTTCCAAATTCATCCTCACACTGGTTAAAACGAAGGTATGACTCGCCGGATTTAGGCAGAAAATCCCGTGAAGAACTTTCTATCTTCAGGTGCGGCAACTGAAGCCCGAAAAAAACAGTTATTACCGCACAGACTGCAATAATAATCCACGGACGCTTATAAAAACGTGGAACCATAATAAAAACCTCCAACAGATTTTTTAATCGGTTCAAAAAAATAAACCAATAATAGTTAAAATATAATATCAAGAAAAAAGATAGTCAACAAATTTACACATCCCGGCTTTCAGCCGTTACTGCTGGAGTTTTTCAACCGAAATCGTATAAACGCTTCCGCAGTTCCTGCACTGAATTTCAAGCGGTTCTTTCTTGCGAAGAATATCATCGCGCTCCTGTTTTGGGAGCATCTTAATATAATTTGCAAAAGTTTCCTCCGAGCAAGGACAGTCATAGCGGATGTCACGCCTGAGCGCAATCGAAGGAGTAAACTCACGGAACAGACCGTAGACAATATCTTCTATTTTGCCGCCCTCGCTGAACCACTGCCCGAGCGACGGCGCAGTTTTAAAAGCCATTTCAACTCTTGCAAGAAACTGTCCGTCTGCTTCTGCGTCGGAAGAACTGCTCTTTGAAGCTCCGCTGTTATTCTTTCCGCCTGTTTCCGGCATCACCTGAAGGAACATTCCGCCTGCGCCGATTACACGCCCCTGCCGGTCAAACTGAATTCCAGTATTGAATGCCGTTGAAATCTGCTCGGACTGCTTATAATACCACGCAAGATCTTCTGCAATATTACCGGAATTAACTTCTACGGTAGAAATATGCGGCGCAGAATCTTCCTTATGAATGCGGGAAACAGACATCGAGCCTGTTCCTAAAAACGGCTTCAAATCCCAGTTTTCCAAAGGCTTATCTACAGGAATATGCTCATTATACAAAAAACCGCGCACATACCCGGTAGAATCAGCCTCTACGGAAAAGCCTGCGGCAGGCCCGTCAACATCATATTTCCAGCACAGATGTTCCTGCCCTTTCATCAGCGGAATCATAAGCGCGGCGCACAAAGAGGCCTGCCCAAGTACAAGACTTTCCAGAATTCCAAGATTATGCTGTGCGCGCATCTGGTTTACAAAACGCGTACCGTGAAAAAGCGCACCTCTTATTCGTCCGTCAGCCATTACAAAAACAGCCATCTCGTCTTTTGGCAGCACATTGATTTTTTCAACAAGCTCCTTGTCTGCAATTTCAATTTTTTTCATAATTC
>SAMEA3663010__coassemble_408_pt1 | contig 16849 bp, 13 predicted proteins | sample SAMEA3663010__metabat2_high_PE_013 | metagenome-assembled genome bin SAMEA3663010 (sample SAMEA3663010) | pig gut metagenome | biome: pig gut; feature: pig-associated habitat; material: faeces | place: France | collected 2012 | reverse complement strand
TGAAATTCGGTTCTTTGTTCGATGCAACACAGACTATGGTTTCAAAAATCGACGATGATACATATCAGGTACAGGTTGTTTCCTGGTATGACAACGAAAACAGTTACACTAGCCAGATGGTTCGTACAATCAAATACTTCTCAGAAAACTGCTAAGGCTTAGTTTGATGTGAAAAAAAAAGACCTTCTTCGGAAGGTCTTTTTTTATGCAGTGAGAGATGTTTTCATTACATATAAAAACTCGGTCGATAAATCGACCTCGTGTGCCTTTTTTAGGATGAACCTAAACAAACCGCCCTGCGCTTTGTTTTTAACGGTTCTCCTATTTTAGGCAGGTAAGAACAATCAAATACTTCTCAGAAAACTGCTAATTTAAACTGATTGTATAAAAAAGGAGCATCCCCTGTCGGGTGCTCCTTTTTTAGTTGACGTTTGCTGTGAAATTTACTTACATTGATATACATATAATATGCGTCTTAACAGAATAAAAATATTCTTTTCCTTTATAATTTTACTGTCAATTATAAGTCTTGGCTGTGCTTCTACAAAAACTATCCGTGAAAATACGTGGGAATATCTTGAAGAAAATCAGGAATATGTCCATCTGTATCCGTATCCGAATGATGCTGATACTGTTCCTGCGCCGTCGGCAGAAAAATATCTTTTTCTGCGGTTGTACAATCCGCATGCAAAGTACAATGTCGGTACGGTCATTCTGCAGAAAGGTCTTGAATTTACCGAGCGCCACACTGTAAGCGGAAGCCACATTGCAATCGTTTTTGATTTGACGGACAGTTTTTACGGGCTTACTTTGTACGCAAAGCCGAATCTTAAGATTGAGCAGTGTACCGATACGTCAACGAATGAGTTTATGAAGTCCTGTGATCCGGAAAAATCACTTCAGACGACGTTTGCACTTCCTGTTTCAAAAGATGAATATGAGCTTGCCGTGGCCTGGATGAAGCATAAATATGAAACGCAGTCTGCAAATTATTCTATTTCCGACAATTTTAAGATGGCCGGCGTTGCGCTGAAGCGGATGTCTAATCCTGACGCTAAAAAATCAAAGCATCCGCATACGCAGGAAGAAGAATTTAAAGAATTTGAGGAAATGAATAAGTTTGTCTGCTCAACGTTCGTCTGTCACGTCCTTTTCAGTTCTGTAGACAGCATACGGAATTATATGAATGAAAATCTTATAGATCCGAATTACGCTATGCCGACTGATATTATCACGATGCCCGGAATGCAGAAACTTTTTACGTCCTCCTGGCAGGATTACAATACTGCCGCCGGTCAGTTTGTTATGCATAATCCTGAGTTTGCAGAATACTTGCAGTGAGCTGTAGAAACGCTCTGTTACTCTTCTTGTTTTAATTGACACGTAACGCATACTTTTTTACTATGTGGTGATGAAATTTCTTGTTCAGTTTTTGATTATTGCGGCGGTATCGTTTGCAGGTGAAATTCTGAATGCGGTCGTTCCGCTTCCTGTTCCTGCAAGCATTTATGGAATTGTTATTCTGCTTGTGCTTTTGCAATGCCGGATTGTAAAAGTCAGTATGGTACGAGAGGCAAGTTCGTTTCTTATCGGCATTATGCCGGTGCTTTTTATTCCTGCGGCGGTGGGGCTTGTTGAGTCGTGGGGCGTTATCTCCGGTTCCTGGATACAATATCTTGTGATTACGCTTGTAACGACGGTTCTGGTGATGGGTGTTTCCGGGGCGGTAACTCAGTTTGTAATCCGCCGGGCTAAAAAGAGGAACGGTGAAAATGACTAGCATACAGCAGTTTTTTCAGAATTCGGTCTATTTTGGCGTTGTGCTCAGCCTTTCGACCTATGGAATAGGTATGCTTTTGAAACGGAAATTCAAGCTGGCGCTGTTTAATCCGCTTTTGATAAGCATTTTCCTTACGATTGCCTTTCTTGTTGTGTTTCGCATTGACTACAAAACGTATAATGAGGGTGCGCGGTATATCAGCTATCTTCTTACGCCTTCTACGGTGTGTCTTGCCGTTCCGCTGTACGAGCAGTTTGATTTGCTCAAAAAAAACTGCCGTGCTGTTATTATCGGCATTGTGTCCGGCGTGATTTCAAGCCTTACAGGGATTTTTCTGCTTGCGCTGCTTTTTAAGATGGATCATTCGGCTTATGTTACGCTTCTTCCTAAGTCCATAACGACTGCAATCGGAATAGGCGTTGTGCAGGAACTTGAAGGATACGTGCCTGTTACGGTAACTGTTATCGTGATTACCGGCGTATTCGGGAATATTGCTGCGGAAACTGTGCTGAGGCTTTTCAGGATTACGGAGCCTGTTGCAAAGGGAATTGCAATCGGTACGTCTTCTCACGCGATGGGAACGGCAAAGGCTATGGAACTTGGCGATGTTGAGGGCGCTATGAGCAGCCTTTCGATTGTAGTTTCAGGACTGCTGACTGTTGTTGGTGCTGCTGTCTGGTCATGTTTTATATAATTTTACGGAACGCAGAAAATAAGCCGTATGCACAGGTATATTTGCATTTTTTTTTGTGTGGGGAGGGGCAGGGAAATTATCCGTTTTCTTTTTCTGCGCGCCGCTTGCAGATAAAATCGCAGAATGCGCAGATGTCGTCTGTTTTTCCAGGAAGCGCGCCGTTCTTTTTTAGCGGACGAATTTGCGCGGCTAATCCTTCTTCATAGCATATTCTTATCATTTCGTTCTGTTCTGCCTGTGCCAGTACTGTTTTCAGCGGCTGCTTAATCGTTCCTGTAAAAAGTGCCTTGTTTTCGTTTGCAAAGCCGCAGCACGGCGCGATGTTTCCGTCTGGATGTACGTAAAGAACGTGTCCCGGTCCGGCGCAAAAGTCATCCTTGAACCACCGGCGACTTTTCCAGGCGCGCTCATCATCTCCTGTAAAGGACTGCCGTTCCCTGTACACCGGAATGTAGATTTCATCGCTTTCCAGAATAAAAACGCCTCGCCCGGTTTTTTTGTCCGTGTTCTTTTTTACGGTGCAGCCTAAATGCCTGGCAAGAGATACAAGTTCTTCCAGAAACGCTTTGTCTTTTTCTGCATCGGGATGTATGACAGACTGTATTTCAAGTGACTGTGTGCCAAAAGCGGTTAATACGGTATTTACGAACGTCAGGATTTTTTCGCTGTTCTGTCCATGGAACGCATCCCAGCTTAGTCCTGTTTTTCCGTCGAAACCGCTGTCGTAAACATCGGAAAGCGTTTTTTCAAGATGCGCAGGATTTTTCCACCATACGCCGTTTGTCATAATTCTTCCGAACAGAAAATCGTTTTCTACGGCGGCTTTTGAAACGCGGCAGATAAATTCCGGGTACAGGAACGGTTCTCCGCCGGAAAAACCGATTTTTTCAATTTGCGAACCGGCACAGCTTTTCAGAAAGGTGATTGCGTCGTCCGCACTGAGCCGTTTTTCCGTACGCGGTACAAAGCAGTGTGAACAGTGAAGGTTACATTCGGTTGTCGCGGCAAATATGATTTCTTCCGGCGAAAATTTCCGTATCGTTTTCATATTTACAGTATAGCAGAAAACGGTGCTCTGGTAAGGTTCAGGTACATTGAATTTATACCAGAAAGTCAGTATATTTTATCTATAAATAATGAAGTTACCGCCTAGGCGGAATATATAGGAGTCATAAATGATTAAGACAGTAAAAGACGTAGATTTGAAGGGAAAACGCATTATTATGCGCGTTGATTTCAACGTTCCGATGAAGGACGGAGTTGTACAGGATGACACCCGCATTATGGCGGCGCTTCCTACAATTAAATATATCCTTGAACAGAACCCTAGAAGTCTTGTTCTTATGAGCCACCTCGGTGACCCGAAAAAAGACGTAAAAAAGGCACAGGAAAAGGCTGAAAAAGCCGGAAAGACCTGGACTGATGCTGATGCAGAAAAGTTCATCAACGGAAAGAACCGTATGAAGCCTGTTGTAGAATATTTTGCTTCAAAACTCGGAAAAGAAGTTACGTTCCTTCCAGATGCACTCGGACAGAAGGCTGCTATTGACGCTCTTCCGGAAGGTGCTGTTGCAATGCTTGAAAACGTACGCTTCCATAAAGAAGAAACTTCAAAAGATTCAGCAGAGCGCGACGTTATGGCAAAAGAACTTGCTTCTTACGGTGACATTTTTGTAAATGACGCATTCGGAACAGCTCACCGTGATCAGGCTTCTACTGCTTCAATTTCTAAATTTATGAACGTTCCGTCTGTCGGCGGATTCCTTATGGAAAAAGAAGTAAAATACATTCAGCCGATGGTTGAAAATCCTCCTAAACCGCAGGTTGCAATTATCGGCGGTGCAAAAGTTTCTTCAAAAATCGCAGTTCTTGAGTCGCTTTTGAAAAATGCTTCTGCCCTCGTAATCGGCGGCGGTATGGCTTATACATTCCTGAAAGCTCAGGGATGCAAGGTTGGAAAATCACTTGTAGAAGATGATTTTATCGACACTGCAAAAAAACTTCTTTCTGATGCAGAAGCAAAGGGCGTAAAAATCGTTCTTCCTGTTGACCACGTTGGCGCAGAAGAATTCAGCCCGGATGCAAAACCTGTTGCCGTTGACGGAAAAGATATTCCTGACAACCTTATGGCTATGGATGTTGGTCCTAAGACAATCGAACTTTACAAAGAAGTTCTTTCAACTGCAAAATCTATTGTATGGAACGGACCGGTCGGCGTATTTGAATTCGATGCATTTGCAAAAGGAACTGAAACTGTTGCACGCCTTGTAGCAGAAGCTACAGGACGCGGTGCAATGACTGTTGTAGGCGGAGGAGACTCTGTTGCTGCCGTAAACAAATTCCACCTTGCAGACAAAATGAGCCACGTTTCAACAGGCGGCGGTGCTTCCCTTGAATTCCTTGAAGGAAAAACTCTTCCTGGAATTGCCGTTCTTGCAACAAAATAATTGCAAGGGCTTTCGCATATCGGAAACCCGGTAAGGCCGCGCAGGCGGCCGGCAATTCCTTGAAGGAAAGATGCTCCCCGGTTGCAGCTGTTTTTGCTGAAAGTTAAACCGGGGTGTTGCGGGGCTTCATTGAAAAGATAGTGTGTCCTGTTTGTGAGGGTAGTGCGTTCACTATTCCTCACTACTGAGTTTCCCTGGGAAACTCAAACTGCGAGGGGAGGCTTCCTCCTTCCCTGATTTTTTATTTTATTAAAGGAAAAGAATATGGCTAGAACTCATTATATCGCCGGAAACTGGAAAATGAATACAAGCAAGGCAGAAGCTGTTGCCCTTGCTAAAGATTTGGTTGAGCAGCTTAAAGGAAAGTCGAACAAATATATGATTGGTGTTCCTTTTGTCTATCTTGATGCCGTTGCACAGGTTGTAAAAGGCTCAAACATCATTCTTGCTGCCCAGGACTGTGCTGCAACTGCAAACGGTGCGCACACTGGCGAAGTTTCTACTGAAATGCTCAAGGATATCGGCGTTCAGTGCGTCATTCTTGGTCATTCAGAGCGCCGCCACGAAATCGGCGAAAGCGACGAACTTATCAACAAAAAGGTTCGCCGCGCTTTGAACGAAGGTCTTGAAGTTGACCTTTGTATCGGAGAACTTCTTGCAGAACGCGAAGCCGGCGAGGCTGAACAGGTATGCGCATTCCAGCTTTCTGCTGACCTTGCAGGCGTAACGGAAGAGCAGATGAAGCGCGTTACGATTGCATACGAGCCGGTTTGGGCTATCGGAACTGGAAAAACTGCAACTCCTGAAGATGCAGAGGCTATCCACAAGTTTATCCGCGGCTACATTGCAAAATTGTATAATCAGAAAGTTGCTGATGAAATCATCATTCAGTACGGCGGCTCAATGAAAGCTTCTAACGCACCTGAACTGCTTGCCCAGCCTGATATTGACGGCGGCTTGATTGGCGGCGCTTCACTTAAGGCAGAAACATTCGTACCTATTTGCGTACTGTAATGGTTCTGTGAATTTTCTTGAAAGACTCCGGGGCAGGTTCTTTTCTGCCGGGGTCTTTTTTTTTGCCAGCGGCACGGATTTTTTTGACTTTCCGGTACTGATGCAGTTTTCTGCTTGTGTTGTAAATGAGTTTTAAATTCATTATAATTGCAACTTATGAAAGCAATTGAACTTGAGAAAGCGTATAATCCAAAAGATTTTGAAGAACGCATTTATTCCGAATGGGAAAGTAAAGGATATTTTAAGCCTGCAAGCGATGAAAAGTCGCCTGTCCACTGTCATTGTGCCGAATGTTCAGGTACATATACGGTCGTCATTCCTCCTCCGAACGTAACGGGCGTGCTCCACATGGGACACGGTCTGAACAATACATTGCAGGACATCGTTGTCCGCTATCACCGTATGAAAGGCGATAACACCCTGTGGGTTACCGGTACAGACCACGCCGGCATTGCTACCCAGAATGTTGTTGAGCGCCAGCTTAAAAAAGAGGGCAAGAGCCGCAACGATTTGGGTCGCGAGGCTTTTCTTGAACGTACATGGGCGGTAAAGGAAGATCATCATAATACAATCGTAAAACAGCAGCGCAAGCTTGGAAATTCGACTGACTGGGAGCGCGAGCGCTTTACGATGGACGAAGGTCTTTCAAAAGCAGTCCGCGAAGTTTTCGTTACGCTTTACGAGCGCGGACTTATCTATAAAGGTCAGTATCTTGTAAACTGGTGTCCGCGATGCGGAACTGCGCTTGCAGATGACGAAGTTGATCACACCGATACAGCCGGCGCAATGTACCACATCTGGTATGAATTTGCCGATGGACCTGCGCCAGACGGAAGTACGCGCATTGAAATTGCTACTACGCGTCCTGAGACGCTTCTTGGTGATACAGCTGTCGCCGTAAATCCTACTGACGAACGCTACAAGGATATTGTAGGCAAGAAACTTAAACTTCCTCTTACAGACCGCATTATTCCTGTTATTGCAGACAGTTATGTAGACAAGGAATTCGGAACCGGTATGGTAAAAATTACGCCGGCTCACGACCCGAACGACTGGCAGGTTGGTCAGCGGAATAATCTTGAAGTCATAAATATTCTTAATCCTGACGGCACTCTGAACGAAAACTGTCCGGAAAAATATCGCGGTCTTACGTGTCCTAAGGCACGCGGACTGATTATAGAAGATTTGAAGGAACTCGGACTTTTTAAGGAAGAGGAAAAAATTACTCATTCCGTAGGTCACTGTTATCGCTGTAATACCGTTGTAGAGCCGTATTTGAGCTATCAGTGGTTTGTAAAAATGAAGCCGCTTGCAGAAAAGGCGCTTAAGGCGTGGAAAGACGGCGAAATCGTGTTCTATCCTAAAAAATGGGAGAATACGTATACGCACTGGATGGAAAATATCCGCGACTGGTGTATAAGCCGTCAGCTGTGGTGGGGACACCGCATTCCTGTCTGGTACTGCAAGGATTGCGGCGAAATGATTGTTGCCCGCGAAGATCCGGAAAACTGTCCTAAGTGCGGTGCATCTGCCGAAAAACTTGAACAGGATCCTGACGTTCTTGATACCTGGTTTTCTTCGTGGCTGTGGCCGTTCAGTACGCTCGGCTGGCCGGAAAAAACGTCTGATTTGCAGACATTCTTCCCTACGTCAGCGCTTGTTACCGCATACGACATTATCTTCTTCTGGGTAAGCCGTATGATTATGGCATCGCTTGAGTTTACGGGAAAAGTTCCGTTCCGCGATATTTACATTCACGGACTGGTGCGCGACAAGCAGGGCAGAAAAATGTCCAAGACTTTGGGCAACGGTATGGATCCGCTTGAAATTATTGATATGTACGGTGCGGACGCGCTCAAATTTACGCTTGGCTTTATGTGCGCTCAAGGACAGGATATTCTGATTGACAAGGAATCATTTAAGCTTGGAAGCCGCTTCTGCAATAAAGTATGGAATGCGAGCCGCTATCTGCTTGGAAATCTTGACGGACGCAGTCTTATTCCTGTTACGGATTCAGATTTAACTGAACTTGATAAATGGATATACGGATGCCTGAACAGGGCGGTAAAAACTGTACGCGAGTCGCTTGAAAGCTACCGCTATAACGATGCGGCAAGCGCAATTATGGAATATTTCTGGAATGAATTTTGCGACTGGTATGTTGAGGCTACAAAAATTAACTTTAAGAACGGAGATGACGCGGAAAAAGACCGCCAGGCAAGCGTTCTTCTGAACCTGCTTGAAGAAAACCTGCGCCTTCTTCATCCGTACCTTCCGTTTGTTACGGAGGAAATTTACTCTAAGCTTCCTGTGGCAGAAATTGTCGAGAACCGTAAAAAGGCAGGGAAGAATAAAATTCTTTCAAACTCTGAATACTGCGGAATGCTCATCAATGCGCCGTTCCCGGAAGTTTCTGCTTCACGCGAGGACAGTGATGTTGAAAAACGTTTTGACGTTCTGAAAGATTTAATCGGAAAAGTCCGTGCTCTTCGTACGGAATGCGGACTTGATCCTGCTTCAAAAATCAATATTGCCGTTCTTATTGAAAAAGGCAGCGCTGCCGAAGTCTGCCGTGAAAAAGTTGATATGATTCAGCTTCTTGCTGGCGTTGCGCAGACTGAATTTGTTGAGGCAAAACCGGCGGCAGCTATCGGTACTGTTGGTACTGGTTTTGAAGCGTTCATCCTTGTTGATGAAACAATAAACAGGGAGCAGCTTCTAGTTCGCTTCCAGAAAGCACTTGAAACGGAGGAAGGCTGGGTGCGCCGCAGTGAATCAAAACTGAACGGTTCATTTGCACAGCATGCTCCTGCTGAACTTGTTGCGGAAGAACGCGCAAAAATGGAAGAAAGCAGGCGTAGAATCGAAAAACTTCGTTCATATATCGAAAGTTTATAACGCAAAAGAGCAAAAGTAATGGTATAATAAGAGCCAGTCTGAATTTTCAGCTGGCTTTTTTAAGACGGTGGGTATAAGAGGTGCGTATGAAATATGAAATGCAGGTAGAAAAACCATTAAAAATGGACAATCAGCATATGCTGCAGTTAAAAAACATCTATCTTGCACCGTATATGCAGATAGCAACGGACCTGATTGGTAAGGCACGTCACGCAGGCGGAAATATGTTCCGTCATCAGATTGATACGATGGCAATTCTTATGGATTACGGTTATATTGATTCAGTTCTGCTGAAAGCTTCCTGCGTCCACGACTGCGTAGAGGACATTCCGGACTTTGACCACAACCGTATTATCAATGTTGATGAAGACGGTCCTGACGTCTACAACCTTGTGCTTGAGGTAACACGTAAACATGAGGAATCAAAACCTCAGTTTTTACAGCGGATTATAAACACTGGAAGTCAGAAAGCAAAAATCTTAAAATGCGCGGACAGAATAAGCAATATGATTAGTCTTGGATTTGTAACAGATCCGCGCTTTATAGAACGCTACTGCGATGAAACGGAATTTTATATTCTTCCGATTGCGATTGAAGTTGACTACAATATGTATCAGGAACTTATTAATCTTATTATTACGCGCAGAAAATATCTTGAAGATTCCGGATACATTGAAGAACAGAAGCATTTGCAGAAGGTGGAGCAGCTGAAGCCTATTCAGTGATATTTTCCGACTTATTTTAAAGAATTATACAAAAAGGTCTTGTATATGAATTATGGATTTTTACGGGCAGGGTGCTGTTCGCCGTCGCTTGCTGTTGGTGACTGTGCCTGCAATGCGGACAGAATTATAGATGCGGCACGCTCTTTATGCGCGGAAGGCGCATCTCTTGTTGTATTTCCTGAACTGTGCATTACGTCATATACTTGCGGTGATTTGTTTCTTCAGCGGACTTTACAGCTGTCTGCGGTGGACCAGCTTGAGCGCATCGCAAAAAAAACTGCATCCTGTGCTGCTGTTATAACGGTGGGACTTCCGCTTGCCGTTGACGGTGCGCTGTATAATACGGCGGCAGTTCTGTATAAGGGAAAAATTCTTGCGCTTGTTCCAAAAACTTTTATTCCTAATTATTCCGAATTCTACGAGCGCCGTTATTTTTCTCCGCCGCCGCGTAATTTGCCGAAAACAGTGTTTCTTTCGGAAAAAAATCCGTCCGTTCCGTTTGGTACAGACATACTTATAGAAGATAAAAACAACAGCGGTTTTGTGCTTGGCATTGAAATATGCGAAGACGTCTGGGTTCCTGAGCCTCCGTCTGTTTCTGCCTGTCTTGGCGGTGCTACGGTGATTGCAAACTTAAGCGCGTCAAATGAAGTCATCGGAAAGGCTGAATACCGCCGCACGCTTATTCAATCCCAGAGCGCGCGGACTGTCTGTGCCTATTTGTATGCAGACGCGTGCCGTGACGAATCTACCCAGGACTTAGTCTTTGCTTCACACAATATTATTTGTGAAAACGGCGCCATTCTTGCACAGTCCGAACTGTTCAGCCAGAATAATGCCGTTCTTGCCGATGTCGATATTGAGCGCCTTAATCAGGAACGCCGTCGTACAACGACATTTGCGCAGTGCGCAGCCGGTTCGAATGAAGTACCATTCCGCCGAATTCAGATTGATTTTTCGCCTGTAACTTTGCGCGGAAAGAATGCTGGTCTGCTTCGCTTTGTTGATCCGCATCCGTTTGTACCGGAAGGAGAAACTGAATGCGCCGTCCGCTGCCGTCAGGTGATTGAACTTCAGGCGCAGGGGCTGGCAAAACGTCTCCGCCATATTCACGTGCAGTCTGCCGTAATCGGACTTTCAGGCGGTCTTGATTCTACGCTTGCTTTTCTTGTTACGTGCAAGGCATTTGATATGTGCGGAATTGACCGTAAGGGAATCTGCGCCGTAACGATGCCGTGCTTTGGAACGACTGACAGGACGTATTCAAATGCCGTTTCGCTTGCAAACGAATGCGGCGCTACGCTCCGTGAAATTCCGATTGCTGATTCTGTCCGCCTTCATTTTAAGGATATCGGGCAGGACGAGAACGTTCACGACGTTACTTACGAAAACTGTCAGGCGCGCGAGCGTACTCAGGTTCTTATGGACATTGCAAATAAACTGAACGGCATTGTCATCGGTACTGGCGATTTGAGCGAACTTGCGCTCGGCTGGTGTACGTATAATGGAGACCAGATGTCGATGTACGGCGTGAACGTGTCTGTTCCGAAAACGCTTGTCCGCTACCTTGTAGCCTGGTTCTGCGACGATTTGAAAAATCAGAATGAAAAACTTTCCGCTGTCCTGCGTGATATTCTTGACACTCCGGTAAGCCCGGAGCTTCTTCCGCCGGAAAACGGAAAAATCAGCCAGAAGACAGAAAATCTTGTAGGTCCGTACGAACTGCACGATTTTTATTTATATTATCTGCTCAGATTCGGGTTCAGTCCGGCAAAAATCCTTTATCTGGCAGATTGTTCAAGCCTTCCGTATGATCACGATTTTAAGCTCAAATGGCTTAGGACGTTCTACCGTCGCTTTTTCAGCCAGCAGTTCAAGCGTTCCTGTATGCCAGACGGCGTAAAAGTGGGAACTGTGAGCCTTTCTCCGCGCGGTGACTGGCGTATGCCTAGCGATGCAAGCGCTGCGGTGTGGCTTGAAGAAATCGACAGGCTTTCGTAATGCTAAGCTATCTTCACGAATTTCACGCCGGAAATCACGCCGACATTCTGAAACACCTTGCACTCGTCTTTATTTTTGAACATCTGAACGAAAAAGGAAAGCCGTATACTTTTTTTGATACGCACGCCGGGGCAGGACTGTACCGTTTTGACGACGAGCGTGCGCTTAAAACAGGAGAATCGATGCGCGGAATACAAAGGCTTTTTGACTATGCTTCGCGCTTTCCGGACGATGTACCTTCTGAAATGCAGGGATATCTTTCGCTTGTAAAAAAATATGCGGCAGACGGAATGTATCCCGGAAGTCCTGTGATTGAGTCTGATTTACTGGGGAACGGAAGCATTCTTGTTGCAAGCGAACTTCATTCTGCGGAATTTGACGTTCTTCAGAAAACTATGCGGGGAAGGGCGGTGCAGCTTCATCACCGTAACGGCTGGGAAATGCTCCGTGCGCTTACTCCTCCTGCAATAAAACGCGGTGCCGTCCTGTGTGACCCAAGCTACGAAGAAAAGCAGGATTACACCGATGCGGCAAAAACGCTCTGCGACGTTCACAAAAAGTGGCCGGCGGCGACTCTTGCACTGTGGTATCCGCTTCTTTCATACAGAAACGATGTTATTCAGGGGATGAAAGACACCATAAGTCAGTTTGTTCTTGGAATGAACGCGCATACCGAAATTCTTGACGTTCCGTTCTGTGTAGATGCGGAAGATTCTCATATCGAAACTACGCTTGATAAATCTATAGGAAGCGCAAAACCGCGCCTTTACGGAAGCGGAATTTTTGTGATAAATCCGCCGTGGAAACTGGAAGAAAAGTTGCGGCGCGTTCTTCCTTTTGTGGCGAAGGCGCTCGGTTGTGAAGAATGCGCGCGTTTTTTAGACAGCCGCTAGTCCCAGATCCTTATTCCGAAGGCGACAGGAATTTCCATTAAAAAATTAACGTCTGAGTCGCGTACGTCAAACTGGAATGACGGCTGTGCCGCTGCCTGTACGAACAGTTCCAAAAATCCGTCGAACAGCGTAAGGTTTGTTCCAAGAACGGCGCGCGGCGCAATGTTTACAAGCGCATCGTCTTTTTCAATTCCTGCACCGGCAAACGCGCCTGCACCTAAAAACCAGCCCCAGTTAGCCGCAATCTGCGGATTGCAGAACCAGTAGTCCGCGCCTATTCCGATGTCAAAGGTATCGGCATAAAAATCATAATTTGTTTCAAACGAAAAATACAGCGGGATGCTGTCCGTTTTAAGAGTGCAGGAAGCGCCTGCGGCAAACGAGCTGTCGTTCCCGGAATGAATTTTTGGGTTCGCGTTCAGCTGTGCGCCTGTTCCCATTGCAAAAAAATGCGCGCACGAAAAAATCATTGCAGTAATTGAAAATAAAGTCTTTTTCATATTTTTCATATCCGTTATTTTATTCTAAAATGCAGATAAAATAAAGCGCAGGAATGAAGTGCGCAAGATTTCTGCGTGTTGTTGAAAATGAATGGCATATCTTCTATAATAATCAACACTACTATGTGTAATTCAGATTTGTAACTGAAAAGGAACTGACAGATGACATTGTTTGAGGATTTGAAATGGCGCGGGCTTATCAAAGATATTGCCGGTGAAGAAAGTGATTTACAGAAAGTGCTGGACGGTTCTCCGTTCAGTTTTTACTGGGGAACAGACCCTACGGCAGATTCGCTCCATTTAGGTCATTATTCGTCTTTGTGTATGGCAAAACGTCTTGCAAATGCCGGTCATCATCCTGTGCTTTTGTGTGGCGGTGCAACAGGAAGAATCGGAGATCCGCGCCCTACTGCGGAGCGTGAAATAATCTCTGAAGAAACCGTGAACCGCAACATTCAGAGCATTCACAATCAGATTGACCGCCTTATCGACGGAAAGGCTGAACTTGTTGATAACTACGACTGGATGAAGGACTATACTTTCCTGAATTTCCTGCGCGACATCGGAAAGTATATCAACGTAAACTATATGCTTGATAAAGATATTATCCGCCGCCGTCTTGAAACTGGAATTACTTTTGCGGAATTTTCCTATATGCTGATGCAAGGGTATGACTTTTTGCATCTGTATCAGACAAAAAACTGCATTATGCAGGTAGCAGGAAGCGATCAGTGGGGGAATATTACTACCGGCGTAGACTTAATCCGCAAGGTTCTTGATAAGACTGCGTATGCGTTTACGATGCCGCTTATTCTTGATCCGACCGGCAAGAAATTCGGCAAGTCCGAGGGAAATGCACTGTGGCTTGACAAAAACAAGACATCTGCCTATGAAATTTATCAGTATCTTATAAATGCGGACGATTCAAAAGTTCTTGAATATCTTAAGGTGTTTACGTTCCTTTCTAAGGAGCAGATTGAAGACGTATACGCTCAGCAGCAGGCGGCTCCTGAAACGCGCATTGCGCAGAAAACTCTTGCGTGGGAAGTTGTAAAAGACATTCACGGAAAGGACGAGGCTGACAATGCCGTTCTTGTAAGCCAGAAACTTTTTGCCGGAGATTTCAGCGGTCTTAGCGTACAGGACATAAAAGCCGGTATGAAAGGCGTTCCGTCGTTCCCGTTTGAAAAAGATGAGCCGGTAATTGACGTTCTTGTAAACAACAAGATTGCTTCTTCAAAGCGTGAGGCGCGTGATTTTCTTAAGGCAAATGCCATCAGCGTAAACGGTAAGCCTGTAAGTGATGAAACGGCTTTAATTACGAAAGATATGGCTCTTGGCGGAGAAATTCTGATTTTCCGCCGCGGTAAGAAAAAGTATTTTATCGGTGAAGTAAAATAAAGGGCTTTAAAAGCAAATTGTCGGGCTGTCTTTGCAGGCAGCCCGTTATTTTTTAGAAAAAAGATTTTTTATCCAGTTGAAAAACCGTTTGAATAGTCCGGCTATTTTCATCCAGACGGAAGGATTACGCAGTTTTTCAAGCCGTTTGTAGCCTTCAAGCAGTTCTTCGCTGGTGAATTCCTTGCGCTGGTTGTTTTCTTCGATTTCCATTTCAAGCTGTTCGACTGCGTTCATATTGTCCATAACGACGGCATTTATGTTTGTCCAGCCGAGCGCCTTTGCCGCCTGAAGCCGACGTTCTCCGGCAATCAGTTCGTAGTCGCGCGTAATGGTAATCGGATTTAAAAGTCCGTATGTCCTGAGACTGTTTTTAAGAGCGTCCAAATCGCCCAAATCTTTACGCACTCTTTTTTTTATTTTAATGTCATCAATATTTACAAGCATCTGTTTCCTTAAAGCTGTCAGGCTAAGACTAAAAATTGCACGCCGCAGAAAAATTCTGTTCCCGGAAAACGCATTTTTGTCCGGGCTGGCGCACTCGTTCTATTCCATAAGATAATTGTAGTCCGGCATCGTTTGTTCTTCCTGCACGGTGCTTTTCGGTTCTTCAATTTCCTTCTCTTCTGAATATACATATCCTGATTTCAAAAAGTCAAGATTTAGTTTCAGTGGAGTTGAATCAATTTTTTCCGTAAGATGCTGACCTGATTTATACAGTTCGGTCTTAAGCCGCGCAATTGAAAGCCCGGACGTTGATGAACCTGAATGAACATTGCATATTTCAGTTGGCTGTGTTCCCTGCAAGTACCATTGCGTTGTAAGATGACCGTCACACGCTGGAGTTGGTATTTTTCCTGTTGTTGCGCAGACTGTTGCCTGAATTACGCCTTCAAGCGGCTGCGGAAAGTCCTTTACAAGGAGGTTTCTGTGGATTTCGCGCATATAATCACCCCAGGCATATCCGGCAAGCGTTGCACCCGTTATTTTAAGACCAAGCGACTGTCCTGGACGGTCAAATCCGAACCAGAACGTTGAGGTGTAGTACGGCGTAAAGCCTGATGTCCAGGCATCTGCCCAGTTCTGCGTAGTTCCTGTTTTTCCTGCTGCCGGCATCGTGTATTTTACGCCATTGTCGTTGCGGTATGTAAATTTCCAGCTCTGCGCGCCAAGCGTTCCTGACTGAACGGTCTGCTCAAGCAGTTTTGTCATTACAAATGCCGTCTGAGGAGAAATAATCTGTGCTGCTTCGCCCTTAGCCTGCTGTGCTTGGCGGATGTCACGTTCCGGGTTCAGGATTACGTTTCCGTTTCTGTCTTCGACTGTCCTGATTGCCATTGGAGTAACAGCTTTTCCGCCGGATGCAATTACGGAGTATGCGCGCGCAAGTTCCACAGGACGTACGGAACATACTCCAAGACCAATAGGGTAGCCCGGCACAAATCCGCGAGTTGGAAGTTCCTCTTTTGTAATTCCTAGCAGGGAAACGGCGCGGTTTATTGCTGCTTCAAAGCCGATTCCGTCAAGAACTTTAAGAGACGGAACGTTCATTGAGTGAATGAGCGCGTAGTAAAGAGGAACGTTTCCAATCCATTCGCCGCGGAAATTCTGCGGAATGTACGGTTTTCCGTCTGCCGTGTGGAATACGACCGGCGTATCGGAAATAATGGAAGTCGGCGTGAATTTTCTGGAGTTGATTGCTTCTGTGTAGTACAGCGGTTTGAACGTAGAACCAGGCTGAAGTTTTGCCTGCGTTGCGCGGATAAACTGGTTTTCCTGGTCAAATTTGCTTCCGCCGACAAGAGCCGTTATATAGCCGGTTTCGTTCTCCAGCGAAATCATCGTTCCTTCTATTGTAGTTTTTTCGTTCTCTTTTTTAGTCTTTGCGTTCGCCCTGTTTATGACGGACACTTTAAGGTTATCAAGTCCGCACATAAGGGAGAATATATCAAGCACAGGATTTACTTCATTAAGGTAGGTTGCATTTGCCACTGCTTCCGTGCGCTGTTCGCTTACTTTTATGCCCGGCAGGTTGAAAAGGAGCGCAATCAGTTCCGTCATAGGAATGTATGTGTTGAATGCCATATCGGAGCGGCTTGAATGTTCCCTCTGATAGCGTAAATTTCCTTCCTTTATGTATTTGTCCATTACTTCCTGAGCCGCAAGCTGGTGCGACAGGTTGAGCGTCGTGTTTACCGTAAAGCCGCTTGTGTAAATGCTCTGCGAACCGTAGATTAAGTTTCCGAGTTCGCGGCGGACGTATTCGCTGAACCACGGCGCTTTGTCATCGCGCATAAGGTATGCGGAAGAGCTTGTTCTTGTATAGTCAAAATCTGCCCAGAAATTGTCAAATGATTCGTCGGATTCAGCCTGCGTAATGTAGCCTGCCTTTACCATTGCGCTAAGTACGTCTTTCTGGCGTTCCATTGCGCGGTTCGGGTGGTCAAACGGATTGTAGAACGCCGGATTTGAAAGCCGGATTACAAGAATTGCCGCTTC
>SAMEA3663010__coassemble_403_pt1 | contig 16932 bp, 16 predicted proteins | sample SAMEA3663010__metabat2_high_PE_013 | metagenome-assembled genome bin SAMEA3663010 (sample SAMEA3663010) | pig gut metagenome | biome: pig gut; feature: pig-associated habitat; material: faeces | place: France | collected 2012 | reverse complement strand
GCCTTTCCCTTCTTTCTGCTGACATTTCCGGCGGAAAAGCCGGGTTCTCCCTTAGTACGCGCGATTCCTCCGGCGGCGTATTTTCTCCGTCATACATATCCGGCAAAAAATACGTCTATTCCGCGCATTTTTTTGAAGAAAACGCCCTTTTTACTGCCGATTCGCAGAAAATGATGTTTGAAACGTATTCTGTACGGATTTCGGAATTTGCGCCCGGTTTGCAAAATGCCGCCGCCCTTTCCGCCGTTTCGCCCCTGCCGCAAGCAGTTTCTTCAGGAACGCTGTCCGCTTCGCCATCCCCGGAATTTTCTTCCGCGTCAAAGCCGTTTTCGCTTGCAAAATACGTGTTCTCCGGACCTCACGGAACATTCGTTCCGTTTGCACTTACGCAGTCGTATGCAATAAAAAAATCCGCCGACGAGCTTGACGGAGTCCTTATTCCGTTCGGCATTTCTTACATAACAGGAACGCCCTGGACATATCCGCTTTTCGGTTTTTCCGCAGGATTTAATCCGCTTACGGAATCTGCTGCGCTTCTTGCAGGAATATACGGCGGAACTTCCGAAACGCAGCTTCTTTCATATTATGCGCTTTTACAGGTAGAATTTGATTTAGACGGCTATAAACAGGCGTACGGAGCATTAAACGTTTCTTCAAAAATTGCGCTTGGCAGAAGAACTTATCTTTCGTTTTTGCAGAATGCGCAGATTTTTGAAGGGCGGCAGGGACTTATTGAAATTCCTGAAAATTCGGAAAAATTTTTCGGGGCGCTAAAATCGGATGACGAAACGCACCGCGTTCTTTTTACGGACAGGACTTCTGCCGGACTTGGAACGATTAAAAAATCGGGCAAAGGATTTTATGATTATTCCGGCGTAGAACTCAGCGCAGTCTATATGCAAAACTGGTGCGCCTGTGTTTCAGAACCGTCGTATGAATATGACGGCTACCAGAACATCGGACTTGATTTTACCGCAAAAAACAGCGCGCTTCTTCCGCTTTCTGCAGAAGTGTTCCTTTTTCCGTCAAAAAGCTATTTTCTTGGCGCGCTTGCAGAATGTGTGTTCCTTACAAAAGAAATACAGAAATCGACCGTAAAAATGCCGTTCCTGTACGCAAACCGCTTTACCCTGAGCGGCTATTATATGGGAAAATTTACGCACGGCTGGCGTACATATATGGACTCCTGGTCTGTTCTTGATACAGCAGATTATATGCGTTACCTTTGCGAAGGCGATTTTTACTATTATGACGAAGCCTGCCTTTCCGCCTCGTTTATGCTTACACCGAATATCGGCGGACTTTCGCGCCCTGCGTTCCGTTTTGAACTGAAAGCGCAGTTTTTCTACCGCCAGCACCCGGATCCCGACCAGAACCACTATTCCGCCTCCATCTGCGGAATAACAGTGTTTTAGGACATAAGTTCGCCGCTAATTCATTCAAAGACGGAGCAGACGGAATTCCGGCTCTGTGTTGATATTGTTGATTTTTCAAATTGATTTTGCTAAATTAGAATTTAAGGTTTGGTGCGGCAAAGATTTTATGGAATTGTCATCAAAATGTTTTTCAAGCCAAAAGAACACGAACCTTCTCATATTCACGCTTTATACGGTGAATATATCGGCGTTTTTGATTTGAAAACTCACGAAATGACTGACGGCGATTTACCGCTTAAAGCCCAGAATCTTGTAAAAGAATGGTTGTGCATAAATGAAAGTGAACTTCAAAAGATGTGGGATACACAGAAAATCGTCAAATTGCCGCCTTTGGAATAATTTATGATACCAAGAATTAAGTCTGTAAATGACAGAAACGATTATAAACTGGAAGTTCTCTTTGATGACGGAAAACGCGTACTTTATGATGTAAAGGAAGATATAAATCAAATCCCGGATTTTAAAGACCTGATTGCAATCGACGGCTTATGGAAACAGTTTGCACTTGATGAAAGCCGTACCTGTATATATTGGAATGACAGAATTGATTTGGCAAGTGACTCTGTTTACGAATATGGCAAAGAAATTTAACGGTTGTCTTTAAATAATTCATTTGACTGACAGTTTTTCCCCTGTTCAATTTGAAGTAACGGCGTAAATATGATATTGTACATATCTATGGGGGAAATGAAATTGAATTCTATTTCACTTGTTGCGTCAAAAAACAGGCGCATTGCAATTACAGGCGCATTCAGCGCGCTCATCATTCTTATGGGAATTCCTGGTCTTCACCTTGGATATATACAGCTTAGTCCTGCCGCTTCTTTAACGATAATGCACATTCCGGTAATTCTTGCGGCTGTTCTTGCAGGACTTCCCGGCGGAATTGTTACCGGTCTTGTTTTCGGGCTTACAAGCCTTGTAAATGCGGCGGCAAATCCTTCCGGGCTTCTTGACCCGCTTTTTGTAAATCCGTTCTGTTCTGTCCTTCCGCGTATGCTTTTTGGTGTGGCCGCCTGGGGCGTTTTCCGCCTTCTTTCTATGATTCCTGTTTTTCCAAAGGCATTATGCGCGGCAGTTACGTCTTTTCTTACGACGCTTCTCCATACAGTTATGGTAATCGGCTCTATGTACGTTTTTCTTAATTCGCAGATGAGCGAAACGATGGGCGGAATGGGTTTTGTTATGGTGATGGGAATTATTCTTCCCGGTGCGCTTCTTGAAGCAGCTGCGGCAACGTTTGTCTGTGCGGCAGTTACGGCGGCAATGTCTGCGGCATCAGGCAAAAAGGCAAAAATCTTTTCTGAAGAAAACAAGGACTAAATGCGGATAGTAATAGTAGGCGCTGGTTTTACCGGCATTCAGCTTGCAAAACTTCTCATAAACGAAAAGAACAACGTCGTTCTTATTGATAATGACGAAGAAATTATGCGCCACGCGGCAAACCGTCTTGACTGTGCCGTAATGGTTGCCGACGGAAATAATATAGAAACGCTTGAAGAAGCCGGCATTGCAAAGGCGGACGCTCTTGTCTGCCTTACCGGAAGCGACGAGGTGAATATGATAACCTGTTCGCTTGCAGATGCCGTCTATCCGGAAATTTTAAAAATTGCACGCGTGCGGAACTATGCGTATTACGTAAATACTACCGCCGCGCAGAAAAGCCACGCAACGACCTTTGCAGGAAAGCACCGTCCGCTGTACGGAATTGACTATATGGTTCACCCGGACGTAGAGGCGGCAGAAGCAATCGTTCAGGCAGTGGAAAACGGCGCATTGAGCAGCGTAGTTTCGTTTGATAATTCTGAAATGCAGATTTCACGCATTTCTGTGTGCGCCGGAAGCGTTTTTGCCGGTCACAAGCTTATGGAAATGCGTGCGCTCTGTCCTGTTCCTATGCTTGTTGCATACGTTGAAATTGACGGAAATACGACTTTGCCTAACGGAAACACCGTAATGGAAGCCGGATGCAGTCTTGGAGTCCTTGTTTCCAAAAACGATTTGAGCAAAGTCCTTGAACTGTGCGGTTCACGACAGCAGGACTTGAAGAAAATTGCAATTATCGGCGCAGGAAGAATAGGAACTCTCGTTGCAAGCAAAATCATTGAGCCTAAGAAAAGTTCATTTATAAAAATGTTCGCGGAAAAATCCCGGAAATCTTCGCAGAAAATCGTAATAATTGATTCGGACGAACAGCTTGCAAAAGCCGCCGCCGAGCGTTTCCCGGAAGTTTCCGTATGCCGCGGCGATGCAACGGACGAGAGTTTTCTTGCGGAAGAGGGAATTTCGTCGTTCGATCTGGCAATCTGCGCAACGCACAATCACGAACTGAATATGGTTCTTTCCGCGTATCTTGAATCGCTCGGCGTAAAGCAGACTGTAAGCCTTGTTACAAGCGCCGCGTTCGCCGCAATTGCGCAGAAACTCGGGGTAGACGTAACGGTTGCCCTGCGCGACGTAGTAGTTGATTCGATTATGAGCCATATGCGCGGAAAAGCAGTAAAAGAAGTCCACACGATTACAAACGGCAACCTTGAAATAATAGAATGTATTTTGCCGGCAGACTCAAAAGTCGGCGGAAAAAAAGTAAAGGAACTGGCAGACCCGGGAAAATATCTTGTACTTTTGGACAAGCATCCGGGAACTGATGAATACGAAATTGCAAACGGCGAAACGTGCGTATCTACAGGCGACCATCTTGTGCTTATTGCGCAGGCGGACGAAACGCGCCGTGTTCTTGAGCTGTTTGAAAGCGGCAGGGAAAAATAATGGCTTCCGGTTTGCTTCAGATTGTTACGGCGCTTTTGGGCATTGTAGGTTCAACGCTTGTCGTTCCTGTTATTACGGCTATTGCCTGTTCGGAATACAGCGTAATTCCTTCTTTTTTAATTCCTATGGCGACAAGCGGAATTTTATACATTCTCGTAAACCTCGTATTTTTCAGGAAAAAGAAAATCAATCTTTCAATCCGTTCGACGTTCGTCATTGTTGCATCAGCCTGGTTTTTTACAAGCCTTTTCGGCGCAATGCCGTTCCGCATAAGCGGCTGCATTCCTTCTTTTACGGACGCACTTTTTGAAAGCGTTTCCGGCTTTACCACAACAGGAGCGACAATCCTTTCTGAAATAGAAAAATTGCCGCGCAGTATGAATTTGTGGCGGTGTATGACTCACTGGCTTGGCGGAATGGGAATTGTCGCGCTTACGGTTGCGCTTCTTCCTCTTCTGGGCGTAGGCGGATTTCAGCTTATAAAGGCGGAAACGACCGGTCCTGAAAAAAGCAAGATTACGGCAAAAATTACTACTACGGCAAAAGTGCTGTGGCTTATTTACGTAGTCCTTACGGTTTTGCAGACCGTTCTTCTTATGCTCTGCGGAATGGATTTTATTGACGCACTGTGCCACGCATTTGCAACTCTCGGAACAGGCGGATTTTCCACAAGAAATTCAAGCATAGGGAGTTTTAACTCCGTTCCGGTGGATATTATATGTACGGTGTTTATGTTCCTTGCCGGAATAAACTTCAGCCTGTTCTATTTTGCAGTAACAGGAAAACTTGCTGAAATAAGGGAGAATTCCGAACTGAAGGCGTATTCTGCCGTAGTTGCAGTAAGCATTGCGGCAGTAACCGTTTTTCTTCTTCCGGTGTATCATTCGTTCGGAACGGCACTTCGCTATGCGGCGTTTCAGGTTGTTTCCATTATAACGACTACCGGATTTGGTACGGCGGACTATACGCTCTGGCCTTCTGCGGCGCAGTTTTTCATTTTTATGCTGTTTTTTACAGGCGCGTGTTCCGGTTCTACAGGCGGCGGAATAAAGATAATCCGCTGGGTAGTGCTTTTCAAGCAGGTGAACAATGAAACAAAACGTATGCTTCATCCGCACGGAATTTTTAATATCAGGCTGAACAACCGTCCGGGGCGGAACGACATTGTATTCAACGTGGCGGCATTTTTTACCGTGTACCTTGCGCTTGTTTTTGTAACTACGCTTGCCGGGTGCGCCGCAAACCTTGATGTTTTTACGTCTTTTACAGCATCACTTTCAATGGTAGGTAATATTGGGCCGGCATTCGGAAAACTAGGGCCTTCGTTCAACTACAGTTTTCTTCCAGCGGCGTTAAAATGGTGGTACAGTTTTGCAATGCTTGCAGGACGTCTTGAACTGTACACGATGCTTTTGTTCTTCATTCCGTCTTATTGGAAAAAATAAGCCTGAATCGTGAAGATATATCTGTTTTCTGCATTTAAATTTCGATATATAGAGTGAAGCGTCTGTTTTGTTATGGGAGAAATTATATGGCGAAAAAAAACGGTTCTGTTGTCTATAAATGTTCCGGGTGCGGATATTCACAGCCGCGCTGGCTTGGAAGATGCCCGGAATGCGGCGAATGGAATTCCTTTGAAGAATGTATTGTAGATTCAAATGCGGTAAGTCCTGCCGGGCGCGGTTCAGACGTTTCTGTAAAGGCAAAGCCTGTTCCGCTTTCTTCCGTTGAAGCAAAGGGAAATTCGCGCATTTTTACCGGAATAGACGAATTTGACCGCGTTCTTGGAGGCGGCGCTGCAAAACGTTCCGCTGTTTTAATCGGCGGTGAACCGGGAATAGGAAAATCCACCCTGCTTATACAGACTGCATCAAGCCTTGCATCTTCCGCAAGAAAAAGCGGTTCTGCGCAGCGCATTCTGTACGTTTCTGGCGAAGAGTCCGCCGCGCAGATAAAGGAGCGTGCCGAGCGCCTTCACCTTTGCGCAGACGGAATTGAAGTTTTATGCACAATGCGTCTTGAGGATATTCTTGACGCGCTTGACTCCCTTAATCCTGTTTTTACGATAATTGATTCAATTCAGACGGTGTATTCTGCTCAGGCAGGAATTGTTCCCGGTACGGTGAACCAGCTTAAATACTGCGCGAACGAGCTTGTCGGATGGGTGAAGGAGCGCGACAGCGTTCTTGTAATGACGGCGCACGTTACGAAGGAAGGAACGATTGCCGGTCCTAAAACGCTTGAACATATGGTTGATACTGTCATTTCGTTTGAGAGAAACAGCGATGACGTCCGCTTTTTGCACGCGCAGAAAAACCGTTTTGGTTCGGTAGATGAACTTGGCATTTTTACGATGACTGAAAACGGACTTGAGCCTGTTCTTAATCCGGCAACGATGTTTCTTTCTGAACGAAGGGAAATTCAGCCGGCTGGAGTTGCGTGCGCCGCTGTTTTTGAAGGAAACCGCGTTTTTCTTGTAGAAATACAGGCGCTTACTGCTCCTGCAAAAGCGGCGGTTTCCCGCGTATACAGCGATAAAATTGATTCTGCACGAGTAAGCCGGATTGCAGCTATTCTTGAAAAGCGCGCAGGACTTCATTTTTTAGGCGAAGACATTTACATAAATGTTGCCGGCGGAATCCGGCTTAGCGAAAGCGCTGTTGATGCAGCCCTTGCCGCCGCGATGTATTCTGCACGGACAGACGTTCCTGTTCCGGTGGGAACTGCTGTATTCGGCGAATTGAGCCTTGCCGGAGAAATCCGTGCCGTTCCAAAAATAAAACAGCGCGCAAAAACGGCAGAAGGTCTTGGCTTTACGAATATTCTTGCGCCGGAAAAAAGCGCGGGCATCACCTGTGTAAAAGACATCCGCACCCTTATAAAAACGGTTTTCGCAAAGTAAAGCATATTCCTTTGTTACAATCCGACTTTTTTCTGAAAAAATGATGATAAAAATTTTTAATCATTGAGAATCCAGGTTCTTTAATGATATAATTCGTCCTATGAATAAAAAATTGTTGCCTTCTGTTTTTGCCTCCCTGATTTTTACCATTTCTTGTTACGCACAGGAAGCAGACGGCAAAAACGTACCTCCTTTGGAAGTTCAAGCGGAAGAACCGCCGCAAGAACAGGCTGATATTTCCGTTGAAAACGAACAGCAGGAAAAAAAGAAAAGGCTTTACTTTAGTTCAAAAGATGAAATCCGCACGCGCATAATTTCCGTAGACCTTGACTATCTTACAATGGGGCTTACAAACAGCGGATGGGGACTCGGCATTTACTACGAACAGTACATCTGGAATCATCTTGCTTCAAAAATCTGCTTCGGACATTCAACGTTCCGCATAGACGGCGACTGGTGTCCTACAGTGTCATTCGGAATGTTTGCAGAATGTTATCCGTTTCAGAAAGGACTTGACGGACTGTACATTGCATTCGGCGGATATTTTGACTATATAGACCTTCCTCATTCCGATGAAATTACCGAAGATACAAAATCAACCTACATTTCGATATATCCGCTTGCCGGCTACAAACTGCGCATCTGTAAATGGCTGAGTACCGACATTTTCTGCGGATACAAGCATATTTTTACCGACGAAAGCGAATCGGTATGGGAAGACTTTGACAAGTATATAGTAAGCGGCGTAAAAGCCGGCGTTGCCCTTAAATTTCACTTTTTCCAGTAGCCGTAAGGCGCAGTTTTTACATTTTTACAAACATTCCGTTTCTTCTTTTAACTGTTTTTACTGCTTTTGTTATTTTTTATACCGTGCTATACTTCCGCCTATGGAAAACAAACCCTTTTACGAAGACGGCGTGCATTTTTCCTGCCAGCGCTGTTCTTTCTGCTGCGGACATTCTCCGGGATTCGTGTATCTTTCCCGCGCCGACCTTGACCGCCTCTGCGCATTTTTTAACCTTTCAGCCGGCGAATTCATACAAAAATACTGCCGCTGGGCAGATTATTACTACGGAACGCAGGTTCTTGCACTAAAAGAACAGAAAAATTACGACTGCATATTATGGGAAAGCGGCTGTTCCGCCTATCAGGCGCGCCCTGTACAGTGTTCCACCTATCCTTTCTGGACGTGGATGATAAAAGACAGGCGCACCTGGGATGACTGCGCAAAAGAATGTCCCGGAATGAACAAGGGAAGGCTGTGGACGCGTGATGAAATACAGGAAAACGAACGCGCCTACGCCAGAAACGAACCCCTTACGCGCGAACAGGTAGAAGAACTTATGCGCGGAGAAGAATAATTTTCCGTTTTCCTGTAATCCACTCCTAGTAACACAGGCTAGAACACGGATGCGTGTTTTACCTAGACACGAAAGTTTGTCTAAGAAAAATACGGAAGTGTGTCTAAGATAAACACGGAAGTTTGTTTATGCTAAACACGAATAGTTGTCTAGGTTATATTTTGTGAATTTTTTACAGTCTGTCATATTGATTTTTGTAGATTTGACGAAAAAGCATGTTGGTGGCATCTTAAAAAAAAAGAAAAACTTGAAAATCTCAGAAAGTCTTAAAGATGCCGGAATAATCGAAGGTTGTCTTTCAATAAAGTTTTTGAGCAGATGACAGGCGAGTCTTGCGTTGTCGAAGAATACATTCGTTTAAAATAAAAAAACTTCAGCGTCAAAACTGAAGTTTTCTGTTATAGCTGGGGCAGGACTCGAACCTGCGGCCTCCGGGTTATGAGCCCGACGAGCTGCCAACTGCTCTACCCAGCGTCGTAGTGAGTATATAATATAGATAGCCCTATTAAAAGTCAAGGTGTTTTATACAAAAAACAAGGCAGTTTTTTATTTAATCTTATGGAATTTGTCGTTATTTTGTCCGGGTTGTTGATTTTTTTTGTTGTCTACAATAGAATAGATAAAATCATTGATAAAAGGGAATCGGTATGGAAAATTTGGATGAATTGAAAAAAGAAATTAAAGAAACGATTATTTCTACTTTGCAATTAGAAGACATTACTCCAGAAAACATCGTCGATTCCGAGCCGCTTTTTGGTGAAGGACTTGGGCTTGATTCTATAGACGCTCTTGAACTGGGTGTCGGTCTTAAAAAGAAGTTCGGCGTTAAGTTTTCATCAGAGAGTGCTGATAACAAGAAGCATTTTGCATCAGTAGATGCTTTAGCTGAATATATTTCTCAAACGAGAGGTTAGTTTTATGTCAAAAGACGAAATTTTTACAAAATTAAAGGACATCCTTGTTTCTGAATTTGAGATTGAAGAAGATTCCATCACTCCGGATGCAACGCTTTTTGATGATTTGGATCTTGATTCCATTGACTCTATTGATCTTATTCAGAAGATGAAGGAATTTATGCCTGCCGGTACAAAGTTCGATCCTGCAATTTTCAAGACTGTAAAAACAGTTCAGGATGTTGTTGACGCGCTTGTTCCGTATATGGGCTGATGAAAAAATTTCTTACGGTTCTTTTTTATGTTATGGCGGCGGTATATCCGGTACTTGTGTTTACGCTTCTTGTCATTCTGAAGCTGCCTGTACGGATTCTGTCGCTGTGCGTTATGGTTCTTGCCTGTTCGTTCTTCCTTAGCTTTACCGGCAGGAACAAAACTGACGTAAAAAAAGAAAAAAAAGCGCTGGATTGGCGGCCTATGGTCAGTTCTGCGCTTTTTTTAATTGCGGGCATTGTCTGCTTTGTTACAAACCAGTCAGTTTTCTTAAAGCTGTACTCCGTTGTCATAAGCGTCGTTCTGCTCAGCGTGTTCGGTTCTACGCTGTTTTTTGAGCCGAACTTGTGCTTCCGTTTTGCGGTGATCGCGGACAAGTCAATTGCCGGTTCTTCTTACGAACCGCAGGTATGCGCCTATTGCAGGAAAGTTACTGTTGTATGGTGCTGCTTCTTTATAATAAACGGCAGTATTGCGACGTATACGGCATTGCACGATTTCGGCTCTGAGGATTTGAATAATAAAATCTGGTCTGTGTATAACGGCGGCATTTCTTACGTTCTGATGGGGCTGCTTTTTTCTGTGGAACTGCTTGTCCGCAAAATGGTGGATAAAAAAATGATAAAGGCATTTTCGTTTACCAAATTCAATGCTGATTCTCGCCCGGACGGTCATATTGTCTGTTTTGAAGGCAGCTGGTCTGACGGTGTATATAAGACCTGGAAGGATTTTCTGACTGATTCCGCAAAAATGCGTGCATTTATCTCACAAAATCCGGCGGACGACTGGATTTTGCACTGCGAGGACTACTGGTACTTTCTCTGTACGTTTACGGCTCTTTTGCAGTGCGGAAAACGCATTCTCCTTACCCAGAACATTTCTGAGGCGTTCATTGCCGAAGTAAAAAAGCCCGGCGTGGAATTCCTTACTGACCAGAACGCCGCCGGTTCTGCATCAATTCAAGATATAATAGAAAAAAGTGATTTGCCGGACGAACAGTATATCCGTAGCGTTCCGCAGGTTGATTCTGACAAAACGCGCATTCTGATGTTTACTTCCGGTTCTACGGGAAAGCCTAAGGCTGTTCCGCAGAGGATGACTGAGTTTGAACTTGACAATGCGTTTATAATTTCAAAATGGGCAAAGGAATTTGCTTCCAGAAAACTTGTTACTACGGTAAGCCAGCATCATATCTACGGATTTCTGTTCGGTTCATCCCTTCCGTTTACGCTTGGAGTTCCGTTCCGCCGGACTCGTATAACTTTCCCGGAAGAATTTGAAAAACTTTCTGATACTGAATATATGATTATTGCAACTCCTGCGTTCCTTAAGAGGACGGTTGAAATTGAGGAGAAACTTCCGTTAAAAAATCCGTTTATTTTTACAAGCGGCGGCGCCTGTTCTGCGGAACTTGCGTTATCTACGGAAAAAGTGTTCGGTTTCTGTCCGCTTGAAGTTTACGGAAGTACGGAAACCAGCGGCATTGCTTACCGCCAGCAGAATAAAGACGGTCTTAAGTTTACTCCGTTTGACAATGCAAAAATCTGGCTTGGCGATGACGGCTGCCTCCGCATTGTTTCTCCGTACATAAAAGATCCGCAGGGTTTTGCTACCGCAGATTTAGCAGAGATTTTTGACGACGGCAGGTTCATTCTGAAAGGACGTTCTGATTCAATCGTAAAGATTGAAGAAAAGCGGATTTCTATGACGGAAGTTGAAAACCGCATTATGCAGACAGGGCTTGTTTCTGACGTAAAGGTTGTTGCGCTTCAGAATGACGTCCGGCAGTATCTTGCGGCGGCTGTCGTTCTTAATGACAAGGGAAAAAAACAGTTTGAGAATACCGAAAAATATCTTGTAAACCGGTATTTTCACGAGTTTCTTATGCAGTATTTTGAAAATGTCGTTCTGCCAAAAAAATGGCGTTTTCTTGATTCTCTGCCGGTTGACGCGCAGGGAAAAAAGCATAGGCTTGAAATAGAGGCGCTGTTCGAAAAACAGTAGCACGGAAATCGGGAAATTGCAGGGAGTCCTTCAAGTTTTCCGGAGTTATTTTTATAGAGGTGTATATGCCAGAAAATTTGCACGATATAGTGAATGAAACGGTGCTTGAAAAAGCAGATAATAAAGTTTCGCTGAAATTTGTAATTCCGTCGTCAAGTGACTTTTTTGACGGTCATTTTCCGGAGTTCAAGTTGCTTCCTGCCGTTGCGCAGTTTGAGATAATTACGCGTTTTTCCAGAAAATATTTTGGAACGCAGCGTTATGTTCCTTCTATAAAGAGGATAAAATTTTCCGCGCCGATAAGACCTGATTCAGTAATCCGCCTTGATTTGACGCATAATGTGGAAAAAGGTACTGTTTTCTTTACGATGGCTGATTTTGATATCTCTGAAAAAGTCTATTCTTCGGGTTCTTTCTGCGTGATTGATGAATAAATTATGACATACGGGTTTATTGTTCCAGTCTATAATCACGGTTCTACTCTTGATTTTGTCGTGCGGCAGCTTGTTCCGTACGGTTTTCCGGTTATTGTCGTTGATGACGGTAATGACAGCGAGAACCGTGCGTATATTTCTGCCGTTGCCGCTGCTTATCCTCAGGTGGTGCTTGTAACGCGGCGTAAAAACGGCGGAAAGGGAAAGGCGCTTCGTGACGGCGTAAAAAAAGCGTATGAACTGGGACTTACTCATATTTTTCAGATTGATTCCGACGGTCAGCACGATACAGGACGGATTTTTCATTTTCTTGAAGTGTCCCGGAAAAATCCTGACGCGGTGATATGCGGTTTTCCTGAATATGAGGAAGATGCCCCGTTAAGCCGCGTAAAGGGAAGGGACATTGCGAACAAGTGGATTCATATCGTGACGCTTTCCGACGGCATTAAGGACGGAATGATTGGCTTCAGGATTTATCCTGTTGAACCGTATTATGCGCTTATACGGCGTCACGCTTTTATTGACGGGCGTATGGGCTGTGATATTGAAGTGCTTGTCCGGCTTTTCTGGGCAGGAGTGCCGGTTGTTTCCGAATCGGTAAAAATTAATTACCCGGCTGACGGCATTTCAAATTTTCACCTTGTGCGCGACAATATTCGCATTTCGCTTGTGTATACGCGCCTTTGCATCGGTATGATTTTCCGTCTGCCGAAACTGATTTTCAGGAATATCCGGGGTAGACGGCGATGAAGAATGAAGAAAAGTTCCTTCATTGGGCTGATGAAAAAGAAGTAATCTCCAGTAACAGACCGGTAAAATTTCTCCTGCTTCTGCTGGTGCACGTTCCTACGTGCCTTGTGCTGCTTTTGATATACCCGGTAAGTTTTTTCTATCTTATATGTTCAAAAAGGGCGCGTACTGAAGCGCGGCTTTACCAGAAGCAGCTTAAGGAATTTACGCACGGAAAAAGTCCGCGTGTAATCAGTCCGTTCCTTCAAATCCTTTCGTTTTCCCTTTGCGTGCTTGAAAAAATTGTAGGATGGCTCGGTAAAGTTACGTATGACAAGCTTGTTTGCCACGATGATGATTTACCGGAGCTTATTCAGATGCTGGAAAAAAAGCAGGGCGCGGTTCTTATCGGGTCGCATCTTGGAAACATAGAACTTTTGCGCAGTCTGTTCAGTTTTAACCGGACGGGCGTAAGCAGGGAAGTTCCGATTTCGGTGATTATGGAACTTAAGTCTACCGAGCAGTTCAACAAAACTATCAGGGAAGTAAATCCTAAGGCAGGATTTAATGTAATTGACCCTAAGTCCATCGGGCCTGATACGATGATTGCGCTTGATGAACAGGTGAAAAACGGCGGTCTTGTAGTTTTTACTGCTGACAGGACAAGCGCAAATGTCCGGACTCGCTCTGTCCGCCTGCCTTTTTTGGGAAAAGAAGCTGATTTTCCGTACGGCGTGTTTCTTCTTACAGTTCTGTTGAATGCTCCTACGTATTTTGTGTTTGCGCTCCGTACAAAAACTTCTACCTTAAATCCGCGCTATAATATTTTTGTAGAACGCGCCCGGACTTCTCTTTCCTGCACAAGAAGCGAGCGTGACGGATGCATACGCAGCCTTTGCCGCGAATTCGTTGAAAAACTTGAAAAATACTGCCGGGAGTTCCCTTACCAGTGGTACAATTTCTATAATTTCTGGCTTCTGTCAGATAACAAGGGAGCGTAAGTATGGAAAAAGTACTTCTTGAAGCAGAAATGCCGTTTAAAGTGGAATTCTACGATGTAGATACGATGGGCGTTGTCTGGCACGGAAATTACATAAAGTATATGGAGGCAGTGCGCTGCGTCCTGCTTGATAAAATCGGCTACGGCTATTCAGAAATGATGAAGGAAGGCTTTGCTTTTCCTGTTATTACTATTAATTTAAAATATGTGCGGTCGCTTGTTTTCGGTGAAAATGCCGTCATAAAGGCATATCTTCTGGAATACAAGGACAGGCTGCGGATAAAATATGAAGTGTTCAATTCTGCCGGAATGGTTGCGACAAAAGGAGAAACTGTCCAGATTGCGGTTGACTGGAACACAAAAGAAACTCAGTTTGAGAGTCCTGAACTGTTTGTTCAGAGAGTAGAAGAAACTATAGGAAATGAAGCACGCTAGGACTGCCGGGCAGTTCTGGTTTTTTGCTGGGGGAAAATTGATGAAACGGAAGTTTTTTGTCGGAGTGTGTGCGGTTTTTATGGCAGTGTATGCAGCTGCTCAGTCTGTTACGTTTGATTTGGTGTGTGAAAATCTTGCAAAACATCCGAATATGACCGGAAATTTTACGCAGGTAAAAACAATAAAGGCTGTCAACCGCTCGCTCAAGTCGAACGGAACTTTTATATTCAGCCTTGAAGGAATTATGTGGAAGACGGAAAAGCCGTTTCCGTCCTCGCTGGCAGTAGGAATGACGACCGTCATTCAGACAAAGGCGGACGGTACTCAGACGGTGATTGACGCTTCGTCAAACCAGATTTTTACGAGCATTTCGACGACGTTAAGTTCAATGTTCAGCGGAAATGCAGAAGGTCTTTCCGAAAACTTCAACGTGTCTTTTTCTTCTTCCGGAAATTTGTGGACGGCGGTTCTTACTCCTAAAGACAGCGTGGTTGCTGCAGTCCTTACTTCTCTTTCTGTTTCTGGAACTGCAACGGCTTCTTTTGCGGAACTTGATTCAATAGTTATGACGGAAGCTTCAGGAGATACGATTACCTATTCATTCACGGATCAGAAATATCCAAAGGAGTTGACTGCTGATGAGAAAGCTTGCTTCACTGCAAAATAAAACATATCTTCGAATCTGGATTGCATATCATCTGCTGGTTGCTGCTGCGTTTGTGTTTATGCTTTTTGCAAAGCACGGAGCGGTAAAGGTTGATGCAGATTTATTCAATATGCTTCCTAAACCTGTTATGGAAAAGGCGCTCAGTTCTGCAGATGAAAAACTGACCGAGATGACAGGGCAGAACGTCTTTATTCTTGTTTCAAACGAATCTTTTGCAGAGGCAAAGGCAGTTGCAGAAACGGTATATGCAAAGCTGAACGGAAGTCCGCGCTTTAAGTCGATTTCATTGTACCAGGATACGTCGAATTTCGGCGGAGTTCTTGAGTTCATTCAGGATTTCCGCTGGAATCTTCTTGATGAAAAGACTTGCGCTGAACTGAATGCGCCCGGCGGTGCAGAAATTTTTGCGCAGAACGCCCTTGCTTCGGCATACGGTGCGTTTACGATGACGTCGCTTGAAAATCTTGAAACAGACCCTTTCCTTTTGGGCGAGCATAACCTTCAGAATTATCTTTCTTACCTTCAGAACGCAGGAACTTCTATGTCGCTTAAGGACGGAGTGATGGCTTCGTTCGTAAAAGATAAATGGTATGTGATGATACGCGCCGTTTTAAGCAAGCAGGGAGCGGCTCTTGCAAGCAAGGAAAACGCCGTCGTACAAATTCACGAAGTCTGCGACCCCCTTGAAAAGGACGGAACTCATTTTGTGTATTCGGGAACGCCTTTTCACAGCTATAAAAGTTCTTCCAATGCAACAAAGGAAATTTCTATAATCACAACTGTTTCTATGCTTGTGGTTCTTACTATATTGCTGCTTATTTTTAAGCGTCCGCATCCGATTGTTTTTTCCCTGCTTTCTATTTTCATTTCAACTGTTACGGCGATGGCGGCTACGTTTGCACTGTTCGGAAAAATGCACATTCTTACGCTTGTATTCGGAACGTCGCTTATTGGTTCGTGCATTGACTACAGCCTTCATTATTTTATTTCCTGGAAAGCGAATACGGACTTTCATTCGGGAAGCGAAATTCGTGCCCATCTTTTAAAAGGTCTGGGGCTTTCACTTATCTCAACTGTCCTGTGCTATTTTGTGCTTCTGTTTGCGCCGTTCAATCTTTTAAAGCAGATGTCGGTCTTTTCTATGGCAGGAATTGTAAGTACGTTCCTTACTGCGATTGCAATTTATCCGTACATTCCTGTGCCGGAAACTGGCAAGGACATTTATCTTATCAAACTTATGAAAACGCCGTCCTGGTACAACAAAAAGTTTGTGGGACGCGTCGTAGTTACGTTGATGTTCGTTGTTTCAATTGGAACGCTGCTTGTCTGTCACAAGAATTTCAAGATAGAAAACAACGTTGCTTCGCTCTACAAAATGGAAGGCAGGGAATTTCAGGACGAGGCAGAGGCATCTCAGGTTTTGAATTACAGTCCGAGCGGATGGTTTATCGTAAGCGGCAATACGGTTGAAGAAGTACTTCAGAATGAAGAAGCCGTTACTGCAAAACTTAAAGTCGTGAACGAAGGAAAGGCAAAAGGCGGCTATATCTGTACGTCTGCGTTTATTCCTTCCATAAAAAAGCAGCAGGAATCGCGGGCGGCGTCGGAACGGCTTTTGCCTCTTGCGGCAGAACAGTATGAATATCTTGGCTATGACGCGTCGCTTGCATCGTCACTCCGTAAAGAATTCTATGCCGGAAAAGACGATTTTATTCAGATGGGAAAAAATGTTCCTGAGTATCTTGAAAGAGCCGTTTCTTCTGCCTGGATAGGCGAAATTGACGGAAAATATTATTCCGTCGTTCTTCCTACGTCAGTTACAGACTATGATGCCTATGTGAAAATAGCCGATGAGTCAGACGATGTGTTTTTTATAAGCAAAGTGCGCAATATGAACAGTGATTTGGATCGCCTTTCAAAAATGATTCTTACACTGTTTGTCATCGTGTACATCGTGATTTTTGTCGTTCTGCGCTTTTTCTATACCTGGAAACAGTCTTTCAAGATTATTTCCGTGCCGCTTCTTATA
>SAMEA3663010__coassemble_329_pt1 | contig 20260 bp, 17 predicted proteins | sample SAMEA3663010__metabat2_high_PE_013 | metagenome-assembled genome bin SAMEA3663010 (sample SAMEA3663010) | pig gut metagenome | biome: pig gut; feature: pig-associated habitat; material: faeces | place: France | collected 2012 | reverse complement strand
TCAAAAACAAGCCGGCGCATTCCGTTGTAAATGTTAACTGCAACTACAACAAAAATCAAAAATACAAGCAGCATAAGGATATTTTTTTCAACGCGGAGCGCGCCGAAAAAAGTACGGTTATACTCACGCCAGCTTTGAACCGCCGCATCCGGGAAACGGCTTTTAATCGCAGCAGAAACAAATCCGTCATTCTGCGGACGGCGGATTTTTATGCCGTAGAACACAGGCGCATCTTCACCAAAATACATACGCGCCGCTTCAAGGCTTACAAACGCATAGCCCTGATTTATGTCGTAATAGCCGCACTCAAAAATGCCGGTAACTTTGAACTGTCTGTTCTGCGAAAGAAGTTCAACGTCCTTTCCGCCGCTAAGCGCAAGCAGATTGACTGTATTTCCTGTGGTTACGCCCAGACTTTGCGCAAGATACGAGCCGAGTACGATACTGTCTGCAGAAGAAAGGTCAAAACTTCCGGAAACGATTTTTATTTCACGCGCAAATCCTTCGTCAAACTCACACGTACGGGCGTCAACACCGCGGATAATTCCTGCACTTTCCTTTGATTTATTTCCCACAAGAAGCGCCTGCGATTCATAAAACGGTGAAACGCACCTGATTTCTTTACTGTCCGCACAAGAGTCAAGAAAATCTGCTTCTGCCTGACTTTCCAGATTTGAAACACGTATATGAAAAGAGGAGAGTTCCATAATCGCATTGACAAAACTCACCTGAAATCCGTTCATAACGCTTACAACCGTAACAAGCGACATAACGCCAAAACAGATTACAAGAACGGCAAGAAAGCTTGTTGCGGAAGAACGGCTTTTCCTGTCTACAGACGCAAAACGCCGCGAAACATCAAAAATCCATCGGTATGACAATCGGAATGAAAAAGTTTTTTTTCTACTCATATACACGGCTTCTCCAGAGCGTTCCGTTCATATAGAACAAATCTTTCGTGTGATTTCCCTCGTTATAATAAGACTCCACGACAAAACCGCCGTCAAAATACGACGCGGACATATAGGAATTTTCTCCGCTGTATACAGTCTGCATACGGAGAACGGAATTTTCATAATAATAATAGTCTGGAAGTCCGCCTTCAATTTTATATTCAAACACCTCGCGTTTTGAATTTTTTGCCGTTATCATCGAGGAAGAAACGTCTTTGTACGTATACTCAACGTAATATTTTTCAGAAACGCTGCCGTCCTGCGTATATTTCCATTCCGTGCGGCTGACAAGCACAAACTGCCTGCGCTTTTCTAAATTCGTTCCGCCGCCATCAGCCGTTTTTTCCCCGGACACAGATTTTCCGCTGTCAGCCGGCGTTTCCACCGCACGATAGTTTCTGCTGACACAAACTCGCCCGTTCGCATCATACGAAAGCAGATGACGTGCGGACTCTTCAAGAATTTGCGCAGAAACAGGAAAAACGCCTTCGCCGTACTCAAACAGTTCTGTCTTTGTTTTCCGCGAACCGGAAATTCCTCCCGACAAATCCCAGTATTCTTTTTTAACAAGACGCATTTTCCCGTCATAATACTGCCTTGTCATTTTTTTCTGAAATGACGAAACGATGACGCTTCCGCCCTCCCCTGAATTTTTTACGGTAAAAACTTCTGCTCCGTAGGAATACAGGCTGAGCATCTGCTGAGCGTTCCGAAGCCTACGCTCTACAACAGGCTCTTCTTCCCCTGCCCCGGAATTTTCTTTCTTTTTCTGCGCATCGTTTCTGACGTTGTTTTCAACCAGCTGCAAAAGTTCTTCACTTTCATCAGCCAGTTCTCCCTCCGCACCGCCATTTTCCGCTTCACGCATTCTGTCAAGTTCCTGCGCCGCTTCGTCAAGTTCAGCCGGTCTGTTCAGGACAAAAGCATTTTCCCCCGAAAAAAACAGGCTTTCCGCCCACAGTGCATCGTCTTCAACTGCATTGTACGCAACGAACGCAGAAAGCAGACCTGCGCAGTCAGGAACGTAATAGTCAAAAAGATTTCCAACCTGACAGCCGTCATTCCATTTTGTACAGGTAAACAGGACTGACGGAATTTCACTGACTCCCGATTTTTGCGCAATGCCGGAACTTCTTTCTATCCCGGTACATTCAAAAATCAGCATATCATTGAAAAAACGGTAGATGCTTTCCTCCGGCTCTTTTGCGGCACACACGGCGGAACAGAAAACTGCACCGCAAAAAAGAACCGTTTTTCTAAAAAACGACTTCACTTTCTTTCCTGCACTTACAGTCCGATAAAATCATCGATATATTTTTCCGCATTGAACTGCCTGATATTTTCATATTTTTCGCCGTCGCACACAAAAGCAACAGGAATTCCAAGTTCTTTTCCGATGGAAACGGCAACGCCGCCTTTAGCAGTAGAATCGTATTTTGTAAGGACGAGCGCGTCAATTCCCACCGCCTCGTTGAACACTTCAGCCTGCCGGAGCGCATTCTGCCCGGTAGTTGCGTCTATTACTAAAATACGCTTGTAGCAGCCCTCACCGGCTTTTTCACGGCAGATACGGTCAATTTTCTGAAGCTCGCGCACAAGATTTTCCTTGTTGTGAAGACGGCCGGCTGTATCAGCAAGAACAAGACCTGCGCCTTTACTCGCGCACGCCTGCGCCGCATCAAAAACAACAGCGGCAGGGTCTGAACCGTGCTGATGGCTCACTACGCGAAGCCCTGTCCGCTCGCCGTGCAGATTAAGCTGTTCGATTGCGGCGGCACGAAACGTATCGGCGCTTGCAAGAACAATATTGTCAATGCCGGAATTTTTGAAGAAAAATCCCATTTTTGCAACGCTTGTCGTCTTTCCTACGCCGTTTACGCCCAATACCATCCAGACATTAACTTTTGTCATATCAAGCTCAAGCCGGGTTTCGCGCACATACTCAAGAAGAATGCGCTTCAGTTCCTGAAGTATGTCAGAATTTTCTGCAAGATGATTTTTCCGGCACGCCTGTTCAAGACGATCCGCAATTTCAAACGCCGTCTTTGCGCCAACATCACCCTCAATCAGACGGTCAGTTAAATCTTCAAAAAACTCGTCAGAATTCTTATTTCCCTTGAACAGCACGCGCAGTTTTTCTGCAAATGACATTTTCGACATCTATTATTCCTCTTTGCCCTTTGTAAAGTTTTTATTGTAATTCCTGTATTTCACCCTTAATGACAGGCATTCCGCCTGTGCCTTCCGGCTCAGAAAGCTCCGCTCCGTCCGAGTTTTCCGCCTCATCAGAAAAAGCAGAGTCCGCCTCAAGCAGAAGTTCCTGCTGTTTCACCCTTTCAATCTGCTCCCTTGCCCTGATTTTCGTAAGTTCCTTCGTACTCATCTTTTTTGCCTCCGCAGGAAGTACCGAATTTGCAGCACGCAGATAACGCACAAGTTCAACGACAAACAGCACGCCGCACCCGATTGAAATGCCGGCAGTAACATTGCGCGCAGTTTCCCACTTTTTTGCTTCGTCATAGCTTACGCCATAACCGTCATTATACGCAGAAGAAGCGGCAAATGAATTGCCGTAGCAGTAAAAAGTCGGAAGAAGCGACACAATCAGAAGACTGTAGGAACGATACATCCAGATGCGGCGCTTTTCAATATAACTGCTCCTGTCAAACGGTTTTGCGTCAAGCAGAAGAAAATTTCCGTCAGAAAGATATTTGGTTCGGATAAAAAAATCGCACGGTTCGCCGTTTTCAGACACAAAATGCCCTAAAATCTGCTGATTGTTTATATGAATTGATGCAAAGCGCTCGGAAGGAGAAAGCGAAGCAGAAAAAAGACCGTTTGCAAACAAATCGCCGGAAAACGGCTTTTTCATAGCAAGGAAAAGTTCGCCCGGATTGTCCGGCTGCATTTCCACCGTAATCTTAAAACGCCTGTTTCCGGTGAACGAATACGAAGTCGATTCTGTAATATAGCCTTTAGAAGAAAAAGTTATTGTATGAACTCCGCTCGGCAGGGTGATTTTTTCCGTTCCGTCCGAATAAACTACGTCATTCACCGTAATAACGACATTTTCTGCAGCTTCCGGCGGAAAGACCTCAATAAAAAGTTCAACCGGCATACTGTCTGCAATTTTAGGCGTAAGCTGCGCGGCTATGCTTGTAGCAAGAGTGCGCAAGTCATCGGTAATTCCAACGTCAGAAACAGATGCAATCCGCCGTCCGCCAGGATACTGATACAGTTCCGTGGAAATCGAAATATAGTTTCCGTAGACAGTAATCTTTCCTGTAATCAGCCCCTGAATGCCGGCATCAACGCAGGCTTTTCCAAAATAATAGCTGTCATATCCGCTCTTCCGCTGTTCTTCCCCTGCATCGAACAGCTGGTTAAAATCATTTTTATACAGAACAACGTCCTCAAGAACAAACTCTTCGTCCTGACGTCCGCCGAATCCCTTAAAAAAACGGGAAAATCCGTTCCCTTCTTCACGCCTGTCATCCACAATTTCGCCCTGCTCAAGATGGGCACTGCGCATTTCGTCCTGCTGCATACGCTTTTCCCGGCGGCTAGTTTCTTTCAGGGCTGACTGCAAATTCTCGTCAATTTTTTTTTCAATGTCACGGATTTTTACATCAGATTCCTTAAGCTTAGCCTTCAGTTTCCGCGCGGAATAATCAGCGAGCAGAAGGGAATCACGAGTCTTCACTTCTTTAGACAGCTGAAGGAACAGGGAAAGCCGCTCTTTCTGCAAATCGTACAGCGCACGGTCAAGCTGTTCGCGCGCGCGGGGAATACGGGTAAGGTTTTCTGCCATCTGTTCCAGAATGAGCGAAGGCATCGTCTTTGCATACGACACCGCCGCCTTGGAATTATTTGTATTCTGCGTGAATTCAAACTGCTCGGCGGCAAGCGTCCACTTTTTGTCAGATGCACAGAACGCCGCCGCACTGCATGCAAGCAATGCTGAGAAAATACTTATTTTTTTTAAAAAGTTACATATTTTCGTCGTCTTCACCTGCATCCATCGGAAGCCCTTTCCATTTTGCAACTAAATATGCATCCATAAACTGGTCAATATCTCCGTCCATTACCGCCTGAATATTTCCCGATTCGCACTTAGTACGGTGATCCTTTACCATCGTATACGGCTGGAATACGTAGGAACGAATCTGGTTTCCCCAGGAAATGTCTTTCTTCTCTGCGGCAAATTTCGCATTTTCCTTCTCTTTCTGCTCGCGGTAGTATTCATAAAGTTTTGCGCGGAGCATACTCATACACGCCTGACGATTAAAAATCTGACTTCGCTCGCTCTGACAGGCAACGACAATTCCCGTAGGAATATGCGTAAAGCGGACGGCTGAATCAGTCTTATTGACGTGCTGACCGCCTTTTCCGCCTGCACGGTAAGTATCAATGCGCAAATCCTCAGGACGTATGTCGACTTCGATAGAATCGTCAAGCACAGGGAAAACGAATACACTGGCAAAAGAAGTGTGACGGCGCGCATTCGAATCAAACGGACTTATGCGCACAAGCCGGTGAATGCCAGCCTCACCCTTAAGATGACCGTAGACATAATCGCCGTCAATCTGCATTGTAACAGATTTTATTCCGCCTTCCGCTTCCAGAAGGTCAACGACTTCAACTTTGTAACCGTGCCGTTCCGCCCAGCGAGTGTACATACGGCTTAGCATAGAAGCCCAGTCCTCCGCCTCCGTACCGCCGGCACCAGAATGAATGGTGATGAACGCGCTCGAATCGTCTACCTCACCGGAAAGAAGGTTCAGAACGTTAAGTTCTTCGAATTTCTGACGGGAAGAAGCAATCATTTCCCTTAGTTCAGCTTCATCTTCGGAAGAACCGCTTTCTTCTGCAAGCTCATACATAGCCTCAATGTCGCTAAGTTCGCCCAAAAGTTCTTTCCAAGGCTCAATGCGGTTTTTAAGTTTCCGCACGGAACTCATTATCTTTTCGGCTTTTTCATGGTCATCCCAAAATCCGGGAGCCTCCGTCAAAGCCATTTTTTCTGCTATTTTCTTTTCAATTGCAGCCGAGTCAAAGACGCCCCCAGACGTTCATAATATCTTCTTTTAATGAAGCAACAGGTTCTTTCAACTCTTCTAACATAACAATCCTCTTTTATTACTATTTTATTGTAAAATATAACAATGTAAAAGAATAAAAGAAACAGAATACAATGTCAAACAGGTAAAACAGTAGGCAGATTAGGGGAATAATAAAAACTCCCTGCGTTTTCACAAGGAGTTTTTGGATATGCAGACCGGGTAAGCAAAAACACAAATAACATCAGTCCGCCGGTACATTGACAGGCAGCTTGACTTAATTGAACTGTAAAACTTAAAAAGAGTTTTTTGACATACGGCGTTTATGGTGTAAAATATAAGCATATTTTTGACATCAGGAGAACACTCTTATGGAACACGACACATTGAAAATCACATTTCCAGACGGAAAAACAAAGGATATACCATACGGAACGCCTGCCGGCAGTCTGCTGCAAAATGACGGCGCAGAGAAAGGAAAAATTCTTGCAGTCCTTATAAACAACAAGCTTTACCCTTTAGACAAGGAACTTCGCTACAACGCAGCGATTGAGCCAGTCTATGCAAATTCAAGGGAAGGAACAGTCGTCTACCGGCGTTCGCTATGCCTTCTTCTTGCGGCAAGCGCGCACAAACTGTTTCCGGGTTCGCGGCTTTTGGTAGGTCACAGCCTTGGTTCCGGATATTATTACACGCTTGAAACAGGAAAAGAAATAAGCGGAGAACAGATTAACGCACTTGAAAAAGAAATGCAGAACCTCGTTGCGCAGGACAAAAAAATTATGTCGCGCTTTGTTTCCTATGAAGATGCGCTGGAACTGTTTGAAAAAAGCGGACTTACGGAAACACGCCGGCTGATGGATTTTAAGTGTCCGCCGCGGGTTCAGATAAATTCCATTGATGACTTCAGCGACTTGTATTTCGGGCCGCTTGTTCCGTCAACAGGATTTCTTACCGCATTTTCACTTATGAAATATAAAGAAGGATTCCTTCTGCGCTTTCCAAAATCAACGGAACCGGACGTCATTCCAGAATTCCAAGACCAGCCGAAGCTTTTTGAAATATATTCACGATACAAGCAGTGGGGAAGCCAGCTTGGCGTAACGTCAAGTGCAAGCCTGAACCAGCTTATCATCGACCGGAAAATAGACGATTTCATCGACATCACGGAAACATTGCAGGAAAAATGCATTGCAAAAATTGCAGACCAGATTGCCGCCCGGAAAAAAGTTCGTGTCGTCCTCATTGCAGGTCCTTCAAGTTCAGGAAAAACTACGACAAGCAAAAAACTTGCGCTGGAACTTCAGGCTATGGGCTACCGTCCTAAAGTCATCAGCCTTGACTGTTACTATGCAGGACACGAACGCACTCCGAAAGACGAAAACGGAAACTACGACTTTGAATGTCTTGAAGCGCTTGACGTTCCGCTTCTGAACCAGAACCTGATTGATTTGTTTGACGGAAAAGAAGTTGTAATTCCGTCCTATAATTTCCATGACGGAACGCAGTTCTTTGAAGAAAAAAACAAAATGTCACTTGCACCGAATGACATTCTCATTATGGAAGGAATACACGGACTGAACGACAAACTGACGCCGTTAATTCCGGCGGAAATGAAGTTCAAAATCTATCTTTCTGCCCTTACTCAGCTTAATCTTGATGACCACAACCGCATTTCCACAAGCGACAACCGCCTGATACGCCGAATCGTACGCGACTATCAGTTCAGGGGAAAATCGGCGGCAGGAACAATTGCAATGTGGCCAAGCGTACGCAAGGGAGAGGAACTGCATATATTCCCGTTCCAGAACAATGCGGATGCCATACTGAATACTGCGCTTGATTACGAACTTTCCGTACTGAAAGTATATGCAGAGCCGCTCCTAAGATGCGTAAAACCGACGCAGAAAGAATACGGAGAAGCGTGCACGCTGCTTGACTTCCTTACAAACTTTGCAACAATCGCTCCGACTGCGGTGCCGCAACGGTCAATCATCCGTGAATTTATAGGCGGAAGTGCGTTTAAATACTAAGGCGCAACGCTAGAAATTCTTACAATGATTACGGCTTTTAGTTGCGCTTGCTGTTTTTCTTCGAAAAACAGCTTCTGTATATTTTTCAACCGGAGACTGCTTTGCGGCGCAACACTAGTTTACCGTACATCGCTTACGGTTTTCAGTTGCGCTTGCTGTTTTACTGACGCAAAACAGCCTCTGTATATTTTACAAATAGAGCCTTCTTTTTGGCGCAACACAAGTTGTCCTCACTAAGAATTACTACTAATTTGGATTGAAGCGGCTGGTAACTATGTCGTCAAGTTCGTTGTCTTCCTCGTGGATGAGCGCCGCCTTATACTCTTCCAGCTGCTGCTCTTTCAGTTTTTCAAGGGAATCGACTTTCTGCATTGCTTCTTTCAAAATGCGGCGCTTCTCGTCAGAAATCAGTTTTGCCTTTGCAAGTTCATTTAAAAGACACTCTGACTGATTGCGCACGAATGCATAAAACTGATTTGCATTTGTAATATCATAAAAATCAGTTGAACCGGACATCTGTTTCTGAACGGATGCCTGCTGCATTGCAAGTGCATTCAGTTTAGACTGAATTTCATTTTCGGAAGCAAGCGCCTTTCCAAGTTCGATTTCCGCCTGCTGCTGCTCGAATTTTCGTATATTAAGGATTTCTTCCAGTTCAAACTGAAACTTTTTCATTCAACATCCGGAACGCTTGTATCAACCGCCTGACCAAGAGCAGCTGCCTGCGTACTGACAGCGGCATTTTTCTTTATTGCAGGACGTTCTTCATACTCTTCCTCAGGAATATCAATTCCGGTAAGCGCTTTCAGCTTGTCAAGCGTATCTGCCATCAGACAGCGCTCATCCTCCTCCTGCTTTAAGAACGCTTCAATTTCATCGTGCTTGTCAATTGCTTCATCAATCTGAACGGAAGAACCTTTTGTATAAATACCGGCATTTATCATCTGGGCATTATTCTGGTACACCGCCATAAGTTCGCGCACTTTACCCACAGCCTTCTGCGTCATTTTTCCTGTAACGCGCTTTGAAAGACGGCTTATGGACTGAAGAACGTCAATCGCAGGATAGTGATATTCCATCGCAAGTTTTCTGCTCAATACAACGTGTCCGTCAAGAACGCCGCGAACCGTATCTGCAATCGGCTCGTTCATATCGTCGCCGTCAACAAGAACCGCATAAAAAGCCGTAATCGTACCCCTGTCATTCGTACCGGTGCGCTCAAGCAGTTTTGGAATGGAATCAAAAACGCTCGGTGTATATCCGCGCTGGGCAGGAACTTCGCCGCTTGAAAGACTGATTTCACGCTGGGCTTTTGCAAAACGGGTAACGTTATCCATCATCAGCACAACGTCCTTTCCCTGATCACGGAAATATTCCGCAACGGCAGTACACACCTGTGCAGCACGCAGACGGCAGATGGCAGGTTCATCGCCCTTTGCAACAACAACAACCGAACGGCGCATTCCTTCTTCACCAAGATCGCGGCCGATAAAATCAAGAACCTCACGACCGCGTTCACCGATAAGTCCGATAACATTTATGTCTGCATCTGTATTTCGGGCAATCATACTTAAAAGAGTTGATTTTCCAACGCCTGAACCGGCAAAAATACCGAGCCTCTGCCCTTTTCCCACGGTCAGCATAGAATCTATTACGCGAACGCCTGTCGTAATGCGGCGGTCAATTTCCTTCTTCGTCATTGCATCCGGCGCACTTTTTACGGCAGGATAATATGCTTCAGGCACAAGTTCGCCGAGTCCGTCGCACGGTTTTCCCGTCGCATCAATCGTCCGTCCCAAAAGTCCCCAGCCTACAGGAACCTGGAGAGGCTTACCGGAAGCAACAACTTCGCAGCCGACCTCAATACCATCCGTAAGTCCGTATACTGTCAGTTTTACAACAGAATCTTCCAGACCTACAACTTCAGAAAGAAGCGTTTTTCCATCCGTTAATTTTATGGTGCATATCTCGCCGATTTTTGCACACGGTCCCTTGCTCAGAACTTCAAGACCGTTTACGGCACAGACATAGCCGATATACAAAATCGGGTCAAAATCTTCGACTTGAGAAACATATTTTGAAAAATTAAAATTATCTGTGAAAGAAAGCGTTTCCACCATCAGATTCCTTATCCGCCGTTTTCCTACATCTTTTCAGAAGCAGCAGTTTCTTTTTTTGCTTCAACTGTTTTCACCGGAGAAATCTCAAGAATTTTATTTTCAAGCTCGCCAAGCTGACTTGCAATCCGTGCATCTATAGCGCCAAAATCAGTTTCTACAACACATCCGCCTTTATCAACGGAAGAATCTTCTATAACAGTAATACCCTGTACAGCTTCAACACGCTTTATGAATTCGCCTGTATGTTCGGAAGTCAGCTTCAAGTCCTCAATATTTACCCGGATAATTACGCTGCATCGAGTCTTAACTTTTTTCAGCGCAGAAAGAACGTTGCTCAGTACAACACCTTTCTGGTTCTCGGAGATAATTTTTACAATTTTCCGCGTCATTAAAATCACAAGATCAACAATCTGCTGTTCGGTATCGCGCAGAATTTCCTCACGCCTGTTCATTACAGACTCAACTATTTTATGAACACGCTCAATCAGACGGTTAAGTTCCGACTGTCCGTCATTGTAGCCGGACTTCTGCCCTTCGTCATATCCCTTGCGGTATGCAGAATCACGAATTTCATTCTCTTCAGAATGGGCTTTTGCTATGATTTCCTGCGCTTCCGCCTGAGCCTTGTTTACAATATCCTGCGCTTCTTTTTCTGCATCTGCCTTTATGACCTGCGCCTGATCTGTCTGACGCTTTACCTCTGCAAACGCGGCATCTTCTGCTTTCTTTACAATTTCATCAGCAGACTTCTGCGCTTCGTCAAGCATCCTCTTCTTTTCTATTTCCCATCCGGCCTTAAACGCCTCTGCCTCTTTCCGAAGGTCGTCAGCAGTCGGCCCGATATACTCCTCAACTTCAGCAGCTTCTTCGACTTTTTCAGGAGTATAATCGTGAATCAGCTTAAGGGTAACTTTATCACCGGATTTTGTCTTTATTTCATTCGGTCTGAATACAGTTTTTGCCATCTACAAACTCCACAACAAGCACTACTGAACAAGCTCATCCTCGCCGGAACGGGCGATAACGATTTCACCGGAATCCTCAAGCCGTCTGATTGTAGAAACAATCTTCTGCTGCGCTTCTTCTACATCCTTCAAGCGCACCGGTCCCATAAATTCCATATCTTCTTTCAGCATACTTGCAGCACGCTTTGACATATTGCGGAAAATCTTATCCTGAACTTCTGTATCAACAGATTTAAGCGCCTTTGAAAGTTCCTGCGTATCAACTTCACGAAGAACTTTCTGAATAGCGCGGTCGTCAAGCATAACGATATCTTCGAATACGAACATACGTTTCTTGATTTCTTCTGCCAGGTCAGGATCTTCCTCTTCAAGACTTTCAATAATCGCCTTTTCAGATGAACGGTCAACAAGGTTAAGAATTTCAACGATAGACTCGACACCACCTGCGGCAGTATAGTCCTCGCTGGAAAGAGTAGACAGCTTTTTCTCAAGAACTCGCTCGACTTCACGCAATACGTCAGGAGAAGTACGGTCCATAGTCGCAAGACGCTTGGAAACTTCCGGCTGCATTTCCTCCGGCAAATTCTGAAGAATGACAGCTGCCTTTCCCGGTTCAAGATACGCAAGGATAAGGGCGATTGTCTGCGGATATTCCTGCTGTATGAAGTTCAAAAGATGCGCAGGATCCGTGCGGCGGATGAAGTCAAACGGGCGCACCTGCAAAGAACTTGTCAGACGGTTGATAATATCAATCGCTTTCTGGCTTCCTAATGATTTTTCAAGAAGCTCGCGCGCATAATCAATACCGCCGGTCGTAATAAAGTTCTGGGCATTCATCAGTTCCTGGAATTCTTCAAGAACTGCATCTTTATATTCTGCATCTACAGTTTCAAGGCGCGCAATCTCAAAAGTCAGCGTTTCAACCTCATCTTCCCGAAGATGCTTCATAATTTCAGAAGATATGTCACTTCCTAAGGACACAAGGAAAATAGCCGCTTTTTGACGGCCGGTAAGACTTTTATAGTCCTTTCTGTCTTTCTTTCCTGAGCCGGCAGGTTTCAGGCTTCCCGGCTTAGGAACGGGCTTAGGATTTGATTTTGGAACAGAACTTTCTTCTTCTGCCATTTTATTTGTCCTCCTTCAGCCAGACCGATATTACATTCGCCACTGCATCTGCATTTTTTGCAAGATTTCTCAGCATCTGCTTATTGCCGTCATTTTCGTGCAATTTTGCATATTCTTCCCTATTCAAAAGCGCCGGAGACAGTTTCAGAATTTTCCGTGCAAAACCGAACCTGTTTGCTTCTTCCAGAGTTTTTATTTCATTTGCCCGGCTATAGCCTCTCAGCCGCTTAAGTGACTTTCTGATAGTCCGTAATTCCTGCGTTGAAAAATATTTCAGCATTCCGCCGGTAACATTTCCGCCCAGTTCAGAAAACAGAATGGCGGCTTTTTCCTTCCCTGTAAGGACGGACTGCTTTGCAAAACCGATAGCCTCTGCCGGCTGCGTATAAAACTGCTCTGACATTTTTCTACTCCTCCATCAACCAGGTACGGATAAGCATTGCAACATCCTCAGGATGCTCTTTTGCCATATTGATTGCATTTTCCTGCAGCTCGGCACGACGGCTTTCCTCGACGGACATCGTAACCTGCATATTTGCATCGTCGCGAGCTTCCCAAAGCGCCTTTTCGCGCTCCGCCTGCTGCTGTCTGAGAAGTTCCTCCTCACGAAGACGCCTTCTCCTCTCAAGTTCCTTACTGATAATACGGAACAGAATAAATCCGACAAGAACGACAGCAACCGCAGCCAGAACCATCACGGTCGTTTTCCGCGCCTGAAGTTTCTTAAAATACGCCTCATCGAATGCACGATGTTCCTCGTCGCGGTCAATGGCAATGCGTCCTACAAACACGCTGTCACCACGGTCTTTTTTGAAACCAACGGCATTTTCAACAAGCGACTTATACTGTGCAAGATCTTCATCAGACACAGGGATAAATTCACGCTTAAGCGCACCAGTTTCTTCGTCAACTACGTACCGATGAGTCTTAGGGTCAAGAAGGAGACGCCACCGTCCGTCAACGTTCAGGGAAACAGTAACGCGTCCTGTCTGAGGAGCAACTTTTTCCGTTGTATGGGTCGTATTGATTACGTTATTCTGCGTAACGCCTGTTTCCGTAGATTTTCCGATGACATTAGACATATCGGAATAAACCGGCGGAGTCTGCCCTTCAACGCCGGCAGGTCCTTCCGGATTATAGCCTGTTCCCTGCCACTCCTTTGTAACAGTCTGCTGTGAAATCGGCAGCGTATCACGATATTCGGAATCATCATACGGCGTATCAGGATTATCTTTTTTGATTACAATTGGAGAATATTCCGTTGACTCAACCGATTTTTCAGACATGTCAAAATCAACGTTTATGTTCAAGTCACGTATACGGTCAGCAGACGCAAGTTTCTGCAATGCAGAAAGAACCTCTGCCTTTTTTTCAGCTTCTGTCTTGCGCTTAAGCTTCTGCTGTTTTTCAATCAGCGAAAGCCTGTCGAAATCTGCCATTCCGTCAAAATCATTAAGAACGTTTCCTTCCATATCGGAAATGACAAGATTTTCTTCCTTCAATCCCTCGACGGCAGAAAGAATGATTTTCTGCACGCCCTGAATGCGCCTTCTGTTTGTTGCAAGATCGCTGTTCGGAGTAAGCTTAAGAACGATGCTTGCCGAAACAGGCTTCTGGTCTTCAAAGAATGTTGTAGGTTCAGGACTAACGATGGCAACATCCGCAGAAACAATGTCAGCAATAGCTTCAAGATGATTTTTTACGGTACGCGTAATCGCATTCTTAAGCTTGACGCGCTGTTCTGCATCGGTCGTATTCCAACTGCGGTTATAGAAACCGGCGAACGGGTCTATGTAAGACGGAACAAGATTTTCGCTTACAAGAGTATCGCGCAGCCTGACAGCAGTCTTTTCATCAGGAACAATGATATAACCGTCATCCGTAATATGCGCAGATATGTTCTCCTGCGAAATACGGTCAAGAATCTGATTCCTGGACTGTTCGTCGGTAACCTGAGAATTAAAAAGACGGACTCCTGTCGGTTTTGAAGAAACACGAGTAGTGAGTACTATAGCAAAAATAATTACGGCAAGTACGCCGAAAAGAATAACTTTTTTAATAACAGAACTGTTCTTCCAGAAATTCGACACAGCTTCCGTTATTTTTCTAAGCCATTCGTTCATCTGACCCCTCCCGTGAACGAATTTAAAACAGTTGCAGACCTATCTTACCACATAATACGAATTCTGCAAAGTAAAAAATGACATAAAAAAAGGAGTTTCAGCCCGGAAACTCCTTTTTAATTTTTACAAAGCCTATCTTGTCGTCGTAATTTCGCTCCAGCCCTGTACAATCCTGTCGATTACAGTCTGTGCAAGATTAAGCGACATACGGGCCTTAGCCATTGCAATAGTAACATCGTGAATGTCAAGGCTGTCTGGATCCGTTATCAGTTTTTCCTGCATCCTGTTCACGTCAAGCTGCTGCTCATTCATTGATTTAACAGCATCAATCAGATAATTTTCAAAAGAAACGCGCGTTTTTTCAACGCCTGTTTCCGCCGCATTCTCAATATTAAGGATTTTTCCGGCTTCTGCCGTATCAAGAAGCTTCTGATGACCGTAATGTGATTCTACAGTCCGCGTCATCTGAAGCGAACCTAATTCTGGAATTTTCATACTGTACCCACCTTGTACAATTATCAATCATCATCATTCTATTGTCAATCACCTAAGAACGGCAAAGACATCTTCTAGCGTCCGATTTCAAGAGCAGCGCCGAACATACTCTTTGAACCTTCGATGACAGTTGAATTTGCCTCATAGGCGCGGCTGGCAGAAATCAAGTCCACCATTTCATTTACAATATTCACATTCGGATACTCAACGTACCCTGCGTTCGGTCCGGATTTTATTGCATCAGGATGCTCCGGGTCATAGACAAGACGACCTTCAGAAGTATCCTTTACGATTTCACGGACTTTTACGCCTTTTCCGGCACCATTATCAAGATCTTCAGGGCAGAACGGACTTCTCCACTGCGGATGATTTACCGAAACCGGTTCAAAAACTACACGGGAACGCTTGAATGCTCCGCCTTCCTGTGTACGAGTTGTAGAAGCATTCGCAATATTATTGGAAATTACGTCAGAACGAAGGCGTTCGGCACTCATTCCTGTAGCTGCAATATTTATACTAGTAAAAAGTCCCATTTTATTTCTCCTGTAAAAAGTCAAAAATCATTGATTTTCATACGGAATTCAAAAATCCCCTGCTATTTCTTCATTACGATATTAAGCTGGCTGAATTCAAAATTTGTAAGCTGCGTAAGAAGCCTGTACTGCATCTGAATCTGAAGGATATTGTTAGCTTCAGTTTCCGCATCAACGTTATTTCCGTTTGCCTTCGCAGTCGTCGTGTAGTCAAGGACGCGGCGCGGTTCTACATCACGGTAGTCATACGGTTCGTGAAGGGGAATATGACGGCTGTCCGTACGCGTAAGCTGAAAGCCGTTCCGAGCCTTCTCTTCCGAATCAAATGCGCGTTTCAGTTCGCTTTCAAAATTGACTGTAGTACGCTTGAAATTCGGAACTTCGCTGTTCGCAAGGTTATTAGCGGTTACCTGATAGCGAAGCGAAGTTGCATCCATTGCCCGCTGAAGCAAATCTACTGATCTAGTAAAAGTATTCATTCTGACATCCTCAGGAAGAAAGCGCAGTGTGTGAGATGCAAATTACAATCTTCCTGCTTAGAATGTCGGAATTCAGAAAAAAAAGTTTAGAAAAAAAAAGCGCCACCCGTTCCAAATGCAAAAAAAACATTCCGGTCAAGGCAGCGCCCGTCCGCATATATGCGGTATTGCTGAATAAATTACTACAATATATAGCGTGACAAATCCTGATCCTGTACAACGTCGGAAAGTTTTTTGTCCACATACTCTGCATCAATCTTTATCGTTTCGCCTTTGTGCTCGTCTGCCTCAAAGTTGATTTCATCAAGGACTTTCTCCATTATCGTATGAAGGCGGCGCGCACCAATGTTTTCTGCGCGGGCATTAACATCCTCTGCAATAAAACTCATACGGTCGATAGCTTCCTCCGTAATTTCCAGAGAAACGCCCTCTGTTTCAAGAAGCGCAGAATACTGCATAAGGAGGGAATTCTTAGGCTCTTTCAAAATCCGCTTGAAATCTTCCTTGTGCAGGGAATCAAGTTCAACGCGGAGCGGAAAACGTCCCTGAAGTTCAGGAATAAGGTCGCTCGGAGCAGCCACGCTGAATGCGCCGGCGGCAATGAACAGAATATGCGTCGTGTTTACCACGCCGAATTTTGTATTTACGTTGCTTCCTTCTACAATCGGAAGAATGTCGCGCTGAACGCCCTCGCGGCTTACGTCCTGTCCGTGACTTTCACCGTGAACGGCGATTTTATCAATTTCGTCAATAAAAATAATTCCGCTCTGCTCAACGCGCTCCTTTGCAATATCCGCAACTTTATCCGCGTCAACCATACTGTCGAGCGTTTCTTCCGTAATAATGCGGCGCGCCTCGCGGACAGATACTGTACGCCGCTTATGACGTCCGCCAGTAAGCATTCCGGCAAGATTCTGCATACTGCTTTGCAAATCATCAAGGCTTCCGCCTGCTATTATCTCCATATTCGGAACATTCTGCTGGCGGTTCACCGTTACTTCAACTTCACGGTCCTCAAGCTTACCGTCGCGCAGCATAGCGCGGAATTTTTCTCTGGTAGCCTCAGAAGAGTCAGAAGCAGTATCTGACGGAGATGCCGTTCCGCCGGTAATAAGTGCGGCATCTGACGGAGCGGAAGATTTTTTTGCTTCTTTGCGGCTTCCCGGCAAAAGCAGGTCGAGCAGTTTTTCTTCAACAATACTGACGCTCTTTTCGCGCAACTGCTCTTCCATTTCCGCCTTTACGTCCTTGTAGCCGACTGCCATCAAATCGCGCACCATAGACTCAACGTCACGCCCGACATAGCCGACTTCGGTATATTTCGTAGCTTCAACTTTAAGGAACGGAGCATTGCACAATTTTGCAAGACGGCGCGCAATCTCGGTTTTTCCGACGCCGGTAGGTCCAATCATCAGAATATTTTTCGGAGCAACTTCGTCACGGATTTCTTCTGGAAGTTTAAGACGGCGCGTTCTGTTCCTTAACGCAACGGCAACTGCACGCTTCGCCTTGTTCTGCCCGATAATATACTGGTCGAGCCTTTCAACAATCTGTTTTGGTGTTAAATCCTGCTTCGGTGTCAAAGACGGAGTCTGTAATTCTGCCATACTTTAAAGTTCCTCTACTGTTACATTGTTATTAGTGTATATACAAATATCGCCTGCAATCTTCAGGCTTTTTTCAGCAATCTCTTTTGCAGAGTAATCGCTTGAATCAAGATACGCAAGCGCCGCGGCATACGCATAGTTTCCGCCAGAACCGATTGCAATTACGTCATTTTCCGGCTCAATGACATTTCCGTCGCCGCTGATAAGAAGAATTTTGCTTGAATCTGCAACAAGAAGAAGCGCCTCAAGCTTGCTGAGCGACCGGTCTGTACGCCAGAGTTTTGCAAGTTCAACGGCAGAACGCGTCAAGTCGCCGTTAAACTCCTTTACCTTAGTTTCAAATTTATCAAACAGCGTAAAAGCATCCGCAACGCTGCCTGCAAATCCCGTAAGTATTTTACCGTCGTAAATTTTCCTTACTTTCCGGGCATTCCCTTTCATTACGGTTTCACCTGCTGTAACCTGACCGTCGCCTGCCATAGCAACTTTTCCATTGCGGCGGACGGCAACAACAGTCGTACTTCTTATTTTTGTCTTTGACATATACACTCCATACAAAACTGCACTTTCTTAAGGCAGTTTTCCCAGTAACTGTTATTTCTTACCGTGCGGATGAGCACGATTATATATATCAATCAACCTTTCAGTTGTTATATGCGTATACCGCTGCGTCGTAGAAATGCTTGCGTGACCGAGCATTTCCTGAACCACACGCACGTCTGCACCTTTAGAAAGCATACTTGTTGCAAACGTATGGCGCAGTGCATGCGGAGAAACGTGATGTTTCGTTCCCTCTGACCCGGTATAACGCGAAAGAATATAACGGACGCCGCCGGCTGTCAAAGCACCTCCGCTCTGATTTACGAACACTTCAGGAGTCCTGTCTTCTATTCCTTCACGATGAAAACGGTCTTTTCTGTCCTCAAGATACAGCGCAAGCGCATTTCGCGCATCTTCCTCAAAGTAAACGCGCCTGTCCTTGTTTCCCTTACCGGTGATTATAGCGGACGAATTTCCGTTCTGCAAATCATGTATTTTCAGCGAAACTATTTCGCTTACACGACAGCCGCTTGAATAAAGCATTTCAAAAATAGCAGCATCACGCTTCTGCCACAAAAGCTCATTTACAACCGGCTGCCTGCACAGTTCATCCACCTCCGGCGCTGTAAGAAAACGCGGCATATGCTGCGGCATTTTTATCGTCTTCAGTTCCAGAGCGACATTTGTTTCAATATAACCAAATTTCCGGCAATAGGCAAAAAAAGTACGGACTGCCGCAATAAAACTGTTCACGCTGGCACTCGAAAGCTTGCGCGCAGAAAGCCAGGCTATGCAGTTCCGTAAATCCGCCACTGTAATTTCAGCAACAGATTTTTCCCTGCCAAGTTGTTCCATAAGATGATTAAGGTCATTCCGGTATGTCCGGATAGAATTTGCCGACAATCCCCTTACAGACTCAAGGTACACAAGAAATTCATCGACAAGAGAATACAGCATTTTTTCAACATTATCCGCCATTACTTAATCTTCGTCATTTCCTGCTTCCGGGATTATCTTTTCTTCATCATCAGCGGAATGCAGGTAATCGCAGTCTGGATTTATGCAGGACTTATAAGAACCGTTTTTCTTGTCGAATTTTTCAACAAGGAACCAGCCGCACTTAGGGCAGTACTGGTCAATCGGCTTGAAATGACTGATAAAGTTACAGGACGGATAATTCGTACAGCCGTAGAATTCCTTTCCGCGTCCTTTTGTTTTTCGCGCAACAATCTCGCCGTCACAACCCGGCATCGGACATTTTGCAAGCGGAATGGACTTTGTATTATGGCACTCAGGAAATCCTGAACACGCAAGGAAAAATCCGAACCTTCCGAGTTTTTTCATCATCGGCTTGCCGCATTTTTCGCAGATTTTGTCCGTAGGTTCGTCAAGGCTTCCCTTTACGCTTGCAACAGATTCCATCACCTCGTCAACGCGTTTCTTGAATGGCGTAAAGAAATCTGCAATCATCGTATTCCATACAAGTTCGTCCTGCTCTACCTTATCAAGATTGTTTTCTACTTCGGCAGTAAAATGCTCGTTTATTACTTCCGGGAACGATTCTACCAAAATCCTGCATATCATACGCCCCAGCTGAGTCGGAACAAGCTGCTTGTTGCTGCGCGTAACGTAATAACGGTCAAGAAGAACGGAAATAATCGGCGCATACGTAGACGGACGTCCAATTCCCTTTTCTTCAAGAGTCCGGACGATAGAGGCATCTGTATAGCGCGCAGGTCCCTGCGTAAAATGCTGCTCCGGATAGAATTTATCAGACGTAATTTTTTCGCCTGTTTTCAGGGACGGAAGATTTCCAATCTTGTCTTCCTTGGAAGAAAGAAGCTTTATGACACTGTAAAAGCCTTTTTCCGTAATTTTGCTTGCACTTACGCGGAATACTGCATCACCGGCTGTAATTTCTGCGCTTGTAGTCATTGTTTTTGCATTATTCATCTGGCTTGAAACAAAACGTTCCCAGATTATGGTGTACAGGCGAAGCTGGTCGCGGGTAAGATATTCCTTTACGGAATCCGGCGTGTATTCGGTATACGTAGGACGGATACCTTCGTGAGCATCCTGCGCGGCTTTTCCCACTGTATAATGAATAGGCTCGGCAGGGAGATTTTCCGGATGATTTTTCTCAATCCACTTTCGGACGTCGGCAAGCGCAGTTTCGCTTATACGAACGGAATCGGTACGCATATAGGTAATAAGCCCTACGCGGTTT
>SAMEA3663010__coassemble_328_pt1 | contig 20273 bp, 15 predicted proteins | sample SAMEA3663010__metabat2_high_PE_013 | metagenome-assembled genome bin SAMEA3663010 (sample SAMEA3663010) | pig gut metagenome | biome: pig gut; feature: pig-associated habitat; material: faeces | place: France | collected 2012 | reverse complement strand
CCTTAGCTCAGCTGGTAGAGCACGTGATTTGTAATCTCGGGGTCGTGGGTCCAAATCCTACAGGCAGCTTTTTCGGGGAGTTTCCCGAGTGGTCAAAGGGGACAGACTGTAAATCTGCTGGCTTAGCCTTCGTAGGTTCGAATCCTTCACTCCCCACTTGAAAAGAGTTAGATTTGTTCTAGCTCTTTTTTTTTATTTAAAATGCATTCCTGTTCAGTCTGTTAAAGTTATTTGACAAAGACTGGTGTATCGTTTAAATTGTGATAAAGAAGATATGTTTGTGCATACCTTTTCCTGGCGTTATCGCGGGCGTAGAGTTTTTATTTAGGAAGAGAAATGAAAGTTCGGTTTTATGGTGTCAGAGGTTCTATACCTGCTCCTGTTTCTTCTCAGCAGATTCAGTCTAAGATTACGGCTGTAATACAGCGTATATCGGCAAAAGATATAGTTTCGGCAGATGCGCGGGAAAAATTCATTTCTGAACTGCCTTCGTGGATTTTCGGAACGGCAGGCGGAAATACATCCTGTATTGAACTTCGCGGCAATGATAATACCGAAGTCGTGCTTGATGCCGGTACGGGAATTCGTGTGCTTGGAAAATCGTCTGACAAACCGGCTCACAAAACGTACAATCTTTTTCTTTCTCATCTGCACTGGGATCATATACAGGGACTTCCGTTCTTTGACCCGGCATACGCACCTGATACTTCGCTGAACATTTATTCCTGCACGGAAGGAACTGAAGAGTATCTCAGGGCGCAGCAGCGCAGTCCGTATTATCCTGCCGGTTTTGAAAAATTCACCAAAAACATTACTTTTCATACAGTTGCGCCGGGAAGTACGTTTATGGTTGGCGGACTTACTGTTTCTGCCTGCGAAATGTCGCATCCTGGACGTTCGTTCAGTTTTTCCTTTTCAGAAAACGGAAAGAAATTTGTCTACGCTACTGACGTGGAACTTGCGCAGTCTGATTTTGATTCTACGCCGGCGCATGAGGCTGTTTTCCGTAACGCAGACTTTATTGTCCTTGATGCGCAGTACACCGTTGAAGAACTGTATCGCAAGATAAGCTGGGGGCATTCTTCATTCTGCTATGCCATTGATTTTGCAGTTCACTGGGGAATAAAAAACGTGTATCTGTTTCATCACGAACCTATGTACGACGATAAAAAACTGCATTCTATTCTTACGGCGGCGCGCTGGTACGCAAAATATATCGTTCATTCTGACGTAAATGTTTTTCTTGCCGAAGAAGGTCTTGAACTTGATATATAAATCTATGGATACAATAGATATATATTGTAAAACAGTAAAAATTTTATAAGGTAATAATGAAAATATTGAGAAAAATTTTATGCGGTTCTGCCGCCGTTCTGGCTGTCTGTATTGCTGTCGCTTTGTTTTTCCTGAAACTTGGTGCGATGCCTGTGTCGTCAGTGGATAATGCGGACGAAAAGAGGTTTGAAGTTCCTGCCGGAACGTCTGCCCGTAAAATTGCGAAAGACCTTAAGGCGTCCGGTCTTATCCGTTCCGAACTTGTTTTTTATCTTGGCGCGCGTTTTCCGTTTTTCAGGTCAGTCCTGCTGGGGAGCCGGGAGCTGTTTTCCCTAAAAAGCGGCGTTTATAAAATCTCTGACAGTATGAGCATACCTCAGATTTACAGGACTCTTTCGTCCGGTCAGCAGGAATTCATACGCGTTTCCGTTCCTGAAGGACTGACTGTTTCCAAAATTGCACTCAAGCTTGAAAATGCCGGCGTGTGCGAGGCGGAAGATTTTAAGGAGTCTTGCCGTGATGCATCTCTTCTGGAAAAGTATCATATTCCGGCAGAAAGTTTTGAAGGCTATCTTTTCCCTGATACATATTTTCTTACTCCGTCTATGAGTGGAAGTGCCGTAGTTTCCATTATGGCAGATACTTTTTTTGAAAAAACGGCTTCTGTTCCGGGACTTTCTGAACTTTCCCCTGAAAAACTGAACGATGTTGTAATACTTGCGTCTATTGTCGAGCGTGAATACAGGATTGATGAGGAAGCGCCTCTTATTGCAAGCGTATTTAAAAACAGGCTTGCGCATAATATCGGGCTGTATTCCTGTGCCACTATAGAATATATCATTACGGAAATTGAGGGGCGCGAACATCCGGACGTCATTACTTATGATGACATAGCGATTGACAGTCCGTACAATACGTACAAGTGGGCTGGACTTCCGCCGGGAGCAATTTCAAATCCCGGAATTGTTGCCCTGAATGCGGCAGCTCATCCGGCAGATACGAATTACTATTATTTCCGGATTGTTGATTCTTCAAAGGGAAAGCACGTATTTTCCAAGAATTTCTCTACGCATATAAGCGAGGGATATATTTCCAATACTAAAAAAAACGGGAACTGATGGCATCCTTCATATCAAAAGAAACGATAGAGGCTGTTCAGAATGCAACTGACATTGTAAGCCTTATCGGCGAGTACACCAAACTTGAGCCGCGCGGAAAAGACTACTGGGGCTGCTGTCCGTTTCATAATGAAAAAACGCCGTCGTTCCATATTGAGCCGGACAAGCGGTTCTATTACTGTTTTTCCTGTCACGCAGGCGGTGATGTCATAAAATTTATTATGGAGCAGGAAAAACTATCCTATGCCGATACGATTTTGTTTCTGGCAAAACGTTCCGGCGTAGAGGTGAAGTATGAGGCAGGGTACTCGCAGCCGGCTCCTGACCCGAAACTTAAGCTTTCGGAAGAATACATTGACTTGTACGAACGGACTGCGTCGATGTTTCATTATCTGCTTACGGAAACGGAGCAGGGAAAGCCGGCTCTTGAATATATTACAAAGCGCGGACTTTCCGAGAAGACGATACAGAAATTCAAGCTTGGTTTTGCGCCGGCAGACCGTCACTGGCTGAAAAAATTTCTTCTGGGAAAAAATTTCAGTCCGGAATTTCTTGGCGGAAGCGGACTTTTCAGCAAAAAATATCAGGACACGGCTTTTTTTTCAAACCGGCTTATGTTTCCGATTTTCAACAGGCGCGGACAGGTTGTTGCGTTCGGAGGAAGGCAGCTTGATAATGACCCGAACAGTCCGAAATACCTGAATTCCGGCGATTTAATTCAGTATAAAAAAGGCGAAACGCTTTATGCGTTTAATTTTGCAAAAAAAGCCATAAAAGAAAATAAAAAAGTTATTTTTTGCGAAGGATATATGGACTGCATTGCCTACCACCAGTGCGGAATTGAATATGTCGTCGCTCCTCTTGGAACTGCACTTACTGATGAACAGGTACATCTTGTCCGTCCGTTTACTGATGAAGTCCTGCTTTCTTTTGATGCGGACGGCGCAGGACAGAAAGCTACTATGCGTGCAATGCTTATGCTTCGCCGTGCCGGAATTACCGTGCGCATAATACAGCTTGTTGGCGGAAAAGATCCTGCGGAAATAATGATAAATTATGGCGCAGAAGCATTGACAAATGCCGTATCCAATGCTATATTGGATAGCGACTTTTTATTATCTAAACTAGGCTCGGAGTATTCTGTGGATACTCCTGAAGGTAAAACTAAAGCATCCCTTGCTTTTTTTACCTATGTAGATGCGTTACAGTCAGATATACAAAAAGAATCGTGTCTTGAGCAACTGTGTCAGGCATTCAATCTAAAGCCGGAGGCCGTAAAAAGAGATTTTCTGAATCGTGAGAAAGCCCATGAACGTTTGAATAACCGGCAGCCATCTGCGTCTTCTCAGCCGCAAAAAATAAAACTAACAGCCGAACTTCGCAGCGTACTGGCAGTAATGGCCGACTTAGATAAGTATAAAATGATGCGTGCGGAGCTTTCTGCAGACGATTTTGAAGATTTTTCAGCCAAACAGCTTTTTACTATTCTTGAGGAGTGTTTCAAGGATGATTCTTTGTCTTTAACTGGGGTTTTGAATCGCTGCGAGGACGGTCGTCTTGCCGACTTGATAACAAGCGTTGTGTCATTAGGCGAGTACAGGGATAATACCGGAAATGCAGTACAGGATTCAATCCGGATGATAAAGCGAAGAAGTCTTGAGCGCCGGCGGAATGTTTTGATGGAGCGTCTGCGCCATTTATCTCCGGTAACTGCCGATGACAAGGAGCAGTTGCGCGAAATCCTTAGGGAAAAAATGGAGATTGACAGAAAGCTCCTTCAGTAATTTACGGTAAAAAAGGTGTGCAGTAATGGATCAGGAACAGAATCCTTTTATTCAAAAAATTTTGGATTATGCAAAGGGGAAACCCGGCATTACATACGATGAAATTTCAGATCTTGTTGGTCCGGATTTTGTCAATTCACCTGCGATGGAGGAAGTTCTTGGACTTCTGGCGCAGCAGCATGTCGAAATAATAGAATCCGGTCTTGTTGATGAGGACGAGCAGGACGATGTTGTCGCTGATGATGAGGATGACGTTGCCGACGAGGCTCTGCTTGATGACGGAGATGATGTTGTAGAAGATGAAGATGCCGAGAAAATTCCGGATGTCAGGGGAAAACTTGTAAACGGCGACAAGGAATCAAATGTAGATGATCCAATCCGCCTGTATCTTCGTGAAATCGGAAAAGAAAATCTGCTGACTGCCGAACAGGAAGTTTTCCTTTCCAAGAAGATGGAAGACGGCAAGAACATTATAAAAAATGTTATCCTTAATTCAGGCATTATGATTCCTGAGTTTTTTGCGGTTGCGCAGAAAGCTTTTACACGCATAGACATACACGAACCGGGAAGACCGCGTAAGGAAATAAACGAAGAGATGGCGGAAAAACGCCGCCTTAGAAGCTGCTACAGTGAATACATCAAGCCGGTTCTTCCTGAGATGAAGCAGTATATGATGCTTAAAAAGCAGATGTTCGAAGCAAATCAGACTGGCAGGATTTTTGAAGATCCGCAGCTTGTCGAACTCAGGTCAAAAATTCAGCCGGGACTTCAGCACATTGACATTCAGACAGAGGAACTTGATAAATTTACTCAGAAATTTGCAGAAGCTACCCAGAAAATAGACGAATATCATCAGAAGCAGGAAAAAAAGATGAAGGAGCTCAGGATTTCCGGTACAGGAGAGCTTCGCCGTCTTGGACGCCGCATTTCCATCAGGTCGGAATCTGCCAAGCTTGAGGCAGAACTTAATATGACGACTGATGATATCCGCGAGATTTATACGCAAATTCAGAAAATCGACCGTAAACTTCATCGTCTTGAATACGAATTTGAAAATACTATTGACGATATTCTTGAAAAGGCAAAGGAAATCAAGCGCGGTGCGCGTATGATGGAGCAGGCTAAGAACAAGCTTATCAATGCAAACCTTCGTCTTGTTGTTTCCATTGCTAAAAAATATACGAACCGCGGACTTCAGTTCTTTGACCTTGTTCAGGAAGGAAATATCGGTCTTATCAAGGCTGTAGAAAAATTTGAATACCGCAAGGGATTTAAATTCTCTACCTATGCTACCTGGTGGATTCGTCAGGCAATTACGCGTTCAATTTCTGATCAGGCGCGCACTATCCGTGTTCCTGTGCATATGATTGAGCAGATAAACAAGGTTGTGCGCGAGAGCCGTCAGCTTATGCAGAAACTTGGGCGTGAACCTACTGATGAAGAAATTGCACAGCAACTTGGATGGCCTCTGGCACGCGTAAAGCAGGTTAAGAATGTTGCGCGCGAGCCTATCTCTCTGGAAACACCAATCGGTGAGGAAGAGGATTCTTCATTGGGAGATTTCATTGAGGATAAGGAAGTCGAAAATCCGGCTACGCAGACGGCGTATACGCTTCTTCAGGAGCAGCTGCGCGAGGTTCTGAGTACGCTTCCTCCAAGGGAGCAGGAAGTTCTTAAAATGCGCTTTGGTCTTGACGACGGTTATTCCCTTACGCTTGAGGAAGTCGGACTTTACTTCAACGTAACGCGCGAGCGTATACGCCAGATTGAGGCAAAGGCATTAAGGCGCCTCCGGCATCCGCGCCGTGCAAACGGACTTCGGGATTATATAGAAACCTGATGTTTTATAGACAGAAATCGTATTTTACTATATAAATAAAAGATACAACAGATTTATAAGGAACGGGAAATGGTTACCACAGAAGTTTTTGAAAAATTGAAGAGCCTTCAGGTTATCTTGGGTAGAAAATATGAGCTTGAGGCAAAAATAGATGAAGCGCCGAAACAGCTGACTTCACAGGATGAACTTCTTTCAAAACTTAAGAAAGAGTTTATTGAAAAAAGCAAGGAGTATGAGGCGGTAAAGGAGTCTGTCCTTTCTATAAAGGCTGAACTTGAAACTGCGGTAAGGACTCGTGAAGAAGGTGAGAAGAATATGGACACAATTACGACTCACCGTGAATACGAGGCGCTTGACAAGCAGATTTCAGAAGCTTCTTTAAAAGAAGCTGAACTTCGCAAGAGCCTTCAGAAAGAAGAAAAAACGCTTGCTGAACTGGATGACATTATAAAATCCACAGAGGCTATGATTGCTTCTCAGGAAAATGACTTGAATACCAGCAAGGAAACTCTGAACAATCAGATAAATACGTATAAAACTGAACTTGATGAACTGGGAAAGCAGGAAGAAGGAATCGTTCCAGGTCTTGATCAGGAAATCCTGTTTAAATTCCAGAGAATTATCCAGCGCAATTCAGAAGGTATTGTTGCCGTAAAGAACGGTGTATGTACCGGATGCCATATGATTCTTCCTGCGCAGTTTGCAAATGAAGTTCACGTGGGCGAGAAAATCCTGTTCTGTCCGTATTGCAGCCGCATTTTGTTCTATGAACAGTCTGATGATGATTCTCAGGAAACATTCTTCAATGATTCTGGAAGTCTTGCCGATCTGGATGATGACTTTGCTGATGACGAAGAATATGATGAAGAGAACGAGTTTATGGATGAGGACGAATCTTTCGAGGACGATGTTTCCGGCGATGACGGAGATGAGCTTGAAGAAGATTCTGAAGAATAGGTAATTATGCAGACGGGATATAACCGCGCGGCGTTTTATGATGATATGAAACTGCCGTGAGGTAAAGTCCGGGCTCCTTCGGAAAAAATGCCGGATAATGACCGGGCGTTTTCAGGCAGATACATAATTTCTTGTATATCCCCGAAAACGACAGACAGTGCAACAGAAAATAAACCGCCTGATTATTCAGGTAAGGGTGAAATGGCAGTGTAAGAGACTACCGTGCAGCTGGTAACAGGTGCAGCAGTGCAAACCTCATTTGGAGCAAGATTAAGCAGAAGCTTGAGTATTCCGACTTGTACGCTTCGGGTAAATTGCTAAAGTTGTCTGGTAACAGGCAATTCGGATAGATGGTTATGTCGTTGTAAAACGATGACAGAACCCGGCTTATCGTCCCGTCTGTTTTTTTAGGATAGTTAGGGTTTGGAATGAAATTAACCGGCAGTAACATTGTAAGGAAAAAAAGCAGGCTCGTACCTTTTTTGATAATCGCTTTTTTTATATCTTTAACTGTTGTTTCTGCCGTCGTTATTACAGTAAGGACTGTTCACCGGTATTTATCGAATACTCCGTCTGTTGTTGCTCTTATTGAAAAATGGAAAACATATGATTATCCTTCCATATACGAGGTAAGCCGTCAGATTTTGCAGGACAGACCGTATGATGGCACAGTCCTTATATATCACGGCTATGCAAGTTTCTATCTTGCAGTTGCCCAGACTGATACTTCTCTTGCGCAGGGGTATCTTGATGAAGCTATAAACAGTATGCGGATTGCCCTGTACAAGGCCGGAAAACAGGTTCGTCCGCAGATTGAATATATGCTGGGAAAGGCATATTTTTATAAGAATACAATTACTTCTTACTATTATGCTGATTTAGCGCTAAAATATCTTACCCTGGCAAAGGAGCACGGCTACAAGGCTGATGATGCTGCTGAATACAGGGGATTATGCTATGCGGCGCTTGGAAACTATATGGAGAGCATCGCTGCTTTTACGGAGGCTCTGCTTGTCCGCGAGTCGGACTCCCTGCTGCTTTCCATTGCGGAACAGTATTATAAGGCTGGACAGTCTGCTGCTGCAAAGCAGTACCTGTTCCGCATAAAAAATGAATCTTCCGATGACGATCTGGTACTGAAAAGTATGAATCTTCTTGGAACGATTTATATTGACGAGAAAAATTATGACGAAGCCCGCAGGGAATTCGAAGGAATTTTGAAAAAAAATCAAAATTCTGCTGATGCATTCTACGGTCTTGGCGTAATATATGAAAAACAAGGTGATCTGGTGAAAGCCCGTGCGGAGTGGCGAAAGGCGCTTCGTGTTCAGGTTAATCATTCTCTTTCCTTGGAAAAAATGGCAAATTATAAGTAGTTATAAAATCCGGGAGGATTTATGGGATTTTTTGACAGATTTTCGACTGACATTGGAATTGATCTGGGAACATGTAACACGCTGATTTATGTTCGGGGAAAAGGAATTGTTATTGACGAGCCTTCTGTAGTAGCAGTTGAAAAAGGCACGAAGCGTATTCTTGCTGTTGGTTCAGAGGCAAAGAATATGCTTGAAAAAACGCCGAGCAACATTATTGCCATCAGACCGCTGGCAGACGGCGTCATTTCCGACATAGACAGCTGCGAGCGTATGATTAAGTATTTTATTCAGAAAATTACGCCGAAGCATCAGATTATAAAATCTACCCGTATGAAAATCGGTATTCCTTCCTGCGTTACTGACGTAGAGAGGCGCGCTGTTATTGAGGCTGCGCTTAAAGCCGGTGCAAAGGAAGTTGAAGTAATCGAAGAATCCAAGGCTGCGGCAATCGGTGCAAAAATCCCGATTTTTGAGCCGGCTGGTCATATGATTTGTGATATTGGCGGCGGAACTGCCGAAATCTCCGTTATTTCTTTGGGCGGAATGGTAGTTACCAGTTCAATACGCGTAGGCGGCGATAAGTTCAACGAGGCGCTTGTAAAGCACGTAAAGAGCGTTCATAACCTTATTATAAGCCATCAGGCTGCAGAACGCCTGAAAATTCAGATTGGAAACGCAGCGCCGGACAAGACTATTGAAAAAATGGAACTGAAGGGAACTGATGCAATTACCGGTCTTCCGCGCCGCCTTGAAATTGACAGTGTAGAAGTTCGTGAAGCACTCAAAGAGCCTGTACGCCTTATCGTTGAGGAAATCAAGAACGTTATCAGCCAGACTCCGCCGGAGCTTGCTTCTGATATTATTGACTGCGGTATAGTTATGACAGGCGGCGGTTCTATGCTTAAAGGACTTCCGAAACTTATTTCAAAGGAAACAGGCGTTCCTGTCATTCTTGTTGAAAATCCGCTGGAATGTGTTGCGCTTGGTGCTGGACAGGCTTTTGAGCTGTTTAAGGATATGTCAACAGACCGTTCTGTTTACGACAGTCTGAACGATTAGAATAATATGGCTGCAAAAAGAAGACCGTCTTTTTCATTCAGATTGCAGGAATTTATCCTGCTGCTTCTTGTTTTAATCTCAGGCGTTATGCTGGCATTCAGCTCCGGCAGTTTTGTCATAAATGTAAAGACTGTCGGTTTTTCCGTTTTATCTTCCGTCGAACGTCAGGTACATTCCGTTGCAACAGGTATTACAGATGTATTTACAGCTGCGCACGAGCTTGCAAAACTCCGGAAGGAATACGACGAACTTTCCAAAAAGCTTGAAAATTACGAGCAGATGCAGCGGTCGAATGCAGAAATTCGCAAAGAAAACGAACGGTTGAAAGAGCAGCTTGATTTTTCAAATTCTTTAGAGGAAAAGAATTATCCGGCGCAGATTATTTCCAGAGATACAGATAATCTGTATGCTTTCCTTACGATAAACAAAGGCAGTGCCGCCGGAATAAGAAAGAATATGCCGGTCATTGCCTGTCAGAACGGAACTTCCGGGCTTGTTGGAAAAATCGTACAGGTAGGAAAATATACAAGCATCGTAATGCCTGTATATAATCTGAACTGTACTGTTTCTGCCCGTATTCAGAATACCCGTGACCTGGGACTTGTTTCCGGAAACGGCAATCAGAATGCAAATCTTTCTATGAAATACATCAGGAAACGGGTACTTGACGAACTTCATTACGGTGATGTTGTCGTAACTTCCGGCGAGAACAGCAATTATATGAGGGATTTGCCGTTGGGAACAATATCGAAGATTACTATAGTTGAGTATAATTCTTCTTTGGATATAGAACTTACGCCTGTTATTGATTTTTCACGGCTTGAAAATGTTGTTGTCGTTAATATGCGTGAAATTAATGATTCAAGGAAAGAATGATGACTAAATCTGTTTTTATTTCTGCGTTTATTTTGTTTTGTACTGCTCTTGTTGAAACTGCCATTCTGTCAAATATTACTATTCTTCCTGCCGTTCCAGATTTGCTTTTGCTTTGTTCCGTATATCTTTCCCTGCTGAACGGACGCGGAACTGGCGAGGCTGACGGATTTATTTCCGGATTGTTTATGGATTTTCTTACAGGCGCGCCGTTCGGCTTTAACTGTCTTTTCAGGACAATAATCGGATATTCTGCCGGCTGGTTCGGAAAATCAATACAGTATCGTGGAATTATAATGCCGGCTGTAATCGGTTTTTCCATTACGCTGCTGAAAGTCTTTTTAATCTGGCTGATTTCGCTATTTTTTCCGCTTGTCGTGAATACATATAATTTGTTTTCCGTACAGTTTGTGTTTGAACTGCTTGCCAATACGCTGTGCGCTCCGTTTATATTCAAGCTTATGGATTCTTTCAGACGCTTTGTTGCCGTACATCCGGAGGAGCAGGACTGATGGCATTTTCATTCCGCAACGGACGTGGACTCAGGAAAGGCAGCTCGCTCGATAAAACTTCCCGGATTTTTCTTTTGGGAATATTAATTTTTTTCGGCTTTGTAGTATATTTCTACAGGCTTTTTTATCTTCAGGTTATTCAGGGAGCTGAATACCGCACTCAGTCAAAGACAATTTCCAGTCAGGTAAATACTATTCCTGCCCAGCGCGGTGAAATTTTTGACCGTAATGCCAATCTTCCTATGGTAATCAATACGGAATCGTTTGCCGTTGAAATTACGCCGGGAGAAATTCCTTCCGGTATGTATGATACTGTCGTAACTAAGCTTGCATCTATGCTCGGCATTTCAAAATACGATATTGATAAGAAAATTCCGAAGAATATCCGGCGTTCATACGCAACCGTTCAAATACGCTCAAACGTTCCGTTTTCAATTATTTCCAACATAGCGGAGAATAAAACTGACTTGCCGGGCGTTTCCTGGATTTCAAAACCTATCCGCAACTATGTTGAATCCGGCTCTATTTCTCACGTTGTAGGCTATGTCGGCGATATAACGAAAGAAGAGATGAACGTTATGTACAATCAGGGATATTCCCAGAAAAGCATCGTCGGAAAAACAGGCATTGAAAAGCAGTACGATTCGCTTTTGCAGGGAACGCCGGGACGTTCCAGCCGCACTGTAGACGTTCGGGGAAGGGTACTTTCTGATACTCCTATAGTCGAACCTCCAAAAATGGGAAAAAATCTTATCCTTACTATTGATACACGCATTCAAACGCTTGCGGAAAAAACGCTTGGCAACAGGGTAGGGGCTGTTGTCGTTCTGAAACCTGCTACAGGCGAGGTGCTTGCTATGGTTTCATATCCGTTTTTTGATCCGAATATTTTTAATACAGATGAAGCAGGTGAATATTATCAGTCTCTTATAAATGATGAAAAAAACAGGCCTTTGGTAAACCGTGCCGTAAATGCAACTTATCCGCCTGCATCAACATTTAAGATTATTATGTCTGCGGCAATGCTTCAGGAAGAGGCGTTCTCATCGGCAAAAAAAATAGAATGTAAGGGAAAATTGTACTACGGAAACCGTATGTTTCACTGTCACGTGCATGAACCTGGTCACGGCTGGCTGGATATGAAAAATGCGCTTGCACAGTCGTGCGACGTATATTATTGGACTATAGGACGTGATTATCTGGGAATAAATAAAATCGCTGCATATTCCAAAGAATTCGGGTTAGGGCAGAGTGCTATGATTGATTTGCCTAGCCAGCAGGCAGGATTTGTTCCGTCTATAGAATGGAAGGAGCGTCGCTTCCATGAAAAATGGCTTGGCGGAGATACAATGTCCTGTTCAATCGGTCAGGGATATCTTCTGGCGACTCCTTTGCAGATGGCAGATATGGTTGCGATGGTTTCAAACTCCGGCGTAATTTACAAGCCCCACATTTTAAAAGAAGTAAGGGATCCTGTTTCGAACGAGGTAATTAAGGAAGTAGTGCCGGAGGTTCTGTTTAAGTCCGATATAGAGCCTAAAGTTTGGAAAGAAGTGCAGGAGGCAATGCTGTATACGATTACAGACGGAACTCCGCAGTATCCTATGCATAACAAGACTGTGCAGGCGGCAGGCAAGACCGGAACGGCGGAAGTTGCTCCGTATAAGACAAGCTGGCATTCGTGGATGGTGGCGTATGCTCCTTACGATGCGCCGCCGGAAGATCAGGTTGTCATTTCTACAATCGTTGAAGCCTGCAACCCGTGGGAATGGTGGGCGCCGTATGCAACGAATATTATCCTGCAGGGAATTTTTGCGAACCAGAACTATGAGGAGGCTGTTGAGGCTCTTGGTTTCAAGTATCTGATGAAAAACAGGGCTCGTCAGGAATAGTAAAATGAAAAAAAATATACTGGAATCCTTTGATTTGATTATTTTGCTCTGCGTAATAGTCCTTGTTTCTACAGGAATAGCATTTATTTATTCATCGGGCGTTAATTCAGACGGAATTCTTGTTACAAATGAATACGTCAAGCAGATTGTCTGGGCAGGAATAGGAATGGTTTTTCTTGCATTTTTTGCGCTTACCGATTACCGTAAATGCGAAAGAATTTCCGGCTGGCTGTTCGTCGTGCTTCTGCTTGTTCTTGTATATACCAGGTTATTCGGACGGTACGTAAACGGTGCAAAAAGCTGGCTTGGAATCGGTGATTTTGGCGTTCAGCCGTCGGAATTCGGAAAAATTATTTTTATTTTATTCCTTGCAAAATATCTGAACGGTTCTGCAAATGAAAATCCGCTGAAACGGCTGATAATTTCAGCAGTTATTTTTGCCGTACCGACGCTTCTTATTCTTGCACAGCCGGATTTAGGAACTGCAACTGTCTACATACCGATTTTTTTCTTTATGTGCTTTATGGCAGAAATTCCTTTGACATACCTGATGTTTTTGTTTGGAATTTGCGCTTCAACAGTTTTTTTTACGATACTTCCTGTATGGAATGAATATATCGCCCATAATTCAGTCGTACTGATTACAACGCTGTCTGATTTTAAGCTTAAAATGATTTTAATTCTTGCGGCGGCGGCGATTTGCGCAATAAGTATTGTCGTGCGGTATTATTTCCACGGAAGAAAATATTATTTCTGGATAGCTTATGTTTCTGCAATAATTTTTATCGGCTTGATTTGTTCTTCCGGTGCCGGAAAAGTCCTTAAGGATTATCAAATTCGCCGTCTTATCGTATTTATGGATCCTTCGGTAGATCCGCTTGGTTCAGGATGGAATATTATCCAGTCAAAAATTGCAATCGGTGCAGGAGGAGCGTTCGGGCGGTCTTTCCTGCACGGAACACAGAGCCATTACCGTTTTCTTCCGCAGCAGTCTACGGATTTTATTTTCAGCATTCTTTCCGAAGAAATGGGCTTTGCCGGCGGCGCTGTTGTTTTTGTTCTTTATATGATAATTATGTGGAGAACGATTGTCATTATAAAAAATACTTCAAATAAATTCGGTATGTATATTGCATCCGGTATACTCGGAATGTTCGTCATTCATTTTTTCATCAACGTAGGAATGGTTATGGGAATTATGCCGATAACCGGAATTCCGCTGCTTTTCCTTTCTTACGGCGGTTCTTCCTTGCTTACTGCAATGAGCTGCATAGGACTTTTAATGAGCATAAACAGCCGTAAATTTGATTTTACATAATAATTAAAGTTTTGTTTGCGGAGAAAAAAAGAGGTTAGTGCGGAAAATGAAGATGGGGAAAAGTGAAATAAAGATTTTAATAATATATATTGGTAGACAGAATATGCGTTATCAATAGTGGAATTTATCAAAATATTTTGCTCTGCAGTATTCCCATCCGATGCCCTGGTTGTCGGTAATATCTCGGATATGCCCCCCTTTATATAATTTTCTCCAGTTTTTCGCGTATGAATTCTGATTTTTCTTTCAGTCCGATTTTTCCTGTATTAAGGAAAATCATATTCGGTTTTGACGGATTAAGTTTTACTGCACCGGCTGATTCTGCAATCAGCCTCAGGACTTTGTTTACGGATATATCGGAAACTTTTGCAAATTCTATGGCGGCAATTCCGTTGTGTTCCTTTATTGATGCAATGTTCAGTTTTCTGCATATTATTCTGATTTGTGCCAGAGACAGGAGGCTTGAAACTTCTTCTGGTACAGGACCGAATCTGTCCGTCATTTCTGTGTATACAGAGTCGAGTTCTTCTGCGTTTTGAACGCCGGCAATTTTCTTGTATATTTCCATTTTTGTCTGCGGATTTTGAACGTATGAGTCCGGGATAAAACCAGTGTATTCCAGTTCCATAAGGACTTCTGCCGGCGACTGGTAATCTTCCTGCGCCGTAAGCCTGTTTACTGCATCATTCAAAAGCCGCACGTACATATCAAAACCGACGGAATAGACGTTTCCGCTCTGGTCTTTTCCAAGCAGGTTTCCTGCTCCGCGGATTTCCATATCTTTCATTGCAATTTTAAAGCCGCTTCCAAGTTCCGTAAAATCACTGATTACCTGAAGGCGTTTCATTGCAATTTCACTCAGGGACTTGTTTCCGGGATAAAGCAGATACGCATACGCCTTTCTGTCGCTTCGTCCTACGCGTCCCCTAAGCTGGTACAGCTGCGATACGCCGTACATATCTGCCCTGTCGATGATGATTGTATTTACGTTCGGAATGTCAATTCCGTTTTCGATGATTGTAGTTGCAACAAGAACGTGGAAGCCGCCCATTTTAAAGCGCCGGAAAATATCGTCAAGTTCGTCGCTTGTCATTTGTCCGTGCGCAGTATCTATCATCATTTCTGGAAGCAGCCGTTCCAGCTTGATACGTGTTTCAGCAAGCGACTCAACGCGGTTGTGCAGGTAAAAAACCTGTCCGCCCCGCTCTACTTCTTTTCGGATTGCCGCCGCTACTCTTTCATCGCTGTATGCGTCGATGACAGTTTCTATCGGCTGGCGGCTTTGCGGCGGAGTTGTCAAAAGGCTCATATCCCGGATTTTCAAAAGGCTCATATGAAGCGTTCTCGGAATTGGCGTTGCAGACATTGCAAGGCTGTCAATATTGTTCTTAAGGACTTTTAGTTTTTCCTTGTCTTTTACGCCGAAACGCTGTTCTTCGTCTATAATCATAAGTCCGAGGTTTTTAAACGCGACGTCTTTCTGGATGATCCTGTGAGTTCCTACAAGAATGTCAATCTGCCCTTCTGCAGCTTTTTTCAGGATTTTTTTCTGTTCTGCCGGCGCTACAAAGCGTGATAAATGTGCGATTTTTACCGGAAATGTCTTGAAACGTTCCATACACGTTTCGTAATGCTGTTCTGCAAGAATTGTTGTAGGCGCAAGAAAAGCAACTTGTTTTCCGCCCATTACGGCTTTGAATGCGGCGCGCATTGCTATTTCCGTTTTTCCGTAGCCTACGTCACCGCATACAAGTCTGTCCATCGGAACAGGTTTTTCCATATCGCGCTTGATTTCTTCCGTTACGGTAACCTGGTCTGGCGTATCTTCGTAAGGAAATGCCGCTTCGAACATCGTCTGCCATTCGGTATCTTTTGGAAACGGAAAACCGTGCGCGGCTTTTCTTCTGGAGTATAAATCAATGAGTTTTTTTGCAAGGTCTTCTACCGCAGTACGTACTTTGTTTTTCCGCGATTCCCAGGATTTGCTGCCTATCCGGTCTATTCTGGGTGCTTCGCCTTCGTTTCCGATGTAGCGCTGGACAAGATTTACCTGTTCTATAGGAACGAACACGAATTCTTCATCTGCATATTCAAGCTTTATGTAATCACGTTCGTTTCCAAGTGCCTTTACCCTGTCTATTCCGCGGAAAATTCCTATGCCGTACTGTACGTGGACGATATAATCGCCGGGATTAAGTTCTACAAAAGTATCAATGACGGAACTTTTTGCCTTGTTCAGGGATTTTGGAACGTATTTTTTCCGCCCGAATATTTCATTTTCCTGAATGACGCGCAGTTTGATTTCTGGAATGATAAAGCCTTCTGAAATAGCTTTTCCGAATACTGCCAGCGGCTTTTTTTTTGCAGTGCTTCCGTCATTTTCCGGTTGTGTAAACGGCTTTAAAATTTCCGTTATGCGCAGTGCCTGATTTTGATTGTCTGCAAAAATAAAAAGACTCCAGCCGTCATTCTGAAGGCGCGTAAAATCTTCTTTTAAATAATTTATGTTTCCAAAGTAACTTTGCGAGGCATCTGAGTTCAGTTCAAATATTGTCTCTGTAAAGTTGTCTGATTTTTCAGTAATAAGTGTACGAAATTTTATACACCTTTTGATATTGTTTATGATATCAGCAAATCTGAATGATATGTCCTGTGGCGGAAGTACGGGAAATTCAAGCCGCGCCTTTCTGTACATTCCCATAAATTCCCGGTCGTTGCTTTCCTGCGAGTTTAAAAGCCTGTCAAAGTCAAGCATAAATACAGGCGTATCCGGGGAAATGTAATCGAAAACCGTGTAGTTTTTATCCCAAAGCGCAGGATAGAACAGTTCCTCTCCCTCGCTCTGACCTGTCGTTTTCAGTTCTTCAAGCAGTTTTTCACGCGCTTTTTTTGCTTCTTCCGTAAAAGCAAGGCGCGGCGCGTTTTCCGTTTCAGAAAGCTGGTTTTCGTTTGTTTTTTCTGCGGACACAGTTTCTGAGTCGCTGAGTTTTTCTTCCAGTTTTTCAATGAGCGTTTCGTTCCAGATGACTTCTTTCATCGGATAGATAAGGACTGAATTTACGGAACTGCTTGTCGTCTGGTTTTCCGCGTCGAAAGTCTTTATTTTTTCTATAGTATCAAAGTCAAAAATAATGCGCATTGCGTCCTCTGATTCAGGAAGGAAAATGTCAAGGACTTCGCCGCGCAGGCTGAATTCACCGCGAACGCTTACTCGCGGAACTCTCGTATATCCGATTGACGTTAGTTTTTCGGCTGTTTTTACTGTATCAATCTGCTGTCCTACGGAAAGCGAAAAGCAGAGCGATTTTATATATTCCGGTGACGGCGCAGGTGTCTGCATAACGCGCTGTGGAATGATGAAAATGCGCGGCGCAAATTTCATTGCATCTGCGGCTGACGTTTCCTGAAAAGCCATCCGGGCGAAAACTCCGGCGCGCTGACCGAACGTTATTGTTCCAGGGGTTGCCGGACGGTATGTAAGCGTTCCCCAGGACGGCAGGATGAATACCTGCGCTTCTTCAAAAACGGTGTTAAGGTCTGTGCGGAGGGCAAGTGCTTCCCTTTCGCCCGGAACGATGACGACGATGTTCCGGCTTGCGGAAAGTCCGTTATTTTCCGGCGGATTTTCGCCCTGCACTGCTTTTGACGAATAGCCGGATGCCGTGTATTTGTACGACTGAATCCATTTTGCGTATGATGCGCCTGCAAATTCTTTCAGGAAATAGCTGTGCAGGCTTCCGTTAAGACCTGTGACGTTTACCGGAAAAACAGTGCCGGAATCAGTAAGTTTCTGCGCCGCACTGCTGAATTCTTTGAAAGAATGGAGTATACTTTGAATGGAATTTGTTGATAATGTATTCATATAGTTTTTCCGATAATAAAAACAAAGGTTTTCAATCTACAATTTGGAGAAATAAATTGAAGAAAAAATTAGGCTTAATTATATCATTTTTGTTTGTTTTTGGACAGATGGCGCTTTTTGCTCAGAGTACGGCGGAAAACTTCAAGGACGTTTCCGTTTCGATAAAATATTTTGACAGGACAGTCTATTATCCGGGGTCAGCAGATGAAAATCCTGTTTTCGTGCAGGTTTCAATACGTAATAACGGTGCAAAAACGCTTCGTTTCAAGCTTGCTGATGACAGAATGTTCAGCGTGGACTTCAATGCCTATACGGTAAAAAATACAATGCTTGGTCAGACAGAGAAGATTGTTCGTAAGCGTACGACAAATCAGACTGTTTACTTTAGGGAGATTTCGCTTGAAAACGGCGAAGAATATTCTTTTGTAGAAAATCTGAAGGATTATATAGAAATAAAAGAGCCGTCCGTTTATTACATTGAACTGCTTTTTTATCCGGAACTGTATAAGTCAAAATATATTTCGCTTACTTCAAACCGCCTGAGCCTTGAGGTGCGCCCTTCTCCGTCTGCGGCGTCAAGTTCCGTCCTTCCTGTAAAAGCTTCTACAGCGGAAGTTCTTGTGCCGGAAGAAATTTCTCCTGATAAAGTTGTTGAGCAGACGATTATTGCCCGCCAGAAATCATTGTGGGATCAATACTTTTTGTATATGGACGTTGAGGCTATGCTTCAGAGAAATGCCGCCGCAAAGCGCAAGTATACGAGCGTTTCTGCCGATGAGCGTGCTCGTATGCTGAAAAGCTATAAGTCTGATTTGATGCAGTCCCGGATAGACAATGACATTGTTGCCGTTCCGGAGCGTTTTGAAATCGAAAAGACAGTCTATACAAAAACAGAGGGAACGGTTACTGTAACGGAGTGGTTTAAATATCCTAATTTCCACGAGAAAAAAAGTTACGTGTATAAAGTCAGGCAGCGCGAGGGAATATGGCAGATTTATGATTATACGGTAACTAATTTGGGGACTGAATAATGAAGGCGCTGGTAATTTCCGATGACGATAAATCTTTAGGTGTAATTGACTCTATATTGCAGACGAATGGCATTGATTCCATTAATTATAAGTGGCTTATAAAAGCGCTTGATAATGTGGAGGAAATTCGTCCGGATTTGATTATCATAAATGTTCTTGATTATCCGCGTCATTGGAAAACGCTTGCGCAATTTGTCCGCAGTACGTTTGAGGACTCCATAAAAATTCTGCTGTATGTACCAGAGTCTTTCAGCAGTGATGAATATAAAAAGGCGGCGGAGCTTGGAATTGAAAGCTGTTTTTCTTCTTTTGATGATTTTGCAGCGGAACTTCCGGAAATAAGGTATTTTGGAAAAAACTGTTCGCCGTACGAAGAGCCGCAGGAAACGAAGGACTCCCCTTTTAGTTCTGTTTTTGAACGCCCGGCAAAATCCGTGTCAGAAATTCAGGCTGAAAAAAATGATGCCGGGACTGATAATGAAGTTCCGACTGTTTCAAATATCGTTGCAGCTGCATCGGCCGGCGGAACTTTTGAAAAAAGCCCGGAGGAAACTTCCCGGAAACCGGAAATAACGCTTGCAAAAAATCTTCCGGACGGCTCATTTGCGCTTTTTACTGTGGAAAATCTTTTTACTTCAAGTACCGACGATTTTGTGCTGTATACGTGCGATTCTCTTTTTGAGGAGAATAAAAATTATGGTGAAAATAAAAATCAGGGTGAAGAGTCAAAGTTAGAGAAAGACAGCGGTTTGCAGGGTGTAAAACGCTGGGGCTCACTTTTAAAACGCATACAGGGAATTTATGAAAAATAGACAGAAGGCGAAATTTTTTTGTGAAAATTGCGGTTCTGAAGTTCCCGAAAATGCAAAGGTCTGTAAGACGTGCGGAAAATTCTTTATTTCCGTCCGCTGTCCTAACTGCGGTGCTACAGGCGCACAAAGTGACTTTTCCGGCGGCTGTCCTAACTGCGGCTATGCAGTGAATAAACAGCAGGGGGCGTCAAGTGCCGGAAATAGAAAACGCCAAAAAAATCAGCGCGGGAAAAAGAGCCGTTCTCAGTACGGATTTAATACAGTTTTTTCTTCCGGGAAGTCCGGCTACGTTCAAAATGAAGAGTCTTCCCTTCCGCTTTGGGTGTATATTGTAACCGTTTCTGTCCTGGTTGTAGTTCTGTTTGCAATTTACAGCTGCATTTAATAATCAGTCATTTTTCGCGTTCAAGCATTGACTGAATTATCGTAATTTAGTATTATATTATCATTGTTTTGCCCGGTTGGCGAAATTGGTAGACGCGCTTGGTTCAGGTCCAAGTGAGCTTTGATCTTGCGAGTTCAAATCTCGTGCCGGGTACTCTTGAAAGGCTGTGGTTGCACAGT
>SAMEA3663010__coassemble_320_pt1 | contig 20693 bp, 33 predicted proteins | sample SAMEA3663010__metabat2_high_PE_013 | metagenome-assembled genome bin SAMEA3663010 (sample SAMEA3663010) | pig gut metagenome | biome: pig gut; feature: pig-associated habitat; material: faeces | place: France | collected 2012 | reverse complement strand
GACTGCTTAAGTTTAAGGTCATCTGCTTTTCCCATAAGCAACGTATCGTTTGCAATTTTTCCGCCCCATTCAACAGCAAAAAATGAAGCCGTACCTACAATTAAAGCGGCAGCAGCACACAGTAATCTTTTCATTGCGCATCTCCTTTTTTTGCCGCGGACGCATAGCGAATATCACCCATCGTGTAAATATTCAGAATATCCGTTCCGCCAGGAATCATACCGGGATCAATTTTTGCAGGAATAATTCCGTCTGCCTTGAACTGTCTGAACGCATAACGACCGCTCTTTCCTGACAGCCTATAGAACAATCCGCCCTTTATATTCCAAAATCCGGCAAAAATACGTGATGCCTGTTCATAAGTAATAAACGTATTTTCGTCAATACCTGCAGGAAGATAGCCCAGTTCAAAAAAGGCATTTACCGCATCAGTTTCAGATGCATCTTCAGAAACAAGATTCTGATAGATTGCAGAAAAATAGCAGAACTGCCCGAAAGTAACTTTCTCAGTAGAAATCAATTCAGTAATAAAATCAGCAGACTGCGCAAACGCCGTACAGGAAACATACAGCGAAATCAGTACCAGGATAATTTTTTTCATAACACTCCACTTATAAAAATAGTTATCTTTTCCGCAAAAGCGGTTATCAAGCCGAAACTGTTGATTAGAAAAAATAGCACAGTGAAATTTCTGTACGTTTTTTCTTCTGTCGTAATATTATATTCTATCAGATTGGCATTGTCTACATTGAATTTTGCATTGATTTTTACTGCAATTATCATTCTACGCTGATTTTCGTAATGTGAGCACCAAGCGCACGAAGCCGCTCAACAAGATTTTCGTAACCGCGCTCAATCTGATAGACATTGCTTATCCGGCTTTCACCGTGAGCAATCATTGCGGCAATCACCATTGCCATCCCGGCGCGTACGTCTGGAGAAACAAGATGATCTCCGTGAAGTACGGAAGGCCCGGACACAACGGCGCGGTGAGGATCACACAACGTAATCTGCGCCCCCATATTGATAAGCTTGTCTACAAAGAACATACGTGACTCAAACATTTTTTCAAAAATCAGGACAGTCCCTTCAACCTGAGTTGCAACGACCGTCATAATGCTTGTTAAATCAGGCGGAAATCCCGGCCACGGAGAATCATCTATTTTAGGAATTTTTGTTCCCACGTCGGCATTCGTCTTCATTTCCTGAATGGAAGACACGCAGATGCTGTCACCCTCCTGAGTCCAGGTAATTCCGAGCTTTGCAAATCCTGTTTTCAGCGGACGCAAATCAAGATTTTCCACGCCTTCTATCGTAATGCTGCCTTTTGTAGCGGCGGCAAGACCGATGAACGAACCGATTTCCATATAGTCAGGACCAATAGTAAATTCGCAGGAATGAAGCTTTTTCACGCCGGAAATTTTCAATATATTGCTTCCAATTCCGGATATATGCGCGCCCATTGCATTGAGCATATTGCACAAATCCTGAATATGCGGCTCGCTTGCGGCATTTGTAATGACCGTTTCACCCTCCGCAAGAACCGCCGCCATAACAGCATTCTCCGTAGCCGTTACGGAACATTCATCAAGAAAAATATCCGCCCCGATAAGCTTGTTTGCCGTAAATGAAAAATGCCCGTTTATTTTTACGCGTGCGCCAAGCTGTTCAAGCGCAAAAAAATGCGTATCAAGGCGGCGTTTTCCTATAACGTCGCCTCCCGGCGGAAGCATCTCCGCCTTTCCGCAACGCGCCAGCATCGGGCCTGCAAAAAGAATTGACGCGCGGATTTTCTTAGAAAGTGCGGCCGGTATACAGACCGGATGAATATTCTGCGCCTCGATTTTCCAGCTGTGCTTTCCTATGTTCGTTGCCTTTGCTCCGAACGATTGCAGGATATTAAGCATAACCGCCGTATCTTCAATCTCCGGAATATTGTGAAGAATAACCGTTTCGTCAGTCAAAAGCGCCGCCGCAATACACGGAAGCGCAGCATTTTTATTTCCGCAGGCACGGATTGAACCCTTTATCGGAAATCCGCCCTCAATTAGATATTCATGCATTTTCCCACCCTGCAAAATCTTTTTCAGCATTATTCTGCCGTACAAAAAGACTCTGCACTTTATCCATTAAAAATTATTTATTTGCCAGAACAATAACTGCCGCAAGATTTATAAGAACATCAGTTGCGGCGCACATCTGCGGAAGCGAAGCCCATTCGCACCTTGAATGGTAATTGTGTCCGCCGGTAAAAATATTCGGAGTCGGAATGCCAAGCTCCGTAAGCCGCGAACCGTCCGTTCCTCCGCGGATAGGCGTATACACCGGTTCAACGCCGGCAGCCCTGTACGCATCCGCAATGTTTTTTACGACAGACGGTACGGAATCAAGAACGGCTTTCATATTCTTGTACTGCTGCCGGAATGCAACATCAACTTTTGCGCGGCACGAATCGGCACACGTTACGGCAATTTTCTTTACTTTTTCAATACGCTCCGCCATTCCCTGCTCGGTAAAATCCCGGAGAAGCAGCTTGACGCACGCTTTTTCAACAGTACTGGAACATTCCATAACGGCAAAAAATCCGTCGTAACCGTCTGTCGTTTCAGGGCGTTCCCCCGACGGTATGTTTTCTATAAAGCGCGCGGCGGTATGTACTGCGTTTACCATTCCGTTTCTGCGCGCGTCGCCGGTATGCGCAGCCTTTCCCCAGAACGTAACTTCAGCACCATACGCATTAAAGCATTCCGTTTCAAGCTGACCTATATGCCCGCCATCCACAGTATATGCGCATTTTGACTTAATAAGATGAAGAGGAACTTTGTCCATTCCGTGACCGGTTTCTTCGTCCGGAGAAAAAATCACCTCAATAGCACCGTGCTTGATTTCCTTGTGTGACTTAATGTATTCAAGCGCCGAAACAATCTCCGCAATTCCAGCCTTATCATCCGCACCCAGAAGCGTCGTTCCGTCAGAAGTAATTATCGTGTCGCGCCCGGCGGCCGCCTGTGCAAGATACGCATCCTCCGTTACGTCAAGTACAACGCCATCCTGCAAATCAATTCTTGCACCGTCATAAGATGCGTGAATAATCGGCTTAACGTCCTTTCCAGAAACTTCATCTACCGTATCAAGATGCGCAAGAAGGCAGAACGGCGGAACATACTCCATTCCTTTTGAAGCAGGAAGCACCGCATATATATATCCGTCCGCCGTAAGCTGCGCATTTTTCAGCCCGACAGTTTTTATTTCAGTTAAAAGAGATTTTGCAAAAACTTTCTGCTGGCTAGTAGAAGGCATAATCCCCTTGTCAGCATTTTCCCCTGAACTTTCAGACCAGCAGCGTACATACCGTACAAACCTGTTCAATAAAACCGTCTGCAAATCAGAATTGCTTGAAAAAATTTTCATATAATAAGAATAATTTATTTTTATTCATTTAACAAGACAGGAAATTACAACACCGGAAAACAAACTTTTTTTTATAAAAAAAACGCGCATCCAAAAGGCATTCCGCCCAAAGGACACGCGTTTTCCGTTCATATAGCGCCGTCACCAAAAACAAAAGTTTCCGGCAAATGCGCTAACCGGCTTACGGATTAACGGTTGTCTTATATGCTGTTGTCAGATTACCGTCTGCATCCTGAACAAGCTCAAGCATTACAGCAGATTTTACCGGATTGCGGCTTTCGTCAAACGTAAGGTGACCCGTAACGTAATTACCGTCAGTCTTTTCCATTGCATCACGAATATCTGCAACTTTTTCAGAACCGCAGGCAGTCATTGCATCGCGGATTAAGTAAACGCAGTCATATCCAAGAGCAGCAAAAGAATTAGGCTCTTTGTTATATTTAGCTTTGAATGCTTCTACAAACTTCTGAACTACAGGCTCTGTAGAATCAGCAGAATAATGATTTGAATAAAAACCGTTCAAAACTTCAGAACCTGCAACAGTCGTAAGACCGTCCCAACCGTCAGCACCTACAATCGGAGTATCGATGCCCTGTGCACGCAGCTGCTTTGCAATTAAAGCAACTGTTGCATAATAGTCAGGAAGATATACAACATCAGGATTTGCATTTTTGATTTTTGTAAGCTGCGCATTGAAGTTCTTGTCGCCGGTAGCGTAAGAATCAACTGCAACAATCTCGCGTCCGTCACCTTCAAAAGCCTTTACGAAATTCTCATAAAGACCGACTGAATAGTCATTTCCCAAATCGTAAAGAATGGCTGCGCGCTTAGCCTTAAGAGTATCAGCGGCAAATTTTCCGCCTACAGTTCCCTGGAACGGATCAATAAAACAAGCGCGGAATACGTAGTTTCCGGCGTTTGTAATCTCCGGTGCAGTAGCAGCCGGTGCAAGCTGAAGAACTTTCTTTGCCTGTGACAAAGCTGTAATTGCATTAGTACAGCCGGATGTCAAAGAACCGATAACCACTCCTACGCCATCACGTGTCGTAAGTTTTTTGAAAGCAACGACAGTCTTGTCAGGATTTCCTTCATCATCTTCACTTACCAGAACGACTTTCTTTCCATTGATACCGCCGGCAGCATTGATTTCCTCGATGGCAAGGTCTACACCGTTTTTGCACTCAACGCCGTAAACTGCAACATTTCCAGAAAGAGGGAAAATTCCTCCGATAATAACATCAGAAGATTCCTTCTTTGAACAACTTGTTAATGCAAGCGCACAAACTGCACTCAACAAAATTAAGCTTTTTTTCATAATTCCTCCAAAAAAATACTTAATATATTAAGTATAATTAATTTGCTTTTTTTAGTAAACGTACATACAGGTCTGTTAAATAAAAAAACCGCCCGAAAAAAATATGAGCGGTTTACAAATCCGTTAAGATTACTCAGCAGCCGGTGCTGATTCCTCAGCAGGAGCTTCTGCAGCAGCCTGTACAACAGGAGCAGCAGCCTTTGCCTTGTTCTTCAAAGCAGCATTGCAATACTTACAGATTTTTACTTGCTGTCCGTCAATAGTCTGCTCGTAAAGAACCTTTATATGCTCTTTCTTACAGATAGGACAAGTTCCTCTTCCACGTGCAGGAAGAGTGCGAACACCAGTTCCACGATGATTTTTAGACATATCCTACTCCTTGTCTGCAGCAGCTTTTGATTCTGCTTTCTTTGCAGCCGGTTTTGCAGCTTTTTTTGCAGGTGCTGCGGACTTTTCCTCCGGAGCATCTTTTTCAAGCTTATAGTCTACCAATTCAAGGATTACCATATCAGCAGCATCACCCTGGCGATAACCGAGTTTCAGAACACGAGTGTAACCACCGTTGCGTTCTTTCATGCGCGGACCGATTTCCGTAAACAATTTATTGAGGATTTTTTCATCCTGAATAAATTTTGCAGCTTCGCGGCGATTGTGAACTGAATCAACCTTGCTTCTTGTAATTAATTTTTCAGCAGCCTTGCGGACTTCAAGTGCCTTAGATTTAGTAGTAGTAATACGCTCAAACCTAAAGAGAGAAGTTACCATATTGCGTGACATTGCACGGCGGTGTGCTGTTGTTCTTGAAAGCGGATTAAAACCATTTCTATGATTCATCTGTTTCTTCCTTCTGCTTTGTTATGTTGACAGCATTCTTCAGATGACTATAGTCAGTCATTCCAAGCGTCAAGCCCCATTCCTGGAGCTTTTCTTTGATTTCTGCAAGACTCTTCTTTCCAAAGTTACGTGTCTTTGCAAGATCATCTTCTGTCTTTTTTGTTAATTCACCGATAGTGCGGATATTTGCATTCTTCAAGCAGTTTGAAGAGCGCACTGAAAGTTCAAGTTCCTCAACAGGAGTGTTAAGAATTTCTTTAATCCTTGCGTCATCCTCGTCACTTTCATCACCACCGGCGACATCACTGTCATTAAAGTTTACAAAGATTGAAAAATGATCTTTTGCAATCTTTGCAGCTTCGGCTAATGCATCTTCTGGTGCAATTGTTCCGTCTGTCCAAATTTCAAGCACAAGCTTATCGTAATCATTACGCTGACCTACACGACAAGGTTCAATTGAATATTTAACCTTTGGAACCGGAGTAAAAATAGCATCCATTGGAATTGTACCTACAACTTCAATATAATGCTCGTTTACTTCAGCTGGAACGTAACCCCTGCCAAGATCAACCTGCATTTCGATTTCCAGATTGGCGCCTTCCATCATCGTAAAGACAACCATATCTTTAGTCATAACTTCAAGCTGATTTTCCCTGGCAAGGTCATCGCTTTTAACAACTCCCGGTCCTTTGAATTCGTAAAGAATCGTATCCTGTTCTACGTCGTTAGGAAGCCGCAAACGGATCTGTTTCAGACTGTTAATTATTTCCAGAGTATCTTCGGAAACATTTGGAATTGCTTCAAATTCACTGGAGATAACATGAGGAACACCATCTGCATCGTAAGATGTAATACGAATTGATGTAGGCGCATATCCCTGAATAGATGAAAGAAGGACACGGCGCAATGTATTTCCTACAGTTGTACCGAAACCTGTTTCAAAAGGATACGCAGTAAACTTTCCATAATTCGGATTCGTCTCAAGATGCTCAAAAGTAATACCCTTCGGTTTCTTAAAACCTTTAAGCAGATTTTTGCGAGCCATCGGAACTCCTTATTTAGAATAGAACTCAACTACAAGCTGTTCTTTTACATCCAGCAAGTCAGTAACTTCCTCGCGTCTTGGAAGAGCAGCAAAAGTTCCCTTTACTGCATCTACATCAACAGTAACCCAAGGCATTGTTCCAGATTTAGAAACTTCGCCCAAAGCATCCTGAACGACAGGCAGTTTTTTGCTCTTTTCCTTGATTTCGATAACATCGCCGACTTTCACTTCATAGCTCGGAATATTTACGCTTTTTCCGTTAACAAGCACGTGACCATGAAGAACAAGCTGACGGGCCTGATTACGGCTCACAGCATAGTGCATTCTATAAACAACATTATCAAGTCTTCTTTCAAGAAGCTGAATGAAGTTTTCACCTGTTACGCCAGGCATACGGAGAGCGCGGTCAAAAGTAAGACGGAACTGTTTTTCAAGCATACCGTACATACGTCTGATCTTCTGCTTTTCAATCAGCTGAAGACCATATTCACTGCGTTTTCCAGCGCGAACTTTCGGGTCTTTTCCCGGTGCTCCGCGTTTTTTGTTCATAGGGCATTTGTCGCTCATACAGCGGGTACCCTTCAACATCAATTTTTTTCCGTCTGCACGGCACATACGGCAGACTGGACCTGTATATCTTGCCATTACCTAAGTCTCCTTAACTACATGCGGCGTGTTTTGCGAGGGCGGCAGCCGTTATGAGGAATCGGTGTTACATCGTGGATAGATTTTACCTTCAGTCCCATAGCGCCAAGAGAACGGATAGCGTTTTCGCGACCCATTCCCGGTCCCTTTACATACACATGAACTTCACGCAAGCCGTAGCTCACTGCCTTCTGCACAGCTGTTTCCGCAACTGTCTGAGCGGCAAACGGAGTAGATTTTTTAGCTCCGCGGAAACCAAGTCCACCAGAAGAAGCCCATGCAATTGCATTGCCCTTCAGGTCTGTAATTGTTACGATGGTATTATTAAACGTCGCCTGAATGTAAACATTACCTTCATAGACGCTTTTCTTTTCCTTTCGCTTTTTTACTGTAGCCATTGAAAATCCTCCGCCTTACGCCTTCTTCTTATTAGCAACAGTCTTCTTCTTGCCCTTACGGGTACGTGCATTAGTACGCGTACGCTGTCCGCGAACCGGAAGACCTCTCTTGTGTCTAAGACCGCGATAGCAGCCAATATCCATCAAGCGCTTCAGATTAAGACCGATTTCTGAACGGAGACGGCCTTCAACTTTGTAATTTTTATCAATAATCTCACGCAAAGCTGCAAGTTCTTCCTGCGTAAGATCGTTAGCCAATTTTGCAGCATCAATTTTTGCTTCTGCGCAAATCTCTGCAGCTGCAGAACGACCGATACCGTAGATATAAGTTAATGCTATACCTATATGTTTGTTAGGGATATCAACTCCCGCAATTCGAGCCATCTGTTACTCCTTAGCCCTGTCTCTGCTTATGTTTCGGGTTTGAACAAACGATACGGACAATTCCGTTTCTTCTGATAACCTTGCACTTATCACAGATAGGTTTTACACTGGTTCGTACTTTCATAAAAGACCCCCTGAGAATATTTTTTCACCGAATCTTAGCACCTCGCAATGAGAGACAATTCGGTGAAAAGTACTATATCACATATTCTCAATCTTTTTCTACTACTAATTCACGAAATTCTACAAATTTCGTGATCTAATTTTGCCCTTCTTAGTAAGTCCTTCCTGATGATGCATTTTAAGAAGTGCCTCAACCTGACTCATTGTATCCAGATCAACGCCAACCATAATGATAAGCGAAGTTCCGCCCATCAACATTGAAATTGACTGCGGGAATCCAAAAAGGTTCTGGATGACTGTCGGCAGAACAGCAATTGCCGCCAGGAACAACGAACCAGGCAATACCAACCGGTTCAATATCTTCTGAAGGTATTCCTCAGTTTTATCTGTACGTACACCAGGAATGGAGCCGCCGTTTTCCCGGATATTCTTTGCGATTTCTGTGGGGTTCAGAGTTACCTGAGTGTAGAAGTATGCAAAGAATACGATAAGAATGACCAACAGTATATTGTACCAGAGACCGTTTGGTGTCAAAACGTTAGACAAACGGATTATCCACCTTGCAGAGTTCTGGTTATTTCCAATCATTGATACTAACTGAAGCGGTAAAGTAAGAAGTGATGATGCGAAAATCAACGGAATTACGTTCGACGGATTTACCTTGAAAGGAATGTAAGTGTTCTGTCCACCGTACATTTTTCTTCCTACAACACGTTTTGCATAATGAACCGGAATTTTCCGCTCACCAGCTTCCTCAAATATTACCAGACCGATGATGACAAGGAACATCAAAAGTACGACGATGACGAAAACCAGCTGGATTTCGCCGTCTGACACTTTCTTTACAAGTTCCATAATGGCACTAGGAAGACGTGCAACGATACCGGCGAAAATCATCATAGAAATTCCGTTGCCGATACCGCGCGCAGTAATCTGATCACCGAGCCATACCGTTACCATAGATCCTGTAGTAACTGCAAGCATTGCAAGTGCATTAAACTTCCAATGCGATTCAATTACAATACAGTTAGGAATGCTGCGGGCATAAACGGTAACTGCATAAGACTGAAGGATACATACAAAGATAGTACCGATTCTTGTCCATGCAGCCATCTTACGCTGACCGCCATCTTCCTGAACTGCACGTTTCAAAGACGGGAAAATAATCACAGCAAGCTGCATAATAATCTGTGTAGAAATGTACGGCATAACTCCCAGCATAAAAATTGAGAAATTAGAGAACGCACCACCTACAAAGAAGTCCATATAACTGGCGAAAGAATTTTTATTCTGGTTTGCCAGATTGTTAAAGTACTCAAACAGTACGGTTGCATCAATCCCCGGTATAGTCAGGACGCTTCCCAAGCGGAAAACCGCCAGCACAACCAGAGTAAAAAACAAACGACTGCGAAGCTCTTTAACTTTAAACATATTAACAATAGGATTGCTTGCCATGTCTTACTCCGTCAATTACTTTTTTTCTTCAGCTTTCTCAGCAACTTTTACAGTGCCGCCGGCTTTTTCAATTTTAACCTTAGCAGATTCTGAAATCTTATCAACATCAACGGTAAGTTTCTTTTTAATGTCGCCATTGCCAAGAATTTTTACCAGTGATGCAGAAGTTTTTGAAATCAAGCCTTTTGCAGCCAAAGTTCCCTTATCAACAGTTTCGCCGTCAGCAAATTTTGCTTCAAGCTCACCTACGTTAATGCAAACATATTCTTTTTTGAAAGGATAGTTTGAGAAACCGCGGATTGCAACGCGGCGGTAAAGAGGCATCTGTCCGCCTTCAAAACCGACGTATGTTTTTCCGCCTGAGCGTGACTGCTGACCTTTGTTACCTTTACCGGCAGTCGTACCAAGTCCTGAAGAAGAACCGCGGCCAACACGCTTAGGTTTTTTATTAGCACCCAGAGGAGCGCTAAGAATTGGATTGTAATCTGACATTATTTAGCCTCCTCAACTGTTACAAGGTGAGAAACTGCTGCAATCATACCTTTGACTGCATCGTTTTCTTCATGAATAACAGATGAACTGATTTTCTTCAAGCCAAGGCTGCGTACTGTTGCAACTACTGCAGGTTTCTGTCCGATTGTACTCTTTCTAAGAGTAATCTTAACTTTCTTTGCCTTTGCCATAGTTTAACCCCACAACTCATCAAGTGTCTTACCACGACCGGCAGCAACAGCTTTTGCATCCATAAGGTTCTGGATAGCATTAAATGTTGCGCGAACAACGTTTACGGAAGCACTTGATCCCAAAGATTTGGAAATAACATCAGAAGCACCAACAGCATCCATTATGGCACGAACTGCACCACCCGCCTTAATTCCAGTACCGGAACAAGCTGGTTTCAGAAGAACTGATGAGCTCTTATATTTTCCAATAATTTCATGAGGTATTGTACCGTTCTTCATTGGCATATAAACCAGGTTTCTCTTAGCACGGTCAACACTCTTCTTTATAGCTTCAGATACGTCATTTGCCTTACCAAAACCGTATCCTACGCGACCTTTCTGATCTCCAACAACAGTGAGCGCAGCAAAAGACATACGGCGTCCGCCTTTTACAGTCTTTGCTGTTCTGTTAAGAGTAACGAGTTTTTCAACAAACTCCTTCTCTTTTGGATCTTTGTCAAATTTCTGGCGTTCCATCAGCGACTCCTAGAATTCAATCCCGGCTTTGCGGGTTCCATCTGCAAGGGCTTTTACAACACCATGGTAAAGATAACCGTTACGGTCAAAGACTACTTTCGTAATCTTCTTATCCTTAAGGCGTGCTCCTAAAGCTTCTCCAAGTTTTGCAGCACCTTCAGTATTAGGCTTAAGTGCCTCAAACTCTTTTTCCAAAGTAGAAATAGAAGCAAGAGTTTTTCCCTCGTCATCATTTATCACCTGTACTGAAAGGTTCTTGTTGCTGCGTGTTACAGTCATACGAGGACGTTCAGCAGTACCATAGATACTCTTGCGAATATGAATCTTTCTGTGCAGGCGTTTTCTGTCTTTATCGTTTAGTTTCTTAAACATAGCGCTCCACCTTATTTAACACCAGTCTTACCGACTTTACGTCTGATAACTTCATTATCGTAGCGGATACCCTTTCCTTTGTAAGGTTCAGGCTTGCGCAGTTTACGAATCTGAGAACTGAATTCACCGACCAGCTGCTTGTCAATACCAGAAATAGATACTTTTCCGCTCGGATCAGCCGTTACAGTCAGCCCTTCAGGAATTACAACATAGAAATCAGTTGAATATCCAAGGTTAAGCATAAGCATCTTTCCCTGAACTTCAGCACGATAACCGACACCAGTAATTACAAGAGTCTTTGTAAATCCTGTTGTTACTCCGACAACCATATTGTTAATAAGATTTCTGTAAAGACCGTGGAATGCACCAGTCTGTTTTTCTCCGTTAAGCGGAGTTACAATAACATTCCCATCTTTTACTTCAACCTTTATATCTTTACTGAAATCCTGTTTCAGTTCGCCCTTCGGACCTTTTACAGTAACAACGCAGTCTGCAACAGTTACAGTAACGCCCGCTGGAATAACGACAGGAAGCTTACCTAATTTAGACATTTCTTCCTCCTATTACCAGATTGAGCAGATAAGTTCACCGCCGACCATCTTTTCAGATGCTTTCTTTCCAGTAGTTACACCAGAAGAAGTTGAAACGATGATTGTACCGTATCCGTTGAATACGCGCGGCAATTCTTTATAGCCAGAATAAACGCGGCGGCCAGGAGTAGAAATTTTCTTTACTCCGTGGATAACCGGATTATTGCTGTCATCATATTTCAGAATGATGCGGATAATTGAATGTCCGTCTTCCTGAACCTTCTTAAAATTCTTGATATATCCTTCTGTTTTCAAAATCTTAACGATTTCAAGCTTCAGTTTTGAAGCAGGAATATCAACTTTCTCGTGGCGGGCTACAGCCGCATTGCGAACCTTAGTAAGCATATCTGCTACTGGATCTGATGCACTCATATTATTCTCCTACCACTCTACCAACTTGATTTTGTGATGCCTGGCAAAAGGCCTTCACCTGCTAATTTACGGAAACAAATACGACACATCTTGTATTTCCGCAAATATCCACGTGGACGTCCGCAAATCTGGCAGCGGTTGTACTGCCGTGTTTCATACTTCTGTTTGCGGGCGGCTTTTATTATCAATGATTTCTTAGCCATGTATCCCTCACTCTACTTACGGAACGGCATATTGAACTTGGCAAGCAATGACTTAGCTTCTGCATCAGTCTTTGCACTTGTTACAATAGTAATATTCATACCGGCAACCTTAGTGATTTTATCAAAGTCGATTTCCGGGAATATCAACTGTTCTGTAATACCAACTGAGAAGTTTCCGTGACCATCAAAGCCAGTAGCCTTGATACCGCGGAAGTCCTTAATACGCGGAAGCGCAACGTTAATCAAGCGGTCCAAGAATTCATACATTATTGTTCCGCGCAATGTAACCATTGCTCCCACTTCATTGCCCTCACGCAACTTAAAGTTAGCGATACTCTTTTTTGCCTTTGTTTTAACAGCTTTCTGACCTGTTATCTGTGTCAAGTCAGCTACTGCGGCATCAAGGAGTTTCTTATTTGCGAGAGCTTCGCCAACACCCATGCTAACAACAATCTTTTTGATAGCAGGAACCTGCATCGGAGTTGTATAGTTAAACTCTTTTACGAGTGCAGGAGCGACAGTGTCCTTATAGACTTTCTTAAGCCGAGGTACGTAATTAGCCATTACAGTATATCTCCACATTTACGGCAGACGCGGACTTTTTTGTCCCCGTCCATTTTGTAACCGATTCTTACAGGACGACCGCATTTCTTACATACGATTCCAACATTAGAAATGTTGAGCGGCGCCTCAATTTCAACGATACCGCCCTGATCCTGCGGGCTGCGTTTCTTCATTGCCTTTTTAACAATGTTCACACCAGATACAATAACTGCATCCTTTTTAGGAAGAATGCGGACAACAGTTCCCCGTTTTCCCTTATCCTTTCCTGCAAGAACCTGTACTGTATCGTCTTTACGGATTTTGAATTTTTTTACCATATCCATAACTCCTTAGAGTACTTCCGGAGCAAGAGATACGATTTTCATAAAATCCATATCACGAAGCTCGCGAGCAACAGGTCCGAAGATGCGTTTTCCCTTAGGATTCTTATTGTCGTCAACGATAACGCAGGCGTTATCATCAAAACGAATATAAGTTCCGTCAGGGCGGCGGTATTCTTTTGCCTGACGCACAATCACTGCCTTTTCAATAGCACCCTTTTTAATAGTTGACGTAGGGATAGCATCCTTTATTGCCACTACAACAATGTCGCCAATTCCGGCATATCTGCGGTGTGTTCCGCCAAGAACTTTAATACACTGAGCGATTTTAGCACCGGAGTTATCAGCAACTGTCATGCATGACTGCATCTGAATCATATTCCAACTCCTGCCTTATTTAGCGCGTTCTACGATTTCAGCAAGACGCCAGCACTTATTTTTGCTGAGCGGTCTGCATTCCACGATACGAACTGTGTCACCAATGTGAGCATCGTTCTTTTCATCGTGGGCCATATATTTCTTAGTACGTGTAACGTACTTCTTGTAAAGTCGATCCATTTTCTTTGTCGTAATTGAAACGACGATAGATTTATCCATCTTGTCGCTTGTTACAACTCCAACAAAGGAACGTTTTGCCGGTTTTACAGTCTGAACAGTATTTTCTTCCACGATTCAGCTCCTACTTATTCTCTCCAGCAGCTTCTTTCTGCTGGATAAACGTATTCAAGCGTGCGATTTCACGGCGCATTGTTCGTTTCTGCATCGGGTTATCTACATGGGCAACAACCATCTTGAAACGGAGGTCCATGTATTCCTTTTTAAGCGCGTCACGTTTTGCAACAAGTTCTGAATAAGACAGTTCTTTGTCGTTCTTTTTCTTAGATTTTGAATCAGCCATCTTATTCCTCCTTAGTCCTGTGTCGGCTTATAAGCAATTTTCGTTATTATCGGAAGTTTGCTTGAAGCAAGTTCAAGAGCACGCTCTGCAAGCTTCAGATCAACCCCGGCAATCTCAAAAAGAATCATACCAGGTTTGATTACAGCCGCCCATGATTCAGGAGCGCCCTTACCCTTACCCATACGGACTTCAGCCGGTTTTTTAGAAATAGGTTTGTCCGGGAAAACCCTGATCCAAACCTGTCCCTTACGGTCAAGCTTACGGTTAATGGCAACACGGGCTGCCTCAATAACCTTTGCGCTCAACCACGTAGGCTCCATTGCAACAAGTGCAATATCGCCAAAGTCAATGTTGTTATCGCGGGTAGCATTACCTTTTTCCCTACCGCGCTGCACCTTACGGTGCATAACTCTTTTAGGACTCAGTGGCATAACCTAACTCCTTGCCTTTGCAGAAGGTTCTGATTTTTCAGCCTTATCTGCACCTTCGTTCTTATCTGCAGCACGGCGATCACGACGCGGCTTGCGGACAAGCTGTCCTGCATCATCATTCTGCTCGATGCCGTAGTTCATTCCGTTATAAACCCATACTTTTATACCGATTTTTCCGTATGTTGTATGAGCTTCATAAGTAGAATAATCAATGTCAGCACGAAGCGTGTGAAGAGGAACACGACCTTCTTTGTGTTCTTCTGTACGCGTCATTTCTGAACCGCCAAGACGGCCTGAAAGACGAATTTTGATACCCTGGGCACCAGCGCGCATTGCATTGCTTACAGCCTGCTTCAAAGCCTTGCGGTAAGAACCGCGGCCTGCAAGCTGGCGACCAATATTCTGGGCAATCAGGCTTGCGTTTACATCCGCACGCTTAACTTCCTTAATCTTGATCTGAACTTTCTTAGTCAGCTGAGCCTGAATATCTCCGCTGATTTTTTCGATAGTTGCACCCTTAACACCAATAATTACACCCGGACGAGCTGTGTGAATAACGATTGTTACACGCTGCGGATGACGTACAATTTCAATTTCTGCAATGTCAGCATTTTTGCATTCAGGAAGATCCATAACCAGTTTTCTGATTTTCATATCTTCAAGAACGAGGTCTGCATACTCACGAGGATCTGCATACCAGCGTGACTGCCATGTTTTGTTTACGCCTAAGCGCAAACCGATTGGACTAACTTTCTGACCCACTTTATTCCCCCGCCTTTTCGTCTACTACGACGGTAATATGGCACATACGTTTCAAAAGCTGATCAGCACGTCCACGAGCACGGAACCAGACTCTCTTGAGTCTCGGACCTTCGTCGATTCTGATTTCTTTTACGTAAAGCATATCTTCATCAAGCTTATCGTTTGCATTCAAAGCATTTGCAATAGCAGATTTGAGAGTAGCACTAATAAGACCAGCTCCCTTCTGCGGCATATTAGCAAGAATCGCCATTGCCACAGTGCACGGTTTCTGATTGATTACACGAGCTACTGGACGAACCTTTGTCGGTGAAGCGATAAGGAACTTAGAAGTGGCTACATAACCTTTTTTCTCAGCCATAATATCCACCTATTATTTGCCAGCCTTAGCTGACTTGTCTGTATTACCATGGCCGCGATATGTACGAGTCGGAGCAAACTCACCGAGCTTGTGACCGACAAGGTTTTCCGTAACATACACAGGAATCCATGTTTTACCATTATATACAGAAATAGTATTACCTACCATTTCAGGTATGATTGTAGAGCAGCGGGAATAAGTTTTAATCATCTTCCTGTCTGCTTCTTTGTTCATTGCTATTACCTTTTTGTAAAGGCTGTTCTCTACAAAAGGACCTTTCTTAACAGATCTTGACACAGTTATCTCCTATGCAACTACTTCTTGCGGCGTGAAACAATAAATTTGTTAGACGGCTTGCGTTTGTTGCGAGTTTTGTAACCTTTGCAAGGCTGTCCCCACGGAGTAACAGGGTTACGTCCTTTTCCAGCACCTTCACCACCACCAAGCGGATGGTCAACAGGGTTCATAGCCATACCACGAACAGTAGGACGGATACCCAGCCATCGTTTATGACCAGCTTTTCCAAGCTGAACGTTCATATGTTCTTCGTTTCCGACAACACCAATGGTAGCATAACACTTGCCATTGATTTTGCGCATTTCGCTTGACGGCAGACGAACGATAACATAATCACCTTCACGACCGGCAATCATTGCGCTTGCACCTGCCGAACGAACAAGCTGTCCGCCCTGTCCAAGAGTAAGCTCAATATTATGAATAGTGAAACCCACAGGAATCTTATCAAGCGGCATTGCATTTCCTACAACAGGAGTTGCATTTTCGCCGGACATAATCTTCTGACCTACACGCAGTCCTTTTGGTGCAATGATGTAGCGTTTGTCGCCATCAGCATAGAACACCAGAGCAATGTTTGCACTGCGGTTCGGATCATATTCGATTGTCTTTACAGTTCCCGGAATTCCGTGTTTATCGCGCTTGAAATCAATCTCACGATAACGTCTTTTGTGACCGCCGCCCTTATGGCGTACAGAAATACGACCACCGGCACCACGTCCACCATTAGACTTTTTACCTGACACCAATCTTTTTTCGGGTGTATCGGCTGTCAGTTCTTCCCTAACAAGGTCTACGCGTCCGCGTGTACCTGCAGTTATTGGCTTAAATACCTTAAGAGCCATTTTCTTTTCCCCTTAGTCTACGCGAACTTATACGCCTTCAAATGCCTGGATTGTTTCACCGGCAGCAAGACGTACAATTGCTTTTTTATATGAGCTGGTACGACCAGGCTTACCGCGAAGCCTTTTTACCTTACCCATAACATTCACTGTCGTACAGTCAACAACCTTTACGTTGAACAGTCTGGCAACAGCTTCCTTTATCTGTAATTTCGTTGCTGAAGGCTGTACGATGAACACGTACTTGTTCTGCTCGCGGAGAGCATTTGCCTTTTCAGTAACTACAGGCTTAATAAGAATGTCAGAATAATTCATTATTCAGCCTCCTTGTCTTCAGCATAAAAATCTGAAAGATTTTTTACAGCACCTTCAAGGATAACAATTTTACGAGCATAATATAAATCATGTGCTCTAAGACGATTGTATGAAAGGAAAGACAAAGAAGGAATGTTTCTTCCTGCCTGCTTGATTTTTGCATCGTCATCCTTAAGAACGATAACCGTTCTCTCGCCTTTTACAAAATTGTCCAGGATTTTTACCAAATCCTTTGTTTTACCGCTTTCAACAGTAAAATCTTCAACTACTGTAAATCTATCGCTCTGCGCCTGCATAGAAAGAATTGATTTCATAGCAAGTCTTTTTGCCTTTTTAGGCATTGAATAGCTGAAATCACGTGGTTTTGGTCCGAAAATCGTACCGCCGCCAACCATAATAGGTGATTTTTTATCACCACGGCGGGCATTACCAGTTCCCTTCTGCTTATACGGCTTTGCGTTTGAACCATGCACTTCTGCACGTCCTTTAGTACAGGCTGTACCTACACGCATATTAGCAAGTTCATTTGTGATGGCATAGTAAATAACATCATCATTTACCGGAAGACCGAATACTTTATCATCAAGAGTGATTGTACGCAGTTCTTTACCATCGGTTGAATAGACTTTCTTTTCCATAATTCTAATTCCTCCGTGCTATTTCTTTACTGCGGACTTCACGATGAGTGTGCAGTCTTTGTTGCCAGGAACAGCTCCACGAACTAAAATAACATTCAGTTCAGGATCAATTTTTACAATCTTAAGATTCTGAACAGTAACCCGTCTGAATCCCATACGGCCAGGAAGTTTTGTGTTCTTAAAACAATGACCTGGCGTTGTACAGTTACCTGTACCACCCGGCTCTCTGTGGAATTTTGAACCGTGAGTAGCGCGTCCACCATGGAAGCCCCATCTCTTCATAACGCCCTGGAAACCCTTACCTTTTGAAGTGGCAGTTACATCCAGGAAACGTGATTCATTGAACAGCTCCAGACCAACAGAATCGCCGACCTTAACTTCTTTCTCGAAGTCGCGGAACTCTTTCAAAGTACGTTTTGGGGAAACGTTTTCAGGGAAAATGCCTGCGTATGCCTTATTTGCCTTGTTAGACTTCATATCGTCTACACCAAGAACAACAGCATCGTATCCGCAAGTTTCCTTTGTTTTTGTAGCAACAACAGTGTTTGGTTCAACGCGGATCACGGTAACAGGCGTTAAGTTGCCGCTTTCGTCGAAGACCTGTGTCATTCCTACTTTTTTTGCAATCAGACCTTTCATTCTGATACTCCTATAAGAACATACGTTCTTTTATTTATCAGGCCGTCATCCCAGATCCGGAGGGACCGTACCTTATTTTGCAGCAGAAAAACTACTGCTTGATTTCTACAGCTACACCAGCAGGCAGTTCAAGCTTCATTAATGAATCCATTACGTCAGTAGTAGGATTCAAAATGTCGATAAGGCGCTTGTGAGTTCTCATCTCAAACTGCTCACGTGACTTTTTATTTACGTGAGGTGAACGAAGAACCGTTACCTTATTGATTCTTGTCGGAAGCGGGATTGGTCCGGAAACCTTAGCTCCTGCTTTCTGTACAGCCTGTACGATGGCCTTAGCACTCTGATCGATCAGTTCTACGTCAAAAGCACGAAGTCTGACACGAATCTTTCCATTAGCCATGAATTTAATCCTCCAAAGGACTCAGCCAGCCTGCCACAAAAATGACAGGCTGAACCGACCTTTAACTATTCGATAATCTTTGTAACCTGTCCTGAAGCGATTGTACGACCGCCTTCACGGATAGCAAGTTTCAGACCTTCGTCCATAGCAACTGGGTGGATAAGTTCACCGATAACTTTTACGTTGTCACCAGGATTTACCATTTCTACGCCGTCACCAAGCATAATTGTACCTGTGATGTCAGTAGTTCTGAAATAGAACTGCGGGCGATAACCGTTACGGAATGAAGAGTGGCGTCCGCCTTCTTCCTGTGTAAGAACGTACAGCTGAGCCTCGAACTTTGTGTGCGGGTGGATTGAACCCGGCTTTGCAAGAACCTGACCGCGGACAACATCTTTCTTGTCAACACCGCGAAGAAGGATACCAACGTTATCACCAGCGATACCCTGATCAAGTGTTTTCTGGAACATTTCGATACCAGTAACAGTAGAAGCCTGTGTCGGGCGGATACCAACCAGTTCAACCGGGTCGTTCATATTAACAACACCGCGCTCGATACGACCTGTAACTACAGTACCGCGTCCAGAGATTGTGAAGATGTCTTCAATAGGCATCAAGAACGGTTTGTCTTCGTCACGAACCGGGTCATCGAACCAAGAGTCCATAGCAGTAAGCAATTCTTCGATGCATTTTGTGTTTTCAGGATTAGAAGCTTCGTTCAAAGCCTTGAATGCAGAACCCTGAATGATTGGAGTTTCAGCAGCAAAGCCGTATTCCTTAAGACAATCCTTAACATCCTCAACACAAAGTTCAAGCATATCTGGATCAGCAATATCAGCCTTGTTCAGGAATACGATAATCTTCGGTACACCTACCTGACGTGCAAGCAAAAGGTGCTCGCGTGTCTGAGGCATAACACCGTCAGTACCTGCAACAACAAGGATAGCACCATCCATCTGTGCAGCACCAGTGATCATGTTCTTGATGTAGTCAGCATGACCCGGGCAGTCGATGTGAGCATAGTGTCTCTTGTCTGACTGATATTCCAAGTGACGAGTGTTGATTGTAATACCACGCTCTTTCTCTTCCGGAGCGTTATCAATTTCGTCATACTTAAGAGCCTTATCACCATATTTGTTAGCACAATATGAAGTGATAGCTGCAGAAAGTGTTGTCTTACCATGGTCTACGTGACCAATAGTACCAACGTTCATGTGAGGCTTAGTTCTCTCGAACTTCTCCTTTGCCATGTTTTTCTCCTTGCCGGCTTTTATTTTTTGTATTTTCCGGCATTCTTATTTTTAATGTGTTGCACTTTAAGCCAGAACACTGTTTATATCAACAGATACAAGCAACGTTCGCAGACACACTTTTATTTGCATTGAGGATAAGATGATGATGTGATTAAACGGACTAGAAAATAATTTCTTCATTGATATTCCATACTCTCGAAATATCTTTGGCCGGTTACCACCGATCATCATCATACACCAAGTGCTGATAACTGGTCTGGTTTCCAAGAGCCAGCCTGCCTTATTGCAGACTTACCAGAACCCCTGTTCACACCTGTTATCACTCATCCTGCCAACGGCAGAAATCCGCACCCAAGGGTCGTATTTTCCTGAAAATCTTGCGATTAACTTTACGGAAATACCAGGCTTAAAACAGCCCGCTGATATTAAAGAACCCTGTACCTGCCGCGCCCAATACAGGCTATGACAGGTTCTACCTTTATACAATTTTTATAAATAAATTGCAAGTACCGGAGCAAAATAAAAATCTCCATAAGGAAAAAAACGCAAAAAAAAAGGACATCTGCGCAATGCAGACATCCTTTATACAGGCAGAAAGAACTACCAGCGGTAATGAGCAAAAGCCTTGTTAGC
>SAMEA3663010__coassemble_316_pt1 | contig 20841 bp, 17 predicted proteins | sample SAMEA3663010__metabat2_high_PE_013 | metagenome-assembled genome bin SAMEA3663010 (sample SAMEA3663010) | pig gut metagenome | biome: pig gut; feature: pig-associated habitat; material: faeces | place: France | collected 2012 | reverse complement strand
TCAGTGTTTTTCAAAATACAGAGAATTATGTATCCGCGCTTTTGGAAAAAATAGCCGGGTGCATTCCTCAGGAATTCCTTTCGCCAAAAACTTTTACCGGAAATCTCTGCACGGAAAATGAGTCTGTCCTGCTTGTTATGCCGCAGGACATTGAAGCACCAAAAGGAAGGCTTATTCTTCCGCAGGTACAGGTTTTACGCGAACTTTTAGACAAAAAATGCCTTGTTTCCTGCTGTACGGCAGATAAAGTTGAAGAAACGCTTTCTACCCTTAAACAGCCCCCTTCGCTCATCATAACGGATTCGCAGGCTTTCAAAACTGTGTATGCGCATAAACCTGTTCAGAGCCTTCTTACGTCTTTTTCAATTCTTATGGCTGCACAAAAGGGCGACATATCAAAATTCAGGGAAGGCGCATACGCCATCGCAAACCTGAAAAAAACGTCCCGCGTTCTTATTGCAGAAGCCTGTACCCACGTTCCGCTTGAAGAAGACATCGGCAGGGTGAAAATTCCTGCAATGCTGAAAAAACGAATTCCGGGAATAAACATCGATTTTGTACGCGGAACTGATTTTCCGGAGTTAAAACCGTTTCCGCAGGGAAAAAACGTAGCCGCGCCTTACGACCTTATAATTCACTGCGGTGCCTGCATACACAATTCAGCATACGTGCAGGACAGGCAGAAACGCGCGGCTCTTGCCGGAATACCGATGACAAACTACGGGCTTGCAATCGCATTCCTTACAGGAATACTTGATGACGTTGCAATCCCGGAATGATGCAGCAGCATTCGCAAAAAATCAATCTCATTGTATAAACGCTGAAAAATCTTTATACTGAAATGAACTGTCAGGTTCTTACTATAAAATTATAAAGGACAAGAGATAATAGATATTTGGGGGATTTAATGAACAGACGACTGATTACTTCAGCATTACCTTACGTAAATAATATTCCGCATCTTGGAAACCTTATACAGATGCTCAGCGGCGACGTATTTGCACGATTTTGCCGCAGCCGCGGCTATGACACGCTGTATATCTGCGGAACGGACGAATACGGTACTGCAACGGAAACAAAAGCACTTGAAGAAAATAAAACTCCGCGTGAACTGTGCGACTATTACTACGGCGAACACACAAAAATCTACGACTGGTTTCACATCAATTTTGATAAATTCGGACGCACCTCAAACGAAGAATGTACTGAAATAACGCAGTCGCTTTTTAAAGACCTTGACGAAGCCGGACTTATACACGAAAAGACGAACAGGCAGCTTTTCTGCCCTCACTGCAACCGCTTTCTTGCCGACAGGTACGTAAACGGAATCTGCCCTAAGTGCGGAAGTTCAAAAGCGCGCGGCGACCAGTGCGACGACTGCGGCGCTCTTCTTGACCCCGTAGAACTGAAAGAACCGAAATGCGCAACGTGCGGCTCAACGCCGGAAGTCCGCGAAACAAAGCACCTTTACATTGACCTTCCTGCGCTTTCAAAAAAACTTGACGAATGGATGTCTAAAACAAGCAGCGAAGGCCGCTGGGCAGACAATGCAATCAACATTACAAAAGCCTGGATTCGCGACGGTCTGAACGAACGCGCAATCACCCGCGACTTAAAATGGGGAATTCCAGTTCCAAAAGCAGGCTATGAAAACAAAGTATTCTACGTATGGTTCAACGCGCCTATCGGCTATCTTTCAATTACAAAACAGCTTGCAAACGAACTTGCAAAAGCCGGAAAGCAGTCATTCGACTGGAAATCCTGGTGGCTCCCGGAAGAAAGCGAAGAGGCAAAAGGCAAAGCGCCGGTAGATTTGTTCCAGTTCATCGGAAAGGACAACATTCCGTTCCATACAGTAATTTTCCCTTGTACGCTGCTCGGTTCTCCGCATAACTGGACAAAACTGTATCATATGAGTTCAACGGAATATATGAACTATGAAGATTCCAAATTCTCAAAAAGCCGCGGAGTAGGCGTTTTCGGAACAGATGCAATTGAAACAGGAATTCCTGCAGATGCCTGGCGTTTCTACATTTTCTACAACCGCCCGGAAAAACAGGACTTCCAGTTTATGTGGAAAGACTTTCAGGAAAAAATGAATTCCGAACTTATCGGAAATCTTGGAAATCTTGTAAACAGAACGCTTCTGTTCGTAAATAAATACTATGACGGAAAAATTCCTGCCGCTCCTGTTGACGAAGAACTGTGGAACGAAGTAAAGGCACGCGAAGCAAAAATAACTGAACTTCTTGAATGGGCTGAACTTAAGGACGCATTCCGCGAGATGTTCGGAATTGCTGATATTTGCAACAAGGCATTCCAGGCAGCAGAGCCGTGGAAAACCCGGACGACAGCGCCGGAGCAGGCCGCAAAGCTTATCCGAAACCTGTGCTATGTAATCAAAGACCTTATGATTATGATGAATCCGTATATGCCGCAGTACACTCAGAAAGTTATGTCGTATTTCGGTAAGTCAATCGAAGAAAAGAAAGTCGGAACGGAAACTAAACCGGGACTTAATTGGTCTGACCTTGCAAAGACGGACGGACTTTCTGAAATCAGTGCAACGGAAGTTTACTTTACTCCTATGGACAAAAAGACTATGGAAAACTTCCGCGAAAAATTCTCAGGAAATCAGAAAGAAAGAAAAGACGCAAAAAAGACGGAACAAAAGCCTAAAAAAGCAGAGAAAAAGGCTGAAGAGGAAGTTCTGCCTTTTGACCGTCAGGCAGCGCATTTTTCAAATACAATCAGGCTTCGCGTTGCAAAAATCATAAAAGTTGACCGCAATCCTGAAGCAGAAAAACTGTATATCGAACACCTTGACGACGGAACAGGAACGGAACGCGTAATTCAGAGCGGACTTGTTCCATATCTTAAGGAAGAGGAACTTCTCGGAAAGCACATTATTCTTGCAGACAATCTTGCGCCTAGGAAAATGCGCGGAATAGAAAGCCGCGGAATGCTTCTTGCCGCTGACTATACATCTGCCGACGGAAAAGAATGCGTTGAAGTTCTTACCGCGCCGTGGGCTGCACCTGGAACGGAAGTTGTCCTTGAGGGAGATCCAGTTCCGTCATCAAAGCCGGAAACTATCAGCGCGGACGACTTCTTTAAGGTAGAAGTAAAAGTCGTTGACAAGACCGTTCAGATTGGTGGAAAAAAACTTGTTGCAGACGGAAAGCCGCTTGAAACGCAGTTTACCGTAAACGGCGACGTGCACTAAATGATGACAGAATGATGGTGCAGGGGATAAACGTGTTTTCTATTTCAATTTCACGGCTGGCTCAAACAGACAATACGAATACAGGCTCATTCCTACAGACGCCGTTCTGGAGCGAATTCAAGGCGGCGCACGGATGGAATTACAGCCGTTTTTCCATCAGGCAGACGTTCCGTGAAGATGAGGCGGAAAAGCCGCATTCGTGCGGAAAAAACGCCTCCGCCGGGCAGAATGCAGAAACGGAGAAAACAGGCGAATTTTCCGTCCTTACGCGATCTTTTGCGCACGGACTTTTTTCAATCGCGTACATACCGCTTTTTCCGCAGCTGCCGTTTGAATGTACTCCGGAAGAAACAATAGAAGATGCGCTTGACTCGGAAGGAACGGCGGTCATTGAAAAACCGCTTGTTACGGCAGAAACGCAGACAATTGAATTTGCGCATCTTGTAAAGGAAATTGCCGCAGCGCTCAAGCCGTATCTTCCTAAAAATACAATCTGCATACGCTTTGACCCGGCAGTGTCATTCGGAACTCCGGAAGAGCGCGATGCATTCAATTACGGACTAAAACTCGTATCGTTCGCGGACAGGCTTCATCTAAGGAAAAACAGCGTTGACATTCAGCCGCCGGACTCTACGCTCGTAGACCTTACTCCAGATACAGAAGAAATCCTTGAACGGATGAAAAGCAAATGGAGATACAATATCCGCCTGAGCGAACGAAAGGGCGTGCAGATTGAAAAAGTTACCGGCGCAGATCCGCTTTTTTCCGAAAAACTCGACGTTTTCTACGATTTGTATAAAATCACTTCTGAGCGCGACGGAATTGCAATCCACTCAAAATCGTATTATGAAGATTTGCTGAAAAAATCAAGCGATGAACTTGCGCAGAAAAAAGACGTTCCTGCAGTTACGCTGTATCTTGCAAAGCACGAAGACGACTATCTTGGCGCAATCATTACGCTTTTCAGCAGGACGGAAAGCGTTTATCTTTACGGCTGCTCAAGCAACGTAAAGCGCAATCTTATGCCGAATTTTCTCTTGCAGTGGACGGCAATGCAGGATGCAAAAAAATACGGCAGCCTTTATTACGATATGTACGGAATGCCGCCGACCGACGATGAAAATCATCCTATGCACGGACTGTATCTTTTCAAGACAGGATTCGGAGGAAAGAACATTCACCGCATAGGAACGTTTGACGTACCGGTACACATTATGTACCGCGCGTGCATTGCGGCAGAATCCCTGCGCGCATTCTGGCATAAAAAAATAATGAAAAAGGTAAGGGGAAGATGAAAAACTGCCTTATCATTACCGGCGGAACGTTCTGCACGCCGGAAAAATCCGCCGTTCAGTCTTCGGAATTCGTAATCGCCTGCGACAGGGGCGCGGACTATGCAAAACGACTTGGAATAACGCCGCATCTTATTATGGGAGATTTTGACTCCTGCACGGAAGAACTGCCGTCTGGAATTCAGACAATGCGTTTTCCGCGCGAAAAGGACGATACCGATACAATGTGCGCCGTAAAATACGCGCTGGACCACGGCTTTACAGACATTACAGTTGCGTGCGCGTTCGGAGGACGTTTTGACCACGCTGTAGGTATTGTACAGGCAGCAGCGTATGCGGCAAAAAACGGAGCGCGGACAACGCTTCTTGGAGAAGGCGAAAAGGCATTCGTTTTCAAAAACAGCTCCGTCACTCTTGAAAAAACTGCCGGCACGTCACTTTCTGTTTTCTCCATTACGGACGCTTCATACGGCGTATACGAAAAAGGTACAAAATATACGCTTGACAACGCCGTTCTTACGAATTCCTTTCCGCTTGGAGTAAGCAACGAATGGGCGGAAAATACGGCAGAAATCGGCGTAAAGGACGGAATTCTTCTTGTAGTAGAGTCCGTTCTCCGCTAGATTCTACGTTCCGCGGATTGCCTAGAACGTTTTTTTCATTGGGTGAACGTTCTGGAAACCCCCGATGGCTTTCCAAAAGAAAAACCTGTTTTCGGGAAAATTCCGAAGACTGCTTTAGCGTAGGAGAACTTTCGGCACGCTGCCGAGAACTGATTTTGTGCAGGGTGAACGTTCGGGAAAATCCCGAAGACTCACCAGAAAGAAAAACTGCATTCGGGAACATCCCGTGGCTTCAGCATCTGCCGGCCGGCTAAAACGTAATTTTTCAGACAGCACGAATTGTTTTACAGTACGTCAATCATTTCAACCGCATTTTTGTAGAACGCAGGTTCAATTACGTCCGGGAATGAAGAAGCAAGTTTTTCAAGGTCGGAGCGCAGTTCGCAGGGAGAATTCCTGCCGCCGAAAATAACCTCGCAGAAACCGCATTCACGCCGCTGCCTTGCCGCCTCGTTTTCCGTCTGCGACACGTGAAGGACGGACGGAAATTCGTAAAGTTTCTGAAGTACCTCGTCTGAAAGCAGCGGAAACTTAAAGGCCATTACCATTTTTGGCGGACATTTATGCGGCGGAGAAAGGAGCAGGGAAAGGGGAGATGCGCCGTACGCACAGGCAGCGGCATTACTCATCCCCGAAAGGCGCGGATTTATCTCTAAAACGTACCATTCCCTTTCGGCAGGGGCAAAAACAAGGTCGAACTGCGCTACGCCGCAAACACCGCAGGCATCAGAAACGCGCAGAAGGAGCGACCGGAGCTTTTCCGGCTCAAAACGCGCATTGTCTACAGGACCTGCCTTTACGCTCTGCTTGGGGCTTGTAATTCCGTACTGGTTTACGGAAAACAAAAACGGACCGCATACAGCGTAATTTCCGGCAGAACCGTATACTTCCGCCCCGAACTGAAATCCTGATATATATTCTTCAACAACGCGATCGCTTCCGTTTTTCTTTGAAAGAAGGAACGCCTTTGCCTGTGCAAAAGTCTTTGCAACTTCCATTCCGTAGGAACTGAGACCGACAGTATCTTTTATGACGACAGGATAGCGAAGGGAACGAAGGCGGCTGAATATGTATTCTTTATAGCAGTTTACGCGGACATCGCGGTGATTGCGTTCCGCCCAGAACTGTTCGTGGTGTACATAGACCGATTTTGCCGTCCGGATGCCAAGCCGTTCCAGAAGCAGGTGAGTGCGCTGCTTGTCAAAACAGTCCGCCTCGAATGATGAAGAATTGCACAGCGTATGAACACCGTGAGCGCGAAGGACGTCTGCCACAAGCGCATCTTTTATGCCGAGCCAGTCAAACGGCGCAGTCCAGAACGTACAGGCGACGGCAACGTCAGGATTAAGTGAAAGAATGTCAGAAGCAATGTCTTCTGCACTTTGTTTTTGCGTAATGATATATTCAACGCCGTCTGCCTTTTCCTGAACGGAAGAACCGCAGACATCAAGCAGGAACATTCCCGGAAGCTGCGTTACGACGGCAAAGCGATGTTTCGGAAAAGAAGATGCAAGTTTTACGAACTGTTCCTTGCACGGCGGAAACGTCCTGTAATGCATTACATTGCCGTCAAATTCATTTGAATTAGTGCTGTAAAAAACGACTTTCATATCATCTGCATACTAGCCGTTCTTTGCCGAAAAGAAAAGAGCAGGGTAAACGCAGCGTTTTTTACAATGCGTTTACCTGTCTGCACATACCCCGACAGATATTTCTTCCTGCAAGTGGAGTACCGTTTCAAGCGGAAGTTCCGTAAGGTGTTTCTGATACAGTTCTGCAAAATACATCAGCCCCCCGAAGCGGCATATTCGGATTAGGGCGCAGGTTCTATCGTTTGTTCATACGTATGCTGTTTTCCCTACGCCTTGCAGTTTTGCATTCGCAAAACTGCGTTTAAAGCTTCTTTTTTTGTGTTCATACAGATTAAGCTGCGAGTCGATTAAGAACGAAATGTCGTTTTTCATCGTTACGTAGATTATGCCTTCGATAGTGTTGATTTCGATGTCAGACGGGTCGGTGTAGGAAGAACCGTTCAACGCATTGTAGAGCGACAGGAGCCAGTCCTTGTGTTCTTCGCGACCGAAAATCGCCTTGAAAAGCCTGTCCTGGTACTGACGGTTGAACGAACCCGGCACGGAAACATCCGTCCGTCTGTCAGCTTCAGGTATGTCTTTCTGCGGATGTTCCGGTGGTACTACTTTTTCCCTGCATTCCTGCCGCTTCGTCCGTTCACAACCGTTTTTGTCCTGCCTGTGTTTTTCTGTGTCATTATCTGTCATTTGATGCCCCTTTTTTCCTTCTACCTGTTAATCGCATTTATTTTGAAAAAAGGGCAAAATTTGCAGAAAAATTCTGCGTAATTTCACAAAAAAAACGGCACCCTTATAAAAACATCAATTCCGCTCGCAACATATTCTGAAATCTGATAGTATTCACGTATGACAAAAGAAGAATTTCAGTTTCTTATCGACACAAAAAAGGAATATGAGTTTTCCTATAACGGAAAAAAATACAATATCACTTACGGAACGGATGAATTTCACCGCAACTATATACAGTTCGGCGAGCTGTATACGGGAACGCGCTGGTATTCGCTAGGCGAACTGCTTAATGAAGCAAAGGTTGAAAATCATTATTTCAGGGAAATGATAGAAATTCTGTAAAAAAAGGACACGGCTATGACACAGGAAGAAATACAGGCTTTGTACAGTCAGACAGACGAACTGCTTGCGATATACGAAAGGAACTGCCCCATTACGGAGGACGGCTTTAATCTTGATATGGTAAAGCTTACCATAAGTCAGATGATTGACTTTACGGTACAGAATGCGGCGGAAAAACAGTCGCTCCTTGACTGGATGGAAACGCACGATTTCTACAAATCTCCGGCATCAACGCGTTTTCACGGCGACTTTGAAAGCGGTCTCTGCGTGCATACGCTTCAGGTAATCTACCAGAGCCTTAAGTTTACCCGACCAGTTCTGGATGATTTTTTCCGCTCTAAATTTGCAGACCGCTATTCGTTTGCCGCAAAGGATATTTTTATTGCGGCGCTTGCACACGACTTCTGCAAGGCTGGAAGCTATGAAATAAACTTCAGGAATACTAAGGATATCTTCGGAAACTGGACAAAAAAATCCTACTATAAGACAAGAGATGACTTAAGAAATCTGGGGCACGGAAATGAATCCGTACTTATCCTGCTTGAGGTTATGCCATCCTACATAAAGAACAGAATCGTAATAGAGGCGGTGAGCCGCCACATGGGATTCAGCGATCTTTCTGACCTTGAGCGTATGAACTATTCTAATTTCCTTACAAATCCGCTTGTTGTCCTGCTTCAGCTGGCAGACCAGACTGCCGCTGCGTGGTATGAGAACTGATGATGAAGCAGACACAGATTAATATGACGGAAGGGGCAATTACCTCAAAACTGATTGCGTTTTCAGTTCCGTTAATACTTTCAAGCGTACTTCAGCTGCTTTTTAATGCGGCGGACGTTATTGTTGTAGGGCGTTTTGCCGGTGACAATTCGCTTGCGGCTGTAGGCTCTACAAGTTCCCTCATAAACCTGCTTGTAAATTTGTTTCAGGGGCTTTCTATCGGAACGAATGTTGTTGCAGCAAACTACTTTGGTGCAGGGAAAAAACGTTGCCTTCAGCAGACGGTTCATACGGCAATGCTCCTGAGCGTTTTTTCCGGCGTTCTGCTTACTGTACTTGGAGTTGCGGGCGCAAAACTTCTCCTGCGTATGATGCAGGCACCGGAGGAAGTGCTTAATCTTGCCGCAAAATACCTTCAGATTTACTTTGGCGGAATTACCGCCACGATGATATACAACTTTGGAAGCGCTCTTCTCCGTGCAAAAGGCGACACTAAGCGCCCGCTCTACATTCTTTTTGCCGCAGGAATAATAAATCTGCTGCTTAATCTCCTTTTCGTAATCACTTTCAGGATGGACGTTGCCGGAGTTGCACTTGCAACAGTCATTTCTCAGTGCTTTGCCGCAGTGCTGATTACTTTCATCCTTACGCAGGAAAGGGATGACTTCAGGCTTTCGGTAAAAGAACTTCATATTGACCGCGACATTTTCATACGGATTTTAAAAATCGGTCTACCAGCAGGATTTCAAGGGATTATGTTCTCTTTTTCAAACGTGATTATCCAGTCCTCAATAAACACTTTCGGAAGTACTGTCATCGCAGGAAATTCGGCAGGAATAAGCATAGAGGGCTTTGTGTACACGTCGATGAACGGATTTTCGCAGGGAACGCTTACCTTTACAAGCCAGAATATGGGTGCAGGAAAAAAAGACAGGATTAAGCGCGCAGCTGTCATCTCGCAGTTTATCGTCATCGTAATAGGGCTTGTTCTTGGAAATGCAGTCGTTTTCTTTTCACGTGGACTGCTTGGAATTTTCTCAAAAAATCCGATGGTAATTGATGCAGGCGTACAGCGCCTTAAAATCGTATGTTCGACGTATGCGCTCTGCGGAATGATGGACTGTATGGGAAATACGGTGCGCGGAACGGGACACAGCGTACTTCCGATGGCCGTAACGCTTGTAGGTGCGTGCGGACTAAGGCTTCTGTGGATTGCAACTGTATTTCAAATTCCGCAGTTCCATTCGTGCTTTACGATTTTTCTGTCGTACCCGATTTCCTGGGTGCTTACATGGATTGCGCACCTTATATGTTTTGCCGCAGTTCTCAGGCGGAACGAAGGCTGATTTTTTTGGTGCAATGCAGAATTTTACGTACTCATTGAGAATAATCATTTTTTTCTGTAAGATAGGTTCATTATGAATATGGAAGCATTTATTTTAGGGTGCGGCGGAATGATGCCGCTTCCGTTCCGCCATCTGACATCCGTTCTTCTTCGGCGCGACGGAGATTTGTTCTTGTTTGACGGAGGAGAAGGCACACAGGTTTCATTGAGAAGGCTCAATCTAAAGTGGAAAAAAATAAATGCCATTTTTGTTTCGCATACGCACGCAGACCACGTAACAGGTCTTCCCGGAATACTTATGCTCAGTGCGCAGGTAGACAGGACTGAACCGCTTTACATCTACGGTCCGCCGAAAATCGCAGAATACATCGAGTCAAGCCGCAAGGTTCTTGATATGTACATAAACTATCCGATTGTCGTAAAGGAAATCACCGCACCGTGCATCGTTCATCAGGGCGAAGATTTTTACATCCGCGCATTTCCGCTTGAGCATACAAAGACGTGCGTAGGCTATACTCTTGAAGAACTTGACCGTCCGGGAGAATTCAATCCGCAGAAAGCGGCAAGTCTTGGCGTTCCAATGGGGCCTCTCTGGGGAAAACTTCAGAAAGGGCAGAACGTAACTACACCTTCCGGTGATGTTGTAACTCCTGAGCAGGTTATGGGTTCTAAAAGAAGCGGACGGAAATTCAGTTTTGTTACTGATACGCTGTACAAACCGGGAATTGCAAAAGAAGTTATGGGTTCTGACCTGCTTGTATGCGAAGGAATGTTCGAAGACGAACTGATTGACCAAGCTAAGGAAAAAAAGCATATGACGGCAAGCCAGGCGGCAACTATTGCGCGTGATGCAAACGTGCGTAAGATGTGCCTTATTCACTACAGTCCGCGCTACACGGACAAGGAACTGGGAAAACTTCTTGAGCAGGCGCAGAAAATCTTTCCTGCGGCGGAACTTTCTAAAGACCGTATGCACATAGAAATTCCATATATAGACTGACAACAGACTGACAGACTGATGATAGAACTTAAAGATTTTTCAAAAGCATATTCAAAAAAATCCGCGCCTGTCGTTTTTAATATAAACCTGCGTGCAGAAAAAGGCATTACAGGACTTCTGGGACTTAACGGAGCAGGAAAAACGACTGTCATAAAGGCAATCACCGCGGAGCATTACGCAACATCAGGAAGCGTAAAAATCAGCGACGGTAACGGTGAAAATGCGCGCTGGATAAACGCTTCCGAAAATCCTGCTGCCGTCCGCGCGGTAATCGGCTGCGTACCGGAATCCGGCTCGCTTCCGCTTAATCTTACTGCCGCAGAATATCTGCATTTTACGCAGGAACTTTACTGCCCGGAAAGCAGTACCAGAAAGCAGGATTTTATGCGTGCCGTAGAAGAATGGGAACTCGGAAGCGTTCTTGAAAAAAAAATAGGGGAGCTTTCAAAAGGATTCAGGCAGCGCGTAAGCTTTGCGCAGTGTTTCATACACAATCCGCCGAACGTAATTCTTGACGAACCTGTAAACGGTCTTGACCCGGCGCAGATTATTCAGTTCAGAAACATCATAAAAGAACACGGAAAGTCAAAAACTATCCTTATATCTACGCATCTTATGCAGGAAGTTCATTCTTTGTGTGATTACATTTACATTCTTTCCGCCGGAACGACGGCAGCTTGCGGTACGGAAGAAGAAATCCTCCACCAGACAGGTGAATCGGACATCGAAAAGGCGTTTCTTTCCGTTACAAAAACAGGAAGTCAGAAAAATGAATAAAGCAAAGCGTTCTTTCCTAAAACAGCGGCTCTACCTTTCGTTTACCTCGCCGGTATTCTACGTAGCGGCAGTTATTTTTACTGTATTCTGCGCATTCCAGTTCTTCTTTATGCAGAATTTCTTTGGCGGAAACGGCACTACCGACCTGCATTACTTTTTTTCCGCAATTCCGTACATTTCTATCCTTATTATTCCTGCACTGTGCATACGTACCGGCGGAAGTTGGGAAGATACGCTTCCGTTCACAAGCGCATTCAGTACGATTGCATACTGGACCGGCGTTTTTGCACAGTTCTGCGCAATGCTTCTTCCGCTGGCGGCCGTTCCTCTGTGCGTAAACCTTTTTGGCGATGTTGATGCCGGTGCGGCAGCGGCAAGTTTTCTGCTTGTAATACTGTATGCGGCGGCGGCAGTATCGTGCGCGGTCTTTTTCTTTTCCGCAATTCCATCCAATACGCTTGCATTCGTATTTTCTGCGCTTGTGCTTGCAGTTACAAACTCAATCCACCTTGTATCCCGCTTTGCGGCAACGTCCTCCGTCCTTATGCGTTTTGTTCAGGCAGCAAGCTTTTCCTGGCATTTTGACCGCGCCGCAAAAGGAATTCTGGATTCGCGCGATATATTCTATTTTATTGCCGCCGCCTTACTGTTCTTCCTGCTTACTGTTCTTGTGCGCGAAAAACGTGCGGGAAAAACATACTCAAAGCAGGAACGGACGCAGATTTTTCTTGCCGCGCTTATTTTTGTCTTTGCAAGCCTTAATTCTGGCGCATACAGTTTCCGCCTTGACTTAACCGCGTCACAGAAATTTACCGCTTCGCCGTATATAAAAAAACTTCTTTCTGCGGCAGAAAGTTCCGTCCGCATTACATATTACAGAAGCAGCGTCCTTTCGTCGCTTTATCCGCAGACGCGTGACGTCTACGATTTTCTTACTGAACTTGCGGCAGACAAAAACGTAAGCGTCTGCGCCGTTTCCCCGGAGAAAGACAGCAGCAGTGCCGCCGCACTTGAATACTACGGAATTGCATCGCAGCAAATTCAGACGGCAGGAAACAACCGAACTGAATTTATTAACGTATATTCTGCCATCGTCATCGAGTATGAAGGTGCCTGGGAAATAATCCCGTTCATTCTTTCCTGCGACACGCTTGAATATGATATTGCAGGAAGGCTTGAACACCTGATTACTGGAAAAAAGAGGTACGTAACAGTCCTTTGCGGAAACGGACTTTCTCTGAAAAGTGACTACAGCTACGTCATTCCGTGGCTTTCTGCGCAGGGATTTATCTGCAATGAAATCGACCTTTCTTCCGGAGCGCTTTCGTATCAGCTTGAACAGAGCAGGAATTACGGAAACCTGCTTCTTGTGCTTGGTTCAGGCGCGCTTTCTGACGACGACTGTATGGCGATTGAAACGTATCTTGAAAGCGGAGGACGCGTTCTGTTCGCCGTTTCACCTTATGAAGCTGACATCGAAAATTCCTGGCACATCACGAAAAGCAGAAACCAGCGGCTAATAACGCTTCTCTCGGCATTCGGCACGGAATTTTCGCCGGACATTATCTGCGACCTTTCGTGCGCCCGGATTACTATGGAAAGCTACGAAAATGCAGACGGCTCTGCCGCTTCGTCAGCACATTCTGCACAGATGAACAATTTTCAGTGGGTTCAGCTTCTTCCGCAGGAAAACGCACGGCAGGGAATTACGCTGTTCTGGCCGGTAGAAGTGCGGTCTTTCCAGGAAAACGCCGGGAACATCCTCTATACGTCATCCTTATCGTACGAAATGCACCCAGACACAAACAGTCCTGACTCACTTTTTGAAACAAATCCGTTCATTCTGAGCAATGCAGGATACAATCCGCAGAAAGCCGTACAGAAAATGCGTCCGGTAGGCGTTCACGTATCAGACTCTGTATACGGCTTTTACAACGCAGGAATTTTTGACAATGTTGAATACGAAGTAATCACCGACCAGTATTTTGTACATTCGCTTATGCTCGGCTACATAGGCGGAGCTTACGGCGACTACAGAAACCTTGATTTTCTGGTGAACAGGCTTCTTCGCCTTAACGGAGAGGAAGAACTTGCCGTCCTTCAGGACTCGGGCGCATCTTCGGCAAAAAATCAATTTCTGTACAAAGTTACTGATGCAGAAAGTTTCCGTTCAGCGCGAAACCAGACGATATTCTGCTCATTCATTCTAAATCCGCTTCTGATTATTGCCGCAGGAATTGCCTCGTACATTCTGCGGAAAAATAAAATCAGGCAATACGCAGGCTGCTATGAAAAATAAAATTCATTTTTTTAATTCAATCGCCGCAGAACCGAAAAAGCGCACAGCATTCCTTCTTGTTACTGCGGTTCTTCTTGGAATTCTTTACATCGCATCGTTCATTCCGTCGCGTGCAAAAAACGGACATTCGCCTGTGCCATCGGAAACTGTATTTTTAAACAAGAAATATGCGGATTCCGTAGTTGCGCTTGAAATATCGAAAAACGACACGGTTCTTTCAATATTACAGGACGGAGGACTCTGGACGGGAGCAGTCAGATACGCAACGGAGCAGGGGGAGTCATCGGCTGTTTTTCCTGTGGACAAAACTGTCGTCAGGCGGATTATCCAGAACCTTCAGAAAACAGTTACGCTGTACAAAGTTTCGGAAAAACTTTCACGCGAAAATTCCTACGGACTTATGCAGGAAAATTCCGTTACGATTTCCTACAGGACTAATGAAGGCGTCACCGCAAAAATTACCGTCGGGAACGAAGATTTTTCGCGGACATTCCGCTACATCCAGATTGGAGAAGCGAATGTTATCTACAAAACTGATTTTGAATTTGCAGAGCTTCTTCACGCAGAATCGCAGTTCTGGTATGACCCCTACGTAATTCCGCGTTCGCTTCTTTCTGCGCCATATACCGACATTCAGAAAATACGGATTACAGCTGGCGGAACAAAAAAAACGTATGTTCCAAAAGGAACGGCCGCAGACGCAAAACTGCTTGAACTGAGGCACGGAGCAGTAAGCACTTCAAAAGAAGGATATTCAGACGAGCCTGTTTCCGTTATGGAAATTGAATTCGGACAGGGAGAATTCCTTACGCTTTCGTTCTATCAGCGAATTTCCGGCGGCGCGCACGAAAAAAAGGAAAACAATCCGGGCCCGGAGGACGCTCTTTCCGATTACATCATTCGCAGTCATTCAAATCCGCTTGACTACGCGTTCCACATAAGCAGCTGGACATACGCAAAAATTATGGAAACATTCGGACTGTAGGCGGCGCCCCGGAAAAAAATGCCGCCGGATGCAATTCGTACGGCGTTCAGAGAAAAAATCGGGCGGAAATCACAGTCTCGTCAAAGTCAGAAGGCAGATAAAAGCATAAGGTTCAGAAGATTGTACAGGAAGTGTGCAATACAACCCGGAACAAGAGAACCTGTTTTTTTAAGGCAGATTCGAAGAATGCAGTAGCCGGCAGCACCGTTCAATACGGCAAAAAAACCTAAATAGCGGTGGGAAAAAGCAAAAACTGCGGCAGAAAAAATTTCGGATGCAATGACACATCTTTTTTCAGTTTGGGAAGAAATTTCAGTTCCGCCGTAAATGTTTCCGGTGGCTTTTGAAACAACATTTTTTAAAAGAACGGAAAACGTTTCCGGAAGAAAAAAACGGTATACAGATTCTTCATAAAATGCCGCAAGAAGAAAGCATACTACGCATAAAATCCAGCCGGGGAATGATTCAGGCATAATTACCTGCGCGGAAGTCCTGCCGTCCTCCGAAAAAGCCGCCGCAAACTGAAGCACCGCCGCGCATACGCACAGTTCCCCGAATGAAACAAGAACCGCACCTGTATTTACGGCAATTTTCATAGCACGGGATGATTTTTTTTCGCACGGATTTTTTTTCTCCGGCGAAATGCCGTACACGAATTTTACAGCATACAGCAAAGCGGCGGAAAATGCGGCCTGAAATATGTGAAGAAACAGAATATCCGGCTGAGAAAAATCAAGAACGGACTCCGATGACTCTCCCTGAAAAAGCGGCGGAAGCAGAAAAAACAAAAAAACAGCAGTAAACAGCACTGTCTGCAATAAAAAAGAACGTATTTTCATTTGATGTTTATTGTGATATTATAAATACAAGGAGATTTTTTGTATATATGGTTTTGCCTGTAACTCTGTTGATTTTGACAGTCATCATTCTCATAGCGGTAAAAATCGGCCATATTTACAAGAACAAAATCAATTTCTTTCTTGAAGGACTGAACAGGGGCTTTTCAATTATTGAAGTAAGGACTCTCTGGCAATGTGCATCCGCCTGCGAACTGGCTGATCCTGTTTCGCTTTTTCTTTCACTTCCAGAACTCACAAAATGCATATCACAGATAAAGCACAAGGCAGAAGTACAGGCAAGCGAAAGCCTGCAAAAACTTCTTTCAAAACTTTATGATTTCAGGACAAAAACAGAAGCGGAAGCAGACAAAAAACGGGGACTTGATTCAACGCGTTCCCTTACGAACGGACAGAAACTGCGGATTATTCTGCCGGGAAAAGGAGTTTTTGCATCCGAAATCGTAAATAACGGACGGGAAATCATAATCCGCATTCCGACCCAGCAGGGACAGATTACCGTAGAAGGAACAGAATGGATAGGAAAGACAATCAGCGTATATTTATGGAGAAAAGAAGATGCGCGCTACGTATTTGATACAGTAGTTACAAGGGAAGGGCTGTTTCTTGGAAAACCGAGCCTGTTCCTCCAGCATTCCGCAAATCTTGTCCGTACCCAGAAAAGGAACGCCGTACGCGCAAAATGCCATATTTATTCTGACTTGTATATCCTTACGGAAAAAACAATAAATTACAGCAAAGTTGAAACAAAACCCGGCTATAAATGCATTATTGAAGACATTTCAGAAAAGGGTGCGTTAATCAGAATAGGCGGAAAGGGCGTTCCGAACATTCAGATACGCCTTCAGTTCCAGCTTCAGAACAAACTTGTAGTAATGTTCGGCGTAATAAGGACAGTTGAATATAACGAAGAACTCAAGCAGTCGCGTCTTCATTTTGAGTGCATTCACCTTGACGACATAATGCGTAATCACGTTCTAAGCTATGTCTACAATATCCTTCCGCAGAGTGAAAAAGAGATTTTTGATGCACTTTCATACACTGATGAAGATGAAAAAGCCGATGCAGAGTCTAAAGAAGATGAAAATCAAAACGAAACTGTTTCTGCACGAATGGAGCAGGAAGTAAGCAGTTCCATACCTGACTATAATAAAATAAAGGATACAACAGAACCGGACGATGACTATTCAATAGAAATACCGGAAGACGACTCAGACGATATGGAGGACACGCTATGAAACGAAATCTGACTATTACACTGTGCCTGGCCCTTTGTGCTATGCTGTCTGCGGAAGGAACTCCCAACCAGAAAAAATTTATAAGAGGAAATCTTGCCGAAAAAACTGCTGCCGTTCGCGAAGCATCAGAATACGAAGCCGCAGAACTTTCGCGCAATGCCATACAGTTTGCCATAAATTACCGCGAGATTTTAGGAAAAGACCGCGATTTGTCGGCGCTTGCAGTAGCAGGTGTCCTTTCATTGCCGTCTGCCTACGTAAAATCGCTTTCTGCAGAAGAAAAGGCAGCCGTATCTTCAGATTTTTACAGACTGTATACGCTTTTTTCCGACGAAACGCTAAAAATCGCGGTTCTGAACCGTCTTTCCCTGTTACAGCTTCCGGGCGCGGAATTTGCTTCTCTTTTAAATAAATACGTACAGGGCAGCGATTTTCAATCTGCCTCTCAGGCGATGAATACAGCAGTATTTTCTACGCTTGGAGTAATCGGCGGAAAAGAGTCTTTTCCGATTTTATTCGACTGTCTTGAACGGCAGGAGTATGCTTCCTATAACACAGAAATAAAAAACGCAGTCATTCAGCTTATGGAAAAATCCGAAGCAGAAGTTATTGCATTCATACAAAACGGTACGCCGCAGCAATGCCGGAATCTGTTTGATTTATGCGTAAAAAATGAAAAAAATTCTTCAAAATTTAAGGCAGATATTGCCGAAAATGTCCTGTCCCGCACGATATATATAGTAGAGAATTCCAGCACTGCGGACGAACAGCTGCTTATGCTTCAGGCAGAGGCATACAATCTTCTTGCAGAACAGAAATGGACGAGGGCTTCAAAAAAGGCAATACAATTCTATGATTTTTCAAAGAAATTGTATGAAGAAAAGAAACTTTCGGATGCCCTGTTTTCGGATATTATCGCAAAACTGCCTGATATTGCTCCGCTTGACTGTGTTTCCGTGCTGTCTTCCTATCTGCAGCAAATCAACAGGGCAAAGGAAACGGAAACAAACGTTCCGGCAGATGCTGTCATTCTCTCTATAATCCGCTCTTTGGGGGCTATTGGAGATAAGAATGCGTTTGACTCACTGCTTTCCGTTACTTACTACAACTATTCAGATTCCGTTATCAAAGCTGCCAGAGATGCTCTGGCAGGCTTGAAATGGTAGAATGTTCAAAAAAATACAGGCTGCGTCCGGTTGTTGCAGCGGCCGTTATATGCGCCGTTTTTTTGTATTCGGGAATAATTCCGGCTAAAAAAACGTATTTTTACGCCGGAATTATTCCAAAGGAAAACGTAACCGTCCTTAAAGGAAAAGTAGTTTCCAATCCTGTAAAAAACGCCTCTACAGGTTCATACACCTGCGACTTCAGGACGGAATACGCCGAATCAAAAACAAAAGGAATAAATGCTGAATGCAGGGGAACAGTGCGTCTTGTGCTGCCGCCTGCTTTTGTAGAAGCGTTTTTTCCGGGAAAACTGTACTCCCAGTCCGCCGCCGGCAGCCCCTCCGGCTCAGGCGCAGTTCTTTGCGACACAGGTGCCGTTCTTGAAGTAACAGGCGCTTTTTTCCGTAACGGCGGCGAAGAAACGTTTTTGGCAAAGAACGTGCGGCAGCTTCCCTGGAATACGACGCTTTTGGGGAAAATCAGCCGCTTCCGTGCACTGTTCAGGCTTAAGTTCAGGCGGATTATGTTTTACTGGAACGAAGCCGGCGGACTTTTTCTTGCACTTATATCGGGAATCAGGGAATACACAGACCAGTCTGCCGCAGACAGTTTCCGCCGGGCAGGGCTTTCGCACATTCTTGCACTTTCAGGAATGCATCTTTCGCTTTTTTCAGGAATTACGGCAAAAATCTCGCATAAAACAGGAAAAAAGGCAGAATTTATTTTTCAGTTTGCGGCAATCGTTCTGTTCGTCTGGTTTGCAGGGCTTTCTCCGTCACTTTTCCGGGCGCTTTTATGCAGTTCGATAACGCTTTTTTGCAGTATGCTGCGCATAAAATCTTTAAAACCGCTTGATATTCTTTCCGCCTCTTTTCTCATTCACTGCGTAATTTTCCCGGCAGACTCATTTAAAACGGCATTCCTGCTTTCCTACGGAGCTCTGCTTGGAATTCTGCTGTTCTCTGAATTTTTCACACGAATTCTGATACGGACTGTTCCGCCTTCCTGTGCATCCGCAATAGGAGCAAGCACCGGCGCACAATCATTGACCGCACCTGTCAGCATAAAATGCTTCGGAACGTTCGCACCAGTCGGCATAATTTCTACCGCAGTCATTTCTCCGCTCATCACGTTTTTTATTTTCAGCGGACTTTTCAGCCTGATTATAAGTTTTGCTTTTCCTTTTTTTGCTCCGGCTGCTGCATTTTTTATGAATCTAGTCTATACTGTCATCATAAAAAGCGTACAGCTTTTTGCCTGTGCACCGGCTTTTTCATTCTAAATTGCAAGGACAGAATATGAATTTACCGCACCCTGACTATAATTCTCCTGCGGAACTCAAGGCATTTCTTGAGGCAAACAATATGGCGATGCAAAAAAAATTCGGACAGAATTTTCTTATAAACGAGCAGGCACGCATAAAAATAGTAGATGCGCTTGAAATCACTGAAGGCACAAGCGTATGGGAAGTTGGGCCGGGCTTAGGCTCGATGACTTCGGAAATTCTGCGCAGGGGCGCGCGCCTTACAGTTTTTGAAATTGACAGGGGATTTGCATCTCTTTTAAGGCAGTTTTTCAATGAATACATACAGAGCGGCGCGCTCACAATAATTGAAGGAGATGTTCTTAAAACGTGGCAAACTGCTCTGACTCAGGGAAAGCCGGACAGATTTTTCGGAAACCTTCCGTACAATATTGCCGCCGCACTCATCGCAGACACTATCGAAAAAAACATCCGCTTTGACCGCGCCGTTTTTACCGTTCAGAAGGAAGTTGCCGCAAGGGCTATGGCAAAACCCGGAACGGAAGATTATTCGTCGTTTTCAATTCTGTGCCAGTGGGCGTACAATCTTAAGCATATTATGGATCTTTCGGGCGGAAACTTCTGGCCAAAGCCGAATGTAACTTCCAGCGCCTTTTCAATGACAATGAAACCAGATTTTCCCTGCTGCGACAATCCAGTACTTTTCGTAAAACTTCAGCGCGGACTGTTCTCATCCAGACGCAAGAATATCAGAAACAACCTTTCCGCATTTTTATTTGATTCAGAAAAAGCGGCGGCGGCGCTGGAAAAAGCCGGAATAGAGCCGTCTGTAAGGGCGGAAACGCTCCCTGTAAAAACGCTTCTCCTGTTGTCCGACATAGTCAATGCTGATATAATACAAAACGGTATCAAAAAATGAGCATTCAGAAAAATCTAGAAACAGTTTTGGAAAATATACGATACGCAGAAAAAAAAGCCGGCAGACAGGAAAATTCAGTAAAACTGCTTGCGGTAAGTAAGTTTCACCCTGCCAATGCCGTTCTTGAAGCAATAAAGGCAGGGCAGTGTATGTTCGGGGAAAACAGGGTTCAGGAAGCCGCCGCTAAATTCACTGAAATTCACAGGACTCACCCGGAAGCCGAACTTCATATAATCGGGCAGCTTCAGTCGAACAAGGTAAAAAAAGCCGTTCAGATTGCAGACTGCATAGAGTCAGCTGACAGAATAGAATTGATAAAGGAAATTGAAAAACACTGCGAAAAAATCAATAAGACAATAAAAATTCTGCTTGAAGTTCACACTGCAGAAGATTCCAAATCAGGTTTTGAGAATTTTGACTCGCTTCTATCTGCCGTTCAGTTCATTGCAGACGGAAATACGTCTCA